>Ga0134126_10001472_pt1 | contig 30020 bp, 24 predicted proteins | sample KB31752_FD_96881 | JGI IMG/M metagenome (GOLD analysis project Ga0134126, IMG submission 96881) | Terrestrial soil microbial communities with excess Nitrogen fertilizer from Kellogg Biological Station, Michigan, USA - KB3-175-2 | ecosystem: Environmental > Terrestrial > Soil > Unclassified ... | reverse complement strand
CTCAAACTGTCCGCCCAGCGTGCCTTGAACTTCATCGCCTACGCCCAAGATCCCGCAGGCGGCGGCTGGCGTTACGCGCCCAAGCAAGCCGGCGATACCTCCGTGACGGGCTGGCAGCTGATGGCGCTCAAGAGCGGTCAGATGGCCGGTCTGAGCGTGCCCAAGAACACCCTCAAGTTGTCCGAACGCTTCCTCGATGCATGCGAAACCTCCAACAAGGGCGGCTACGGCTACACGCCCGGCAGCGGCGAGACGATCACCATGACGGCGGTAGGCTTACTGTGCCGCCAATACAGCGGTGTCAATCCGCGCAATCCCAGCTTGCTGGCCGGCGTACAGCGCCTGAAGGCTTATCCGCCCAGCAAGCTCGATAACATCTATTACCTGTATTACGCCACGCAGGTGATGCACCACATGCAGGGCGAAAGCTGGCGGTTCTGGAACGAGGGCACGGACGAGAACGGCAAGAAGATTCATACCGGCATCCGGGACAGCCTCATCTCCAAGCAGGACAACGGCAGCACGCCGAAGCATCCGCACCAGATCGGCAGCTGGCCCGGCTCGCAAGGCGGTCGGATCATGGCCACGTCGCTATCCCTGCTATGCCTGGAGGTTTACTATCGCCATCTGCCACTGTACCGCCGCGACACGAACTTCATGAAGGACACGAAGTAACCCTACTGGAACATCAGGACTTACCAGCCCGCAGCGCCGGCAAGGGAAAAATCTCCCTTGCCGGCGCTGCGAGTTGGCAAGGTTTCGACCACGATAAGAGAGACATCATGGGCAAACATCATTCGCCGCGTTTTCTCCAACTGGTTCAGGAAGCCAAGAAACACATCCGCGAAACGACGGTGGATGAAGTGAAGGCGCGGCTGGATCGTGGGGAGAAACTGTGTATCGTTGATGTCCGCGAAGAGAGCGAATGGGCCAAGGACCACCTACCTGGAGCGGTGTATCTCGGCAAAGGGGTCATCGAGCGCGATGTCGAGCAGCGTTTGCCCGACGCGGGAGCCGAGATCATTCTTTATTGCGGCGGCGGGTTTCGCTCGGCGCTAGCGGCCGAGAATCTCCAGAAAATGGGATACACCAATGTCCTGTCGATGGATGGCGGCGTGCGCGACTGGCGCGGCAAGGGGTATCCATTCACCACGGGATAGATTGCGGAGGAACCTGTTCGGGATAACAACGACTGCTGTTTCCCATTCGACCGTGAACGCTCTCATACTTCCTCCCCGGCTCGCATCCTCCGGAGGAGTTCCAGCACCTTGGGGAGACCAATTCCTCGTGTTGGCGGATCTCCTCCAAGCGGCGGAAGTGAGCCTGCACCTGCGCGGAAGGAATGGTTGGCTCTTTCGGTAGACCGCGCTGCTGCAGATGTCTGGCGATTGCTTCCACGTCCATCGGCTCAAACCACTTCACGAAAGACACCAACTGGCCCGTGGAATCGTAGACTTCGATATTCTCTTTCGACTCGGCGAGGATACGCGACTGTCCCTCGCTCAGCACGATTCATTTCATAATCCACCCCTTTTCCTATCCCTCACTTTACTTGCTCCGACTCTGCGGAGTCAATCGCCCCGCTCTCCGCCAACATCTTCCGCAGCGCCTCTAGACGCTGGCGGATCAGCGCCTCATGGCCGCGATCGACCGGCTCATAATAGCGGCGTCCCTCGGGCAAGTACGTCTGCGGAACCCAACCCATCGGCGAATTATGGCTGTATTGATAACCCTCCCCGTGGCCGAGTTGCTCCGCGCCCTGATAGTGTTTATCGCGCAAATGTTTCGGCACCGGCAGCGTTCGACCGGAACGCACATCCTCGCGCGCCCGAGCGATGGCCAAGGTCGAGGCGTTCGATTTCGGCGCGGTGGCCAAATACGTGACTGCTTGCGCAAGAGGGAGTTGACATTCCGGCAGACCGACGAACTCGACCGCTTGCAAGGCTGCGGCGGCCACGACCAACGCCTGCGGATCGGCGTTGCCAATATCTTCGGATGCGCAAATGATGATTCGTCGAGCGATGAAACGCGGATCTTCGCCGGCCTCCAGCATCCGCGCCAGCCAGTAGATCGCCGCATCGGGATCGCTACCGCGCATGCTCTTGATGAAGGCGCTCGTCACATCATAATGGGCGTCGCCAGTGGCGTCGTAATCGAGCGCCTTGCGCTGAATCGATTCCTGAGCCACGACCAGCGTGAAGTTTACCGGCCGTTCCTCCGTCGAAAGGACGCCGACTTCCAGTGCGGTCAACGCTCGTCGAGCATCGCCATCGCTCATCTCGGCGAGGAAGGCGAGAGCTTCCTCAGTCATGTTCACCTGCACTTGCCCCAAACCGCGCTCGGAGTCGGCCAGGGTGCGCTGCACGAGGGTGCGGATATGCTCGCGGGTCAGCGGCTCGAAACTGAAGATTTGACTGCGGCTCAACAGCGGCGAATTGACAGCGAAGAAAGGATTCTGCGTTGTCGTGCCCAACAGAATGATCCGTCCTTCCTCTACATCCGGCAGAAGAATATCCTGCTGCGATCGGTTGAAATGGTGCAGTTCATCGACAAACAGGATGGTCCGCCGGCCGGTCTCCTCTAGTTCGCGGCATGCTTCCTGCAAAAACTCGCGCACCTCCTTGATACCGGCGGCGACGGCGTTGAGCCGGCGAAAATGGCAGCGCGTCTGATGGGCGATGACATGGGCCAACGAAGTCTTGCCGCAGCCGGGCGGGCCGTGGAAGATGACGGAACTGAGCCTGTCGGCTTGCAGCAGCCGGCGCAGCAGTTTGCCGGGGCCGAGAAAATGTTCCTGGCCGATAAACTCATCAAGGCTGCGCGGCCGCATACGCGCCGCCAACGGCAGCGCTCGTTGTAGGTTGGCTTCATGCGACGCCTGAAAGAGATCGGCGGACGGTTTGCGGCTTTTGCTCATGGTTCCTCTTTCTGTTACAAAAGCCGCTTGCGGCTTAGCGTTTACCGCTGTCTCGCTAAGCCGCAAGCGGCAACGGATTTTCAGTCATTCCGACACGCCGTTTGCTTTCTCCTTCTCCAAACCAGCGCCGACCGCTAAACTAAACAAAGGAATGTCTCCTCATCGATTCATCGTGCCGAGACTGTACGGATTCATGTCCTCATCACTCCTCAACCCTGGTGTTCGCCTCGGCAAATACAAGGTGTTAGCGCACATCGCCACGGGAGGCATGGGCACGGTTTACAAAGCGTCCGACGAGGAACTGGGCCGCCTCGTCGCCCTGAAGGTGCTGGATGCGACGATGGCCGAGAAGCCCAATACGCTGGAGCGCTTCCGCCGCGAGGCTCGGCACGCCGCGCGGCTCAGCCACAAGAACATCGTCACCCTCTACGAGTACGGTCAGGCCGAGGGCGTGCATTTCCTGGCCCTGGAATTCGTCGAGGGCATCGACCTGTATGACTATATCGAACGCAAGGGCCAGTTGCCGCCGGAAGAATCGCGGCGCATCCTCATCCAGGCCGTGCAGGCGCTCGACCACGCCTTCCAGCAGAACATCATCCATCGCGACATCAAGCCGTCCAACTTCCTGCTGACCCGCGACCGCGACCGCATGCGCGTCAAGCTGACCGACATGGGGTTGGCTCTCAACACGAGCGAGGAAGCCTTCCGCGTCACGCGGGCCGGCAGCACGGTCGGCACCATCGATTACCTGTCGCCGGAGCAAGCGCGCAACAGCGCCGATGCCGACATCCGCAGCGACATTTATTCGCTGGGCTGCACACTCTATCATATGCTGGCCGGCAAACCGCCTTTTTCGGAAGGCGGACTGGGCGAACGCATCCTCAAACACCTGCAAGAGGATCCGCTTGACATCCGCCAGTTCAATCCGCACGTTTCGGAAGAGATGTGGCTGCTGCTCAAACGCATGCTGGCGAAGAAGGCGGAGGACCGCCATCAAACGCCGGCGGAACTGCTGCGGGCGTTGAAGGCGTTGCCGCAGCAGGCATCGTATGGCGAACCGATCCGTTTGCCGCGTTCCAAGCCCTCGCGCACGCCGCCGCCCGAGCCGGCTGAGAAAAGCAGCGGCTCGGCGACATTGTTGCTGCCCGATGGTCCGCCGGAGCCGAAAGAGACTTTTTCTCGTCCGCGCCCCCGCCGGATCGAAGACGATCCCACCCTGCTCCGTCTGTCGCCCGAACATTTGCAAGCGGCCGCGCGTCAGTATGAGCGCGGCGAGGAAGCGCGTGCCAACGGCAATGTCGATTATGCCGTCCAGATGCTGCTGGGCTGTGTCAAGTTCAATCCGGCGAGCATTGTCTACCGCGAGGCGTTGCGTGAAGTCAACAAGGTGGCGGCTCAGCAGAGGGGGTTGGGTGGCTGGCTGTCCTCGTTGACCACATTGGCAACGCGCGCGCGCCTCAACGCCGCCAAGCGCGCCCGCCAGTTTCGCAAGGTACTCGAAGACGGTGAGGAAGTGCTGGTACGGCATCCCCGCGACGTGAAAACGCAGATGGCCATGGCCGTATCCGCCGAGGAATTGGGCCTGATTCACCTGGCCTCCTGGATGTTGGAGGAACTTCGTCGTCAAGACCCGCGGTATCTGCCGGCCCATCGCGCTCTGGCGATCCTCTACGAGAAGCAACGGCAATACAGCGATGCCATCGCCGTCTGGGAGTTGGTACGTAAAGTAGCTCCTCACGATGCCGAGGCCGCGCGTAAGATCAACGATCTCGCCGCCTCCGATACCATCGCGCGGGGCAATTACCGGCGTTAGCAACTGTCATCTCCTTATGGCTATTGAAACTCTTGTTCGTCCTCTTTTCGATGGTCCCCTCGACATAATCGGCGATGTTCACGGCGAGATTGCGGCGCTTACCACACTGCTTCAACGCCTGGGCTATTCCGTGGAGGGCGGGCATCCGCGGGGAAGACGGCTCGCTTTCGTCGGCGATCTGGTGGATCGCGGCCCCGACAGCCCGGCGGTCGTCGCCTTGGTCCAGGAACTCATCGAGAAGGAACGGGCGCAATGCGTGCTGGGCAATCACGAGTTGAACATTCTCCTCGGCAGCCGCAAGCCCGATAACGTCTGGTTTTTTCATCATGAGTTGCCGGCCGGACACGCGATGGAGAATCGGCCGGAGGTCCGAGCAGACGAGCAAACGCAGCAGGAAATGCTTCGCTTTTTCGCCAGTCTGCCGCTGGCGCTGGAAAGGCCGGACCTGCGCATCGTGCATGCCTGCTGGGACGATGCCATGATCGCCGCCGCTCGACAAGCAACTTGCGCCGGCGAATTGCACCGCGAGTATCAATCGCGCATCGACGACGCCATCCAGCGTCGTGGCCTGCACGATCCGCTCGCCATCAGGCTCGTTCGGCAGAATGAAGATCCCGTCAAACGGCTCACCTCGGGGCTGGAAGAGAAGGCACCAAAACCTTTCGTGTCGCTGGATGGCAAATGGCACGACGAACGCCGCGCGGCGTGGTGGCGCGATTACGTGGGGCCGCTGTGCGTATTCGGTCACTACTGGCGGATACTGCTGCCCGATGAGGTCGATAACGATCGCTTATTTCCAGGCGTCCCCCGCAACGCGACGCTGGGCCGGGGCGATGCCATGTGCGTTGACTATTCAGTCGGCAAGCGTTTCAAGGAACGCGGCGCGCCAGGCTTCAACGGTGTCTTTCACACACGGTTGGCGGCGCTGCGGCTACCGGAGCGTGTGTTGATCTTCGATGATGGGGGACAACGGCCGCTCATTTGATGAACGATGCGGCCTCGTCCATGCCATTGTCCTGGGCGAGAGCGAAGCGTCTGCCCGATGTTGGCAGGAGCTTCGTTCTCGCCTCATGTCCTCTCCGAACACGAGTCGGTAGTTCGGTCCTTTTCCGCATCTCCCTGCGAACTACTTCGGCTGATCGAGCCGGTACGGTTTCCTGTTGCGGAAGAGTTTCAGGCGGTCCTCGAACCGCTTCTTTTGTAAGGGGTTGGCCAACTCGATCGCCTTGGTCGCCCACTTGACGGCTTGTTCAAAGTCGCCCGCTTCGGCGAAGGCGATGGCGAGTGTATCGAGGTCGTTGGCGTCTTTCTCCTCCGACAACAGGCAGGCGCGCTGGGCGATCTCAACCGCCTTTTTGCCGTCGCGATATTTGGGATTCGGACAACTGGCCAGCAAAAAAGCCTGCGAATTGAGTGGTTCGGCATCGTGGGGAGCCAGGCGAAGGGCTTCCTTGATGTCGCGGACTGCCTCGTCATATTTCCCCACCGTCCATGCCTGGGTAGCGCGCCGAAGGTAGGTTCTCGCCGGGTAAACCTTGCGAAGCGCCAGGATGCGGAGAGCGAAACGAGTCGAAAGCACTCGCTCGGGAACCTGCTTGAAGTCGAACGGATCGCCGACTAATTCCGTCCAGGCTTTCTTCTGTTCGGCGCTCAAGGCGGCGGCGACACGCTCGATCGCTTCGCGGTTCAGGTCGGCGGCGCGTTCCCCGGCTTGCTTCGACGCCGCGACGACATCGTTCGCTTCCAGCTTGTCGATTTTGGCTTGAGCCGCCCGAGCATCTCGTGTGCGGGCGGCGGAGGCGGATACAACAGCTTGATGCTGTTCGGGCGTCAATCGCAACGCCTGGAGGATCGCCATATCCGCGAACAACTCCAGACCCCGCGCCTGAAACTCAAGTTGCTTGAAACGCTTCGCTTGCATGGGTTCGAGGATGTCGGCCAGCACTCGGGCGCGTGCTTCGTCCACCAGCTTTCCTTGCCAAATCCTGTCGGCTCTGACCACATCGCGAGACGAGGCGGTCGCTTGAACCGTCTTCTCCGTGTACTTCTTGGCTATCGATTCCGCGACAGCCTTCATGCCGGATACTTGCTCCTTGGTAAGCTCCAGTTCTTGGCAAACTTTGTCGGACAGGAGCAGTCGATGCGCGGTCCTGAAACCCAGCGGAAGACTGATATACAAACGAGGTCTCTCCGCAGGCGGCAGCGTGAGCCGGAGCGCCGCCGGTTCGGCGAATGGTTCTCCGCTAAGAGTTTTCCATGTCTTCCGTTGTTCGGGAGTAAACGTGGCCGTCAGCTTCGCCACGATTTCCCGCGCGATAACGGCCCTCTTTTCCGCCAGCAGGGCGCGGTATTCCATCTCGTTTCCGGTCTCCTGTCGTGCTTGTTTCCTGGCCTGTGATTGCGCGGTCGCGGAATCCCGGATGATTTTCGTCCACGACTGCTTCTGTTCCTCGCTGGGCTTGAGAGACTGTAACACGTCGGAGTCGCGGAGAAACGCCGATGTTCCTTGAGCTTGAATGACGAGTTGCTTCAAACGGGTCGCCTGGCGCGGCTGAAGGATCTTGGCCGCCTTCGCATAAAAGTCTTCGAGGGCAACTTGCTGGACGTGCCCTCTCTTCTCGATGGCGTCCGTGCGTTTCTTCAGATGCTCGGCGAGATCGTCCTTGTGGGCGGCACGGATGGCATCGGGGATCTTGGCGAGTTGGGTCGATTGTTCTCCGGTGAGTTTCAGTTCTCCACGCACATACTTGTTGGAGAGCAGCCGAAAGGCGAGCGATGTCTCGATCGACGTGCCGCGACCGCTGGCTCCCGGAGAAGCGGGCGGTGCCTGCGCCGGTAGAGGTATGGCCAACAAGAGAGCCACGAAAGAGAAGGTCATTCGCGCGAATGATTGGCACATGAGTATAGATTCCTTGGAACAGAGACCATTGGTTGAAGATACTTATTATCACCGATTGAAGAGACGCGGCCAGCCAGGGCCGCCCTACGTCGCAAAGCGATTGATGCGGAACATGCCGATGGGCAGATCCGTGCGGCCGCTGTCGGCGAGATCGGCGAGAATTTCGCCCACGACCGAGGCGAATTTGAAGCCGTGCCCCGAGAAGCCGGCCGCCAGCGCCACATTCGGATAATCGGGATGTAGATCGATGACAAAGTGACGGTCGGGTGTCAGCGTGTAGATGCACACCGCGGCGCGGTGACGTGGGCCATCCACCGCCGGTAAATGTTCGCGCAGGAACGCACGCACCGTCTCCTCATCCTCCGGCGATGCCGTGCGTTCGATCTCGCTGGGGCTGCTTACCTCCGGCGCGCCGTAATGCTGAGCGACCTTGACGCCGTTGGCGTTGAGCAGGGGGAAGCCGTAGAAATGGCCATTTTGCGTATCTATTATGTAGACAGGAAAGACATCGCGACGGAACAGGTGATCGTCGCGCGTGCCGAACCACTGCACAATCTGGCGCATGACGCGCAGGAACGCTCCTCGCCGAGCCAACACCTGCCCCGCCCACGGACCAGCGGTGATAATCAGCCGCGCGGCCGTATATCGTCCCGCGTGGGTTTCGACGATCACCTCACGCTCGCCGGCCTTCCAGGAGATAACAGGTTCATTGTCCTGAATGGTCGCGCCCAGGCGGACCGCTTCGCACGCATGGGCCTGGACGCAGTCTTCCACATACAGAAAACCCGCCGAACGCTCCAGCACTCCCACATACGAATCATCGAAGCGAAATGCGGGGAAACGATGACGCAACTCCGTCGCCGAAAGATGCTCGACCGGCAGATGGTGCTGCTCGGCCGACGCGCGGACGCCAGCAATCATCGGGCTATCGGAGCGGCCAATGCTCAGGCACGGACTTTCCGTGAGTAAGTGGATGCCTTGGCGTTGTTCGAGATCGTACCAGCGCTCGAAAGCACGGCAGACGAGCGGGACATAATCGGGATGTTCGTAATAGGCTCTGCGGATGATGCGTGTGTGGCCATGCGAGCTACCGCGATCGTGGCCGAGGGCGAACTGCTCCAGAGCCAAAACGCGCCGTCCGCGCCGGGCCAGTTCGCAAGCCGCCGCCGATCCCATACCGCCGACGCCAATCACGATCGCGTCGAAGATGCGCGCGTTCATCATTCGTCTCCGTAGCGGGCCGAACATCTCGTTCGTGTATAATCGCGGCAACCTCAGGACTCAAGCAGAAAACTCTCCCGACGAAAGCGGATGACAAGGTGGAAGTGGACAGTTCAGCCGTTTCCTCGCTAGAATCCCCTCGGTATCTGTTTCCCACCTACTTTCCTACCTTCTGAGGGCAGCAAACGATGAATGCGCGCAAACTTTCTCCGCCGGTACTCCACGTACTGGCCGGCGCCGGCCTCCTGCTGGCGCTTTCCTCGGTCTGGGCCGACGACAAGAAGGACGAAACCTCGAAGAAGCCGCCCAAGGGAGCGATTGTACTCTTCGATGGCAAAGATCTGTCCGGTTGGGTGAGGCAGGACGGCAAGCCGGCCGAATGGAAGGTTCAGGATGGCTCGATGGAGATCAAGGGCGGCAACATCTTGACCAAGCAGAAATTCGGCTCGGACTTCCATCTGCACGTCGAATTCTGGCTGCCGTTGATGGCTAAAGCCAAGGGCCAGGGGCGCGCCAACAGCGGCGTCTTCCTCCAAGGCCGCTATGAAATCCAAGTTCTCGACTCCTACATGAACGATACCTACGCCAACGGTTCCGTCGGCGCTCTGTATGGCATCATCACACCTGACAAGGAGGCGCAAAAGAAGGCGATCAAGCCGCCCGAACAGTGGAACACTTACGATATCACCTTCCACGCCCCCCGCGTCGATGACAAGGGCAAGGTGACGGAGAAGGGCCGCCTCACCGTGGTCCTCAACGGCGTCGCGATCATCGACGACGGCAAGTTCGACAAGGTTACCGGCGGTGCCATCAATAACAAGATCGGCGAGCCGGGACCGCTTTTGTTGCAGGATCACGGCTGCAAGGTGCGCTATCGCAACATCTGGTTCCAGCCGCTGGTCACCACGGTGGACAAGAAGTAACGCACAAGGGCGAGTCGAGTTGTCATCTGTACAACCCAACGGATCGCTGCTGCTTCATTTGTCAATACCCAAGCCAGCAAAAATCAGTAGTTGGAGGGTGCCCTCTCGATTGTGGCGTTTCTAGGCGAACGGCCGGCGTCAGCCGGCTGGTAAGTAGCCCTTACCAGCCGGCTGACGCCGGCCGTTCGCCAAAATCCAGAGTTCGAGGCGATCCTCCTTCATCCCAAGTGGTGGATGATGCGATCGGTGAATGCCGAACTGGAGACACCGGCTTTTTCGCCGTAGCCGGGGAATTGCCGGGCGATGTCGTAGGTCACGTACAATTTGCCTCCCGGCCCTTTGTGAGCAACCTCGTCGCTCTCGGCGAAGGTGGCCTCGACCGCGCGGTTAATCATCTGAGCCGCCTCGCTCCAGCCGAGATGCTCCAGCATCAGCACGCCCGACAACAGCACCGCGCCGGGGTTGGCCATGTTCTTGCCAGTGTACTTCGGTGCGGTGCCGTGCGTCGCCTCGAACATGGCGGCGCGATCACCGATGTTCGCCCCCGCCGCCAAGCCGATGCCGCCGACCATCGCCGCCGCCGCGTCGGATAGGTAATCGCCATTCAGGTTCGGCGTGGCGATGACGCTGTACTCATCCGGCCGCAGCTGAACCTGCTGGAACATACTGTCGGCGATGCGATCCTTGATGACGACCTTGCCCTTGGCATCGCCGCCCTTGTAAACCTCATCTTCGCTGATCGTTTGCTGCGCGAACTCCTGACGAGCCAACTCGTAACCCCAATCCTTGAAGGCGCCCTCGGTGAACTTCATGATGTTGCCTTTGTGCATTAGTGTCACACTCGGCAGCTTCTTGTCGATGGCGAAACGAATGGCCATGCGAATGAGGCGTTTGCTCCCTTCGGGACTCATCGGTTTGATGCCGATGCCGGAACTGGGCAGCACGTTATAACCCAGTTCCTTGAGCAGATCGATCACGCGCTTGGCCTTGTCGGTGCCGCTCTTGAACTCGATGCCGCAATACACGTCTTCGGTGTTCTCGCGGAAGATGACCATATCGACCTTGTTGGCGCGCTTGTTGGGCGCTTCGACGCCCTTGAAATAGCGCACCGGCCGCACGCAGGCATACAGATCGAAGCGAAAACGCAGATAGACGTTGATACTGCGGAAGCCGCCGCCGATGGGCGTCGTCAGCGGCCCTTTCAGACCAATACTGTAGTATTCGCAGGCCTTGAGCGTATCGTCGGGCAGATAAAGTTGACGCTGGCGGTCCTCGCTGAGCGCGCCGACCTCCTCATCCTTGACCTGCGGATAATACATCTCGCGCGCCACGTCGCCGGCATGCACGTCGAACCAGTGGATGCGCCGCTTGCCTCCGTAGGCTTTCTCGACGGCCGCATCGAGGACGCGGACGGCGCAAGTGGTGATGCCGGGAGCATCGCCGACATCGCGGCCAATGCCGTCGCCGCGCAGCAGACAGACGATGGGATCGTCGGGGATTTGCCAACGGCCCTTCGCATCCACAGTGACGCGAGTGCCTTGGGTGGGTGGAGTCAGTTTTTCGTAGGTCGGCGCCGTCATAATAGGTTCCTTGATGCAAGCGGCTCCCGCCCAAGACGGCAGCGCACAGTTCGATTCGTATTGCAGCTGCTTCAGCCGGGGTGGGTTGTCTCTGTAGGCTCGTTTTATCAAAGCAAGCGCGGGTGAGGAGGGGCGGGGGTGAGGCGAATACTTCGGGGAGATGTCGTTGCGCCATCTCAACGTGGGTCACAATCGGCAGCGCTGGCGCGTCTCCGTATACGTCGCCTCAAGATCCACGGGCACGAAGAAGGCACCGCGCAGGGCCAACGGCAAGAGCGGCAACGATTGTCCGAGCGCCAACGGCACCGGCCACAGATCGAGTTGATTGGTGTTGGCGCGATGAGCGGGACGGTAGGCCACGGCATAGAGTTCGGCATCGGCAGGAAGTACAGAGCCTTCCGCCTGGCCGAGTATCTCCAATACCTCATGGTGGAGGTTCCCGCTTCGGCTCGTGACGATGTCCACCACGATAAGACCGATGCCGCGCTGCAAGTAAGCGACGCACTTGGCCGCGAACGCGCGGCGCGTCTCGGCGCGATCCTTGTTGCTGGGACTGATTAACTCAATCACCGCGACCAGGCGTTTGCCGTCGCGCAGGTCGAATACCTGGACTTCAATATCGTCGGGGAAAACGATGCCCACAGTCTGGGTGGCGACCGGCGGCGCCCAGGTTTGGACCTGTACGGCGACTCCGCCTTCCGAACCATTCGTTTCCTCACCATAGATCGAAGGGGATAGTTCAAATTCGGCGACATCCGCTTCGACATGCGTGCCGATGTGGATCTGCACTTCCGCAAGATAGCGCTGCGGCAAGAGGCTATTGAATGTGTCAGCTAAAGCGACTGCCCAACGCGCATGAAACGATTCCCAACCGTGCAGTGGATAGATTGGCTCGTGAAAATGATCGAGTAGGGGCATGGTGTCTTCCTCCCCCCTAATCTTAGTCTTCCTCCGTCCTTTTTGAAGGCGAGATCGCCCGACCATCTCGTTTACGTTTCACCGCTCGCTTGTCTCCCGCGAAACGTAACCGGGATTGGGATTAGACCGAGGGGGCTTCGACGGCGCACGTTTCCGGACGTTCGCCGAGCCAACGACGGATTTCCTCCACCGCCATGCGGGTCGGCAGCTGGCAACCGTGTCTCCATTTGCCATGATCGGCGACCACATTGACCACCCGAGCCAGCAAGGGCGTCGATCCCGGCAGCAGGCATTCGACCAGCAACAGCGTGCCTGCGGGAAGCTGATCGTCCAGGTGCAGGCCGATACCTCCGGCGGAGATGTCGCAGATGGTGGCGAACGCCTCGGCCATCTCGCCCGCCTCACGCCGCACCCGCGCGGGATGGTCGCAAAGTACGCGGGCCGTCGCTCGCCTCTCGATCCCGCGCCCTTCTTCCTCGGAATACCAGGTTTCCTCTTTCAGCACCGTATGCTCGACTCGTCCCTTTCCCTTCCTCTTGGCGCGGTACATCAGGGCATCGACGCGCTGAATCATCAAGTCCACGTCCCCAGCGGGGCGGAGGAAAGTGATGGCTCCGACACTCAGAGTCACCGGCCAGCCGGCACGAGCCAGGTCTTGCGACAGCAATTGTTGTAAACGGGCCAGGAGAGCGGACGCTCCTTCGCCATCCGTCTCGGGCAGCAGCAAGGCGAACTCATCGCCTCCAAGCCGGGCCAGCACATCGTAGGTTCGCATGTTGGGGTGAATGGCTCGCACGACGTGAACGAGGGCGGCATCTCCCGCAGCGTGCCCCAGCTGATCGTTCAGCTGCTTGAAGTTGTCCAGGTCGAGATAGGCCAGCGTTAGCGGTTGCGAGGTCCGGCCCGCTCGCTCGGCCTCGGCGGTCGCCGCTTCATAGAAGGTACGGCCGTTCGCTGCTCCGGTAAGCGGGTCGGTGCGAGCCAAGAGATGCTCGCGAAGGACGCCGGCGTGCAACCGCGAAACCAGGCTGGAGATAAGGGTTAGGGTGCCGAAGCGAACAATGCCATTCCACACCTCGGCGGCCGGTGAGATCATCGGGTTCTCGGCGGCATCAATGGCGTGCCAGGCGACCGCCCCGGTGAGCGAAAGGAGAATACCGTGAGGGAAGCCGCCCCACCAGGCACAGGCCGCCACGGGGATGAGATAGAAGATGCTGAGCGAGAGGTTAGGCCCCGTGGCATAGTCGAGTAGGGCGATCACCGCGACAAAGAGGAGACCGCCGAGAACAAGAAAACCACCGCGAACGCCGTCGCGGAACGAGGCGAAAGAGAACTTCGACCGCTCACCGGGACGCCGTGGGAGCGGCAGTGCCTGAGGAGAGAGACGCCTCGCGGTTGGTGTTAAGTGAGTCGTCATCGCGGCGGGTTCAGCCCAAGAAGCTCGATTCTCCGATGGGGCGGTAGCCCGCCTCCTGGATATAGCCTAGCTCATGGATGGCCACCGTGCGTTCCGAACGTGGTCTTGTTACCGATTCTCCGTTTTGGGAGGGATGTGCCATTTCTCATTGATACCACTGCGGCGTGACGAGCCAGGTGAGTACGCCGTCGCCCTTGCCGGGTTCGTCGTCGAAGTGAATGCAGGCAACGCCGGCCTTGGCCAAGTCGATCTCGGCCTTCTTGCCACCGATGAGCCAGCCGACATAGAGACTCAAGTCCGGCATGTGACCGACGATGGCGGCCGATTCCACACCGAGACCACACAGGAAGCGCGTCAGTTTACGACGTTTGCCGTTCGGTGCCAGATGATCGCAGGTGTGCAGGGTCGGTGTGGGAGGAGCCAGGTGTTTCAGCAAACCTTCCGCCGTCTGCCGGGCACGCAGAAGCGGACTGGTGACGATGCGTTCCAGCCGCACGTTCTGCCGTTGCAGGGCGGCCGCCAACGCGCCGCACTGCGCCTGCCCCGCCGCAGTCAACGGCCGTTCCGCGTCGTTGCGAATGCCGCCCTCGCCGAGAGGTTGGGCGTCCCCGTGTCGAATCACGTAGAGGTCCATGCAGCCATCCCTTTTTATGTCCTCCACTAGCCCAGAGCGCCAGCGACAGGATTTCTCGACCCATCGCTCGCGCTCTGAGCTAATAGGGACTTGCCCTATTCCAGCCGTGCCATCGTTCCCTATAATAACAAATCTCTCTTGAATTGGCCCGAATGTGAAGAAGGCGCGTTCGACGCGCTATTATCCCAGAGTTAACCACGCAATGAAACGTACGGACCTCCGCAATATCGCCATCATCGCCCACGTCGATCACGGCAAGACCACGTTGGTCGATCAGATGCTCCGTCAGTCCGGCATGTTCCGCGAGAGCGAACTGCGCGGCGACTGCATCCTCGACTCCAACGATCTCGAACGCGAGCGCGGCATCACCATTTTGGCCAAGAACATCGCGCTGCGCTTCGGCGACACGAAGATCAATATCATCGATACGCCCGGCCACGCCGACTTCGGCGGCGAGGTCGAGCGCGTCCTCAAAATGGCCGACGGCGCGCTGCTGCTCGTCGATGCCGCCGAGGGCGTCATGCCGCAAACGCGCTTCGTTCTCCGCAAAGCCTTCGCCTGCGGATTGCGGCCCATCGTCGTCATCAACAAGATCGACCGCCCCGATGCGCGCCCCGTCGATGTCCTCAACGGCGTCTTCGATCTGTTCGTCGAACTGGATGCCGACGACGCCACGCTGGATTTCCCGACCATCTATGCCTCCGGTCGCGACGGCATCGCCTCGGCCGACTCCAACGTCAAGGGCACCGACATCCTGCCGTTGTTCGACGCCATCTTGAAGCATGTGCCGCCGCCGGAAGTCGAGCAGAACGTCCCCTTGCAGATGCTCGTCGTCACGCTCGATTACAGCGATTACGTCGGTCGCATCGGCATTGGCCGCGTGGTCGCCGGCAAGATCAAGAAAGGCCAACGCATTGCGTTGCTCAAGCCGGATGGCCGGCGTATCGAGGACACGGTCGCCCAGCTTTATGTCTTCGATCGCCTTGGCCGCACCGAGACGGACGAGGTCAGCGCCGGCGATCTGTGCGCCGTGGTTGGCCTGGAAGAAGTGCATATCGGCGACACTATCGCCGACCTGGAGAAATCCGTGGCGTTGCCGCCGATCACGGTGGATGAGCCGACGCTGGAAATGATCTTCCGCATCAACGATTCGCCTTTCGTCGGCCAGGACGGAACGTATGTGACCAGCCGGCAATTGCGCGAACGATTGTTGAAAGAACTGGAATCGAACGTCGCCCTGCGCGTCACGCCCGACGAAATCAAGCGCGATGAGTTCCACGTCGCCGGCCGAGGATTATTGCACCTGGGCATTTTGTTGGAGAACATGCGCCGCGAGGGTTACGAATTGTCGGTTGGCAAGCCGCGCGTTATCACCAAGGAGATTGACGGTCAGGTGATGGAGCCGATCGAGTATCTGGTGATTGAGGCGCCGCCGACTTCGGTTGGCTCGGTGATGGAGTTGGTCGGCAACCGTCGGGCTGAGTGCGTCAAGATGGAAGGTCACGGCGAGGTGACGCACATGGAGTTCACCATCCCGGCACGCGGTCTGATCGGTCTGGGCACCCGGCTGATGACGGCCACCAGCGGCGAGGCCATCGTGCATCACAACTTCTACGACTATGAGCCGGTTCGCGGCAGCATTCCGACCCGCCTCAACGGCGTCATGATCTCGACGGACACCGGCCGCACGACGGCATTCGCACTGGACAATTTGCAGTTGCGCGGCAATCTCTTCGTCGGTGCCGGTGAGCAAGTCTACGAGGGCCAAATCCTCGCCGAACATTGCCGCGACAACGATTTGCCCGTCAACGCTTGCCGCGAGAAGAAGCTAACCAACATGCGCGCGGCCGGGTCCGACAAGTCCGTCATTCTCAAGCCGCCGCGCCAGCTCACCTTGGAGTTGGCCCTGGAGTATATCGAGGATGATGAACTGGTTGAGGTGACGCCGAAGGCGATCCGTCTGCGGAAGATGTATCTCAAGGAGAATGACCGCAAACGCTTCGCTCGGCAAGCCCAGGCATAAAGAGTAATGCAGAATGCAGAATGCAGAATGCAGAATGCAGAATGAAAGACCAAGTGGATTCATTCTGCATTCTGCATTCTGCATTGGATTAAGCGTCGCGGCTACACGAAACTGATCTTGTCCCCATCGACACCTTCGCTATAAGCGGCGTACTCGGAAGGATCGTCCCGGCAAGGGACCAATCTTGCGCTAGTTTGCCTGTGCTGTTCATGAGCGGGTCCGGTTCGCGCCGAGAGAGGAAGGGACGGCTGCGCAACGACGGATGACGCGCGGCGTCCGTGGAGGACTCCCATGCGATTCGCTACGCGACTCGGCGGTTTGGCCCTGTTGTTTGTCCTGGCTGGCCCGACCCTTGGGGCGGACACGCCGCCCGACGTTCGCGCGATCATCGTTCCCAAGGCTCAGGTGTGGTGTGGCCCCAGCACCTCCGCCGGGCTGTATCCAACCAACGAACTGAAGCAGGGCGAGCGTGTGCAGGTCGTCGAGGAGTTGCCCAGCGGCTGGCTGGCCATCCGTCCTCCGGCTGGCTCATTCAGCTGGATCAACACGCGCTTCGTGAAGCATATCGCCGCCAAGTACACCAACTACGTCGTGGCCTACGAGAACTATCCGGTGCCGGTGCTGATTGGCAGCAGCGTCAAGTCGGAGCGGCCGACGAAGGCCGGCGTCAAGCTGCCGCGCGGCGCCCAGGTACGCGGCATTCCAGGCGGCCACACCATGACCGATGATGAAGGCGTCTGGCTGCCGATTGAGCCGCCGGAAGGAGAAGTCCGTTACGTCCGCAAAGAGGAAGCGGCCAAGCCTGGTTCGCCGACGCGCACCACGGTCGCCGCCGCCGGCTCCGCTCGGTTTGCTGTTCCGCCTGCCGATGGCGATGCACTCTGGCGCGATGCCGAGAAAGCGGAACGCGCCGGCCGGCTCGCCGATGCCATTCGACTGTATCAGCTGGCTGGTGATGCGAACCTGGCCGTCAATCACGCCCGCGCCGACGAGGCTTACCGTCGCGCCCACTGGCTCCAGCAGGCCAATAGCACCACCAACGCCCCCGGCAGCGGTACCTACTTCTATCCCGATCGGAACGCGGCCGCGGCTCAGTCGCCTCCGAATGGCTCCGTGTACACTTTGCCTACCAACCAGGGAGGCGCGAACGCCGTTCATCTGATTGGTTCGTCCAGTCCGGGCGCGCCGACGGGCCAACTCGTCTCGACTCAGACCGCCTCGCCGCGCTGGGGTGGAGTGCAAAGCAACGCTTATGGTCCGCCCGTACTCGGCCGACTGCGTCCCGCGCATCGCGGCGTGGAAAACCAGCGGACTTATCTCCTGATAAACGATCGCGGGGTGCCGCTCATGTACGTCATCGCCCAACCGGGTGTCGATCTGACGAGCTACCTCGATCGCAACGTCGAGTTATGCGGACCGATCGTTTATTGGAAAGATCTCCGCGCCAACCTGATGACGGCTGTCCAGGTTCGCGAACAACCCTAGCGAGAACCACAGGACAAACGCTGCCAGCCCGCAGCGCCAGCAAGGGAATCCCTTGCTGGCGCTGCGGGCTGGCAGCATTTGATGCCGAACCCAATCAATGGTTCAGCAAGAACTCATTGCTGTTGAGCAAGGCCCAGAACAGATCCTCGTAGCGGCGGTTGGGGTTCTTGTAGTCATTCATGGTCAGCCGTGGATCGCGGAAGCGGAACTGACTCACGATTACGCTGACTTCCCTCGCCGTCGGCAAGCGATTCAGAGCCGTCAGATACAGTTCCTGAATGGCGGCTTGCTCAGAACGATTCTTGATGGCGAGGGCGACGGCCCCCTTGTCCTTGCGTGAAATCGCCTCGTTGATATCCTTGCCATTCATCATCAGCAGTGCCTGCACGACAGTGCCGTTGAAGTTGACCTCGTTGCCCTCATCGTCGCCGAAGTTGCTGATGAGGGTGCCCAGCCATTGGTCCTTGAGTTTCTTCTTGCCGTCCTTCGACTCGGCGGCCTCGGCCTTGGTGGCCACCATGAGCGACTCGAACAGCTGTTCGGGACTCATCGACTTCATAATCATGCGGCTGAACAGCGCTTCCTGCTCCGGCTTGTCGTTGGTCTTGTTGGCCACGCAGCTGAGGTTGTAGGCGTTGCTGTTGCAGATCCAGCGAATCAGCTTTTTGAAATCGTAGTTGTAGTGCTTGAAGCGGGCGGACAATTCCTCAAGCAGTTCGGGATTGGACGGCTGGTTTTGATCGTTGAAGTCATCGATGGGATTGACGAAGCCACGGCCGAAGAAGACACCCCACATGCGGTTGACGATGGCCTTGGGGAACTGCGGATGGTCGATGACGAAGTCGGCCAATTTCTCGCGGCGACGGACGCCGCTGACTTCAACCGGCAGACGGGCGCCGCGCTTCTCCTCGCCGGACGGCAGGAACTCGGCCTTGGCCGTGAGGATGACGCCGTTCCGCTTCTCGTAGAAGACCATCGGATCCTTGACGGCGTTTTCATCGTCCTTGAGCGTCAGCTTGCCGAAGGCCATCATACGGCCCATTTGCGGTGGCTGGCCCTCGCGGACCACCTGGCGAAGGAAGGCGTTGACGCCCCAGAAATGTTCCTGCTTGATGTTGCTGTAGAAGGGATGATCGTGGCATTGGGCGCACTGGACCTGCGTACCCAGGAAAATCCGTGTGATGCGCGCGGTGATCGGCACCATCTGGAACTGGCCTTCTTCGCCGCGTTGGGCTGGCGGCACATTCTCGCCGAGGTGAGCGAGGATGAAATTGGCGGCCGCGCCCCCTTTCTCGGTGTCGTTGTTCTCGCCCTTGGCGGCGATCAACCCCTTGACAATGTCGGTGTACGGCTTGTTCTGGCCGAATTGATCTTCGAGCCAGGTGGCCAGGTATTCGTGATACGTTCCGCGGCCGAACACGCCCGCGCGACTCAGCAGCCAGTTCGCCCACAGGTTCGACCAGTGACGGGGATATTCGTCGCTGTCGAGCAGTCGATTGATGAGCATCGAACGCCGCTTGTCCTTGGGATCCTTGAGGAACGCGCGGATCTCCTCCGGCTTGGCGATGCGGCCAAGGATGTCCAGCGAAGCGCGGCGGATGAACTCGAAGTCATCGGCGTAGCGCGAGGGGACGATCTTGTTTTCTTTCCACTTGGCCTCGTTTAGTTTGTTGATGGTCGAAACCATCTCGGTGAGCTGAGACAATTCTTGCGGATCGGAACTCTTCGTAACGAGGGTCAGCTTGGGAGCGTCCGGCCACTTCGGCAGCGTCTCCTCCTTGGCCTTGGCGACCTTGGCTTCGCCCTTGGGAGGAGCGGCCGACGTGACATCGGACAGACCCATCACAACAACGGAACCACCCAGCACGAACAGAGTCATTACCAGTAGCGACCGCAGCCGCTCCGGTCGCCAACCTCGCACGGATGCACGGAGCATCGTTGATCCTCCTTCAGGCCGGAATTGCTCGAATCTCATTCAGGCGCTAGCAAATTGAATTCTCGCACGCTCCCCGAAGCGCGTCAACTGCGCAGTCGTCAAAACTATTCAACACCGCAAAATTGTTTCTGGGACCGCGCTTATCTTGGTTTGAGACGGGAAATCGTCAATCTTGGTTCCCAAAGTCGCACGGGAACGCCAAAATGATAGCGAAATCATCGCCCCGTTGGAGAATAGCATGCGTTTGAATCCGGAGCGAGTGCGCGAGAATGTCCGCAACGAGGCCACGGAGAACCTCCTGGATGATGCGACCGTTTACCGCGAGGGAATGGAACAGGAGCCCCTGGATATTATCGAAGAGGAATTGCGCGCTCGCGGTGTGACGCGGGATGCGATTGCGGAACACGAGCGGAAGCGACGGGAGAGCGTATTGTTTGATGGGATGGGAATCGCCTTGAAGTGTCACAAGTGTCGTCGTCCCGCTGTGGGGCAAAGCCGCGACTGGCATTATCTCTGGGGGCTTGTACCGCTATTCCCTCGCCGTTTCGCCTGGTGCGAGGAACACAAACGGGGCTGAATGACATCGTGCGGCACCGCACAAAACTCTGCCAGCCCGCAGCGCAAGCAAGGGTATTTCGTTTCCTTGCTTGCGCTGCGGGCTGGCAGAGTTTTGTCCCGTAGTCCTTACGGTACCGTATCGCTCGCTTCGGCTTGCGGCGCCTCCTCCTCGCTGCCGGTGCCGGGCATCGAGAAGAGTTGACCGCCACCCGATTCGGTGCCGCCGCGCAGTTGCCGCTTGGCGGGACGAGCGCCGCCCGCTTCGGTCGTCGCTTCCGCGCCTTCCTCTTCGGCCGCACCAGCTGTCTTCCGACTCAGACCGATCTTGCGATCGGCCGCGTCCACGCGCAGAATCCGCACTTCGATCTCATCGCCGACCTTGACGACATCCTCGGGACTCTCGACCTTGTGATCGGCCAGTTCCGAGATGTGCAGCAAGCCTTCCAGGCCCGGTTCCATCTCGACGAACACGCCAAAGTTCGTCAGCTTTGTCACCTTGCCCTTCTTGATCTCGCCGGGCTTGTAGCGACCGGGGATGTCGCCTTCCCACGGATCGTTATTCATCTGCTTCAGCCCCAGGGCGATGCGCTTGCGCTCCTGATCGACGTTGAGGACGACGCACGTCACCTTGTCGCCCTTGTTGACGACTTCGCTGGGGTGGGCCACCTTACGAACCCAACTCATGTCGCTGACGTGCAGCAGACCATCGATACCTTCCTCGATTTCGATGAAAGCGCCGTAGTTGGTGAGGTTGCGCACCGCGCCGCTGATGATGGTTCCCTGCGGATAGCGTTCGGCGACCTTGTCCCAAGGATTGGGCTGTACTTGCTTCATGCCCAGCGAGATTTCTTGCTTGTCCTTATTGATGTTGAGGACTTGCACTTCAATCTGATCGCCGATGGAAACCAGTTCGCTGGGATGGTTGATGCGTTTGGTCCAGCTCATCTCGCTGATGTGAACCAATCCTTCGATGCCTGGTTCCAGTTTGACGAAGGCACCGTAGCTCATGACGTTGACCACTTCGCCGGTGTGCTTGCTGTTGACCGAATACTTCTCGGCAGCGTTGGCCCACGGGCTGGCCGTCTTCTGCTTCAGACCCAGCGCGATCTTTTCTTTTTCGCGGTCCACCTTGATGATGAACACTTCCAGTTCCTGGTCGATGTGAACCATGTCGTGCGGGTTGTTCACTCGTCCCCAACTCATGTCGCTGACATGCAGCAAGCCATCGATACCGCCCAGGTCCACGAAGGCACCGAACTGCGCGATGTTCTTGACGATGCCCTTGCGCACCTGACCGACCTCGATATCGGCCAGCAGTTTGCCCTTCAACTCCTCGCGCTGATCCTCCAGCAACTTGCGGCGGCTGACGACGATATTGCGGCGTGCCTCGTCGATGAGGATGATCTTGCATTCCAGCGATTTGCCGAGATAGACGCCCATATCGGGCGGCCGGCGAATGTCCACCTGCGAAGCGGGCAGGAAGACGTTGACGCCGATGTTGACGAGGAGACCGCCCTTGATCTTGCGCGTCACCAGACCGGAAACGACATCGCCTTCCTTGTACTTGACAAGGACTTCGTCCCATTCCTTCTGCCGTCGGGCCTTGCGATAGCTGAGGACGACAGCCCCGCTCTCGTCCTCGACGGTGTCCAGCAGCACTTCGATCTCGTCGCCCGCTTGGGGCGGCACGAGTTGGCCGGTAGCTTCGTCGAACCACTCGCGCAGATCGATAGCGCCTTCGCTCTTGTAGCCGACGTCCACCCAGACTTCGTCGGCGGTGACCTTGCGCACGCGGCCGGTCACGACCTTATTATCCTGAAACTCCTGCTCCTCGGGCGGCAGCCAGTCGGCGTCATCCGAACTGAACATCGCGTCCAGTTCCTGACGAAGGTCATCCTCCGGCAGATCGAACTGGCGGAGCAGGTTGCGATTCACCATGAATAGGGACTCCTCATTGATACCGGCCCAGACGGGGGACCAGGGTGCAAACGGTTCCTGCCGGCACTGCGAGTTCCGGCCCTTTTTGGCGGCAAAAACAGAACACCCCCGCTCGTTCCATAACGAGCAAGGGATGCTGCCATACTCCTTGTTCCCAAGCAACCGCTCGGGATGAGACGCAATCCCGACACGGCGTGGCGGGGTTACTTGAGCTTAGTAACGACGACCACCGCCGCCGCCACCGCCGTAGCCACCGCGGCCGCCACCGGAACCGCCTCGACCGCCGCCGCCTTCCTTGGGTCGGGCTTCGTTAACGGTGAGGGCGCGTCCATCGGATTCCTTGCCATTGAGGGCGGCAATGGCGGCTTGAGCCTCCTGATCGCTGCCCATCTCCACAAAGCCGAAGCCTTTGGAACGGCCGGTATCGCGGTCCATGATGACCTGAGCGGACTCCACGGTGCCATGCGCCTCGAACATCTGCTGCAAATCGCTGTCGCTGACCCCGTAGGCGAGGTTGCCCACGTATAGCTTCTTGCCCATGAAAGGGCCTCCTAAAAAAGTCGCCGAAGTGCGCCGCACCCACTGTGAGCCGACACGACCCCGCGACATACTTGCCAATTTATAACGTGGGACAAGGAAGGGGATGGGGAGATGGCGCGAAGGACATCAAGGCCACGGCCCGGTTCACGAGACCCAAGTCTTGTCATCATACGCGAAGCACCCACCGAAGGACAGAGCAGCATTGGCCCCGCGGCCGAGTTTACCTCAATCCGGAATTCGCCCTTGCCAGGCACGGTCTTCATTATGTACCATAGGATTAATAGATCGCAGGGTGGAGCAGCCTGGTAGCTCGCAAGGCTCATAACCTTGAGGTCGCCGGTTCAAATCCGGCCCCTGCAACTTCAAAACGACACGGGGAAGACCTAGGTCTTCCCCGTGTCGTTTTTCTTTCCCCTTCCCTCGCTCGTCCGACGCTCGCTAATAGGCAATAACCGAATGAAGTAGGTCCGGCGAGCCGAGCCGGACTGCCAGTGCCGTTCGGCTCGCGGCACCTACTGGCGGTAGGCCCGGCGAGCCGAGCCGGACAGGTGGTGCCAGTAGGTCCGGCGAGCCGAGCCGGACTTTGATTCCACAAGTGCCGCTCGGTTCGCGGCACCTACCCAATGCGTGCCGCTCGGCTCGCGGCACCTACCAGCAGGTAGGTCCGGCGAGCCGAGCCGGACTTTGACTCCACAAGTGCCGCTCGGCTCGCGGCACCTACCAGCAGGTAGGTCCGGCGAGCCGAGCCGGACAGGTGGTGCCGCTCGGCTCGCGGCACCTACTCAAACCGTGCCGCTCGGCTCGCGGCACCTACTTCATCGCGTTCGTGCTTCTAAAAAAATCCTGAAGACCGCCCCTCGATCCGATAGAATCGATCTATCGACCTTGGGAGCTTCCGCCCCTGAGGGCGAACCTGCCCTCCAACCAACCACACCGCGCAATCAACCGAAGGAGAATTGAACCGTGAAACGAGCCTGGGCCGTTCTAGCTGGATTGACCCTTCTCGCTTTTTGTGTCGCCGGTCTCTGGCCGATACACGACGCATCCGGCGGCGAACCCGCTTCGCGCGCCAAGGCCGCTCGACCAACCGACATCCACGACCCCGCCAACGCCGTGGCCAACCTGGAAGTGCATAAGGATCTGCAAGCAACCCTCTTCGCCTCCGAGCCGATGCTCACCAACCCGACCAACCTCGACATCGACCACCGCGGCCGAGTTTGGCTCTGCGATGTCATGAACTATCGCGGCAACAACGGCAAAAGGCCGCAAGGCGATCGCATTCTCATCCTCGAAGACAGCGATGGCGACGGTAAGGCCGACAAGGTCAAGGTCTTCTATCAGGGCCGCGATGTCGATAGCGCGATGGGCATCTGCGTTTTGGGCAATAAGGTGATCGTCTCCTGCTCGCCCAACGTCCTCATCTTCACCTTCGACGAAAACGACAAGGTTCTCAAGAAAGAGGCTCTGTTCACCAAAACCGGCACGCCACAACACGATCACTCGGCCCACTCGTTTCTGTTCGGTCCCGATGGCAAGCTCTATTGGAACTTCGGCAACACCGGGCAGTCGGTCCACGATAGGAACGGCAAGCCGGTGCGAGATCGGGCAGGCAATCAAGTCGTGGACAATGGCAAACCATACTACGGCGGCATGGTCTTTCGCTGTAACCCGGACGGCAGCGGCTTCGAGGTTCTCGCCCACAATTTCCGCAACAACTACGAAGTGACGGTGGACTCGTTCGGCACCCTCTGGCAGTCGGACAACGACGACGACGGCAATCGGGGCGTGCGCATCAACTACGTCATGGAGTACGGCAATTACGGCTATCGCGATGAGCTGACCGGCGCGGGCTGGCAAGCGAAACGCAGCAACCTGGAAACCGATACTCCTCATCGTCACTGGCACCTGAACGATCCGGGCGTCGTGCCCAACCTGTTGCAGACGGGCGCCGGTTCGCCGTGCGGCATCTGCATCAACGAGGGGAACCTGCTGCCGAAGGTGTTCCACAATCAGGTGATTCACTGCGATCCCGGTCCCAGCGTCGTCCGCGCCTATCCGGTGGTCAAGGATGGAGCGGGCTACAAGGCCGAGATTGTCAACATTCTCGATGGCCAAAAGAAGAACAATTGGTTTCGTCCGGCGGATGTGTGCGTGGCCCCGGACGGTTCGCTGTTCGTGACCGACTGGTACGATCCGGGCGTCGGCGGCCACGGTCAGCGCGACTCCAATCGCGGCCGCGTTTTCCGCGTCGCTCCGCCCAGCCAGAAATACCGTGTGCCGAAGTTCGATTTCACGACGACCGAGGGAGCCGTTGAGGCGCTGAAAAATCCGAACACGGCCGTGCGCGCCCTGGCCTGGACTGCCCTGCACGACCAGCAAGCGAAGGCCGAGCCGGCCCTGCTTACGCTGTGGAAGTCCGACAATCCACGCTATCGGGCGCGGGCGCTGTGGCTGCTGGGCAAGATCAAGGATCGCGGACAGCACTACGTCGAGCTGGCCTTGAAGGACTCCAATTCCGACATCCGTATCGTCGGCGTTCGGCTCGCCCGCCAGCTGGATTTCGAGATGCCGCCGGTGGTTCAGAAGGTGGTACACGATCCCTCGCCGCAGGTGCGGCGCGATGCGGCCCTCGCCCTGCGCTTTTGTCGATCCGCGGAAGCGCCCGCGCTGTGGGCTGAGTTGGCCATGCAGCACGATGGCAAAGACCGCTGGTATCTGGAAGCGCTCGGCCTCGGTGCCGCGCTCGAATGGGACGCTTGCTTCGACGCTTGGTTGAAGGCGGTCGGCGACAAGTGGAATACTCCGGCCGGCCGCGATATTGTTTGGCGCTCGCGCGCGGCGAAGACGCCGGAATATCTCGCCCGCATCATCAGCGATGAGAACACGCCGATCGCCGAGTTACCACGCTATTTCCGCGCTCTCGATTTCCAGAAGGCGGAAGGCAAGGACGAACTTCTAGCCCAGCTCGCTTTCGGTGCGCAAGGGAAGGGACCACGGCAGGAATTGATCGCCACGGAATCGATTGGCCGTTTGAAATCTTTCGATCTCAAAAAGAACCCGCGCTACGCCGCTGCCCTGGAAAAGGTTCTGGACAACCATCAAGGTTCGCCGCTGTTCGTCGAACTGGTCGATAAATTCAATGTCGCCCCGCGTTATCCGCAATTGATCGCGTTGGCACAGAAAAACGCGGAAGGTCAACTCGGTGCCAACGCCGTGCGCGTGCTGCTTGACAAGGGGCAAACCGCGCTGCTTCAGAAGGCTCTCGGCGGCAAGGATCTCCAGGCCGATGTCGATACCATCAAGGCTCTGGGCACTTCCGGCGATGGCCGCGCCGTCGGTCTGCTTCTGCCGTTGGTCAAGAACACTGAATTGCCGATCGACCTGCGCCGGCAGGCAGTTCGCTCGCTGGCCCGTTCGCGCAACGGCGCTCAGGATGTTCTCAAACTGGCTCGTGCCAAGCAATTACCCGAAGACTTGAAGGCGGTGGCCGGCGCTTCCTTGCAAATGGTGATGTGGAAGGAAATCAAGCAGCAGGCCGCCACGTTGTTTCCCTTGCCGCCCGGCAAGAACGACAAACCGCTGCCGCCGATCAGCGAGTTGGTCAAGCAGCGCGGCGACGCCAACAAGGGCAAGGCGATGTTCACCACGACCGGCACCTGCGCCAACTGTCACCTCGTCAACGGCGTCGGCAAGGAGGTCGGCCCCGATCTCTCCGAAATCGGCAAGAAACTGAGCCGGGAAGCGCTGTTCGAGTCGATCCTCTACCCCAGCGCCAGCATTAGCCACAACTATGAGACGTATACAGTGGAGACGAAGAAAGGCGTCCAAGCCAGCGGTGTTCTGGTGAGTCAGACGCCCGAACAGATGACGGTGAAGGGATCGGATGCCATCGTCCGCGCTTTCAAGAAATCGGAGATTGACAAGGTGGAAAAATCGAACGTCTCTCTGATGCCGGCGGATCTGCACAAATTGCTAACCGCCCAGGATCTAGCCGACTTGGTGGAATATCTGCTCACGTTGAAGGAGGCGAAGAAGGGCAAGAGCTGATAAGAAATGGCTAACGGCCGGCTTACCTCCCTCCCGTTTACGTTTCGCGGGACACTTGTCCCGCGAAACGTAAACGGGACCGGCGTTCCCCATGAAGCTCTTGCACTTCGTCACATCATCGCTGATCCAACCCCTTGAGAGCCTGACACAAAGCCTCAAATTCCTCTCGTATGGAAGCATTGCGGAATATACTTGACAGCGACACAAAAAGCGCCAGGATATATGGCTGAAAGCTGTAGAATAACTTGTTCGGCGACTGGGTCAACAGATGAAATTGATGCCTTCACGAGCAATCGCTGAAGCTCTCGCGCGCGTTTGGGCGTGGCATCGAACGCCGCGATTTCTGGATTATGTCGCTGAGTCGTTCGCGGTGCGGGTTCAAGAACTGGCGGGCTTCGATAAACTGTACATCTACCAGGTTGAGGCGGGAGACCTTGAGAGCGGCCAGTTTCTGCACTCAACCGCGATCCAATGGTGGGAGGTGGATGACGCAGGACTTCGTGGGTGTGGCTGGCCGAATCACCTGTCCGGGTGGGTCGATGCTCCCGAAAAGTTGCGGGACTCCTTTTACCGCTGGCCGCATATCAGCTTCTTGCAACGTGAGGAGCGAGTGGGCTTCGGTGAGTGCTTTGGCCCTGGACTGGTCAACCGAAAGGTCGGACGTTTGGTTGAGGTTGTAGGTTCCGTTGAAATTGTCGAGACGCGGGTGGTATGGAGCGCCGAACAGCAGACCGGCCACGCGAATGAGGTTTTGCGTATTATTTCGCCCCTCTCCACGTAAGCCGGCTGCTGAACTGGGTCGTTCGGCTGACATTGAGATAGCGTTATGGAACCCGGCATCTGCTCCCTCTGTGGTCGTGCGGTCTCCTCGGCGTTTTGCCCCTATTGCCAGGCCCCTGTCATTAAGGCGGAGATGCAACGCCAAGCGTGCGCAGCAGAGGGGGTTAGCGAGAACCAACAGCGAAACAGAATCGAGGGAGACGCGGCCCCGAAGGGTAGCAGGCGTAATGCGAGCGTCAGCCAGACCATGCTGAGGGTGCTGGGCGCTTTCGGCATCGCTTATGCCGCTTATAGCCGGCTAGAAAATCTCATGCTGATGGGAAATATCCCCCTGGGGCCAAGTCCGCTGGGTTTGCTCGCCGGCTTAGGTGTTTTTCTGACAGTCGCGCTCATGGGCGTGGCCTGGGTGTATACGCATCGGCATCCTGCGGGAAGGCAAAGCATTGTTAGTCGGACTGTGCTGCGCGTTCTGTCGATATGTGGTGCCATCGTGTTGGTGTGGCTGGCAGGGATGGCCGTATTTGTCGTATCGGTGCTGTTCTCGGATTGGCATTAGCCGAACCATCCGCCACGACAGACCGGGCGGCCATGACGGCTTTTCAAGGAGCCAGGTCTCTCCCAGCCGCCCGGCTGCTGGCCTGTGTTGTTCGGCGAAGGAGGTGGATGCCAGTGTCGTTCTTTGAAGACCTGACGCCGTACACCTACTTCCACCCGGAAGAGGAGCGAGCCGGGACCGTGAACATCGGTTGGCTTGATCGGCGGCACCCGTTCCGCACCGGCCTGACGAGCGCGGTGTTCCGGGCCAAGCTCCACCAGCTTTGCCAACGGCGGGTAAAGCGGACCCGCGGATGCCACAGGTGCTACTTCTGCAAGGGGCGGGACAAACCGCTCGGCTCTGCGGAGATGCGCGTCCTGGGAGACGGCCGAGTGTACGCGGCCCCCGAGTTGGTCTACCATTACGTCGTGGCACATGCTTACAAGCCGCCGGAGGAGTTCATCGCAGCTATCCTGGCCTGGGACGGGAGCCGCGAAGGTCCAGGGAATGTAGCAGAGCGGCCACCCGACTGACGAATAGCTGTTGTCGCAGTGAGAACAGACTCGCAAGTGACTGGGTGGTAACACCGAACCAGCCGTTGGTGCGATTCGTCATCATCGGAATGATCTGTAACGCTTCGTGACATGGATGCAGCAAGACGTTCCCTGCTGTTCCGACAGCAGTTTGCTACCTCAGCGTGCCCGACTGGTAGCGGCCGAGTGCGAAGTCTGAGGGACAACGGTAACCGAAGCCTTGAGCCGTAGGCGTGGAAACGCGCACGCCCGGTTCTGAGGAGAGGGCGACGGCAACGCCGCCTCCTTACCCGACCAGCTGACCGGGCGGCCATGCTGGCTTTCCGCGACATCACACCCAGCCCTGCCGCCCGGTTGCTGAGCTGGATGTTCGGCCGCAGGAGAGCGCGCGGATGGACTACTGGAACGAGGCTCTGCGGACAGCGGTTCGGGCGATGATCCCCGAAGTCGAGGGGAAGCCCTGCGTGAACGTCGGGGGATACGACGGCGAGGTGTACGTCTGCCGCCGGATCAGCGACCTCGGCACCGACGAGGACTGCTTCAACGGGCGGTGCGATTGGCTGGATCCCGCCGACGCCCGCCCGGACGAGTTGACCGAGGGAATGGCCATCGACTGCGCCTCCGTCCGGGTCGGTGCCGGCTGGTGGCAGGACATGTACTTTGGGTGGTATTTCGTCTACGACGCGGCGCTCGTCGCGCGGTCTCTGGCCGGGGATCACTCGTGGGTGGGACCGTTCCTTGACTCGGTGGGGCACTAGGTCGTTCGGCGAGAGCGTTCTTGACCAGAGGAGGTGTGAACTTGGCCAGTTCGGTTACGCCGTTTCTGATGTTTGAAGGGATTGCCGAAACCGCAATGAACTTTTACATCACCCTGTTCGGGGGAACTATCAAGCGCATCCAACGATATGGCCCTGGTGAGCCAGGAAAGGAAGGAAGTGTTAAACGGGCCGACTTCAGCATTGCCGGGCAAGACGTCATTTGCATCGATAGCCCGATCAAGCATGCGTTCACCTTTACTCCATCGGTGTCCCTGTTCGTGGAATACGAGTCTGAGGCCGAACTGGACGCTGCTCTCCGTAAACTCTCGGAGGGAGGATCGGTCCTCATGCCGGCGGACAATTACGGCTTTAGCGCGAAATTCGCCTGGGTAAATGATCGCTTTGGAGTATCGTGGCAGCTCAACTTGCAGTGAAGCCGCATACGCCGCCCCAGGAACTTCCTCCGAGAGTGATGCGCCGGTGACATAGTACACCTTTGCGGTGCGCATTGTTCGGCGCGCACCATCTCTGCTCGCCACCAGCCTCGCTCTTACGATCCCTTTTG
>Ga0134126_10001471_pt1 | contig 30026 bp, 34 predicted proteins | sample KB31752_FD_96881 | JGI IMG/M metagenome (GOLD analysis project Ga0134126, IMG submission 96881) | Terrestrial soil microbial communities with excess Nitrogen fertilizer from Kellogg Biological Station, Michigan, USA - KB3-175-2 | ecosystem: Environmental > Terrestrial > Soil > Unclassified ... | reverse complement strand
GGACATTATTCATGCGCTGAAGGAGAAGTTTCCCAACATTGTTGGGCCACACTCGCAGGACATTTGCTATGCCACTGAGAACCGGCAGGTGGCAGTGCGTAACGTGGCGCACAATGCCGACCTGGTGCTGGTGGTTGGTTCGACGAACAGTTCGAACTCGAACCGGCTGGTGGAGGTTTCGCGCAACCTGGGAACGATTGGCTATCTGATTGATAACTCGCAAGCTATCAATCCGGAATGGCTGAAGGGCGTGAACAACGTAGCGGTGACGGCGGGAGCGTCGGCGCCCGAGGTTCTGGTGGAAGACGTGGTGAATTATTTGCGTCAGAACGGCTTCAGCAGCGTCGAAGAAGTAGAGGTTATGCCGGAGAACGTGCGTTTCGGCCTGCCTCCTGAGATCGTGCAGGCGATCGGCGGCGCGGGCGGAGCGGAAACGGTACCTGTTCGCTAACCTGGCCAATTGGCGATTGATGGCCACCTAAAAGAGCACGACCGATTCAAATAAATGCGCGTCACAGGAACATGTTCCACCGCTTTTTCCTGTAAAGTAGCGGCAAACGGGAAGACCTGTTGGTTGCGCCTGCACCTTGATCCCGGATTTTTCCGGTAGCCACTGAGGTATTTGAAGCGCATGAGTCGACAGCAGGGGATACATCCCATCGCAACTCCGCGATTCGGCAGGCTGGACGCCGACCTGGAGGATGTGAAGACCGCCATTGGGCGGAGCGCAGAATACCTGCTTTCACGACAGCACGCTGACGGCTACTGGTGCGGCGAGCTCGAAGCCGACTCGATGCTGGAAGCGGATTACATTTTTCTGCACACGCTGCTCGAGAGTGGAGAGCCGGGACGCCTGCGGCGGGCGTTCGCGGAGATGATGCGCTACCAGAAGGATGACGGTAGCTGGAGCCTGTATCCCGGCGGTCCGGGCAATATTTCACTGACGGTGAAGTGCTACTTTTCAGCCAAGCTGATGGGGCTGGGCGCCGATGATCCGCGGATGGTGAAGGCGCGGGAGTGGGCGCTGGCGCATGGCGGGGTGGTGGCGTGCAATACGTTCACCAAAATGTATCTGTGTGCGCTTGGCCAGTATGACTATGACGCGGTGCCGGCGATTCCGCCGGAGATTGTGCTGTTCCCGAAGTGGTTCTACTTCAATATTTACGAAATCTCGGCGTGGTCGCGCTCGATCCTGGTGCCGCTGGCGATTATTTACGCGAAGAAGCCGTTCAAGAAGATTCCAGCGGAGCAGGGTATTGATGAGTTGTTCGTGGGCGGACGCGAGAACGCGAGCCTGCGGCTGCACATGGATCGCAAGAACCTGGTGTCATGGCGCAATTTCTTCCTGATGCTGGACCGGATCACGCACTGGGCGGAGGCGGTACACATTCGTCCGCTGCGCAACTGGGCGCTGAAGCAAGCGGAGAAGTGGATGCTGGCGCGGCTGGAGATGACAGACGGGCTGGGCGCGATTTATCCCGCGATGATGAACGCCATTCTTGCGCTGCGCTGCCTGGGATATTCGGAAGACGATCCGCAGGTGATTCGCGCGCGCGACGAGTTTGAGAAGCTGGGGATCGAGGAGCCGGCGAACGAGACGATGCCGGAGCCGACGTTCCGCATGCAGCCGTGTGTTTCGCCGGTGTGGGACACGGCGCAGGCGCTGTTCGCGCTAGGAGATGCGGGGGTGGCAGCCGACGATCCGCGCATGATCAAAGCGGCGGACTGGCTGTTGTCAAAGGAAGTGCGCCACAAGGGTGACTGGGCGGTGAAGGTCAACAAGACGGAGCCGGGCGGGTGGTACTTCGAATTCAACAACGAGTTTTATCCCGACACCGATGATACGGCGCAGGTGCTGCTGGCGCTGAGCAAGGTGAGCAATCCGCGGGAGCGCTATCAGTACGACGTGGCGCAGCGGGCGATCCGGTGGGAATTTGCCATGCAGTGCAGGAACGGCGGCTGGGGCAGCTTCGACAAAGACAACACGAAGATGATGTTCCAGTACATTCCATTCGCGGATCATAATGCGATGCTCGATCCGCCGACGGTGGACATTACCGGGCGCATGCTGGAGATGCTGGCGGGGTATGGATTTGCGCGCGGCGACAAGCGCATCGAGAAGGCGATCAAGTTCATTCTGAGCGAGCAGGAGCCGGACGGAAGCTGGTTCGGGCGCTGGGGCGTGAACTATATCTACGGGACGTTCCTGGTGCTGCGAGGGCTGGACGCGATCGGCTTCGACCACAACGAGCCGCAGGTGCAGCAGGCGGCGGAATGGATCCGCATGGTGCAGAACGCGGACGGCGGCTGGGGCGAGACGTGCGGCAGCTACGACGATCCGGCGACGCGCGGGGTGGGTCCGAGCACGCCATCGCAGACGGCATGGGCGCTGCTGGGATTGCTGGCGGCGGGCGATGATCGATCGGATTCGATTGCCAAGGGCGTGCGCTGGCTGCTGGAAAGACAGCACGAAGATGGAAGCTGGGACGAGTCAATGGGCGAGGGCGCGCGGCGCGAAGGCATTATCACGGGAACGGGTTTCCCCAAGGTGTTTTACCTGGCTTATACGATGTATCGGCAGTACTTTCCGCTGATGGCGCTGACGGCGTATCGGCGCGCGATGGAACCGAAAGGCAGCTTCTAGCTACTAGCTTCTAGCTGCTAGCTTTGTTCCTGATTTCGAATAGGTTCGTGAACGTGTAGTCTTTGAATTGGAAGTTAGCAACCAGAGTGTGGTATCCGTGACGGGCTTTTGACGTGAAGTTGGAAGCCACAGAAGCACGGATTTGGATTTACGGAGGATTTACTCGAATATGGCGATTCCGATCTCGCAGGTGTGGACGGTTGCCACCTATGTATGGAAGCAGCGGCTCAAGGGCGTCAAGCGCTATCCCACGGTGCTGATGCTGGAGCCTCTGTTCCGCTGCAACCTGGCGTGCGCCGGTTGCGGCAAGGTGCAGTATCCGCCGCACGTGCTGAAGCGCATGCTCTCCCCGGAGGAATGTTTTGCGGCGGTGGAGGAATGCGGCGTTCCGATGGTGGCGATTCCGGGCGGCGAGCCCCTGCTGCATCCGCAGATCGTGGACATCGTGAACGGCCTGGTGGCACGCAAGAAGTATGTATACATGTGCACCAACGCGCTGGAACTGAAGAAGCGCCTGCACGAATTTACGCCTTCGAAGTACCTGACTTTTTCAGTGCATTTGGACGGGCAGCGCGAGCACCACGATTTTTCCGTATGCCGCGAAGGTGGGTACGACATCGCAGTCGAGGGCATCAAGGAAGCGGTGAAGCGCGGATTCCGCGTGACGCCGAATTCGACGTTCTTCGATGGCACGGATCCCAACAGCGTTCGCGCGCACTTCGACGAGATGATGGCGATCGGCGTGGAGGGCATCGTGCTCTCGCCGGGGTATAGCTATGACAAGGCGCCGGATCAGACGCACTTCATGGGGCGCGCGCGCGTGCGCAAGCTGTTCCGCGCGATTTTGTCGAACCGCAAAAAGTCGTGGAAGTTCAACATGTCGCCCTTGTTCCTCGAGTTCCTGATGGGCGATCGCAACTACGATTGCACGCCGTGGGGCTCGCCGGCTTACAACATCTTCGGATGGCAAAAACCCTGTTACCTGTTGCAGGATGGATACGCCGATAGCTTCAAGGAGTTGATGGAAACCACGAAATGGGAAGAGTACGGCGTGGGCAGCGGGAATCCCAAATGCGCGAATTGCATGGTGAGCTGCGGGTATGAGCCGACCGCGGTGCTCGACGGGTTTTTGTCGCTGAGCGGATTCTGGGGCATGGTGAAGGGCACGTTCAGCAGCTACACGAACAAGCATGCGCTCAAGCAGTTGAATGAATGGGACACGGGTTCCCACTCCGCGCTGGTGCAGATTGAGAAGACCGCGCCGGCGATGGAGGAGACCAACGCATGAGCGCAGAGGTGCTGAAATATACGCGCGAACAGGTAGAGGCGCTGGAGGTGGTTCCAGGCGCCGTGCACGAAGAGCTCGAAGGCTGGGTGCCTTCGCTGGCGAGCGACGATGAGGTGCGCGAGGCGCTGGAGAAGGCGTTCGACTATCGCGGCGACGTGACGATCACGACGAAAGCCGGCGAGACGATTGAGGCGTATGTCTTCAATCGGCAGACCGGGACGACGCTGGCGGATTCGTTCATCCAGTATTTTGCGCCGAATGTGCCGGGTAAGCTGAAGATGTCGTATGGCCAGATTGCGCGGCTTGAGTTCAGCGGCAAGGATCGCGCGGCGGGCAAGCACTGGGAAGACTGGGTGAAGGCTTACAACGAGCGGAAGGCGGCGGGCGAGAAGGAAATCGCGCTGCATCCGGATAAGATCGATTAGCCGGAGCCGGGCCGCGATTTGCACACCAAGACCAGAACTGCGCGTTCGGAGTCTTCAAGGAACTCAGCGATCCGGATGGAATGGGCTCCAGGACTTTGTGGAGGATGCCGGCGTTTAGAAGTGGCGCACGTTGCTCGCGTCCACCAGAAGATTTGACTGCTCAGCCGGCGGCTTCAGTTTACCGGCGAGTTCGCGCGCCCATCCGCGGATTGCGTTCCAATCGCGCGCATCGGCGGGCGGTATCTTCCGTAGCATCCAGCGGACTATCGCGCCTGATTTGGCCGGATCCCATTTGCCGCCGACGATCTTCTGCGCCACCGGATGGAGCCACGGCCATTGCGCCAGCTCTTTGTCGAGTTGCTGCTGTGCGCTGGCCCAGTCCTTTTCTTCCTTTCCAACCGGCCCGGCCACGATCAAGGCGACGGGGGCGCGGCTGAGTTCTTCGCGGCGCTCGGCAACGAAGCGGCGCGCATCCTTGTGCAGCCGGCCCATATAGAGTGCCGCGGCGATCACGACGGCGGCATAGGGCTTCCATAGCGGCAGCTTGTTCACCGGCCAGACGTCAACCTCGAATCCTTCTGCTCCCAGAACCGCGGCGACCATCCGCGCGGTTTCTTCCGTTGAGCCGTACTTTGTGGCATAGGCCACCAGGACGAGCGGCTTCATGGCTTCTCCTTTTCGAGAACTTGCGAGAGTACGCCAAATGGGGATTGCGCGCTGTGATGGCGGCGACACGGGTGTGGTGTGAATGTGGTAAGTGCGACAGAGGGTCCTTGCCCTTCGCGTAGCTCGGGTCAGGATGACAAGGTCACGGGTAGGGTTAGCGGTGGCGCGGGGAACCAGGTGGCGCTGAGATCTTCCCATGTGGGGTTGGATTGCTCAATCAAAGCGATCTTTCTCGAGCGAAGCCATCCCTTCAGCTGCTTTTCGCGCCGGATTGCATTGTCGATGTACTGGAAGTGTTCGAACCAGACCAGGCGGTTGCAATTGTACTGTGCCGTGAACCCCGCCACGAGTTTGTGTTTGTGCTCGTACATTCGCCTTATTAAGCCATTTGTGACGCCTATATAGAGCGTTCGGCTTTTGCTGGCAGCGATATAGGTGAAGTAATTATGGTCACGCACAAAAGTGACTATATCGAGCCTCGGGCGCGCGACGTGTGATAGCAAACACAGAGCATGTAAAAAAGCGGGTCCTTCGCTGCGCTCAGGATGACAAGGTCATAGGAAGGGCGGCTGATCGCAGAAGTAGCAGGACACAGCGGATCCTTCCCTTTCGCGCGGCTCAGCGTCAGCATGACTAGGGATGGGGAACAGCAGGTGCTGCGCGCGACTCGGCATCCGGATGACAAGGTGTTTTGTACAGCAGCATTTAGACTGGTGATTCGATGCGGATATTTGTCACAGGCGCTACCGGATTTGTCGGCCACCATGTGGCTCGCGCACTGGCCGAGCAGGGCGCGGATCTGCGCCTCCTGGTGCGCAAGACGAGCAGCCTGGTGAATCTGGAAGGGATTCACGGCGACACGCATGTTGGGGACTTGATGCAGCCTGAGTCGCTGCGCGCGGGGCTGGCGGGTTGCGACGCGGTGATGCATGTGGCCGCGGATTACCGGTTGTGGATTCGCGATCCCGAGAACATGTATCGCGCGAACGTAGATGGCACGCGCGAGCTGCTGCGGCTGTCGCGCGAGGCCGGAGTGAAGCGCGTGGTGTACACGTCGAGCGTGGCGACGATGCGCTTCTTCACGAATGGCATTGTCAGCAACGAGGACACGCCGGTGTCGATCAAGGACATGGTGGGGCACTATAAGCGATCGAAGTTTCTGGCCGAGCAGGAGGCATTGCATGCAGCGGAGTCAGGACAGAGTGTGGTGATACTCAACCCGACGACGCCGATTGGGCCGAATGACGCGAAGCCGACGCCGACGGGACGAATTTTTGTCGACTTTCTCAATCGAAAATTTCCGGCGTATGTGGATACGGGGCTGAACCTGGTGGATGTGAGCGAGGTGGCGCGCGCGCACGTGCTGGCGCTGACCAAGGGAACGCCGGGGCGGCGGTACATTCTTGGCGGGGAGAACCTGACGCTCAAGCAGATTCTCGACAAGATGTCGGCGATTACAGGGATTCCATCGCCGCAGACGAAGATTCCGTTTGTTGTGGCGGCGACGTATGCGTTCTTCGAGGAGTGGATTACGGGGCGGATTCGCGGGAAAGAGCCGCGGGCAACGCTCGAAGAAGTGCGCATGGGGCGGAAGAAGATGTTTGCGTCGAGCGCGCGCGCGCAGCAGGAGCTGGGGTTCAGGATTCTGCCGGTGAATCCGGCGATGCGGGCGGCGATTGAGTGGTTTCGGGGGCACGGCTATGCGGGATAGGGCCGCGGCTCGGCTTGCTCGGTATAGATCTGAGTGCTATAGTTCTCAGTGTAAGTGGGTGACATGCAAGTTTTCGTCACGAAGTGGGTTTCGAGGTTTGTACGAAGAGAAGGGATCGGGGCGGAGTCGCTGGTGGAGGCGGTTGCGCGTGCGGAGCGCGGACTGATCGATGCCGATCTCGGCGGCGGACTCATCAAGCAGCGGATTGCACGGCAGGGGAAGGGCCGATCCGGCGGGTATCGCACGCTGATCGCGTATCGACGAGGGGATCGAGCTGTTTTTGTCTACGGTTTTGCCAAGAGCGAGCGCGAAAATATTGAACCGGAACAATTGAAGGCTGCGCAAAAGGTGGCGTTAAGAGTTCTCGGACTGGATGAAAAGGGACTTGCGCGTGCAGAGCGAGAAGGCGAAATCGAGGAGGTGGTGTATGGCCGGAAAAAAGAGGAACCGGTTAACTGAGGCTCTGTTAGAGACCGCCGAGGGATTGCATCGCATTGGACTGATGCCGGATAGCGAGTACGAGCAAATCACGGTGCGGCATTTGGGCGAGAAGGCGCGAACTATGACAAAACCCATCAAGCCGCAGGAGATACGCGCGCTGCGGGAGAAGGCCAATCTGAGCCAGGCGGCCATGGCGAGTCTGATGGGATTGACGGTCGGCTATGTGTCGCAACTTGAGCGCGGCGTCAAAGAGCCCAAGGGGCCTTCTCTGGCGATTCTGAATATCATTCGGCGAAAGGGGATTGAGGCGATCCTCTAGGCCGTGGCGGTGATTGAGCGGTTTTCGGGGTGCATGGGTACGCCGCGGACTGAAGGACACCATGAGCCGAACAAATAAAGACTCAGCGGGTAACGAGCGCCGAGATATTGAGATCAGGCTCGATGGGGATTGCTTCAATGTTTTTCGCTGCGGAGAGGCCTTGTTCACGAAGATCTCAGAGCGCACTCTCAATGACGTTCTATGCATCAAATGGGGCTACTGTGGCTCGGAATTCGACGAGATACTCCAGGAGGTTCGCTCTGTCGGACATAAGACGTTCCTGTTCTAAGGTCAGTTTGAGCACAGGAAAGAGTGATGCATGACCCGAGTCGCCATCATTGCCGCGCTTCCTGGGGAGCTTCAGCCTCTGGTGCAGGGCTGGCCGCACTCGACGCGCAACGGCATCCAATTCTGGGCGCAACGCGACGAGGAAGAGGAGTGGATCGCTGCCTGCTCCGGAGCCGGCCAGCAGGCCGCTACGCGCGCTTTCGCGGCAATTGAAGATGGCGGGCCGATCGATCTGGTGTTTTCCGTGGGCTGGGCCGGGGCGCTGAGGCCCGAGATCGAAGCCGGCATTGCCCACAATATGGCCGGGGTCTTCGACGTGCGTACCGGGGAGCGCTTCAATTGCGACGCCGATGCAGGTCCCCTGTGGCTGGCCACCAGCCCCAGGGTCGCCAACGAGACAGAGAAGCGGCGACTGGCCATGGCTTACAACGCCGCGCTCGTTGATATGGAAGCCGCGGCCATCGCCCGGCTGGCCGCCATGCGCGGAATCCCCTTTTATTGCATCAAGGGGGTTAGCGACGAGCTGACAGCGAGGCTGCCGGACCTGAACCGGTTTATTGCGTCCGACGGCAGCTTTCGCACGGGCGCATTTGTACTTTTCGCCCTGGCGCGGCCCTGGTACTGGCCCGCATTGATCAGAATGGGCGAGAATAGTAGGAAGGCGGCAAAGGCTATCTCCCAATCCCTGCTCGAGTTTCTCGACGCAGGAGGTCACGTCAGGAACGCGAATGGAAACCCAGACCTCAACCCCTGAACTCGAAGTGCTGGACAAGATTCCGGCGACGATGCGCGCCGTGGTCTACCGCGGCATCAACGACATGCGGATCGAGACCGTGCCGGTACCGGAGATTGGCCCGGGCGAACTACTGGTGCGGATTGCCACGTGCGGCATTTGCGGCACCGACCTGAAGAAGATTCATTACGGGTCACACTCGGCGCCGCGCATCTTCGGACACGAGATGGCGGGGACGGTCGTGGCACGCGGCGCGGGCGTCACCGGGTACGAGCTAGGCGAACGGGTGATGGTGCACCATCACGTGCCTTGCAACGAGTGCTACTACTGCCGCAAGGGAACGTCGGCGCAGTGTCCGCTGTATAAGAAGACGGGCGTGACGGCGGGGTTTGAGCCGTCGGGCGGCGGGTTTGCAGAGTACATCCGCGTGATGAGTTTCGTTGTGACAAACGGCGGGGTGGTGCACATTCCCGATGGTGTGCCGTTTGAGCAGGCGGCGTTTGTGGAGCCGGTGAACACGGTGCTGAAGGGCGTGAAGATGCTGAACCTGGAGCCCGATGACACGGTGCTGGTGATCGGCCAGGGACCGATCGGGCTAATGCATGCGGTGCTGGCGCAACGCACCGGGGCGAAGGTGCTGACGTCGGATTTGTATCCCGAACGCCATGCGATTGCCGCGCGATTCGGGCTGAAGTATCCGATCCATGCGGGGCAGGAAAATGTGGTGGAACGCGTACTTGCGGAGAGCGAAGGGCGCGGCGCCGATGCGGTGATTCTTGCGGTGGGCGGCAAGGCGCTGATCAAGACGGCCATGGACGCATGCCGGCCGGGCGGCAAGGTGATGCTGTTTGCGCAGACGCAGCATGAGGATGCGACGTTCGATCCCGGCGCAGTTTGCATGGATGAGAAGACCCTGATGGGTTCCTACTCGTCGTCGTTCGGCATCGTAGACGAAGTGGTTGACCTGGTTTTCGGCGGGTATCGCAATGGGTTTGACCTGACGCAGTTGATCTCGCACCGCTTTCCGCTGGAAGAGGCGGTAGCTGGGATCGAGATCGCGTCGCATCCCAAGGCTGATTCCATGAAGATTATGATTGAGCCAGTGCCGGGGGCCGGAGCTGAGTAGGGGGAGCCTGATGCGAGGCACGGTGAAAAACGGAGTCAAGCGTCGAGGCTCGCGGGTTGAGACCGTCATCGAGCACGGACGTGCCACGGTCGAAACCGCTTTAGAGCACGGCCGTGCCACGGTAGAAGACGTCCTGCATCATGGCCGGGCCGCTGTCGAGAGCGCTCTGCATCATGGCCGCGCCACGGTTGAAACTGCGATTCATCATGGCCGCGCCACCATGCAGGCGGCGATCCTGCACGGGCGCGAGGACATTCGCATCGAGGATGTTCCGGTTCCTGAGGCGCAGCTCGGGGAATTGATTGTGCAGGTGGGCGCGGCGCTGACCTGTGGAACGGATCTGAAGGTTTTTCGCCGCGGATACCATGCGCGGATGATTGTGCCGCCCGCGCTGTTCGGGCACGAGTTGGCGGGGACGGTGGTGCAAGCGGGCGAGGGCGTGAGCGATTTCCGTCCGGGCGATCGCGTGGTGGCGCTCAATTCGGCGCCATGCGGGCAGTGCTATTTTTGCGAGCGCAACCAGGAAAACCTGTGCGATGACCTGATGTTCAACAACGGCGCGTACGCCGAGTACATCCGCATTCCGGCGCGGATCGTGGCGAAGAACACGTTGAAGGTGCCCGATCATGTTCCGCTGGAACATGCGGCGCTGACGGAACCGCTGGCCTGCGCGGTGCATGGGTTTGAGGACTCACGGCCGCATGCTGGGGATACCGTGGCCATTATTGGCGGGGGCCCTCTGGGGCTGATGATTCTGCACGTGGCCGCGCTGGCGGGCTATGAAGTGATTGCGCTGGTGAAGCACGACGGCCAGGTGGAGGCGGCGAAACAACTGGGCGCAACGCACGTGGTGCAGACGAGCAGCATCCGTAAGGCCATCCAGATGACGCGCACGCTGACTCCGAAAGGCCGCGGCGTGGATATCGCCATTGAAGCCGTGGGCGTGCCGGAAGCGTGGCAGGAAGCGGTGGAACTGGTGCGCAAGGGCGGCACGGTGAATTTTTTTGGCGGCTGCGCCGTGGACACACTGGTCACGCTCGATACCAACAAGATTCACTACAGCGACATTACCCTGCGGGCCACGTTTCATCACACGCCGGCGATCTGCCGCAGCGCGCTCGAGCTGATTGCGGGCGGCCGCTTCCAGGCTGACAAGTTCATCACCGGTCACGCGCATCTCTACGAGCTCAATCGCGTGTTTGAAAAGTTGATGAACCGCTCGAGCGAAATCAAGACGGCGATTGTGCCCTGAGGCGATGATGACGACGGCGAGTCCAAGGGGCGAAGCAGGACATTCTTCATCGGAACTGATCGAGCGCGGGTGGGCCGCGCTGCCGGCAGCCTATCGTATACCAGCGGTTGCGCCGACTCTGGAAGAGGCGCGCGCCTACTGTCGCCGGCTGGCGGAGTCGCATTACGAGAATTTCCACGTGGCTTCGTGGTTTCTGCCGAAGGCGTTGCGGCCACATTTTCATTCCATCTACGCGTATTGCCGCATTTCAGACGATCTGGGAGACGAGGTGCCGGATCGCGCGGCGGCGCTGGCGCTGCTCGACGAGTGGGGCCGCGAGCTCGATGCGTGTTACGAAGGACGCGCGCGGCACCCCGCATTCGTCGCCCTGGCGGAGACGATCCGCGCGTGCGGAATTCCGAAGAAGCCATTCGCGGATTTGCTGGTGGCGTTTCGCCAGGATCAGACAGTGACACGGTTCGCCAATATGGATGAGGTGCAGCACTACTGCGTGTACTCGGCGAACCCCGTGGGGCGGCTGGTGTTGTATGCGTGCGGGGAAGTGACGCCGGAGACGCCGCCCGAATCGCAAGAGGAGAAGTTTCGGCTTTCCGATGCGACATGCACGGCGCTGCAGTTGGCGAATTTCTGGCAGGACGTTCGCAGTGACTATCAGGTGCGTGGCCGCGTCTATCTTCCTCAGGATGACATGGCGCGTTTCGGCGTGACGGATGAGACGATTGCGCGCGGCGTGGCGGGCAAGGAGTTTCGCGCGCTGCTGCAATATGAGGTGGGGTATGCGCGGGGGTTGTTCGAAGAGGGACTGCCGCTGATCGGGCTGGTGAACCGCGAGCTGGCGCTCGATCTGGATTTGTTCAGCCGGGGCGGCATGGAGATTTTGCATGCCATCGAGCGGCGCGACTACGACGTGCTGAGCGCGCGGCCGTCGATTGGCAAAGCGACCAAGCTGCAGCTTGCATTTCGCGCGCTGAGCGGAAAGTTTCTGCCGTTTCTTCGGCTGGGTTCAAAAACGAATTCGCGATCTACGGGGAAGGCAGCTTGAGCACGGCCGTGATGAGCGCGCAGCCCAGTCTCGATCAGGCGTATGCGGCGTGCCGGACCATTGCCAAACGCGAGGCGAAGAATTTTTACTATGCGTTTCTCGCGCTGCCTGAGGAGAGAAGGAACGCGATCTGCGCGATCTATGCCTTTATGCGCCAGGCCGATGACCTGGCGGACGACGAGAGCCTGGCGCGCGAAGAACGGCGGCGCCGTATGGAGGCATGGCTTGGCACATGGCACGATGTGCTGCGCGGCGGGGATAGCGCGGATGCCGTGTTTGTGGCCACGCGCGATGCGGTCGCGCGGTTCGGCATTCCGGCGAAGCTGCTGGATGAGCTGGTGGCGGGCACGGCGATGGATCTGGATCACGCGCGGACGGACGAGCCAGACACGTATGCCACGTTCGATGAGCTGTATCGCTACTGCTATCTTGTGGCGTCGGTCGTGGGACTGGTGTGCATTCGAATTTTTGGGTACTCGGACCCGCACGCAGAGAAGCTCGCGGAGGAGACGGGCATTGCATTCCAATTGACCAACATTCTGCGCGACGTGGCCGAGGACGCGTCGCGGAGCCGGGTGTATTTGCCGCTGGAGGATCTGGCCGCGCATGGTGTTTCGGTGCGGGGCATTCTGGATCGCAAGCCGGGGACGCCGCCGAACGCGGAAGAGCGCGCGGTGCTGGCGGCGATAGGTGAGCGGGCCGAACGATATTACCAGTCGGCGAAAGAATTGCTGCCGCTGATCGATCGCGAGAGCAGGCCAGCGTTGTGGGTATTGGTGCGCATCTATCGGCGCCTGCTGATTCGCATTCAGCGCGCGGATTACGACGTGTTTTCGCGGCGGGCGAGCGTGCCGACATTCGTGAAGCTGGAGATTCTGGCGGTAGGGATGATGCGCATGGGCTGGGCGCGGATTTGGCGCGCATGACCTTGCCCGGGTGCACACGAAACTCCCATTTGATGCGCCGTTTGAGGGGCGGAATATGAAGGTCCTCCGCGGGAGAGTCGTATCCGGCCAGGGAAACTTCTCCTACTGGATCGGACAATTGCAGGAACACTACAAGCGCAAGACCGGCATGGTTCTTTATCCCGGGACTCTGAATATTGAACTCGCGGAACCGTTCAGCTTTCCCGCGGATGTACTTCGCCTGGAGGGTTCGGAATATGGAGGCCGAGTTTCCGTGAATATCCTGCCATGTTCCGTTCGCGGCAAGCCGGCGTTCATCCTGCGCACCGATCTGAATGAGAGCGGCAATGGGCCGCACCCCAAGACGATTGTCGAGATTGCGACAGATGTGCGACTGCGAGATCACTTCTCGTTGAATGACGGCGATGCTTTGGAAGTTGAGATGATCGAAGAGCAGAGGGCAACGCCTGAATGAAGGGGATGCGCGATCCATCGGTGGCGGTGATCGGCGGAGGTGTGGCCGGCATGAGCGCGGCGTGCAGCCTTGCTGAGGCTGGATATTCGGTGCGGCTCCTCGAGCGGCGGGGGTATCTGGGCGGGCGTGCGTCATCGTATCTGCATCCGGGAGTGAATGAGGTCATTGATAACTGCCAGCATGCGTTGATCGGCGCGTATACGAATTTGCTGGGGTTTTATCGCCGCATCGGCGTGGCGGAAAAGATTCACTGGACGACGAATTACACGATGATCGAGCCAGGCGGAAGGCGGTCTGCGCTTGGGGCGTCGCGGCTGCCGGCGCCGCTGCATGGATTGCCCAAGCTGCTGCGCTGCGGCGCATTTTCATTTGCGGACAAGGTTTCGCTGGCGCGTGCGTTCACGGCGATTTTGCGCGGGAAGGCAAATGATTCGCAGGAGTCGCTCGGCGATTGGCTGCGCCGTCACAAGCAGTCGAAGGGTGCGATGGAGCGGTTCTGGCGGCTGGTAATTGCCAGTGCGCTGAATTCGGATATCGATGAGATTGGCGTGAACTACGCGGCCATGGTGATTCGCGGGCTTTTCATGGAGTCGGCTGAGGCGGGCGCGCTGGGCATGAGCACGATGCCGCTGAGCGAGCTGTATGCAGCGGTGCCGGAGTTTCTGGCGGCTCGCGGCGGCGAGGTGCGGCTGAACGCGACGGTCGAAGGGCTGGCGTGGGATGCGGCGGCGCGGCAGTGGAGTGTGACGATTCGCGGGGACGACGAAGCTCTGCGGGCGGATTTTGTGGTGCTGGCGCTGCCGTTTGAGGGGCTGCAGAAAATTCTGCCGGTGCTGCCTGACGCAGACGGCAAGGATCAGCTCGCCGCGCAGGTGGAGCGGCATGTGCATTGGCCGCTTTCGAGCGTGCACCTGTGGTTCGATCGCGAGGTGACGGAGCTGGAACACGCGGTGCTGCTGGATCGCGAATTGCATTGGATGTATAACCAGTCGAAGCTGCAGGGGCGGCCGGGGAACTATATCGAGCTGGTGCAGAGCGCGTCGCGGGCGTTTGCGGCGCTTCCGAGGGAGCAGGCGATTGCGCAGGCCGTGGATGAAGTGAGGGAGTTCTTTCCGGGGGCGCGCGAAGCGAAGGTGGTGAAGGCCGCTCTGGTGAAGGAAGTGAGGGCGACGTTCGGCGTGCCTCCGGGGATCGATGCGGCGCGGCCCGGGTCGAAGTCGCCGTGGCCGAATATGTTTCTGGCGGGGGACTGGATTCAGACGGGATGGCCATCGACGATGGAGAGCGCGGCACGATCAGGCCATCTGGCAGCGGAGGCGGTTTGCGCGGCGGCGGGAGAGGCGCGGAGGTTTCTAATGGCGGATCTTAAGCCGCGCGGGTTGATGCGATGGGTTGATGTGGCAATGCCATTAGGCTAGACCTGAGATCAAACCTACTCGCTGACGGACCGGAACCGAAAAGCAACCGCAGATCCTTCGACTCCGCGCTTCGCGCTTCGCTCAGGATGACAGATGGTGAGGGATACTGCTGCCGCAGGCACGATTTTCAAATGCGACTAGTGCGCGAGCAGATACACGCCGAGGCAGACCAGGACGGCGGAGGCCCAGCGGCGGTGGTCTACGTTCTCGTGCAGGAGGAACTTGCCGGCGATGGCGTTTGTGACGAGGGTCAACGATGCGGCAGCCGGGGCGACCAGGCTCAGGCTGAGGTGATTGAGCGCGAACAGCAGCGCGAAAAATGCGAGCGCGAGGAAAAAGATTCCGGAAAAGAAGAGCGGGCTGGTGAGGACGGCTTTGATCGCGCCCTTGAGCCCCGAGTGCGCGCGAATTACGTCGAGGTCGCCAATGGATTTCATGGCGGCGGCGGTGAGCACTTCGCCGGTGGTGGAGCAGAGGACAATGGTGGCAATCATTGCGGCTGCAGCCCATGGCGTGGTGGAGTGACCAGGAAAATGGAGGGTCATCCGACATGCTCCTCTTCGATGGCCGCGGCCTGTGCGACGACATCGATTGCGTGGCGCTCGGTCACGGCAGGTCCTTGTGCGACGAAGCCAACTCCCACGGTGATAAGGGCGATGCCCGCCCAGCGCTGTATCGAGATTTGTTCGTGCAGCCAGAACTTTGAGAGCAAGGCGACGATGACGTTGCCGAAGGCGGTGGCGGGGAGCACGAAGGTGAGGTCGGCCCATGAGAGGGCGGTGAGATAGCTGGCGAAGAAGCCGATCAGCAGCGCGATGCCGAGGGCGATCCAGGGGGTGAACACCGCGGCGATGAGGGTTCCGGGATGAGCGAGCGTGATTGCGGGCACATGGGTCATGCCACGCGAGAGGCAGGTGTCGCCGAGCGGCGCGCAGACAGCGACCAGCCCCAGGATCATCCATTGATTCGGCGTTAGTCGGTGTTGCGGCATCGTGATGGCGTTCCCGGCGGAACTGAAGACCTGCCGGAAACGCGCAGGGGCTAAAGCCCGCAACGATTCTTTGGACGCTTATCGGCCCGACTGAAGTCGTGCCCTGTTACAACGCCGGGCCTCAAAGCCCGCTTTCGCGGCAGTTGCGTCCGGACGTTGCTGGGAGCGCGTGGAGCGAGGCGATCTGTCGGAAAGCAACCGCAGATCCTTCGACTCCGCGCTTCGCTCTCCGCTCAGGATGACAAGCTCCTCTTCTTCCAATCCATCGAAAAACTATGCTCCGGCGCTGACGGCCTGCGCGTCCGGCTTGTTGCGGCGCGCGTCCTTGACCATCTTGTTGCGTTGCGAGCGCAACTTGAGGAAGGCCTTAGCTTCCACGTAGAGGCGCGGCACATCGCGATTGACGATCGCCTTCCAGATCACGCGGAACGCCGCTTTGGGACGGAAGTAGTACTCGTCGTAAAAGCGATGCACCATCTCCATTACGTAGTCGACGGGTAGGCCGGGGTATTCGATGTGCGCCATCTGGTGGCCGCCGCCGTCTTCCATTTTTTCGTTCGTGATGAAGCCGTTGACCTTTGCGAAGTCGTAGAACTCGGTGCCGGGATAGGCGTGCGCGATGGAAACCTGAATGGTTTCGCAATCCAGGGTCTTGGCGAAGTTGATGGTGTTGCGGATCGACTCCTTCGTTTCGCCGGGCAGGCCGAGAATGAAGTCGCCGTGAATGACCAGGCCGAGATCGTTGCAATCTTTTGCGAAGGCGCGCGCGCGCTCGACGGTGGCGCCCTTCTTGATGTTCTTGAGAATCTGCGGGTCGCCCGACTCGAAGCCGACGATGAGCAGGCGGCAGCCGGCGTCCTTCATAGCCTTCAGCGTTTCGCGGTCGGTGGTCACGCGCGACGTGCAGCTCCAGGTGAGGCCCAGGGGCTTGAGCTTTTCGCAAAGCTCGATGGTGCGCTGTTTCTGGATGTTGAAGGTGTCGTCGTCGAAGAAGAACTCCTTGACGTTCGGGAAGTTCTCCTTGGCCCACTTGAGCTCGGCGGCCACATCGTCGGTGGATCGCTTGCGCCATGCGTGGCCGGAGAGCGTCTGCGGCCACAGGCAGAAGGTGCACTGCGCGGGGCAGCCGCGGGTGGAGTAGAGCGCGATGTAGGGGTGGAGCAGGAAGGGGACGTTGTACTTGGTAACGTCCATGTCGCGCTTGTAAATCTTGGTGGCCCAGGGCATCGCGTCCAGATCTTCGACCTGCGGACGATCGGGATTGTGGACGACCTGGCCATCCTTTTTGTAGCTGATGCCGAGGATCTCGTTGAGCGGCTTGCCCTGCGCGAACTCCACCACGGAGTAGTCGAACTCGCGGCGGCAGATGAAGTCGAGGGCCGAGCACTCGTTGAGAGCCTTATCGGGCGAGGTGGTCACGGGCGGCCCCACAAAGGCGACCTTAATGGCCGGATTCGCCGCTTTGATCGCTTCTGCCAGGCGCTGATCGCCCTCCCAGCCGACGGTGGACGTGAACAGGACGAGGAACTCGTAATCCTTGCAGATTCTGATGGTTTCCTCGGCCGAGACGTGGTGTGGCGGGGCATCGAGGAGGCGCGAACCCTCAAGCAAGCCCGCCGGGTACGTCAGCCAGACCGGGTACCAGTACGACTCAATCTCGCGCGTCGCCGGCCAACGCGAGCTGGCGCCGCCGTCGAAATTCTCGAAAGACGGGGGGTTGAGGAAGAGCGTTTTCAGAGGTGTAGACATTCCCTTTGATTTTACCATTGAGGAACTTTCCCGGCCCGGTCTGGCCGTTTTCAGTGGGCGTGCAGCTCGCTGAGCCAGTCCTGCATGTGGCCGAGCGCGCGAAGGAGGCCGAGTCGCGCCTTGGCGAGATTTAACTGGGCTTCCTGGGCGTCTTCATATTTCTGGCGCTCGTCGATGCGGGCCAGTTGCTCCTGGGTAGGCGACATCTGGGCCGGCGCGCCGGGACCGGCACCCGCGCCGTTGCCGCTTTCAAGCTGAGTCTCAACGGTTTTGAGGTCGTCAGACGCGATCTGCTGCTTCAGGCCGGCGACTTCCGCCTGGGCATCCAGTTCACGAAGGGTGCCGGTCAGGTCGGCAATCTGCAAATCGTTCTGATGCTCGGCCTGCTCGGCTTCCACGCGGGCGCGCAGGGCATCGGCAGCCGATTCGCGTCCCTTGGCGCGATGGGTCATGTCGAACAGAGGGATGTTCACGTTGATGCCGGAAGCGAAATTATTCGCCGGCAGGGGCTTGGCGAAGAACTGATTCACGCTGTTCAGGATGGTCGTGTTGCGGTTGTATTGCGCGAAGAAGCTGAGCTGAGGAACGTAATTGGTTTCCTGATCGCCTTTCGCCTGCTGCTGCTTGGCAAGGGAGAGCCAGCGGGCGGCAGCGATGCCCGAGACATTGTTCGGCTTTTCATCGCCCCGGATCTGGGGAATTTCGGGAATGCTGGCGTGATCGGGCTGGATGGATCCGACGGGTAACCCGGTCAAATCGGCAAGCTGCTTGGCGAGGCGCGAGGCGCGCGCCTCCAGATGGACGCGGTTCAGCTTGAGGTTGGCCGCGGTGAGTTTCGCTTCCAACAGGGCGTGCAGTGGATCGACGCCGGCCTCAGCGCGTTGCTGCTCAATGGCGACGAGGTGTGCGGCGGAGGCTTCCTGCGCCTGGGCCGCCTCGAGTTCGCGGTTTACTGCGTCGAGTTCGATGTAGGCGCTGCTGGCATCCAGGGCCACCTGTTCCTGGGCGTCCTTCAGCCGGGAGGCGGCCGCTTGCAGTCCGCTCTTGGCCGCGTCGACATAATGTTTTTGCGGGATGCTGAAGATCAGCGATTCAATGGTCGCGTTCCAGATGGATGGCGGCTGCCCGGTAAAGCCCACTTCAGGAAACACGGGAATACCCGTATTGAACCCGAGGGAGGGGATGGTTACATCCTTGCTTTCGGAGAGGACTGCGCGCGCCTTGTTGATGTCTGCCAGCGCCAGGTGCACCGGTGTGCTGTGGCTCTGCGCCAGCTCTACGACGGTTCTCAGCGACACCTGAGCACCGCTGGGAGCCGCTGTGATGAGCGTGAACAGCCCCGCGATCAGAGCGGAGGGAAGCGCCGGATTGTGTCTCTTGATCACGCGGTTCTGTCCTGTCAAATTTTCAAATCGAGCGCAGGTTTGTATGTGCTGGCCAGGGCCAGGGCCTCACTGCGCTCGCGGGCCGCGCCTGCTGTATCTCCCACTTGCTTTTCAAGCTTTGCCAGCCACACGTGGGCAACAAACGCCGGCGCCTCCTCTGTCTGGTCAGTCGAAGAGAGATACTCCTGCAGCATGCGGATGGCGAGTTGCGGATCCTGGTTTGCTTTCACCAGCACCGATGCGCCGTTGAACAGCGCCACGGCCGAGTGCTGGCGATCGCGTTCCACGGCGGCCTTGCCGCTTTGGACTGCGTTTTGCATCTGCGCATAGTTTTTGTGTTTGCGGAAGAAGCTGGCCAGCCGCATCCACTGGAACGCCGGGTGCGCGCTGGCTGCGATGGACTGACGGAATTCCCGCTCCGCGCCGGCGAAGTCGCGGTTTTCCTGGGCGATGGCGGCGCGCAGCTCATGGGCGCGGGCGGGATCCACCTTGTCTAATTGGGCGGCCACGGCCTGCGCTTTCGAGGTGCCGCCGCCCACCACGCCGGGAGCGGAATTGTAAAACTCTCCCAGGTCAGCAAGCGCCTCGGCGTTGCGCGGATTTAACTGCACAGCCTGCTCGAATTCGGCGCGGGCTCGCTTGGCCAGGTTGTAGGCGCTGACGAACGAGGCATTGTCAGCGCGCTCGCCCAGGACGCGTCCCAGCCACAGGTGGTCCATGGAATTGCCCCAATCCAACGCGACCGCCTTTTCGCATTCCGGCTGCGCCTGGTCATACTGCTCGAGAGCAAAGAGCACGCGGCAGCGAATGTTGTGGGCCTCGCCGGTGTTGGCCTCGGCCTGAGGCAGGGAGCGCAGGATGGAGATGGCAAGGTCTGCCTGCCCGGCTTGCAGGGCCGCGTTGGCGTCGCCGAGTCCGCCGCCGGCGGCTTGCACGGGCAGAGTGGCCGCCGCGGTGCACAGCGCGATGGAGCCTAACAGAGCTGTTGCAATTCGCCTCACTTCACCGGCCTGATCGGCACGCCTTCCTGCAAAGGCTGCCCGCTGATGGAGCCGGTGGCGACCCAGTCGCCGGCGTTCAGCCCGGAGAGGATGGCCACCTGGTTCAGGTTCATGGTTCCGTAGGTCACGGGAACGCGGTGTAGTTCATCGCCTTCCACGCGGAAGACAAACGGCTTCTCATTTTCGACGTGAAGCGCCTCGCGGGGTATGGTGAGCGCGTTGGACTGGCTGGCGGTCGTGACGGTGACGGTCACGTTGGTGTCGGGCAGCAGGGTGCTGCCGTCGTCATCGATTTTGATGACCGCCTCGCCGACGCGGCGCGTCTCGTATTGCGTTACGGTGACCGGTACGCGCTCGATATGGCCATGCCACACCTGGCCGGGCCGCGCGTCCCATTTGATGATGATGGGCTGCCCCACGGCGAGAGCGCCGATCTCCGGCTCGTCAAAGTAGGCACGAACCTGCTCGTGGTGCAGGTCGGCCATTTCGACCAGGAGCTTGCCCGCTTCGACGAAGTCGGTTGGGTTTACATTGACGGCGTACACGGTGCCTTCGGCGGGCGCAACCACGCGCGTCTGGCTTTCCACGTCGCGGGCCGCAGCCAGCGAAGCTTCGGCGTCGTCCAGAGCTGCCTGGGCGCGGGCGACGTCGGATGGAGAGTAGCGGCTCTTCGCCGCGCTCTGGCTGGCATCGAGCAGCGCGTTGGCCGATTGCAGCCGCTGCCGCGCTGCCGCCACTTCGCTGGCTGAAGCTGCTCCAGTGGCTTGCAGCCTGGTAAGGGCGTCCAGATCGCGTTGTGCCTGCTCGCGTTCGATCTGCGCGTGGGTAATGTCGGCCTGCGCCGACTGCCGTTCGGCAAGGGTGCCGTTATGGGTGGCCGCTTCAAGAGCAGCCTGTGCCGATTTCACCCCGCTCTCCGCCGCGGCCACGTGAGCGCGCGCCTGGATGTCGTCGAGGGTCAGCAAGAGCTTCCCCGCGGTGACATGGTCGCCATTGTGAACGTAGACGGCTTTGACGGTGGTGGAAAGGGGACTGAACCTCTGATAATTCATGACCGGCTCGACGCGGCCGTTGGTGCTGATAGTGCTCTCGAGCGAACCCCGCTGCGCCTGCACCACGCGCACCTGAATGCGCTCCCGCGTGAGGGAACGCACCGAGAAAAATACCAGTACCAGGATGACGGCGGCGCCCAACCACACCCAGCGCCAATTCGTCTGCTTGCTGTCTTTTGCCATTCGTGAAGCCTTGGTCAGTATATAAGAGTCAAAAATCCCTCGGAGGACGCAGGAAAATCAAGCAACTGCACGACTTGACCCGGACGGCGGAGAGACGGGCGCGTCCTCGGCGGCAGCATGCCTGAGTTGCGAATCCGTAGAATAGATGTATGGCAACAACGCATACCCGCTATACCGACGATCACGCCAAATCGGGCCTCGATTTTGCCTTCCCCGCGATTGAGACATGGAAGAACCAGTTCCCCGGCTATGAGATCGAGATCGACGATCCGGAGCTGACTTCTGTCTGTCCCAAGACTGGACTGCCGGATTTTGGCGTGCTGACCATCCGCTACATGCCGCGCGAGCGCTGCCTGGAACTGAAGTCGCTGAAGGAATACCTGTTCTGCTATCGCAACCTGGGTATTTTTCAGGAAAACATCGTGAACCAGGTGCTCGAAGACATTGTGAAGGCGACCGATCCGGTGTGGGCGGTGGTGAAGGGCGTGTTCCGGCCGCGCGGTGGGATTGGGACTACGGTGGAGGCACGCTGGCCGCGGCCGCAGCAATAAGAGCTCGATCCTACGTCACAAAAATTTGGGTGCGGCCCGATGGCCCATTCGCCGGGCATCTTGTCACCATCCGCATTCTGTGACAATTTGGTTGAAACGCCAGTGGAGGAACCTATGAAAGCTGGCTTTCTAATGGCGGTGAGTGTCATGGCGCTTGCCCTTGCGGCAGGTCCGGGGCTGCGCGCCCAGGACTCCCCTGTGCCGCCCGAGGTAAAGGCGTTCGCTGCTCAGTACGTGGCCGCTTACAACGCCAAGGATCCGGCTCGGCTTCAGTCCTTGTATCTGCCGCAATCGCGCGCGTGCATTACCGCGGCATCGAAGGCCGTCTACGATGAGATGGCGTCGATGGAAATTCGCGACCGCGTTCCACCGGATTACATGCTGTCGCTGATGCCGGTGAACCAAGGGAACCTGAGCGCTTTTGCGGCGGACATGTACTTCCTGGTGAAGCCCGAACGCGAACTGCACATCGACTATCAGTATCCGAACACCAATGATGGCGGACAGCTCATCCTGTGGCTGGTGCGCCAGAATGGTCGCTGGATGAGCGATTTTCCCTGCATGACGGAGCATGGGATCAAGAGTTTTCGCGACAACGCCGCGGCCCGCGAGCGGTATAAGACGATTGCCGCCGCGATCAAGGAACCGCTGCGTTCGCAACTTATAACCATGGTGCGCGCCCATCAAATTGGGGAAGCCTCCACCCGCTATCGGCAGGCTACGGGAAGCGACATGAAGACAGCGATGCTGGTGGTCAACGCACTTCAGGGTCAGGTGCGGTAGAGTCTATTCGCCGGCAGATTCGGCGGAGCATGGGCTTGATGTGGGGTCCCTATTGGTGATCGAGATGCGTGACATTTCGAGACTTGGATAGCCGACCGCCAGCATACAATCAGAACCGCAGGAGGGCTTGCATGAGCGCCACATCTTCCCCGCACGCCAAGGCAGACCGGAATCCGCTGACCAACCTCGACCAATGGGATGACTTCGTCGAGGGCCGCTACCGCGAGGGCAAGTCGACCGAGGAGTTTCGCCAATACGACAAGGCGGCGCAGCCCGGCGTGGCGGAGTTCTACCGGCTGAACCACGAAAATCAGACGGTGGCGTTTGTTCTCGAAAAAGAGAAGGAATACTACAGCCTGCAGAAGGGGATGAAGACCGTCTGGGAGGCGGCCGAATTCCTCAATACGATGGTCGACGACAGCGATCCCGACACCGACCTGACGCAGATTGAGCATCTGCTGCAGACCTCCGAGGCGATTCGCCGCGACGGCCACCCGCGCTGGATGGTGCTGGCGGGATTCCTGCATGATTTGGGCAAATGTCTCTGCCTTTATGGCGAGCCGCAATGGGCTGTGGTCGGCGACACGTTTCCGGTGGGCTGCGCGTGGTCGCCGGACATTGTGTACCACGAGTATTTCACCGGCAATCCCGATCGCAATGTGCCGGAATATCAGACGAAGTACGGCATCTATGAGCCGAACTGCGGGCTCGACAAGCTGCACATGTCGTTCAGCCACGACGGCTACATTGCCGAAGTAATGAAGCCCTACTTGAATCTCGAAGCGCTTTCCATGCTGCGTTATCACTCGTTTTATCCGTGGCACAAGCATGGAGCATACGATTACCTGGCCAATGAGCAGGATCGCGCCATGTTGCCGTGGGTGCTCAAATTCAATCAATACGATCTGTATTCGAAGGGGCACACCAAGCCGGATGTGAAGGCGCTGAAGCCTTATTACGACGAAGTGTTTGCGGAGTTCCTGCCGGAGAAGGTGGCTTGGTGAACGACGGGGTGCTCCGGGTCAGCGGCTGTTGAAGACTGGGGAATGAGACTCCGCGCGCCAGGCGGCTCGCTCCGATTGTGGTTCTACTCGGTGCTATCCTTGAGCCATGCAATTCACCGTCGAATTGCCGGATAACCTCGCCGCGCAGCTCATTCCCGACGGCTGCGATCCATCCCGCGCCGCTCTTGAAGACATTGCGATCGAGGCATTTCGCGCCAAGCGCCTCAGCGAGCACCAACTCGCGACAGTGCTTGGTATGGACCGATATACCCTCGATGGCTTCCTCAAGCAGCGCGAAGTCTGGTACGACTACTCGATCGAAGACCTGACGACGGAATTGGAGATTGGCGAGCGGCTGTGGAAGAAGCGGCAGAATGAACTATCCGGTACCGGCCAAGACCGCCGCCCATGATCGTTGTTGCGGATTCGAGCCCGATCCGGTATCTGATCCTCATTGATGAAATCCGTTTGCTTCCGGAACTCTACGGAGCCATTGTGCTTCCGGTTTCCGTCGTGCACGAGTTGACGCAGGGGGCCTCTCCCGCGCAAGTGCGGAATTTTATGGAAGATCTTCCGAATTGGGCCACGGTCAGGACCGCACGGAAAGAGATCCCAGATTTGCCGGCAAGGCTGGGCCGGGGCGAGCGCGAGGCGATCGCTCTTGCCCAAGAGTTGCAGGCAGATGTTCTTCTTGTTGACGATGAAGCGGCGCGCCTCGAGGCTGCGCGCCGGATGATTCCGGTGCAGGGCACTCTTGGTGTTCTCGATCTCGGGGCCTCGCACGGGCTCCTAACCGACTTTCCCGCTGCAATCCAAAAGCTGAAAGCAACGAACTTCCGCGCCAGTCAGCGACTCTTGGATTACCTTCTGGCACGGCACAAGATATCCTGATCTCGGCTTCACGTGGCTACCACCGTCCAGACCGTTCGCCCGCGCCTCAGCCCCGCCCTCGCGACGTTGACGCTTCTTATATGCCTCAATCTCCTCAATTACATTGACCGCTACATCCTGCCCGGGGCGCAGTCGCTGATTCAAAAGGAGTACGGCTGGAGCGATGAGCAGATTGGGGCGCTGACGACCGCGTTGTTCGTGTTCTACATGCTGGTTGCGCCGCTCACCGGCTGGATGGGCGACCGATTCCGCCGCAAGCCGCTGATCATCGGCGGCGCAGTGCTGTGGAGCCTGGCCACCCTGGCCACTGCCTGGGTGCACAGCTACTGGGCTCTGTACGCGCGCCACGCGCTGGTGGGCGTTGGCGAGGCTACGTTTGGCATCTTCGCGCCCGCCGTCATCGCCGATTTCTACTCCGATCGCGATCGCAACCGCATCCTGTCGATCTTTTACCTGGCCATTCCCGTGGGCGCGGCGATTGGTTATATCGCCGGAGGAAACCTGGGCACCATGTTCGGCTGGCGCGCGCCGTTCCTCATCTGCGCGATCCCGGGCCTGCTGGTTGCCGCGCTGTACTGGGCGTTTGGCAGCGAACCGGTGCGCGGCGGCAGCGATCAGGTGCGCAGCACGCGCGACAGGGCGACGTTCCGGGGGTTGTTCACGAATCGGGCGTTTTTGACCGCCACGTTCGGTCTGGCCATGCTGACGTTTGCGATGGGTGGAATCTCCGCGTGGATTCCCCAGTTCCTGGAGCGGTTCGCGGGCCTCTCGACGGCAAAGGCCGGAACGTTGGTGGGCGCCATTACGGTGATTGACGGCATCGCGGGAACAGCCATCGGCGGGTGGATCGCCCAGCGCTGGCTGCGGACCAATCATCGCGCGCTCTACCTGGTTTCGTTCTGGAGCGTCGTGCTGACGCTGCCTTGCGGTGCGCTGGTGTTCTTCGGGCCACACTCCTGGGCTGTTCCGGCGCTGTTTGCCGCGGAATTCTTCCTGTTCCTCAATACGGGCCCGCTGAACACCGCAATCGTGAATTCGGTTTCAGCGCCCGTGCGGGCGACCGCCATCTCAGTGAATCTGTTCGTGATTCACTTCTTCGGCGACACGTTTTCGCCGCAGATCATCGGGGCCGTTTCGGACCGCTCGAGCCTGCGGTTGGCCTTGGGGCTGACGCTGGTGTCGTTGGTGGTTTCAGCCGTGATTCTCGGGGCGGGAGCGCGGTTCGCGCCGGTGCTGGAGAAGGCTGATGCGTGAGCCGGCGCAGATGGATATACAGTGGTAAGATGTATATCCAGAGGTGCGCCCATGAAGGTCGCCAAATGGGGAAACAGCCTCGCGGTCCGGCTTCCCGCCGCGCTCGTGGAGAAGCTCAACCTGAAGGACGGCGACGAGATTGAGCTGACGGTCAAAGCCGATCGCGAACTCGAGGTATCGCAGGACGAAACCCGCCAGCAGATTCTCGAGGAAATCCGGAAACTGCGCAAGCCTCTGCCTGAGGGTTACAAGTTCAACCGGGAAGAGCTGTACGACCGCGGTGATCGTGAACAGGGGGCTCTCGGGAAACCGGGAGCAGCAGCGGATTGATGGCCGGTTCCACATTCCTCGACACCAACATCATCCTGTACGCCTATTCATTTGCCGGCAGGCGGACGGAGCAGGCGGAACGATTGCTGTTGGAAGGCGGCATTGTGAGCGTGCAGGTTCTCAACGAATTCGTATCCGGCGCGCGCAAGAAGCTCCGAATGGAGTGGACCGAAGTTCGAACGGCGATTCAGCGCATCGTGACACAATGCCCGAACCCGCGCCCGCTCAGCTTCCAGACGCACGAAGCGGCGTTTCGAATTTGCGAGCGTTACGGCTTCTCAATCTATGACGGAACGATGATCGCGTCAGCGCTCGAAGCCGGCTGTAAGGTGCTGTGCACCGAGGACCTGCAGCACGGGCAGGTGATCGATGGGCTGCGGATCGAGAATCCGTTTCTGGGGACCTGATTCCAAGCGCAAACAAAAGGGCCGCGATTCGGTTGAATCGCGGCCCTTCCATTTTTGTCAAGCAGCTTAAGCGCCGACGAGCTCTTGCTGCTTCTTGCCGTAGTGGCTCACGACGTACTTGTCCAGAATGTCTTTGAACTCGGCCACGATGGTGTCGCCGTGGAGGGTCTTCAGGAGCTTGCCGTCAACGTAGACCGGGGCCTTGGGCTCCTCAAACGTGCCGGGCAGGCTGATGCCGAGGTTGGCGTGTTTCGACTCGCCGGGACCGTTGACTACGCAGCCCATAACCGCCACCTTGAGCTCTTCGACCCCGGGGTAGGTCTTGCGCCACTCCGGCATGCTGGTGCGCAGGTATCCCTGGATCTGCTCGGCGAGTTCCTGGAAGTAGGTGCTGGTGGTGCGGCCGCAGCCGGGGCAGCTCGTTACCTGGGGCATGAAGCTGCGGATCGAGAGCGACTGCAGAATCTGCTGCGCGGCCAGGACTTCTTCGGTCCGGTCGCCGCCCGGCTTGGGGGTGAGGGAAACGCGGATGGTGTCGCCGATGCCGGCCAGCAGAAGCGGGGCGAGTCCCGCGGTGGAGGCGATGAGGCCCTTGGCGCCCATGCCCGCTTCCGTGAGGCCCAGGTGCAGGGCGTAGTGGCAGCGCGCGGCGAGACTGGTGTAGACGTCGATCAAGTCGCGAACGCCTGAGACCTTCGCCGACAGGATGATCTGGTCATCTCGCAAGCCGTATTTTTCAGCGGCTTTGGCGGATTCGAGAGCGCTCACCACCATGGCTTCCATCATGACGTCGCGGGCGGGCAGCGGCTGCGATGACTTCGAGTTTGCGTCCATCATGCGCGTGAGCAGGGCCTGGTCCAGCGAGCCCCAGTTCACGCCGATGCGCACCGGCTTCTGGTTTTCAACGGCGCATTCGACCATGGTGCGGAAGTTGTCGTCGTCTTTGCGGCCGATGGAAACATTGCCGGGGTTGATGCGGTACTTCGCCAGCGCGCGCGCCGTCGCGGGGTATTTCTTCAGCAGGAGGTGCCCGTTGTAATGGAAGTCGCCGACGATGGGGACGGTGATGCCGCGCTTGTCGAGTCCTTCAACGATCGCAGGAACCGCAGCAGCCGCGTCTTCGTTGTTCACCGTTACGCGCACGATTTCGGAGCCGGCCAGGGTGAGGGCAGCCACCTGCTCGATCGTGCCCGGCACGTCGGCGGTGTCGGTGTTGGTCATGGACTGCACCACTACCGGGACTTCCCAGCCCACCTTGACCTTGCCGATGCGGACCGTCGGCGTCTTCCTGCGCTGAATCTCTGGCATAGAAACCTCATTTCCAGTTTACTAGGAGTGCGGATTCGGTTCGCAGTTCACAGTTCTTGGTTCACAGTTTTCCGTCGTTGCTATCCAGGGGACGGTGCCAGATCGCCGGGAAGCGTCGTGCAAATGCCTGAGAAACAAAGACGATCCGAGATGAAGCCCGTCTCAGAAGCGGCGCGGCAATGGGCCGAAGCGCTGCGCGCTGAACTGGAGCAGTGGCCGGGCGTGCGGGTGAAGCGCAGCTTTGGGATGACCCTGGTCTATCGCGGAGACGTGGTGTTCGCGGCGCTACCCTCCACCCGGGCGCTCCACGCGGAAGATGCTGTCATGCTGAAGTTTGCGCAGGAGTCCGCAGCCATGGCGAAGCGTCTCGCTGCCGACCCGCATTTCGTGCCGGGCACGCTCGCTTCCACCCATAAATCGCAGGGCGAAGGGCGGAAGTGGCGGTTCTTCCTGCTGCGCGCGGACTCGGATGTCCACGCGGCCGTCGAATGGCTGGGCGAGGCGTACCGGTTAGCGCGGAAGTCCGGGAAACGATAGGGATAGGAGAGTACTCTCCCATCCTGACCACGATACGGCCGTTGTCAGGATGGGGTACTTATACGTCGATCCCAGCGTTTCAGGACGTTGTTCCTCGTCTTCCCGTGATCAGGCGGACGATCAAGGTGAGAATGACCGCGCCAATCACGGCGATGACGATGCTGCCGATCATGCCATGCGCGCCGGCGGGGCCGAAGCCCAGGGCGGTGGAGATCCAGCCGCCGATCAGCGCGCCGATCAGGCCGACGACCATGTCCAGGATGAACCCGTAACCAGAGCCCTTCATCAGTTTGCCGGTTATCCAGCCTGCGATCACGCCAATGATGATCCAGGCAATCAACCCATGACCCATTGAGAATTCCTCCTCAGGTGCCTTGGATGCAGGAGTTTGGACAGCGAGCATGGCAGGCGTAGGAATTCTCTGGGTTCATACCACGGGGGTAACGCCCTTTTTCAGCAGAAGGTTGCCATATTTGCGCAGCTCGCCGGTCATGACTATGGCGTAAGCGCCCCTGGCGCGCGCATAGAACGCATGCCTTTCCAGGCGAACCGGTTTGGGTGCGGCGGGAGCGTGCCGGCGGATCACGTCCATGTAGTCATGTTCCACCGCTGGGTCGAGGGCATCGCCGGCGACCACGTCCATCATGACCAGCGGCGGCGCATAGGAATCGAGCTCGAACAGGGGCGCAATGCCTTCGAGCAGGGCGCTGATGGGGATGCCGTCGGCGCGCAACACCTGTGGTCCCAGGGAGTGGCCGGGGAAATGGGCGTCGGCCAGGACGATCTCGTCGCCGTGCCCCATGCGGTAGAGGACAGCGAGCAATTCCGGGGTGAAAACCGGAGAGATTCCTTTCAACATGGGCTTTCATCTCCTTGAAACGGCAGCGGCTTGCGCGCGCGGCTTCGCTCTACGTGCAGGATACATGGCCGGCCGCAAGCGTTTCAGGCGGCGCGGCGCTTTTCGCCCGGAGTGGCGCACGCATTTCCGAATTCCTTACGCAGCTTTTTCTTGCGGCGCCACAGAAAATAGCCCACGGCGAAGATGCCTCCCGAGACTACCCACGACACCTTTTCAATGTAGCCCGCGAGCGAATGAATCTTGTTGCCGAACGCAAACGCGATGAGCGCTACGGTGGTGACCCAGCTAATGGCCCCCAGCGCGTTGTAGAGCAGGAAGGTCTTCCATTCCATGTTGAGAGCTCCGGCCACCGGGCCGGCTACTGTGCGGAGGCCGACAATGTAGCGCGCCCAGAAGATGGTGGCGCGCCCATGGCAGCGAAGCTGGTCGCGGGCGGTTGCAATGTCCTCTTGGAGATGGAATCGCCGCTCAAGCCAGCGCAAAAGCCGGGGGCCAAGCCGCTTCCCGGCCCAGTAACCGAGGTTATCGCCCAGCATGGCGGCCGCGGTTGCCACCACGATGATGAGAACGATGTTGAGCTCGTGTGTCTTGCGGGCGACGAAGCTCGAGTACATCAGAATGGTTTCGCCCGGAAGGGGCAGACCGGCGTTCTCGCCCAGCAGGCAGCCTGCCAGCGCGAGGTATCCCCAGCGCGTAAGTATCCATTGGACCCAACCTGCCAGCCACTCCATAGTGGCTTCGGTGAGTGACGGCGCGACACGGTTGTATCACGCTTCCGGCGAGGCATCGCGCCTTAACCCCGACGCTGATATCTTTAAAGCAGGTTTTTAGCATCAGTGGCCCCGTAGCTCAGCTGGATAGAGCGTCGGTTTCCTAAACCGCAGGTCGGCTGTTCGAATCAGCCCGGGGTCACCACAATTCAACTTCCGCCAGGATGCTCGGGAACGCGGTGAAAGTCCGCGACTGCCCCGCAACTGTAAGCGCCATGCCGCACTCGGCCGTCCTTTG
>Ga0134126_10001470_pt1 | contig 30031 bp, 36 predicted proteins | sample KB31752_FD_96881 | JGI IMG/M metagenome (GOLD analysis project Ga0134126, IMG submission 96881) | Terrestrial soil microbial communities with excess Nitrogen fertilizer from Kellogg Biological Station, Michigan, USA - KB3-175-2 | ecosystem: Environmental > Terrestrial > Soil > Unclassified ... | reverse complement strand
ATCGCGTGGCGCGGCTCATGCGGCGTAATGGTCTTCGGGCCAAGACCATTACGAAGTGGCGGGCGACCACGCAGTCAGCGCATCCGTTCCCGGTGGCCGCCAATCAGCTGAACCGGCAGTTTGACCGTCGGCTGGTAGACAGTACTGAAGACTCGCTTGATCGGCTGGACGAAACCGGTTGCGGTGTATTCCATCCGGGGTGTGAGGTTGATCCCGCAGCCCCAGGTCTTGTAATGGCGTGTTCTTAGACGGCCGCCGAACACGACGGCCAACCCCCACCCGAGCAGCGCCAGCCCTGTCAGCAAGAGCGCCAACACGGGCGTGGAGAGGCTTGAAAATTCGACGTTCACCGGCGCAAGCGCCCATCCATCCATCGCCAGCACTTTCTCTTCGATCGATATTCCCGCCAGGGGAGCGATGACTCGGTCCAACAGTGGCACTATCACCATCGGCGCGACGCCCAGCACTAGACAGAAGGCGGCCAAGAGACCCATCCCGACGCGCATAGGAGCCGATACTTCCTCCGCATGGCGTGCGTGCGCACTTCGCGGCAATGCGAGAAACGAAATCCCGAAAGCTTTTGCGAAGCAAGCCAGGGCCAACACGCCGGTCAGGGCCAGGATAGCGGCGGCGATCGGCAGCATCAATTTGAGAAACACCGTCGGAAGCTGATAACTGAGGAAGAGGCTTTGGAAAACCAGCCACTCACTCACAAACCCATTCGTGGGAGGCAGAGCGGAAATCGAGACGGCTCCGATCAAAAAAAAGACTCCCGTCCAGGGCATGCGCCGAAGCAAGCCACCGTACTCGTCGATGTTACGCGCATGAGTCGCATAGAGCAGCGAGCCGGCGCCCAAGAACAGCAGCGCCTTGAACATCGCGTGATTGATCGTGTGGTACAGCCCTGCCAGCAGTCCGAGCGCGGCAAGTTCCTTCAGCCCATAGGACTGAAAGATCATGCCGGCCCCGATGCCCAACAGGATGATCCCGATGTTTTCTACGCTGTGAAACGCGAGAAGCCTCTTGAGGTCATGCTCCATCAACGCGTACATCACGCCCAGTAACGCGGATGTTGCCCCGAGGAACAGCACGACGAACCCCCACCACCAGGGGAACTGCCCACCGAGGAAATCGAAATACACCCGGATCAGGGCATAGATCGCGGTCTTGATCATGACGCCGGACATCAGGGCTGAGATATGCGAAGGTGCCGCCGGGTGAGCATAGGGCAGCCAGACATGAAGCGGCACGATACCCGCTTTGGTGCCGAAGCCGATCAGAGCCATCAGAAATGCGAACGTTCTCATGCCCTCCGGTAAGGGCTGCTTCGGATGCCGGAAGGCCTCAAATGAGAATGCCCCACTGTCGTAAAACAAAATCAGAAAGGTCAGGATGATGAAGGCGGTCCCGACATGCGTCATGATCAAGTAGAACAATCCCGCATAGCGTACCTCGGCTTTTTCGTGCTCTGTCACTACCAGGAAATAGGACAGCAACGACATCAGTTCCCAGACGATGAGGAAAAAGATGCCGTTGTCTGCCAGTACCACCAGGGTCATGGAACAAAGAAACCCATTGAAGAGCGCTCCAAGCACAGGGACGGATGCGCGCCCATCAAAATGCCGCACGTATCCAATGGCATAGATAGAAGCGGCAAGCCCCACGAGGGAGATGGTCAAAACGAAGAATGCGGCCAGTGGATCAATCCGAATCGAGAAGGCGAGCAGAGGAATCGTCGAGGCTAGTGAGATCGTGACAGGTTCCGAAGACGTGATGCCAAGGAGCCCAAGAACGATGCCCGCGCTGGTCGCCACGATGGCGGGGGCGCTGGCCGCGAGACTTTGAACTTCAGGTCGTCGAGGGAGACAGAGTGGAAGAAGTATACCGACGACATAGCTGCCGAGAAGAATCCACAACAGGTTCAGCATGCGATCGGTTGAGGCCCGCGTGTTCTTGTCAGATTACCTCAGGAGGATTGGATGCTGCGGTTCATCCGCAACATTGGCTGAGATACAGGGATGATCGCTCATCTGATTGACGCATACCAAATGTTCAACCGGCCACGAATCCTGCGTCTCAAACCCTCACAACGATATGTACGACGGTTACCAACAGTGCGTAACCAGCATCGTGTAGCACGTTGCTTTCCAAGCCTGCCATGCCCGAGTTTCATTGTCTTTCACGATCAGCCCTTCTGCTTACTGAAATCTGGACTTGAGTATGTTTAATGCCCTTCGGCTTGCGGCACTCAACGCGCGGTCCGGTCATTAGTGCGCCTGTGTGTGGACCATTGGCTCAATCTCTTTCTTCTGTTCCTCCGTCATGCTATACCGCACGTAGTCGTGTTCTAGTGCTTCATTTACGTAGAGCCGCCCAGTCGGTGCCAAGACCGCGAAGTCTGCTTCCGTGGTTCCTTTTGGTCCAATCGTGACGGCTTGTTCATTGACCGTCCGAATATATGGATGCCACACCACCAGCTTGTAGGTGCCAGGCGGCACATCGGTGATCGTGAAACGGCCCTGCTCATCTGTCTTGGCAAAATATGGATTGCGGACGGCCAGACCCCAGCTCTCCATGTAGGCGTGGAAGCCGCACTGCATGACGAAGACCCGGCGGTCTTTGCTAAGCATGACCAATTCTTTTTTCGGCGCTCCGGCCATGTGTTTGTGATACAGCGCGGCGTCGCTGCGGTCTCTGAAGTTTCGTGGATGTTGTGGGTTCATCGGAAGCGGGACGTTGAAGAGGACGCGTGCACCCAAATGTGACGTCTCATAGGCTTGGATGTCGTGCATGACCGGGTCCATATTGACGACCGTCACCGATTTATTGTCCCGCACCACCGTCGTGAATGGGAGAAAGAGGCAATCTTTCGCTTCGATCTGTGGAACCCCGCCGTCCTCAAAGGGTTTCCCCTTCTTGACTCCCTCGAGATAGACCACCACGTCTCGGAACTTGCCGCCTGGCCCGATGTTGAACGGTTGAAGAATGCGCCAGCCTCGCCCATCGGAGATGCGCCCGCAATAGGAAGGATCGGGCAAGGTGATGAGATTGTAGCCCTTTGGCTTCGAGATCTGGCCCTCCAAGCGCACCGTGCCTGTGAGCGTTCCTCCGTCGGATACCGCAATGACTTCGTAACACCAGGCTGGCGAGACCGTTCCGATAATGATGGCGAGCATTGTACTCACGCAATATCGCATGGCGTTCCCCTTATCATGAGAATAGATTGAAAGGCATGTCCTCTTGCGAAGATAACGAAGGCCGAGCTCGTTTCTGCCGATGCACCGACTCCACGAGGCGTAGAATCGTCTCGGCGGCGAGGTCTCTGATTGTGAAATGGGCTTCGTCATCTCCGTTGAAGGTGCAGAGAGCGAGCGTAAAACAGTCACTTCCACCGCGAATCATCTTCAGGATCAGGGATTGCGCAATAAGCATCCAGTCTTTTACGAGGCCTGTTGCAGCAGCCCCTACGATCTTGACGATGAGATCAAAGTCTTGATGAGGACGAGCCGGCAGCCACGCTCTGAAGAGAGTCAAGTCGATCTTCTTCGTACTACACACGATACGTGTTCTGTACGCCTTTCAACCCTGAGACACTGAGCCTATGAACACGATATCCGTTGAGAAAGAAATGATCATACACAGCCGAGAGAAAGGCTTGTCCGTCTTGCGGGTGCACGACGCAGCCTGCCCAATCCCGTAGTCCACGGCGTAACATTTCCCACAACCCCGCGTGACTCGTCACGACCGCCCCCGTGGAGAGATCCAACCAGACCAGTGCCATTGCTCTGCTCTGCTCTGATACTGGACCGCTACGATGTCGGCGTGTCCTGACACGAGCGTATGCTCCTTACCGGTCTTTCCATATTCCATTAAAGCTCTGCGTGCGACTTCCGTCCTTCTCGCCGAGATACCGCTTTCGAGCTGCCACAGAGTCCACTAAGTCGTCTTGATGCTCAGCTCCATTAGATGGGGGATTGAAGGGAACGGCCCATCCGCTGCCGACAGCGAGCCAATCCTTCCCGTGCCATTAGATTGTTGGGATCAGAAGTCAGAACCCTGTTCCAATTCACCAACGCCTCTTCGTGCTGATCGAGCCGTTCGAGTAACGCGGCCAGGTCACATCGCGTTGCAATATCTGTGGGGCAGAGAACAAGCGCATCCGACAGCTGTTGGAGCTGTGTGAACCAATCTTGCGTCGATTGACGGCTCGCATACAGGCTGCGGTGCGGTGTGTCTCCATTCTGAATGGTCATGTCTCTATCGCTTTGCTTTCTGGGCAGCTTCAAGTTGCTCGGTAGGCGGTTGCGCACAACTAGTTATCCTGAAGCCATTGCAGGGAGAGTGCCACTACTGAACAGACACCGGATGTTATGCAGGGATGAAATCTATCGCGGGCTTACAGCTGTCGTAAGGAGATGCTAGAACCGTAGTATTCAAGCCGAAAGTTATTTTGTGCAAGAATTGCAGCCTTGGGCTAGGTTATGGTGATTTCAGGTGCATTTTTTGCGGCATGAGCCATGTGATCTCTTGGGTCGGGAATAGGGAGATGATTCAAGCGAAAGCAATTAGTCGCGAATTTCGTATTCCTTGATCTTGTATTGGAGAGTCCTAAGACTAATGCCCAACAGCCTTGCGGCATTTTCTCGATGGTTGGTGACTTCCTTCAAAGTTCGTTCAATGACTTGTCGTTCAATCTGCTCCAGAGATGTTCCCAATGTGATCAGCATAGTCCGTGCATCCTCTTTGCTAACCTGGATTTCCTCGGGGAGATGCGCGGGTTGAATCGTTGTCTCCCTCACCGTGACGACAAGCCGTTCCATGAGATTTCGTAGTTGCCGAACGTTTCCAGGCCACCCATAAAGCCGTAACAACTGCATGGCGTCTCGCGAAACTTCTTTGGGTCCGCGGTGATGCCGTGCGGAAGACGCGGACAGGTATCGATCCACAAGCAGCGGAACATCGTCTGTCCGCTCGCGAAGTGGTGGAAGGTGGATAGGGACGACATTCAGTCTGTAGTAGAGATCTTCCCGAAAATCCCCCTGTTTGACCGCTTCATCCAGTTTCCGATTGGTAGCGGCTATGATCCTCGTATCGACTTTGATCAATTTCGTACCACCCAGGCGCCTGAACTCCTTCGTCTCAAGAACACGTAGAAAATCGACTTGCGACTTGAGCGAGAGTTCCCCCACTTCATCCAGCAACAGCGTACCACCGTCCGCCAGCTCAAACCGCCCAGCCTTGGTCGACATGGCACCGGTAAACGCGCCTTTCTCATACCCGAATAACTCGCTCTCAAAGAGATTCTCGGGCAATGCGCCGCAATTCATGGTGATGAACGGTCCATCGGCCCTCGGGCTTTTATGGTGGATCGCTCGCGCGACGAGTTCCTTCCCGGTTCCACTTTCCCCCGTGAGCAAGACCGTCACATCGCTGTCTGCTACCATCTCCACCAAGCTATAGACTTGCTGCATGGCTCCGCTTTCGCCGACCATTTGATCGAAACGGGTTCTCGTTTCAAGACGGTCGCGGAGTTGCTTGTTCTCGGAAGTCAGCGTACGGCGCTCGAGCGCTTTCTCCACGACGACTCCAAACCGCTCACGATCGATCGGTTTCGTTAGATAGTCGTAGGCACCCAGCCGCATCGCTTCAACAGCCGTATCGATCGAACCAAACGCAGTCATGACGACGACTTCGGTATCCGACCATTTGTTCTTCAGCCGACGCAGAAATTCTACGCCGCCCATCTCTGGCATCCGGAGGTCAGTGATCACCAAATCCACCGGAGTTTCCTCAAGATGCCGCAGCGCTTCCGCTCCCGTGCCTGCTCCGAAAACCCGGTAGCCCTTTTCTCCAACATGGTCACCAGAGCATTGCGGATATTCACTTCATCATCAACGATGAGAACGTGAAAGGCCTGCGTCATGATCCCACACCAACTTTGTGTGGTTGACTGATCGCTATCGGGAATTGTGTCACCACTGTCGTCCCAGCTCCAGGCGCACTTACAACCTGAATTGTACCGCGATGATCCTGCATAATCCGGTATGCTATGGCAAGACCAAGACCAGTGCCGCTCGACTTGGTCGTATAGAAGGGTTCAAACAGATGGTTGAGTTGCTCCTTCGCGATCCCGACGCCGCTATCCTTCACGGTAATCTCTACCCAGTCTTTCCCTTCAGCCGCTCGTTGCACCGCTGAAATCTGACAGTGTCCGCCGTTCGGCATGGCATGAAACGCATTGACGATGATGTTGATCAATACTTGACTGATCTGGGTTGCATCGCCCAGGACAGGCAGTAATTGCTCATCCATCACCCGTTCGAGTCGAATCCCGCGTTCCTCCGCCTCGAAACGCATCAACGTCATGATGTGGTCGATCAGTGTCTCTACATCTACTTCGTGCAAACCAACAGATCCCGGGTGGGCAAATTTCATGAAATTATCGAGAATCCCCGAAAGCCTTCGGCATTCGGCGTTCACGACACCCAAGTACCGTGCCCCTGTTTCTGCTAATGTTCCACTTTCCTTAAGTTCTTCTTCCAGAAGATGGAGGTTCAGATCCATGGCACTCAAGGGGTTTCGCAGCTCGTGCGCTACCCCCGCAGATAGGGTGTGCAACGCCGCTAACTTTTCTGCGATACGGACTCGTCGTTCGAGTTCTAACCATTCTGAGACGTCCTGCGCCTGCAGGATCACCCCCGCCGGTTTCTTATCGTCCCCTGTGAGCTCTGCTGTACTCACGCGAATTGTCCTCGGGCTTAGGTCTCCGCATTCGTAGAGGAAGTCCTTCTGATTCACATGGCGGTGCTCTTTCAACGCCTCGTCGAGTATCCGGCGGATCGGGTCTTCTTCGGGGAACACGACGTCATAGCTTATCCCCAGTAACTCCGATGAGGCGCGATTCAACACCGCTTCAGCTGTGGGATTCATCGCGCTGATGATGCCTCCCTGGTTAATCGTAAGCACCCCCGTTGGAATACTGTGTAGAATATTCCGCGCCAGCCCCTTCACTTCTTCTAGGGTTTTTCGGGCAGCGTCGTAGTGAAGAAACGTGATGACTGCGGCAATACCGATCGAACTTACTAAGAAGATAAGAAGTGTCTCGACGATCAGATCACTGCGCGACTGCCAGAGGGCATGGACCAATTCCGTGGGGATATTCTCGCCTTCGGTGAAACCACGAAGGAGGAGCGTTTTTCGTTCCAGGCTGAAAAGCAAAATGACGGAGACGACCAAAGCGAAGACCAGGAGCACGGAAGCGACCAACCGATAGGGAACCTTTCTGAAGAGCGTCGTTTCTGGGATGGGTCTGAACATCGCAATGTCACATGGGAGCGCACACAATCAGCATGCTACCACGCACAAGGTCTCCTGTGTACCGAGCTCGATCCACAGCGGGACCCGCTTAAAGACAATATCTTCCCCTTTGCTTGATCTTCAGTCTTTGTTCCGTTTATTGTGGCTGCTGTGAAGCTGGCCGTGCCGTCGGGCCGAAGCAATTCTATAGGCGAGGAGTGATGCAGTGACGCAGCAAGCGCGTGAAGTCGATATGACACAATATCGAATCCGACAGGAGCCGTTTTACGCGGAGGTCTGTGGGGAGATCGGCCTGTTCACCATTGCCGCCGAGAGGAAACTGCCCGTTATGCTGAAGGGGCCGACCGGCTGTGGGAAAACACGTTTTGTTCAATACATGGCGTACAAGCTCGGGCGGCCGTTGATCACTGTCGCGTGTCACGAAGATCTCACGGCATCCGACTTGGTGGGCCGTTACCTCCTGAAGGGGCAGGATACCGTCTGGATGGATGGGCCGTTGACCGCCGGAGTGAAGCATGGGGCCATTGTCTATCTCGACGAGGTTGTGGAAGCGAGAAAGGACACGACCGTCATCATCCATCCTCTCAGCGACGACCGACGAGTGCTCCCGATCGAGAAAAAAGGCCAGATTGTGGAGGCCGCCGACGAGTTCATGCTGGTGATCTCCTACAATCCCGGTTATCAGAGCGTCCTCAAAGATCTGAAGCAAAGTACGAAACAGCGATTCATGGCGATTGAATTCGATTACCCCGCGCCGGACATCGAAACGATGGTGGTTCAGCGTGAAGCGGGGGTGGAGCCTGCGATCGCCGGACGGCTTGTCAAGCTCGGTCAAAAGGTCCGCAACCTGAGAAACCACGGATTGGAGGAGGGAGTCAGCACCAGACTCCTGATCTACGCCGGTACCTTGATGAAGCAAGGCGTACCGCCCGAGCGGGCCTGTGATGTGGCCGTTGCCCGTCCGATCACGGATGATTCGGACATGCAACGCGCGATACTTGAATTCGTCAAAGCGATTTTTTGAATCCATCGATTCTCGTGGGTTCTCTTCCTGCCATCGCACGGGACAGTGAGCGCGGAGCGCTCCTGGCCGTACATGTCCAACCCGGGTCTTCCCGTACCGAGTGCGTCGGAATTCATGGCGACGCCATAAAGATTCGTCTGGCAGCTCGTCCGATCGACGGTGCCGCCAACGACGAACTGATTCGCTTCATCGCCGATCGGTGTGCTGTGCCGCGCGCACACGTACAAATTTGCGCAGGGTCCGAAGCTCGGCGCAAACGGCTGTGTGTGAAGGAGGTCTCGGCTCAGGTGCTGTTGGCTCGATTGCTGCCGCAAAACGGGAAAGAAATGGAGCAGGTATGACGGGATTACGAATCGGCAGCGCTGTCTTAGCCGTGTTGATGCTCTCAGCTTGTTCCAGTGCACGTCCGGTGCTCTATCCCAATGCTCAACTGGAGTCGGTGGGAAAAGACGGGGCGGAGCGCGATATCGAATCCTGTCGGCAATTGGCGGAGTCGGCAGGTGCGGCGGAAGGTGGTGGAGGCAAAGGAGGTCGTATTGCAACGAACACAGCAGTCGGTGCCGGAGTCGGCGCCGCAAGCGGAGCAGTTGGGGGAGCGATTTGGGGGGCAGTGGGGCGAGGCTCGATGATCGGCGCGGCAAGCGGAGCGGTTTGGGGGCTCTTGACCGGATTGTTTTACGCCGCCCGCCCTTCTCAACCAAACCAGACCTACACGAATTTCGTGAATCGGTGTTTGCAAGAGAAAGGATATGAAGTAACGGGCTGGCAGTGAGGGGAGGCCACAGCGGAAGGGTGGGTACTCGTGCTCGCTGTCCGCGCACGATGGGAATGTGCTCGGACAATGCGCGCAGTGGACCATCCACCGAAGTGCTTCCTCGAGTAAGAGAAAGTTAATTTAGATGTGCGCAATTGAAAAAGCCTCGACATTTTCCCCAAAGGGTGAGAAGTGAAGAACGGGAAAGAAAACTCGCCAAGAGACTTTTGTGGTCAATCGATTATGGCATTGGTGTGTTGTGTACGTACTGCTCATCAGTCTTACTGCCTGTGCGGGACCGCAGCCGATCCTACGGTCGAATAAACAACTCCACTTGTATGGCAAGCAGATGGCTCGACAGGAGATTCAATCTTGTCGGAAAAAGGTTGAAGAGACTGGATTGCAACCTGGCGTGCACCAGAGCGCGAATGCCGCGACCGGCGCCATACTCGGTCTGACACTTGGCGGCGCGGTCGGCGCGTCGGCTGGGATCATCGGGGGATTGCCCGGTGTGACGATCGGGGCCGCCGCCGGTAGCGGGCTTGGATTGGTCGTTGGACTACTTGGAGGAACGTTCAAGCCGCTGGAACCGGAACCGCCATATGCCGATGCCGTCACGAGCTGTCTGAAGGAAAAGGGCTATGAAGTCAGCGGGTGGGAGTAGTCCCAATGGTCGTTGGGTTCCCATCATCAGGCGCAAGATATGCCGCGACCCACTATCGTCTCTCTCCGAGTCTATAAAAACCACAGCGGGCATGTGACCTCGACACGACCTGACCTGATTCACCCTCTCAAGCGTATTCTTGCCAATAGCTCTGTGTTCGCCTGAGGATTTCCAGCCTGCCGCGTGGCAAAACTGCATCCGCCTCATGCTGGCTCAGCTCCTTCGGACAGGCAATTGACCTCGCCTTGTCAGGCCAGGCAGCGGTCCACGCGAAGCAGCCTGGCGATACGTCATATTGAAGATCGAGAAACTCAGACCGTGGATGGATCATTTGTTATGCAAGGATCTATAGTGAAGATTTCTTCACGATCTCATCATGGACCATTCATATTCGAACGATATACTTTTTACAGGTCAAGGGAGAGGGAGGCCAACTGATGAAGATGTTTTTAGCGCTCCCACCGACCGTTGGTTTTGGAGTATTGGATAGAAAGAGGAGATTTGCCATGCGTACGGTCGGACTGTTTGCGATGTGTGTCTTGTTGGAAGCCTGTACAACCGCGCCGATATTTTCTCCCGAGATCATGAAAAACGTCGAAACGAATACTTTTGATGTCGAGGCCTGGCGGAAGCAGTCCTATCAGCCGTCGAGCGGCGATTTTGTCCCACACAAAGTGGAATTGGGAGGAGAAATCGTAGAGGTTATTCGAAAACCGGAAGGCATCATTCTTCTTGTCGAGAAGCAGCCCATCAAGAACTATACGGCAGATGGTTCGAAGAGCGCCAAGCGAGGAGACTCATTCTGGTACGCCATTAGCTTCAACGGCGCTCCAGAGCCCGCCATGTTGCGGAGAGGCAACAAACTCGTCGTGGTCGGAATGACCGACAGACCAGGCACAGAAATGATCGGTGGAGCTCCGAGAGTGCTGCCGCACCTGACGGCGCACTGTCTTCATGTTTGGAATACCCGAGAATCTGAAATGGCGGACTTTTCTTATTATGGAGGCGCCATGGGACATCACCCTCCGGAAGAAGAAACATTCTGCCTAGGAGATGACAACGAGAAATCTTTTTCAGTCGTCCTCGCTCAGGTGGCGCGCATGTTCGCTCTGTAGTGTTGTCACTCAGGCTGACACAGTTGTACTTGGCCGGTGTTGAATGGCGGTCGATTTACTGTACGATTTTGATTTGTTCAATATGGGAAGCCGGCCGGTATGAACGTTACCGCCGATCAGAAGATATACACAACATCGAGCGAGAGTGTCGGCTGGTAGCTTGTCGCTCGTCCGCCGACCTGGAAGACATTACGGTCGGACTTGTCATAGCGGTATTCGAGCCGTGTCTTCACCGACGGAAACGGCCTGTACTCAAGCGAGGCGGTTACTTCCCATAGGGTCTGCGCGACGGGCGGCGCAGGTTCTGTTGATGTGGCGCCGAAGCACACGTTGGCTTTCGGTTGAAAGGCCGTCGTCCCCTGGCAGGTGATCAACCCTCCCGCATCTTCGAAAATCTCTCCTCGTAAACGGACGCCCCATTCTTTCGTGAAGTCATGAAACAGATAGGCTGCCACTCCGTCCCAGCGCGCATTTTTCCCGGGGCTGATCAGGCTGCTGTTGGCCTGATTCGCGTAGTACGCCTCAACGACCGCCCATGTCTGCGCGCCGAACTGCCAACTCGCGTATCCGCCGGCCAGCAAGAGCGTCCCTCCCGGCGTGCCGGACGCACCAGCCCTCGGCCCGGCCAACCCATAGAGCATGACTCTCACCGTTTCAGATGGAAAGACCATCAGCAGCGTTTCCACCAATGGTTCGTAATGTGCCTTCGCCTGAGCCGCGTTGATAAACGGGATCGCCCTGACCGACAGCGAGACCTGTTTATTGAACTCGTACGTCGCGGAGATGCCGCCCGTCGTGAAGGGCTGCCCAAAATACAGCCAGGACCGTGAGTAATTCGGGCTGTACGGATTCCCCACCTGTTCATAGCCGACCAAAGCGTTAAACTGGCCGACTTGCAGGTCAAGCCCACGACCCACTGGGGCGAGATATTGGACATAGAACTCTTGGAAGTCCGCGAATGGATTCAGACTCAACCCGCCGATGTAATCTGAATCTTGTCCCGCGTTGAATTTCGCGCGAAAGCCGAGTCGATCGAGAGCGGAACCATCGCTCTTCACTGCCCGCTCTACCACAGCCTGGATCACGTTTGCCCGAAACTTATTGGAGTTGACGTCGAAAGCGCGGAGTTCATTGATGTCGTTGGACGGGTGGTTGAAGTTCTGCATATAGGAGACTTGGGTATAGCCATTGACCCGCAGCCTCAGAACTTCCGACAGCAGCCGTCGCACGGTCATCTTCTCCGCTACTCTGGGAATAGGCTCGAACTGATAAGGAAAAAGACTTGGTTTTTTGTCTTCGGCCCGTGCGTCTGTCAGGAGAACGCATCCAAAGGTGAGAATCAAAGCAACGAAGGCTAAGCTTGAGCGACGGAGCACGCGGTAGTTCCTGGATCCATGCAGCACAATCCCCTTCTACTCCTTACCACAGAAGCCGCGCAAAAGAAGTCCGCCTCAATGCGATTCGCAGGCAGCTCGCGCTCATTACATCAGTGGGCATCCTGACAGAACTGGCAGAGTGTTGCAAACCATGTTCGAGTGGAAAGAAGAGAGTTCAGCCAACCGTACGGCAGATCAGTCAGGCAGCCTCGGTGCTCCGTCTCCCTACGCGGCATATCTTAAAAGATGAGCCGAACAATTGCATTCTCGGATATGACCATGCCGCTTGTCTTTGGTATAGCTGACCGGCGGGGTGAAGGTAATCTTCTTCTTGATAACCTCTGCAGCAATAGTGAACCGATATCCTTACGACGCGGCGATTTCAACCTAATTCTGATTCTTGTTCTGATTCTTGGCTCCGTGCAGTGCGAACTGTACGGGTGGTAATTTGTCCGTTGTAATTCCTTGTTTATTCGCGATACGAATTTCGCACCCTTTGAAGTGTGGACCATCAATGGTGCCTGCCCAACCCTTTCCTTCCCAATCTCGCGCAATGGAGAATTGGAACGGGACGAGTTCAGCTTTGGCGGCGGCGACCTTTGCGGCATATTCTTCTGCCTTCGCTTTTTGCCGGAGAGCCTCCTGCGTCTCAAGTTCCTCCAGCGCCTTCCTGTTCTTTTTCACCAACTCGGCATTCTCTATGCCCCAAGGTCCACGCGAGCCGTATGCCAGCTCGTGCGAGGCAAGTTCTATCTCCACTGCGACATTGTCACGTAGACGGTGTTCTTCTTCCATCTCTGCTTTCGTCGGAATAACGGGCCTTGGGGTTGCCTCCATACGAAGAACTCCCTTTTGATAATCGAAGGTTCCCTTGAGTCCCGTTTCGATGATTCGCGGTTGTGACGGTGCTGAGTGGTCCGACGCTCTGAACGTTCCGATGACATCGGCAGACTCAACATACATACTGAAAGGAGCTTCGTGATTGGCGGTGGCAAGTTCGATTTCAATGACGGTTCGTTCATGACAGGCATCGCCTACCCACGCGCCTTGGAGGAGCGCCTGCGCGTACATGTGCGGAATGATCTCGCCTGCCTTAATAGGTTTCTGAGTTGCGAGCGCTGCTTGCTCCTTCTGCGTGATCTCAGCTAAAGTCTTCTCACGTTCTTGCTGTGGCGCTAGACGTTCTTGCTTCGCCAGCTCAAGCAGGACCGTCTGATGCAATCCACAAGCGTCAAGAGTCAATATGAGCCCGCTCAACATGAGCAAACAGCACAAGCGAATACCGTAGATCTTACGTAACGGCATGGCGTGATCATCTTTCATTTCATTTCTGGATTGTGCATGCGAAAGCATAAGACACCTTTAAATTATGAAAACATCATCATGAAGAAATCGTAATGAAGAGATTGTAACCAAAAGATCATGAAGAAACAATGAATATATTATCATGTCTATGGAGATTGAATCAAATCTGAGGCATTTCTTTTTCCAAGATTGCCATAGATCCAGCATGTAGAGGCCGACCATTCGGCGCTGTGTCTCCTATTCGGCACCACATCCGAGTCCCGTCAAGTTCTCTCGTCTAACAAGTCCTCGTTTTACAGTAAGATCCGAAAATGCAAGCTCGTAATTTCCGCTGGAACGTAAGTTGCCAGGGCTAAGATTCATGATTGCGGCTTCACAAGAAGCAGAGGTTTTGATGCGCTTTACAGCGAGAGGCTGTGGCGTCATCATGCAGAATAGAGTGAATGCTCGATTATTGGAGAGGAGGTACCAATATGTTTGTCGTCGTGGGGGCTACAGGCAATACGGGAGCAGCAGTTGTAGAGAACTTGCTCAGCAGAAAACAGCCTGTCATGGTGATCGTTCGTTCGGCTGAGAAGGGTGCCGATTGGAAAGCCAAAGGGATTGAGGTCATCGTCGCATCGCTTGACGATGTATCGGCCTTAACCAAGGCTTTCGAAGGAGCGAAAGGGGTCTATTTGTTGGCGCCGCCGAATTATGGCGCTGAGGCCTGGTTGGCGGACCAACGAGCGCGGATGGATCGTGTTGCAGAAGCCGTTCGAAAAAGCGAAGTACATCATGTTGTCTTTCTGTCGTCGGTCGGCGGCCATCTGTATGAAGGGACCGGTCCGATTCAAGCTCTCCACTATGGTGAACATGCGCTTAGTGCCATGGCGAAGCAGATCACGATCCTTCGCCCTTGCTATTTTATGGATAACTGGGCGCCGGTGATTGGCGCGGCGAAGGCAGGGGGAGTGCTTCCGACATTCATCGCGCCTCAGGCCAAAATGCCCATGATTTCGACCAAGGATATCGGCAGAGTCGGTGCGGAACAATTGATCGCCGGTGGGCATGGCAAGCAGATCGTGGAAATGGCAGGTCCGGCAGAGTACAGTCCGGATGAGGTCGCTTCTGCGCTCGGTCAGATCTTGGGGAAGACGGTAACGGCTCAACATGCGCCCCTGAGCGCCGTTGTTCCGACGTTCAAATCGTTTGGGTTTTCAGACGAAGCGGCAAAGTTATTCGAAGAAATGTACACCGCATTCTCAAAAGGCGCGATCGGATATGAACACCCAACCAAGCTGGTGCGGGGTACGGTCACGTTGCATGAGGCGTTACGGGCGATGGTGTGAGAAGAGCATCATGACGACAACCACGATGATTCCTCAAAAGGTGCTTCGGGTTCATCAGGCAGGCAAGTGAGCCATCGATCATGAATGAACGAGCGCTTATGGTCGAAGTCTTTTCCGATGTGATCTGTCCCTGGTGCTATGTGGGCAAGCGGCGGTTTGAACGGGCATTGCAGCAAATGAAGAAAACAGTGAAGCCCCACGTGGCGTGGAGGCCGTTCCAATTGAATCCGACAATGCCAAAGAGCGGGATGGATCGAACGGTTTATCTCGCAACCAAGTTCGGCAGCCTGGATAGGTTTAAGGAAATGGAGGAGCATCTCCTGGAGGCGGGGAGGGTCGAGCAGATATCGTTTGCGTTTGAAAAGATTTCGAAGACGCCGAATACGTTCCTGGCCCATCGGTTGATTTGGTATTCCGGGATCCAGGGACGCCAAGATGCGGTGGTCGATCGATTATTTAAAGGTTATTTCGAAGAAGGTCTCGATATCGGCTCTGTGTCGATACTGATAGAGTTGGCCGATCGAGCAGGGCTAAGAGCGGGCGAGTTCCTCATGAGCGAAGAAGGAGCTGCGGAGGTCAAAGCCGAAGAGTCGGTTGGTCATACGTTGGGCATTCGAGGAGTGCCGTACTTCGTCCTCGATGGAACCTATGCAATCTCCGGTGCGCAACCACCTGACATATTTCTTTCGGCCTTTCAGCGCAGAGAGGCTGATCGTTCGGAGGGCAAGTTGCTTCGGGGATGAGTGCGCCCGTCCAAGCCGGGCCAGACTGACATCGCTCCAACGTGCCCGACAAAGCGGGTATGTGATGATTGCCGACGTGCTGGAGTCGCACGGCGCGCGATAGAGGCAGAGAGCAGACAAAAATGGGTTCGTTGACGAAAGAGGAGAAGATGCGGAGGAATGGCGAGGTTCATTTCATGAGAGAATTATGTGTCTGCGCGCTGTTGGGTGTGGTGGCGATTGGAGGAATCTTTCCCGTGATTGTTGAAGCAGAAGATTTGCCGCGAGAAGCGGTGCTCCCATTGTCGCTGGCGGCGAAAGCCGCTTCCGCCGCCTTGGATCAATGCGCGAAGGACGGCTATCGCGTCAGCGTAGCGGTCGTTGATCGGGCCGGAACAGTGAGAGCATTTCTACGAGCCGATGGAGCCGGGCCTCATACCGTCGATAGCAGCCAGAAAAAAGCGTATACGGCAGCGAGCATGCGAGGGCCTACCGGGAATGTTGCAGATCTGATTGCGAAGACGCCGTCGGTTCAGGGGCTTCAGTATATGAACGACAAGATTCTGTTTCTGGCCGGAGGATTGCCGATCGATATCGGCGGTGACGTGGTGGGTGGAATCGGAGTCGGTGGCGCTCCGGGAGGACATCTCGATGCCGCTTGTGCTCAGGCAGGTTTGGATAGTATCGGCGCGGCCCCGAAATTCCATGGACCGAGATAGCTACTAAGGGTAAATGCAAGAGGGGATCATGGCCGTTCAAGTCTATGGTTGTAATCATGTCGTGATCGAAGTCACCGACGCGAAGAAAGCGGTGAAGTTTTATCAAGACGTATTCGGACTGAAGATGTTACGCGGCGGGGAAGGAGCGGCCTGGTGCAAGCTCGGCGAGCATCAATTCATGGCGATTTTTGAAGTCGAGCAATTGCAGCCCGATCGTACGAAACACTTTGGCCTCATGGTCCGCGATGCGAAACAGGTTCAAGAAGTGCGTAAGAAGCTGACGAAGAAGTATAAGCTAAAGCTCCATCCTGACTTTCGCTGCGACTTTCGAGATCCGTGGGGTAATCGGATTCAAGTCGGCGACCTCAGCGATGAATCGTTGGTGTGGCTGCTGCCGTACCAAGAAGTGCAAAAAGCGGGAATTGTATTCACCTCCAAACAAACATGAAAGGAGTTCGACGATGAGCGATCAGAGTTTGCGACAACGGTTGAACGACCTATTCGGCCATGTACGCCAGGGCAAGGTCATCGAAGCCATGAACGAGTTCTACGACAAGGACACGGTCATGCAAGACAACGCGAATCCTCCGACGAAGGGGTTAGCCGCCAACATTGAGCGAGAAAAGCAATTCCTGAACGGGGTCAAGGAATGGAAGGGCTTTGAAGTGAAAGCCAGCGGCTTCGGCGGCGACGTGACGTTTTATGAATCGACGATGGATTTCATCGCGACGAGCGGACAGCCGGTTCATATGGAACAGGTGTCCGTTGCAAAGTGGAGAAACGGCAAGATCGTCCACGAGCGGTTTTATTACGATACGGGGAGGAAGTGAACGAGGTTGATCAAGGCGTCGTGACGACAGTCGAAACCTTCAATCTCGACACGGTCACCATCGACCGTTGGGAGGGAGCCACGATGGCCGAAGGGTGGCAGTTCTGGGACAACCAAGCATTCATGAAGCAACTGGGATCGGCTCAGTGATGGTGGTTTCCCGCTCTGAAGCCTGAAGGAGCCTGTCATGCCAGATGCCAAGTGGACCGAGGTAGAAATGTTGACGAGCTTAAGCGGAAGCCGCTGCAGGGGATCATGTGCGGCACGACGCCGATCGCGCTGACGTACCAGAACGGTTCGTTCGCTGCGATCTCCGGCGTCTGCAACCATGTGGGCGGTCCGTTGGGGGAAGGGACGCTCGACGGCGACTATATCGTCTGTCCCTGGCACTATTGGAAGTTTCATCATCGAACCGGTCACGGAGAGCCCGGTTATGAACAAGATCAGGTTCCAGCCTATGCGACAAAAGTGGAGAACGACCGGTTGTATGTCGATCTTTCCTCGGCCACGACACGCAAGAAACAGGCTCAGAAGCCACATCCCTTAGCTCGACCAGTCGTCCGTCAGACAGGGCCTATCCGGGTCCTGGGTATCTCCACCACTGCCATGACGCTCGACTATCCGCGCTACAGCGGATCGGATGCATTGCTCGAAACAGCGTTGGAGCACGCACTGGGCGAGCTACAACTTGAGACTCAGTCCATCAAGCTACGGGAGCTGAACTTTCGTCCATGCGAAGGGTTCTATTCGAAATCCGCGCAAGCCTGCACTTGGCCCTGTTCAATCACGAAAATGGACCCTACGGATCAGCTTGATCGTGTGTATGAAGCGATCGTGCATTGGGCTGATGTGATTCTCATTGCCACGACGATTCGCTGGGGCAATGCCAGCAGCTTGTATTACAAGATGGTCGAGCGGATGAACTGCATCCAGAATCAGGAAACGATCGCGAACAAACATTTGCTCAAGAATAAGGTGGCGGCCTTCATCATCATGGGCGGACAGGACAATGTGCAGGGCGTGGCAGGTCAGCTCATGACGTTTTTTTCCGAAGTCGGCTGCCAGTTCCCGCAGTTCCCCTTCATTGCCCATTCGAGAGGGTGGAGCGCCGAGGACATGGAACGCAATGTCATCGAGGTGCAGAACAGCCGGCAGCTCCGTGAAGGAGCCCAGGAGCTTGTCGCACGAGCGGCGGCGATGGCGAGGCTCATGGTCGAAGGACAATTGCCCGACCATCCGCTTGTGCGTGGCGGGCGCAAGGCGCATCAGCTTGACAGTGAACCGACTGGGTAACGAGGAAGCGCCATCATGCCGGAGCTAAGGAGTAGGGATATCTATCTAGACAATATTTTCGCGCTCTGCTGCATCTGCATAAAGCCTTGTTAGATGACGAGCGGATATCCTATGAGCGTGTGCATGGACGTGTCCCATCCAATGGAGCGTTTTTGCAGCTGGTGTTGAACGATGCCTGGTTCGCCTGGTTGCGTCCATTGTCCCAACTGATAGCCAAGCTCGATGAACTCAGCGAAGCGGATGAGCCCTCAACCTATGAGGACATCTCAGCTCTGCTTGCGTCTGCGCAGAGACTCTTGATGCCGACGGAATAGGGGGAGGGATTCGGCAGGCAGTATCACGACGCGCTCCAACGAAGTCCCGATGTCGTGCTGGAGCACGCGGCGGTCAGAGCCTTGCTGAGGCAGGCTGTTCCTAACAAGGGGTGAATCAGATGAAAGCCCATTATCTTGGTCATGTCGTGTTTATGTGAAGGATCTTGAACGATTCAACTCCATGCATTCAACGGTTGGAGGAAACGGAAGGAGCGGTTGAGCTGCCATGAGAAACCTTCTGAGTTCACGGCGCCGAGTCGCGGCTGTCACACTGGGGCTGCTCCTCCTGCTGGATCTCGGCCGATCGATCTATGCCCGAGTGGGATATAGTCAGCCCTTTGAAAACTGGCAGCCGGACCCAACGGTCTATGCGGAACTCACCTGGCCGCCGGGAGCCGACTTGCCGGCTGATACGCCGACCAGCAAACGAGTCTTTGCGCAGCGTTGCGCGGTGTGTCACGGCCCCGATGGTCGCGGCAACGGACCGGCGGCCCCGTCACTGGTCCCTCGGCCTCGTGATTTCACCCAAGGCCGATTCAAATACAAGTCCACGCCGCCCGGTCAGCCGCCGAGTGACGCCGATCTGATCCGCACCGTCTCCACCGGGCTCCGGGCAGCGCGATGCCCTATTGGCAGGACATCCTAAGCGCGGAGAAGATTCGCGAAGTCGTGACCCATGTCAAGAGCCTGTCAAACGTCTTTACTGGTCCCCCTCCAACCGCTCTCACGATCCCGCCGCGCGTCCCGCCCGATGCGGCCAGCATCGGCCGTGGCAAGGCACTCTTCACATCGAAAATTTGCATCACCTGTCATGGACCGGAAGGCCGTGGAGGCGTACGGTTGACCGACGCGAAGGGCTATCCGGTCATCTCTCGCGACCTCACTGCGCCTTGGACCTTTCGAGGAGGGAGTGAGCCGGAACAAATCTGGCTACGGATCACCACCGGTCTCCTCCCCAATTCCATGCCCTCGTTCGCGGAGCTGATCACCGCGGCTGAGCGCTGGGATCTGGTGAACTATGTCCTCTCGTTATCACGGACTCCTCCCTGGGAACCAGGCGGCACATTCGGCGGGCCCGGTCAGCAGGCAGATTTGGTGAAGCGCGGCGAGTATCTGGTACGGGCTGAAATGTGCGGGCTCTGCCATACGCAGGCGACCAGAGGCGGCATCTACCGGGACGAGTTTCATCTTGCGGGCGGACAATGGGTGGACGTCTGGCCGCATGGCGTCCTCGTGTCGCGCAACCTGACCTCCGATCCGGATATGGGGCTGGGCCGCTGGACGACGGAACAGGTTGTCGAGGCGATCCGGAACGGAAAAACGCCCGATCGACATCTGAACGTCTTCGACATGCCCTGGCATTTTTTGCATGCTCTCAAAGACGATGATGCACAGGCGATCGCCGGTTATCTGAAAACCCTGACGCCCGTGCGCAACGCCGTGCCTCCGCCGCTTCGTTACGGAATTGTGGAAACGATCATAGGGAAACTGACTCGCCCGCTCCCGGCCGCGCTTCCCGAAACGATTACGTTCCTGGACGGTAATTTCGGTCAATCCACGTCTGAGCCGATCCGGCGCCATCTGCCGCAGCAAGTCCTGATCATGGCGCAATGGCTGGTGTTAGGCCTGGGCGTGGTCTTGTTCATCCTGTCCGGCCCGCGCGAGCGACGTTGGCCTCGTAGGCCGGCTGGATGGATACTGCTGATGCTCGGGGTCGCGGGCGTTGGGGTACTGGCGTTTGTCTTGAGGGTCATCTATGAAATGCCGGCCTCATCATTCATCCCGCCGGAGGTGATTGCGAAACCGGTCTTGGCGACCATTCATGAGCCTGATCCAACCACATTCCGCAATCAAGAACATGCCGCCATGGTGATGAGAGGGAAGTATCTCTTCTCCATCGCTTCCTGTGCCATGTGCCATCAGGGTAATGGTGAAGGAGCCCGCAAGACCAGCTGGGCTCCGGCCGGCACACGTTGGTCGCGCAACATTTCCTCCCATCCGGTGAACGGCATCGGTGCCTGGTCGGATGCGGCCATTGCTCGGGCCATTCGGAGCGGAGTCTCCGCGAATGGTCGCGCGCTGCATTGGCAAGGGATGATCTGGGACCTTGCTTCGAATTGGGATGAGGAAGATGTTCGCTCCTTGATCGCGTACATACGAACGCTGCCGCCGATTGATCGAAAAGTTCCCCATCCTCAGCCACCCAGCGCGGAGGACCGTGAGAAGGCGACTATCTGGGCGGGAGAGAATGACCTGCCCGGCTGTCGGTAACTGAATGCCGTGGAGCATCCGAACGCGGTCCGGGTGAGAACGCATGGACAGAAGAGACCATTCGACACGTACGATGTAAATGCCAAGTGGAGGCCTGATGCTATGGCAAGACGAGTGAAGGGTGGCGGCAAGTCTGCTCGCCGTCGTCCCAACGTGAAAATCCTTGCCACCGGCAAGCGAACTCCGCGCAAGATCCCATCAGGTCCGACCATGACCGCGCGAGACATGGTGGCAGCGGTTAGACAACTCGCCGCCGATTGGTCCTATGATGCCGTCGCACTGGGTTATCCAGGTGCAGTTCGGGCAGGCCGGCCGGTTGCAGAACCCAAGAACCTGGGGGATGGATGGCTGAGGTTCGATTTCGAGAAGGCATTCGGCTGTCCGGTCAAAGCGATCAACGATGCGGCGATGCAGGCCCTCGGCAGCTATGATGGCGGTCGCATGCTGTTCCTGGGACTCGGCACCGGTCTGGGCTCAGCACTGATCACTGATGGCGTGCTGGTGCCGATGGAACTTGCACACTTGCGGTGTCGGAAAGGTCGGACGTACGAGGACTATGTCGGCTTGCGCGGGCTCAAACGGTTCGGCAAGAAGAAATGGCGTCGATACGTCATGGATATCGTGACGGCGCTGAAGCATGCGCTTCAGGCCGACCACGTCGTGCTGGGAGGAGGCAATGCCAAGCGGCTCAAGCGTCTGCCGAAAGACGTGCGCCTCGGCAACAACAAGCATGCCTTCACCGGAGGGTTTCGTCTCTGGGAAAAATCCTGGGAGGATGAACGCCCTGCTTGCTTAAGTATGGAATGGTCCTGCGCCCGAGGTGGATCAGTGCGAAGCGATACGATCCGGTCGCTGTCTCGGAAACCCGTGCACAGGCAGAATTTGGCGATGAAGCTGAACTAGTGATGATTTCATCGACACCGGAGTGCCCCAGGCCAGGTAAGGATCTGGGCAGCGTAGGAATCGATCCCTCGATGTCGGATATCAATAATCATTCAAGGAGGTGCGCAATGTTTCGTGTCGTTTTGGTGTCGCTGCTGACTGGCCTGTTGTCATTGGGAGTCGGTCTAGTCGGTTGGGTAGCGGATAACGATGGCAGCAAGATCGCGATCGTGAGCCCGTCGCACGGTGCAGTGATAAAGGGAGATTCTGTCGAAGTACGGTACAAGCTGTCGAAGGGCGTTCAAGCAACGCACGTCCATTGTTACGTGGATGGAGAGTATCAAAGAGGGTTCAAAGGTGTGGTCAAGGGGCTCACGCCCGGCGCACATGAAATTAAGATTGTGGCCGCCAATCATGATCACGAGGGGCTGGTTGCTGAAGCGACAGTCGCAATTGAAGTGGAATGATGCCAACGAGGTAGCGGTTGTTGTGATCGCGCAGGCCGGGGTTGTGTTTGCATCGCGCAAGAAATGAACGGCGATCACAGCAGCCGAATTCGCCGAACAGTGCTATCCGAGACGGAACTCGATGGAGGAATGATATTGATGGAAAACGGACGGCTTTACTAACGAGTGTTGTATCGAGATGGACAGCCTACACCAGCTCGAACTCATCATCCTGCTGCTCGCGATCGTGCTGGCTCTCACGACCGTGGCGCGCAGGATATTGATCCCCTATCCCATTCTACTTGTCGTCGGCGGACTCGTCTTGGGCATTGTGCCGGGATTGCCGACCGTCGCTCTGAACCCCGATCTGGTCTTTTTGGTCTTCTTACCGCCGATCCTATGGGCGGCCGCCTACTTCACGTCCTGGCGTGATTTCCGCCGGAACATCCGCCCGATCTCGCTCTTGGCGGTGGGACTTGTGCTGGCGACCACGGCGGCTGTCGCGGCAGTCGCCCATGCTGTGTTGGGGTTCGGTTGGGCTGAAGCCGTTGCACTCGGCGCCATCGTTTCTCCTCCGGACGCCGTATCGGCCACGGCCATCGGCAAGCGGCTCAACATGCCGCGCCGGATCGTCACGATCCTGGAAGGCGAAAGTCTTGTCAACGACGCAACGGCATTAGTCCTCTATCGGGCCGCCGTCGCGGCAGTCGTCAGCGGCGGTTTCGTGGCGGGAGAGGCGCTGTTCCAATTTGTGTATGCTGCGGTGGCGGGCGTCGTGGTCGGAGTTCTGGTCGGATGGGTGACGCGATGGGCACTCTACATCATTGGGGAGAGCTTTACCGAGATCGCAGCGACGTTATTGGCTCCCTACGTGGCTTGGGTAATCGGCGAATCGATCCATGCCTCTGCCGTGCTGTCCTGCGTTGCCGGGGGTTTATATCTACGGAAACACTTTAGCCAAGTGGTTGCGCCGACGACCAGACTTCAGGGACGTGCCGTGTGGGATTTAGTCGTATTCGTGCTGAACAATGTGATTTTCATCTTGATCGGCTTGCAGCTCGGCACGCTCAGGGAGGCCGTTCCGTCGGATCGATTGTGGTCTCTCGTGATCGGCGGGACGCTCATTAGTGTGGCGGCCATTGTCGTCCGATTGGGATGGGTCCCCTTGCTTGCGACAATCCCCCGATGCCTGAGTTCAACGCTTCGTGCCCGAGACCCTCTGCCGCCATGGCCGCATATTTTTTTGGTGGCCTGGACGGGCATGCGGGGCATTGTGACCTTGGCTGCCGCGATGGCCTTGCCCGTCTCAACCAGCACCGGCGCACCCTTCCCTTTTCGGTCGGAAATCATTCTGATCAGTTTTATGGTGATTCTTGCCACATTGGTCCTCCAGGGGTTGACGTTGGCTCCGTTGATACGGATATTTGGGGTGAGCGGCGGTTCCGAGGGAGAGGAAGAAGAAATGCATGCGCGGGAACAGGCGGCCGGCGCGGCGCTGGTACGCCTGAACGAATTGACCAAAGAAGACTGGCCGAAACCGGCTCATGTCGAGCAATTGGAATTGCATTATGGCGGGCGTCTTCGGCGCTTCTCGCCGGATGCCGAGATCGATCCTGATTGTAAAAAGGAAATGAGCGAAGCCTTTCTTCGGCTCAGAGAAGAAACCTTAGCAGCCGAACGTTCGGCGTTGATCCGCCTCCGGGATGAGGGCACGATCAGCGACGAAGTATTGCACCGCCTGGAACAAGAAGTGGATGTCGAAGCATTGCGCCTGGGGATCGGCGAACGGCGGATGCACGCTTCGAAAAACCACCGTCCTTCCTAAAGATCTTGATTGGAAAGGAAATCAAGGCAAGTCGCTGCTCGGTTACGAGAAACACACACAGGGGAGTCAGCATGATGAACACTGATCTCGAACAGGTGAAGAAGTTGACCAAGGATCTCCGGAAGAGTTATCCACGCAGCCCCCGCGAGAAGCTGGGTGGTTATGTGATCGCGGCTCGATGCGCAGATAAGTGCCGGGCGTTTTTGCTGAGTATGAACGGCGAGTACAATTACTGGCCCTGTTCGCTGGCGAGCCAATGGTTCGCGTTTACGGGGATCAAACCGGACCAGTTCCAGGAAGTCGTCGCCACCGGCGCCTCAGATGATGATCTCGCCCAATGGATCGATGCATATTCTGCGGTGAAGGATCCGGACGAGGTGCTGAAATGGAACAACGCGATGCGTGACATGCGGTTGAGCGACATGACTCTTCAAGCGCAACAGTACCTGGAAGAATACATTCCCAAGTTCGTGCCGAAGCATCGTCCGGTCTATGTGTGGTTCGATGTGTACGATCTGGAAGAAAAGCGGCTTTAACTCAGCTCCGATGTTCAACCATCTGGAACGAAGAAGAGAGGCGCACCGTTTCAGGTGAATCCGACGACGCTAAAGGATGGGAAGACTCATCAGCTCGATGAAAACTGAAAAAACAAAGACCGGATAAGACCGAAATGCTCGGTCGGAACTGAATGAGGAGGTGCTCATGCCGTCGTTTATGCGTTCCTATACCGCTCAAGCCTATGCATTGATGCGCATCGTCACCGGTTTTTTGTTTCTCTGGCACGGCACTCAAAAACTCTTTGGCGTGCCTCTGCCTCCACCACAGGTCCCTTCGTTCGTCATCGCCATTGCGGGGCCGATCGAGTTCATCGGCGGCACGCTCGTAATGATCGGCCTTTTCGCAGGATGGGCGGCGTTTCTCTGTAGCAGTCTGATGGCCGCCGCCTAATTGGATGGCGCACGGTACCCAAGCGCTGTTGCCCATTCAAAACATGGGAGAAATGGCGGTTCTCTATTGCTTCACGTTCCTGTACATCTCGTCCCAGGGGTCCGGCATCTGGAGCGTGGACGCGGCGCGGGGACAGGTATCGCGATGAGAGCAATGAATGCAGCGCGCATACGGCTCATAAAAAATGAGATCCATGATGAAGATCGCATTGATCGGGGCAACGGGGTTTGTCGGATCGGCCATTTTGAAGGAGGCATTGGATCGCGACCATGAGGTCACGGCCATCGCACGAGATCCAGAAAAGTTGCAGCCGCTTTGAGTTCGGCGACTGATAAATCGGTACGTCTTCGGAAACCTGAGCACGAATTTTCGTCAATATCGGCGTGGTGAACTGGGTCAGCGAACCATTTGACGCCGGTTGACCATCAAAGTCATGGGCATGACACGGATCATCATAGTGGGGGGCGGCTTCGCCGGAGTGAAGTGCGCAAGGACTCTGCGCAAGAGGTTGTCGGCGAACACTTGCGAGATCGTGCTGTTCAGCCGAGAGAACAACATGATCTTCTATCCATTGCTGGCGGAAGTGGCCGGTGCGGCGATCAACCCTAGTGCGGTCACGGCGCCGTTACGTCAGATGCTGCCCGGAGTCCGCTGTCGAACCGAAGAAGTTCGGCACATCGACCTGGCCACGTCAGAGGTGGAATACGAACGATACGATGGTCGCCCGGGTCGCATGACGTTCGATCATGCCGTGCTGGCTTGCGGGACTGCAGTCAATCTGAGTCTGGTCCCCGGTATGGCCGACCATGCGTTCCCCCTGAAGTCCGAGGGCGATGCCATGGTCTTACGGTTTCACGTGATGGAACAACTTGAAAAAGCCGAAGTCTGCGACGACCCAGACCGGCGACGGTGGTATCTCTCGTTCGTCGTGGTCGGCGGCGGCTTTACCGGAGTGGAGACGGCCGGCGAGATCAATGACTTGATCAAAGCCAGCATGCGGTTTTACAGCAACTTCACCGCCGGTGACGTGACTGTCACGTTGGTGCATGGCCGCGATCAGATTCTCCCGGAAGTGAGTCCGACACTGCGGGAGTTTGCCAGAACGAAGATGGAACATGCCGGTATTAAGATGATACTCAACGCGCGCGCGACGATGGCCACTGCCGAGGGCGTCGAACTGCACGACGGTCGAATGCTTCGCGGCGCCACGGCGCCGCTTCTGGTGCACCGGCTCGATGTGCCTAAGGAGCGCGGTCGATTACTGACCGATCCGGATATGCGGGTGCGCGGCGTATCGAATCTGTGGGCGGTGGGGGACTGCGCCCACATCGTCAATGCCTATGACGGCCAGGTCTCGTCGACGACCGGCCAGTTTGCCGAACGGCAAGGGCGGCAAGCGGCGGAGAACATCATTCGAGTCCTGCGAGGTCAATCCACTGAACCGTTCTCTTACAGACCGCTGGGCCAGCTTTGTGGCATCGGCGAGCGCAACGCGGTGGCTGAAATTGCGGGTGTGCGTCTGTCTGGATTTCCGGCTTGGTGGCTGTGGCGAACCGTGTATCTGCTGAAATCACCCTCCTGGTCTCGCCGGGTCAAAGTTGCGTTCGACTGGACCTGGGAACTGTTCTTTCCACGCGACCTGGCGCATCCGAGGGTCAACCAAACGGAACGAATCGCCCGGGCTCATTATCGGCCCGGCGACTTTATCTTCGTCGAAGGCGAGCCGACGATGAGTTTTTATGCGATCGAACAGGGCGATGTCGAAGTCCTGCGGCGTGACCCTACAGGACAACAGCACCTCGTGGCGCGGTTTGGGCCGGGAGAGTTTTTTGGAGAAATTGCGCTTCTTGACGGTACGGTCCGCATCGGGAGCGTCCGAGCCCGCACCGTGGTTGAGGTGCTCGTGATGGGCAAAGAGGTCTTCTCGAAAATTTCCGGAGCGCTGACTCCCTTCCGCGATCTCGTCGCTCAGGCGCTGAGGTGGCGGCGACCCAGATTGAACCGGCACTTGAGCCACGCGTGGACTGCTCTCGAACACCGACCGCTGTCCGCGTTCATGGAAGCGGTTCCGGACCACCGCCTTTCTCCTGAGGATACGTTTGAAAGCACCGTTCGCATGTTTGATCAGCTCGGAGTGGAATATCTGAACGTCTTAAATGAAAAAGGACGTTTGGGAGGCATTGTCACCAGGAATGAACTGTTTGACGTCTTTGCGCAAGGAAAGAAGCCGTCCACCAAGGTGCGGGATTTTATGCGCGCCGATTCCGTTGCGGTGACTCCGGATGATATGAGTTTGATAGCCGGCGACTTGATGAATAAGCACGATATCGACTGGCTTCCGGTGGTTGAGAGCCAGGAAGATCGACGCTTAATCGGCGTCGTGCGGTCGGAGAAAATGCTGCGTTGGCTGGTGGAACAAACCCAGCCCGATTCGCCGTGTCCTGAGCGATGAAGCGGTTTTGATATCGAGCAGTAGACAACGGCGGAGATTCCGATATGAGAAAGCTCTTGAAGCGGCCTTGCCAGACATGGCCACGATTATGGTGATGGATGGCGGCCAAACGGTACAGTGAACGAAAGTCTAACCCGTCGTTGCAGCGAACATCAGCAAACGCCGCTTGCCGTCGTCTGCTGAACTCCAAGGTTGAGGCGACCCGAAGAATCCCGATGCCCAGTTTGATGCGACTCTTGGCATCGGATGAGCATGGGGAGGCGTTTCCGCCCCTCCATGCGTACGGGCAGCCAAACGGTCACTTGAGGTCGGACAGATTTGCGCCAAAGTTAATGTGAAAAATCTGGCTATCCAGGGAGAGCGCCGGGACGGACTTGATGCCGAGCTTTTCCGCTTCCGAGACTCGGCCCTTGGCCGTACCGAGATGCACGACCTCGACATCGAATCGATTCCTGTCCAGGGCCGCGAGCACCGACTGTTCGGCACTGACGCACACAGGGCACCCAGCGTGGTAGAAGACGGCTTTCTTTTTCATGCTTCTGTTCCTTTCGTTTCGATCGGTTCGCGGCGGCCTCGCGCCACCCACGCACAAGGATGCGCTGTTCGCGCCCTCCCGCCAAGAAGGCACCTTCTGGTAAGGTAGGTACGCAATGGTTTACAAAGATCCGTCAGCCCATGCGATACCCGTGACCGTGACTGATGCTTCCACGGCTATTCCGGTCGCCTCGATGGTCGAGAGCATTGTCGGATGCAAGTGGTCCGTCGGGCTGCTCCGGCTTCTAGCCGACGGTTGCAGCCGGCCCAGCGCCCTGCTGAGGGCGTCCACGGGACTGTCCGCGAAAGTAATGAACGAGCGGCTCCGTAAGATGCTCCGCTTCGGCATCGTGCGGCGCACCGTGCTCGGCGATAAACCGCCCGTTGAAGTCGAGTACGTGCTCACGTCCTTCGGCCGTCGCTTCATAGGAATCATCGAAGAAGTCCGGCGGCTGCAGGAAGCCGTTGACAATGGGGCCATCTCGGAGAGCGCGACGGTTCGGAGGGACGCGGTTCCGCGCGGTCGCCTAACCAGCCGATAAAGCTGACGGTCGCCTTCGGCGCGCTATACAGGAACATGTTTATGAAATCTGTCAATAGCCGTGCGTCGCGGGCAGCCGTTCCTGCGCAAATATCTTCGTCAGGCGTTCATGGCATCGTTCGATCGGAGAAAAGCTGCGCTGGCTGGTGGAACAATTTTGAATCGAACCTTCTCATTCTTGATTATGGTGATTTCGAATGTCCCGATTCGAAGGAGGGGAGGCGGCTGCGAGAATGCTCCGAGAGGAATTCAAGGAGCGTTTGAGCAATGACAGGTGAAGGGGGATCAAGCTATGGAATCGATAGGATTCATCGGACTTGGCAAGATGGGCAGTGCAATGGTCGGCAACCTGCTCAAGGTGGGATTCGACCTTCATGTCTACAACCGCACGCCTGAGAAAGCTGCGGCCCTAGTTGCACAAGGAGCAAAACAGGCTCGTGAACCCAGTGACGTCGTTCAGCCCGGCGGCATTGTGATCACCATGTTGGCGAATGATCGGGCGCTGGAGGACGTCGTCGGTGGCGACGGAGGGTTTGTGGAACGCCTCGGTCCCGGCGGCATCCATCTTTCAATGAGCACGGTCTCCTCGCGTCTGGCGCGCCGCTTAGCCGAACAGCACGGACGCTCCGGGGTCGAGTATGTCGCTGCTCCTGTGTTTGGGCGTCCTGAGGCGGCGGCTGCACGGAAGCTGTGGATCTGCCTGTCAGGCTCCGCAATGGCGAAGCAGCGGGTACGCCCTATTCTCGATTCTATCGGGCAAGGTACCTTTGACTTTGGCGAGGAACCGGCTGCGGCGCATATCGTCAAGTTGACAGGGAACTTTCTGCTGGCCTCAGCCATTGAGGCACTTGCCGAGGCATTTGTGCTCGGAGAAAAAAACGGCATCGATCGCAACAGTTTGGCGGATATGCTGGGCAATACTCTGTTTGCCTGTCCTGCTTATCAGACCTATGGCCGCGCGATCGCGCAGCAGCGGTTTCGACCGGCAGGCTTCACTGTGGAGTTGGGATTGAAGGATATCGATCTGGTGCTCCAGACCGCAGCCGACAGCACGACCCCGCTTCCATTGGCCGGCTTGCTCCATGATCGACTCCTTGCCGCCGTCGCAAAAGGGCGAGGGGAACTTGATTGGTCTTCCGTCTGGTTGGAGTCCGCAGAGAATGCGGGGTTATCGGTCGAATATACGCACGAGGAGTGAGTCGTCCCGCGATCAGACTTCCCGGCAGCCCTACAATTCCCCCTCAGGTCTCTAGCAGTCTGCTGAAAAAGCCGATGTTTGGGTAACTTTTTGGTTTTCAGAGGGGCCTGGCTGAAATTTTCTGAATATTTTCATGGGTTCTGACTGTTGAGAAAGACGGAGTTCATGTTT
>Ga0134126_10001469_pt1 | contig 30036 bp, 28 predicted proteins | sample KB31752_FD_96881 | JGI IMG/M metagenome (GOLD analysis project Ga0134126, IMG submission 96881) | Terrestrial soil microbial communities with excess Nitrogen fertilizer from Kellogg Biological Station, Michigan, USA - KB3-175-2 | ecosystem: Environmental > Terrestrial > Soil > Unclassified ... | reverse complement strand
GCCCTGGGCTCGGCCAGCGAGCCGATCCCGCCGCCGCCGTGGTGGGCGATCAGCACCGGGGCGTCGTCGGCCCCGAGCACCTCGACGTTGAGGTCGTTGCCGTTGATGGTCACGTTCATGCCTGGCCTCCCCTTTCCAGAACCTGCTGCGACCACTGACTGACGAGCTGGTCCAGCACGCCGAGCGGCACGGCGCCGTTGCCCAGCACCACGCCGTGGAAGGCCCGGACGTCGAACCGGGGGCCAAGGTCGCGCTCGGCCTCCTCGCGCAGCCGGCGGATCTCCCGGCGGCCGATCATGTAGGCCAGGGCCTGGCCCGGCCAGGCGATGTACCTGTCCACCTCGCTGGTCACGTTGTCCCTGGTGGTGGCGGTGTTGTCCCACATGAACTGGATGGCCCGCGACCGCGACCAGCCGTAGTGGTGCAGGCCGGTGTCGACCACCAGCCGGCAGGCCCGCCAGGCGTCGAACGACAGCATGCCCAGGCGCTGCAGGTCCGAGGTGTACAGGCCCATCTCGTCGGCCAGCCGCTCGCAGTACAGCCCCCAGCCCTCGACGAAGCCGCAGACCTCGGCGTCCAGGTAGCGCCGGAAGTCGGGCAGGTCCAGGGTCTGGTTGGTGGCGATCTGCAGGTGGTGGCCGGGCGTGCTCTCGTGGAAGGCCAGCGCCTCGTACTCGTAGGCGAACCGCTCCTGCGGGCTGGTGGTCAGCAGGCAGTGCGCGCCGGGACGCGCGCCGCCGGCGGCGGGCGGCCGGTAGTAGGCCAGCGCCGAGTTCCCCGCCTCGACCGGGTTGATCTCCTCGATGATGCAGGGCGGGATGTCGTAGGCGGGAAACCAGTCGTTCCTGGCCGCCTCGGCCCGGTCGAGCGCGTCGCTGACGGTGGCCACGATCTGGGCCGAGTCGGTGAAGCGCAGGGCCGGGTCGTCCCGCAGCCGGGCCAGGATCTGCGGCACGTCGGTGGTGCCCAGCACGCGGCCGCCCAGCTCGGCCCACTCGGCCCGCAGGTCGGCCAGCACGTCCAGGCCGATCTGGTGGATCTGCTCGGCGGTCAGCCCGGTGGTGGTGTGCCGCCGCACCGCGGCCTGGTAGCCCTCGGCCCCGCCGGGCACGAACCTGATGCCGACCTGCCCGTCGGGCCGCGCGGCGGGCAGCATTTCGTCGCGCAGGCAGGCCAGCAGCCGCCGCATCGCGGGCCGGACCTCGTCGGTCACGACGCGCGCGACCTCGCCGCGGACCCCGGCCGACGACGAGTTGCCGCTCGCCGCCGCGGGCAGGGCCACGCCCGCCAGGGGGTCGGCGGTGATGTCCTTGGCCAGGTACCCCTCGAGCTGGCCGATGGCGTGCCGCACGCCGATCTGGGTGGACGGCCGGCCGTCGGCCAGCGCCTGGCGGTAGCGGACGACCATGGCGTCGAAGTACCCGGCCAGCCCGCGCAGGCGCCGCAGGTAGCCCTCGGCCGCCGCCTCGTCGGGCAGCAGCGCCGTCGGCACGGCCTGGAACACCAGGGCCTGGGGCGAGATGTAGCCCTTGGCCGAGGCGTTGGCCTCCCACAGGCCGTGTTCCAGGTCCGAGCGGGTGGCACGGGCCAGGTGGCCGAGCACGGCGTGGCTGACCTGGCTGGCCTGGTCGAGCAGGCCGGGGTCGAGGCCGGCCAGCCGCTGCTCGATGGCCGCGATCCGGGCCGCGCCGCGGGCGGCGCCGTCCCGGCTCGGGTCGGGCAGCAGGTCGTCGAACCCGGTCACGCCGAGCTGGGTCGCGCTGAGAGGGTCGATCGTGTGCACGGCCTGGAAGTAGTCATCCCCCAGCCGGCCCAGCTCGGCCGCCGCCTCGGTCACTGGCCGACCCAGATCGACTGGAGCGCCCGGTAGATGTTGCCCCCCAGCACGGCCCGGATCGAGTCGTCGTCGTAGCCCCGCTCGACCAGCCAGCCGCAGATGTTGGCGAAGTTCTCGGTCGGGTTCTCCAGCCCGTCCACGTAGGTGACCCGGTCGAACGACGGTCCTCCGGTGGCCCGGCCGATGCCCAGCAGGTGGCCGAACACCCGGTGCAGCCCGACATGATCCCCGTACAGGGTGTCCGGCCCGAACGCGACGTGCTCGATGCCGACCAGGTCGACGCAGTAACGGAAGTGGTCCATCACCGACTCGATGGTGTGCCGGGGATGGTCGGGCGACAGCGTGGTGTGCGGAGCGGCCGACATGCCGATCACCCCGCCGGTCGCGGCCACCGCGCGCAGCACGTCGTCGGGCTTCATCCGCGGCGTGTCCCACACCGCCCGCGCCCCGGCGTGGGTGATGAACACCGGCGCCTCGGACTGCTCGCAGGTATCCAGCGCGGTCTGGTCCCCGGAATGCGACAGGTCGATGGCCAGGCCGAGCTGGTTCATCCGCCGGACCGCCCGGCGGCCGAGGTGGGTCAGCCCGGCGTCGGTCGCCTCGTTGAGCCCGCTGCCCAGCGCGTTGGCGTCGGAGTAGGCGATGCCGATCTGCCGCAGGCCCAGGCCGTAGAGCACGTCCAGGCGGTCGACCTCGTTCTCGATCGGGGTCGCGGCCTCCAGCCCGAACACCAGGCCGACCCGCCCCGACCGCTGCGCCTCGTCGATGTCGGCCACCGTCCTGACCATCATGACCTGGTCCTGGTGGGCCAGGTCGGCCTGGCGCATGCCCAGGTCGGTGATGACGTCGTCCCAGCGCCACGGCGCGTTGCCGGTGACGCAGGCGGTGCCGTCCATCATGTTGTCGAACACCACCGTCATCCCGGACGCGGCCAGGCCGGCGTAGGCGGTGTGCTGGCGGCCGGTTCGGTTGTAGCCCGGCGTCTCCTCCATCCGGGCCGGGAACCGTACCGGGTGATCGTGCAGGCTGATGACCAGGCTGTCGCGCAGCAGGTCGCCCGCCCGGCGCTCCTGCTCGGCGCTGAGCCCGGCCGCGTACGGCGGCACCCGCCCGAACTCGGGGGCCAGGTCGAAGCGGGCGAAGTCCTCACCGGCCTTCAGGTAGGAGTAGGCGGTGTACGGGGCGTCCGTCATGAGGCTCCTCCGAGGCGGAACGGTCCGGCGGCCAGCAGCCGCCACAGCTGCTCCCAGGCCCGCATCCCCTCGCGCAGCCGCGGGATGCGCAGGTACTCGTCGGGGGCGTGCAGGTTCTCGTCCGAGGTCGAGAACGAGAAGAACAGCGTCTTGGCGCCCAGGGTCCGCTCGAACAAGTCAGTGGCCGGCAGCGTGCCGCCGATCTTGGCGTGCAGCACCGGCTGGCCAGGGTAGACCGCCTCCAGCGCGGCGGTGGCGGCCCGGATGGCCGGGTGGCTGGCCGGGATGGTGTAGGCGGGCACCCTGGCCTCGTCGGGCCGCACCTGCACCCGCACCCCGGCCGGCGCCTGCGCCGCGACGTGCGCGGTGATGGCCTCGATGACCGTCTCGGGGTCCTGGCCGGGCACCAGCCGGCACGACACGTGGCCGGTGGCGACGTGCGGGATCACGGTGTACTTGCCCCCGCCGGCCACCCCGTTGACCTCCAGCGTCGGGCGCTCCCACAGCCGTTCCAGCGTGCTGTAGCCCGGCTCCCCGTGGGTGGCGTCCAGCCCGAGTTCGGTGAGGTACTTCGTTAGTGAAAAATCCACGGCGGCGATCTCGCTGCGGCGCTCGCCGGTGAGCTCGGGAATGCCGTCGTAGAAGCCGGCCACGGCCACCGTGCCGTCGGGGTCGTGCAGGCTGGCCAGGACCTGGCTGAGGGCGTGCAGCGGGTTGGCCACGGTGCCGCCGTAGCGGCCGGAGTGCAGGTCGGTGCGGGCGCCGGTGACCACGATGTCCAGGCTGACCAGGCCCTTGGAGGCGACCGACAGGGACGGCTCGCCGGGCCGCCACATGGCGCCGTCGGCCGAGATGACCAGGTCGGCGGCCAGCTCGGCGGCATGCTCGGCCAGGTAGCCGGGCAGGTGCGGGCTGCCGATCTCCTCCTCGCCCTCGAACAGGAACTTCACGTTGAGCGGCAGCCCGCCCTCCTGGGCGGCGAACGCGCGGGCGGTCTTGAGCACGATGTAGACCGGGCCCTTGTCGTCGGAGGAGCCCCGGCCGCGCACCACGTCACCGTCCCTGACCAGCTCGAACGGGGGCGTCTGCCACTCGGCCAGGTCGCCGGTGGGCTGCACGTCGTAGTGGCCGTAGACCAGGACCGTCGGCGCGCCGGCGGCGCCTAGCCACTCGCCGCGGACCACGGGATGGCCCGCGGTCGGCTCCACCCGGCCGCCGGCGAAGTCGAGCTGCGCGGCCAGCCACCGGGCGGCGGCCAGCATGGTGGCGGCGTCCGCGTCCCGGCTGACGCTGGGCACGGTCACGAGCTCACTCAGCTCGCTGATGAAATCGTCGTCGCTGGCGTCAAACCTGAGCCCCCCGCCGCTGAGCCCCCCGGTGTGCCCCCCGCTGGGGGCCGCAGAGGAAAGCCCCGCGCCGGAGGCGCTAGAGGAAAGCACTGCCACCGTCGATGGCGATCACCTGGCCGGTCACCCAGCTCGACCGCTCCGCGGCGAAGAACTGCACGCCGTTGGCGATGTCCTCGGGCTGCCCCAGCCGTCCCAGCGCGATGCCGGCCACCAGGTCGCGCTGGCCGTCCTCGCCGTAGCTGGCCCACTGCCGCTCGGTGGTCGGGTTGGACAGGATGAAGCCCGGGCAGATGCAGTTCACCGTGATGCCGTACCCGCCCAGCTCGTGGGCCATCTGCCGGGTGAAGCCGAGCTGGCCCGCCTTGGCGCTGGCGTAGGCCTGGATCCCGGTCTTGCTCACCGTCAGCGCGGCGGCCGAGGAGATGTTGATGATCCGGCCCCAGCGCCGCTGCTTCATGCCCGGCACCACCGCCCTGGTGCACAGGAACGCGCTGGTCAGGTTGGCGTCGACCACGGCGTGCCAGTCCTGCTCTGAGACGTCCTCGAGCGGGTGGCCGACCTGGCCGCAGACCCCGCCCGCGTTGTTGACCAGGATGTCCACGTCGCCGACCGCGGCGAAGAACGCCCGTACCTGATCCTCGCTGGTCAGGTCGGCGTCGGCCTTGTCAACGCCGGTCACGGTGGCCCCGTCGGCCCGCAGCGCGGCGGCGATGGCCGAGCCGATGCCGTGGGCCGTCCCGGTCACGACCGCGGTCCGCCCGGACAGTCCGCCCGACGGCTGCGTGATGGTGTGCGCTGCGATGCCCGGCTGCCCGGTAACGGGCTGCACCGTGGTCATCTGCGTCCCGATTGCCTGCTCCATTGCCTAGTCACGCAAACGTTATACCATCGGCCGCCATACGGGCACAATTCCCCCGACGTCGAGACATCGGTGCCGTGGGCCCTCCCGCGCCCCGTTCTAGGTGACTACATTCGGGTCAGGACCGGGCAGACCAGGCGGACCAGGAGGTACAGGTGAGCAGCTCGCACGTGACCGTCGGCTCCGGAGACCACTACGTGCTCGCCCTGCACGGCTGGTTCGGCTCGGCGCGCGGCTGGGGCTCGCTGCCCGACTACCTGGACGGCTCGGCCTACACCTACGTGTTCATGGACCTGCGCGGCTACGGCGGCCGGGCCGGCGTGGCCGGGGCGTACACGATGGAGGAGGCGGCCGCCGACGCGGTCGCGCTGGCCGACGAGCTGGGCTGGGATCGGTTCTCGCTGATCGGCCACTCCATGGGCGGCAAGGCGGTGCAGCACGTCCTGCTCAGCCACCCCGAGCGGGTGCGCAGGCTCGTGGCCCTGACCCCGGTGCCGGCCAACGAGGTGCCGTTTGACGACGAGGGCTGGGGCCTGTTCAGCGGCGCCGCGGCCAGTCCGGACAACCGGTTCGCGATCATCAACCTGACCACTGGGAGCCGGCTGCCGGCCGCTTTCGTGAGCCACGTCGTGCGGCACTCGCTGGACAACTCGGACGTCGAGGCGTTCGGCGCCTACCTCCAGTCCTGGGCCAGGAGCGACTTCGCCGACCGGGTCCAGGGCAACCCGGCCGCCGTCAAGGTCATCGTCGGCGAGCACGACCCGGCGCTGTCGGCCGAGGTCATGCGGCAGACCTATCTCGTGTCCTACCCGAACGCCGAGCTCGAGGTGTTCCCCAACGCCGGGCACTACCCGATGTACGAGACCCCGGCCGCCCTGGCCGCGTCCATCGAGGAGTTCCTGGGCCGGGACTGATGCCGTGAGCCACGAGCCCGACGCCGCCCGGCCGGACACCGCCCGGCCGGACACCGCCCAGCCGGACACCGCCCGGCCGGATACCGACAGGCTGGACACCGAGGTCGTCTTCGACCCGTCCACCTACGTCCGCGGCGTGCCGTTCGAGGCCCTGGCCCGGCTGCGCCGCGCCACCCCGGTGGCCTGGGTCGAGGAGATCCCGGTGCTGGGCTGGCCCGCCGGGCCCGGCTTCTGGCTCGTGCTGCGCCACGCCGACGTCGAGACGGTCATGAAGCAGCCCCGGCTGTTCTCCTCCTGGCTCGGCGCGACCCAGATCCGGGACCCGGCCACGCCGCAGGCGCTGGACTACGTCCGGGCCATGATGCTGAACATGGACCCGCCCGAGCACTCCCGGCTGCGCCGCCTGCTGGCCCGGTCGTTCACTCCCCGCGCGGTGGCCAGGCTCGAGGAGCGCATCCGCGGCCACGCCCGCGCCCTGTGCCAGCGCGCGTTCACCGGCTCGCGCGGCGAGTGCGACTTCGCCAAGGACGTCGCCGCCGACCTGCCCCTGCTCACCCTGGCCGACGTCCTCGGCCTGCCCGAGCAAGACCGCTGGCTGCTGTTCGACTGGTCCAACCGGGTCATCGGCTACCAGGACCCCGACTACGCCACGTTGGCCGAGTTCGACCCGTCCGGCGGCACGCCCATGGCCCGCGAGGCCGCCGCGCTGCGCCCGGCCCCCGACGCCAGCGGCCGGATGCCCGACCCCCGCACCCGCGACGGCATGCCCGACCTGTACGCCTACGCCCACCTGCTGGCTGAGCAGAAGCGCCGCGACCCCGGCGACGACGTCATGTCGATCCTGCTGGCCCAGGCCGACGAGGGCGGCGGCCGGGTCTCGGTCCAGGAGTTCGAGAACATGTTCTGGCTGCTCGCCGTGGCCGGCAACGAGACGCTGCGCAACGGGCTGCCGGGCGGCTGCATCGCGCTGCTGGAGCACCCGCAGGCCCAGGCCGCGCTGCGCGCCGACCCCGGCCTGATGCCGATGGCCGCCGACGAGATGCTGCGCTGGTGGACGCCGGTGATGACGTTCCGCCGGACCGCCACCGCCGACTGCGAGCTGGGGGGCCAGCGCATCCGCGCCGGGGACAAGGTTGTCGTGTCGTTCGCCTCGGCCAACCGCGACGAGACCGTGTTCGCCGAGCCGGACCGGTTCGACCCGCGCCGGCAGCCCAATCCGCACCTGGTCTTCGGGCACGGCCCGCACTTCTGCCTCGGCTCCCACCTGGCCAGGGCCCAGATGGTGGCCCTGTTCACCGAGGTGCTCGGGCGCACCTCCGCGCTGCGTTACGCCGGCTCGCCGGCTTACCTGCGATCTAATTTCCAGCGAGGAGTCAAACGATTCCCGGTGGCCTGGACCGCTGACCACTAGCCGCCCGGTGCCGTCTGCCGGACCCAGAGCGGCGTCGTCATCCGCAGTCGCCCCTTCCCCGGGTGCCGACGACCACGGCGGAATTCCACTCGGCCGACGCGATGGGCTGCGCGGTCAGCCCGTGCTCGCCCACGATCCCGGCGGCCAGTGCCGCCTGCCGGCCGCTGACCTCGGACAGCACGTGACCGCCCGGCGCCAGCCAGGACACCGCCCCGGCCGCCACCCGGCGCAGCACGTCGAGCCCGTCCGCGCCGCCGTCGAGGGCCAGGCGGGCCTCGTGCAGCCGGGCCTCGGCCGGCAGCAGGCCGATGTCCCCGGTGGGCACGTAAGGCACGTTGGCCAGCAGGATGTCCACCCGGCCGCGCAGCGCCGCGGGCAGCGCCTCGAACAGGTCGCCCTGGTAGACCCGGCCGCCCGCGGCGGCCACGTTGCGCCGGGCGCAGCGCACCGCGGCCGGGTCGATGTCGGCCGCGTGCAGCTCGGCCCGGTCCAGCACCGCGGCCAGCGCCGCACCCAGCGCGCCGGAGCCGCAGCACAGGTCGACCACGACCACCGTCCGGCCTCCGGGCGCCGCGCCCGTCAGCTCGCGGGCCCGTGCCGCCGCCTGCCACATCAGGAACTCGGTCCGGCGCCGCGGCACGAACACGCCGGGGTCCACCTCGTAGTGGTGCCCGCAGAACTCGGCCCAGCCGAGCACGTGCTCCAGCGGCTCGCCGGCTGCCCGGCGGCCGACCAGGACGGCCAGCTCGGCCGGGTCGCTGGCGGCGGCGGTGAGCAGCCGCGCCTCGTCCTCGGCGAACACGCAGCCGGCCGCGCGCAGCCGGGTGACCACGTCGGCGGAGGAATCGGCGGAGGACAAGGGCAGCGGAGATACGGGGGAAGAAGTCATAAGAGCGCCTTTCGGTAACGGCGGGCGCTCGGCTGGCGGGCTAGGCCCGGCGAAGCCGGCCGCGAGGCGCGAGCACCCAGACTGGTCGTGCGGGAATGGGTCTCACCTCCTCGCTGGCAGGGCTGGTAGCACCCACCCTATCGTGGCCTCGGCGGCTGTCCGGCGTCGAAGGGGAGCGGATGCCCAGGATCGGGACCGTCATCAGGGAGGTGTACCGGCGGCCGGGCGCCGACGCCCTGCCCGGCCACCTCGAGCAGCGCTACGGGATCCGCGTCACCCGGGTCACCCGGCTGGACGGCGGGGTGTTCAAGGTGGAGCACGACGGCGGGCCGCCGTGGGTGGCCCGGCTGCACGTGTCCAGTCGGCCCGTGGCCAGGACCGAGGCCGACGCCGAGGTGCTGCGCTTCCTGGAGCGGCAGGAAGTTCCGGCCGAGCGCTGCGCCCACGCCGAGCCGGTGTCGGTGCTCGACGGCCGGGCCGTGCTGGTCACCGGCTACGTGCCCGGCCAGCGGCCGCCCGGCAGCTCGGCCACCCGCCGCCGGCTCGGCGACCTGCTCGGGCGGCTGTGCGCACTGCCCGCCGGGACCGGCGCCGGGACCGAGGCCACCCGGCGGCCGGCCGGGTCGCTGCACCACCTGCCCATGTTCGAGGGCGGCCCCGGCCAGGACCTGGCCGCGGCCGCCGCGCTGCTGGACGACCTGGACGGCCGGGTGCCGCCGCAGTACCGCCAGGTTCACGAGGCGCTGCGGGAGCTGCTGCCCCTGGGCGACGACGCCCGCGGCCTGCCCGAGGCATTCATCCACCCCGACCCGGCCCGCAGCAACGTGATCGCGGGCCCGGACGGCCCGGTGCTGGTGGACTGGACCGGCGCGGGCACCGGCCCCCGGCTGGCCGCGCTGGCCGTGCTGCTGACCAGCGTTGCCCCGCAGCACGCCGCCGACGTGCTGACCGGGTTCCGGGCCCGCGCCGGGGACCTCACCGCCGAGGAACTGGGCCGGCTGGAGGGCGTGCTGTGGATCCGGCCTCTGTGGCTGGCCTGCTGGCAGTGCTGGCTGGCGGTGGTGTCGGAGCGGGTGCACCGGGCCTTAGTGCCCGACCGCGAGCACATCACCGCCCTGGCCGCCGCCGTACGGGCCGCCCAGCCGACTCGCTACTAAGCGCGCTCCGGTGATTCACGAGCCGTCTGATAACAGCAAGAAGCGGCCACGCCGGTCCGGGTGATAACAGCAAGAAGTGGTCGGGTCGCGGGTGCGGCAGAATGGGCTCATGGCTGTGCTGGCGACGCTGGAGGTGGGCTCCCCGCAGGTAGTGCTGCGCCGGGCCGTGGCCGCGGACCTGCCCGAGCTGGTGGCGCTGATCGCCGCCGACCAGCTCGGCGCGACGCGCGACGGCATCAGGACCGACAGCGACCTGGAGGCCTACGAGCGCGCGTTCCGCTCCATCGACGCCGATCCGGCCCACCTGCTGGTCGTGGCCCAGGCGGGCGAGGACATCATCGGCACCTTCCAGCTGTCGTTCCTGCCCGGGCTGGCCCGGCGCGGCGCGCTGCGGGCTCAGATCGAGGCGGTCCGGGTGAGCGCGAGCACCCGCAGCCGCGGCCTCGGCGCCGCGATGATGACCTGGGCCATCGCCGAATCCCGGCGCCGTGGCTGCAGCCTGGTCCAGCTCACGACCGACAAGTCACGGCCGGATGCGCACCGGTTCTACGAGCGGCTGGGCTTCGTCGCCTCGCACGAGGGCATGAAGCTCAGGCTCTGACGTACCGGCCGCAGCTTTCTGCCCCGAAGCCACTGCCGCCACGGGCGTCCCACGATGCGGCCGGTCAGATTCCGGGTTGTGACCTGGCCGGAAAGCAGGCCAACGACGTGGTTGTAACAACCACGCCGCTCCAGCGACGTGAGAGCAACAACCACGTCGTTCGGGTCGGCCAGCTGGTCTAATCGGGCTGGTTGCCCTGGCCGGGCTGGCCGGGCTGGCCGGGCTGGCGGCGGCTCTTGATCCACTTGATGAGCTTGCTGATCAGGAAGAACACGGGGTTCACCTCTTCGCGGGGGCAGGGCGGAGAGTTAGGTGGTGCGGGCCAAAGTCGTGCGGGGCGCAAGTCGTTCAGGGTCAGGTGGTGCGGGGTCAGGTGGTGCGGGGTCAGGTGGTGCGGGGCCAGGCCGGGCTAGCTGGAGCTGGCCGGGCTGCCGTTGCCGGCCGGGGTCGCGCGGCCGGTGACGGCGCGGCCCCTGGCGGCCAGCGTCCCGGTGCGGCCCAGCAGCCTGGCGATGGACAGGAAGATGAGGCTGTCGGTGAGCGCGCCGACGGTGATCCGCTCGGTGACCAGCCAGCTCCCGAGCTCCTGACCGAAGACGTGCGTGGCGCCGTAGTCGAAGTAGATGCGGCCGGCCGCGACCGCGACCCATATCGCAGCGTAGCCCCAGCCGCCCTGGGAGACCGCGCGGGCCGAGGCAGGGTCGTAGGTGACCCGCATCAGCGCGGCGGCCAGCACGCCCAGGGCCAGGCCGGCCGCGGCGCCGGCCACTTCCAGGGCCAGCCCGCTGCCCGAGGATGCTGCGCCCTTGAAGAAGAACGTGATGATGATGGCGGCCGCGATGAACGGCCGCGCCAGCCGCAGCGGGGTGATCTTGCGGCGGCCCAGGTCGGCCGTCAGCACCACGGCGAGAATGACAAGGTTGATAATCCAGACGCTGGCGTCCACGGTAGTCCTTAATAGGTACAAGTCCGGCACGGGTGGCGGTTGTGACGCTAGAGGCCGCGGGCCGGGCGGCGCGTCGGCCCGCGGCTTGATCCGGGGTGCAATCCGGGTGGAGCCGGTCGGGTCCACCCGCCGTCCACCCGGCAGGTGGACGGGCCGGATCCGGCCGGTCCAGGCAGCCGGTCCAGGCAGCCGGTCCAGAAAGAGGAGAGCGCGTGCTCCGTTCGTTCGCCGGGCGCGGCGTGGTGTCGGCCGGCAGCCCGGTGGATCTCACCCGCGCGGTGGACCGGGTCCGGGCCTTCGGCGTGGTCGCCGGGCTGGTGGCCGTGGCGGTCTTCGCCCGGCCACGGCCGTGGCTGGATGGCGGCCGCGGGGTGGCCATCGAGGTCACCCTGATCGCGTCGGCGGCCGGCTGGATCGGCTGGATGGCGGCCGCCCGCTGGCCCCGCCTGATGGTCCCGGCGCTGGTCGTCATGGGCGGCGCGGGCGGCGTCCTGGCCGGCCTGTCCCCGGCCAGCGCGGCCGCGGTCGTGGGCGGCCTGGCCGCGTTCAGCGCCGGCGATCACCTGCGCGGCTACCTGTCGGCCGGCGTCACCGCCGAGATCTTGGCCGCGTTCCTGATCGTGACGCTGGCCACCGGCCAGACAGCCGGCTTCCTGGCCGGCTACCCGATCGTGTTCGCCGGCATGTGGGTGCTGGGCGTGACCAGGCGGGCCTACCGGGACCGTGCCGACCGGGCCGAGGAGACGCTGAGTCAGACCCGCCGGGCCCACGAGACCGAGGCCCAGGCGGTCGCGCTGGCCGAGCGGACCCGCATCGCGCGGGAGGTCCACGACGTGCTGGCGCACTCGCTGGCCGCCGTGGCGGTCAACCTCCAGGCCGCCGAGGGGCTGCTCAGCGCGGGGACGCTGCCCGAGGGCAATCCCGAGCTGACCAAGGCCATCGACTGCGTTACTCGGGCCGGCAGCCTGACCAGGGAGGGCCTGGCCGCGGCCCGGCGGGCGGTGCTGGCCCTGCGCGAGGACGCCCAGCCGCTGCCCGAGCAGCTGTCCGCGCTGGCCGTCCAGTACCGGGAGGTGGGCGACCTGGCGGTCGAGTTCTCGGTCACCGGCCAGGAGCGGCCGCTGTCGGCCGAGGCCGGCCTGGCCGCCTACCGGACGGCGCAGGAAGGGCTGACCAACGCCCGCAAGCACGCGCCTGGCCTGCCGGTCCGGCTGGCGCTGGCCTATGAGCCTGACCAGATCACGCTCAGCGTGGCCAGCCCGCTGCCACCCGACAGGGCGGCCGGGCAGCTGGCCGCCAGCGGGGCCGGCTACGGCCTGGCCGGCCTGCGTGAGCGCGCGGCGCTGGCGGGCGGCTCGTTAGTGGCTGCCCCGCAGGACGGCCAGTGGCAGGTCCAGCTGAGGATCCCGGCATGACCGACGGTCTTGAGCGGGTGACGGTGGTCGTGGCCGACGACCAGTCCGCCGTCCGCGAGGGCCTGGTGCTGCTGCTCGGCACGCTGCCCGGCATCGACGTGGTCGGCCAGGCCGGGGACGGCGAGGCCGCGCTGGCCGCCGTCGCGGAGCTGGCCCCGCAGGTCGTGCTCATGGACCTGAACATGCCCGGCTGTGACGGCGTGGAGGCCACCCGCCGGGTCCGGGCCGGCTTCCCGAGCACCCGGGTGGTGGTGCTGACCACCTACTCCGACGACGACTCGATCATCGGCGCCCTGCAGGCCGGCGCCCTGGGCTACCTGACCAAGGACGCGACCAGGGCCGAGATCGGCCGGGCCGTCCACGCCGCGGCCGCGGGCCAGGCCGTGCTGGCCCCTGAGGTGCAGCAGCGGCTGCTGGCCGCCGCCACCCGCGCGGGCGCCCCGGCCGACCCGGACGACGAGCGCGACCTCACGCCGCGCGAGTCGCAGGTGCTGGCGCTGATCGCGGCCGGGCGGTCCAACCGCGAGATCGCCCGCGCGCTGGTGGTCAGCGAGGCGACGGTGAAGACCCACGTGAACCGGATCTTCGCCAAGACCGGCTCACGAGACCGGGCCCAGGCCACCCGGTATGCCTACATCCACGGCTACGCCGAGCCCTAAGCCGAGCCCTAAGCCGAGCCCTGAGCCCGCGGCCGGCTGCCGAGCCCGGAACGCGCTGCGGTAGCCGTGCGGCGTCGTGCGCAGCTCCCGGCGGAAGTGCTTGCGCAGGTTGTCGGCCGTGCAGAAGCCGCTGCGCGCCGCCACCGCCTCCACCGGCAGGTCCGAGGTCTCCAGCAGCCGCTGGGCCAGCCGGACCCGCTCGCGGGTCAGCCACTGGTAGGGCGTGGTCCCGGTGGCGGCCAGGAACCGGCGGGCAAAGGTGCGCGGGCTCATGGCCGCCCGCGCGGCCAGGTCGTCCACCGCCACCGCCTCGGCCAGGTGCTCCTGCAGCCAGGCCATGGTCTCGGCGAACAGGTTCGCCTCGTCCAGCACCGGCACCGGCGCCTCGATGAACTGGGCCTGGCCGCCGTCCCGCTGCGGCGGGACGACCAGGTCGCGGGCCACCCGGGTGGCGATCTCGGAGCCGTAGTCCAGCCGGACCACGTGCAGGCACAGGTCCAGGCTGGCGGCGCAGCCGGCCGAGGTCAGCACATCGCCGTCGTCCACGTAGAGCACGCCCGGGTCCACCGCCACTCGCGGGTGGCGCCGGGCCAGGTCCGCGCATTCCGACCAGTGCGTGGTGGCCGGGCGGCCGTCCAGCAGCCCCGCCGCGGCCAGCACGAACGCGCCCGTGCACAGCGACAGGATGCGGCCGCCGCGGGCGCTGACCGCGCGCAGCGCGTCGAGCAACTCGCCGGGCACCTGCTCGTACAGGTCGGTCGGGGTCATCACCACGGTGTCCGCCGTGCCCAGCGCCTCGAGCCCGTGCGGAACCTCGACGCGGAAGCCCGCGTCGGACATCACCGACGGGCTGGCGCCGCAGACCGACAGCCGGTACCAGGGCACGCCGAACGCGGCCCCGTACGGGCCGCCGAACACGTCGCAGGCGACGCCCAGCTCGAGCAGCGACAGGCCGTCGCAGACCACGACCGCCACCTCCTGGCCGGTGCCGGGGGAGGCCGCCTGATGCAGTCGCGTCACTGTGCCGTTGAGGGCTGTGGCAGTTTTGTCGTGCACTATGTCAATGATGCCACTGTCGGCGCTCGCTGGCCAGCACGACTATGGATACATGCACGGCCACCACCGACCCTCGACCACCGAGGCCAGCCGCCCGGCCGGGACCCGCGCCCCGGCCCGTGCCCGGCTGGTCCTGCACGACTCACGTGGCTCCGGACCGCTCGTCGGCCACTCGTTCCGCGGCCTGGACCGGGCCCTGGCCCGCGCCCGCGCGCTGCGCCTGGACCGCGACCTGGCCGCCGGGCGGCCGCCCGAGGCCAGCTGGCTGCTGGCAGCCAGGGCCCAGGATCTCGTCGCCGTCAGGACCCGCCAGGTCCTGGCCGGGGACTGGGAGCACCTGCTGCGCGTGGCCCGGCGCCCGGTCCCGCACCAGAGCCCGCTGGCCGCCATCCGCCGTGACCGCGTCACCGCCGCCGAGCCCGACATCCGCGAGATGGTGACCCGGCTGCGTGCCCCGCTGCCCGTCGGGGCCCGCGGCGTGGCCACGGCCAGCAACCTGCTCGGTGACGGCGCCGGCCCGCTGTACAACCGGGCCAGCCGCCGCGACCTGGCCGCCGATGTCCGCCGGGCCACGGCCCAGCTCGACCCGAGCGTGGCCCTGTTCCCGGCCGGCGCCTAGCGGCAGCTAGGCGGCGGTCCTCGTCACGCCTCCACCCGGCGAACGGCGCTGGCGGGTGCGTCCAGTATCTCCTGCAGCATGCGCCTCAGGCGGGCCTGGTCGGCCTGCGACAGCGGGCTCAGGATGTCCTGCTCGATCTCGGCGCCGATCGAGGCCAGCTCGCCCGTGATCTCGCGCCCAGTCGGGGTCAGGTCCAGCACTCGCCGCCGCCGGTCGGCCGGGTCCACCTCGCGCCCGACCAGGCCGCGCTCGACGAGGGACTCGACAATCGGCACGGTGTTGCGCGGGTCGACGCCGATCAGCTCGGCCAGGAACTGCTGGCAGACCGGGCCGGTCTCGCCCAGTGTCATCAGCACCTTGTTCTGGCTGGGGCTCACGTCAAAATCGGCCAGCATGGCCGTCCAGCGCTGCTTGGCTAGCGCTCCGGTCCTGGCCAGCAGGTACCAGGTGCTGTCCAGGAAGGCGGGCCTGGCCGGTACCGGCCGGCCCGTACTACCGCCCCTGTCCGCCGCTGAGATCACCCGGCAATTCTACGGTAGGCATGTAGCATGATAGACATAAGCTATGTATATTTGGCGGCGGCTTGACGAGAACGGCCCTGGCCTCCAGCGAACCCGAGGACGGTACTGATGCCTGACCCAGCCGGGCAGCAAGTGACAGCCGGGCCGGCCGCCGACGCGGGCGGCGCGGGCCGCCGTGCCCATGTCCCCGACGGGCTCATCCTCGCGCTGGCCTGCGTGGCCCAGTTCATGGTCGTGCTCGATGTGTCGATCGTCAACGTGGCCCTGCCCTCGATCGGCCGGGAACTGCACTACAGCGCGACGGGCCTGCAGTGGGTCGTCAACGCCTACGTGCTGACGTTCGCCGGGTTCCTGCTGCTGGGCGGGCGCGCCGCCGACCTGTTCGGCCGCCGCCGGGTGTTCGTGGCCGGGCTGGCCCTGTTCACCCTGGCCAGCGTGGCCGGCGGCGCGGCCCAGACGGCCGGCTGGCTGACCACGGCCAGGGCGGTCCAGGGGATCGGAGGCGCCCTGCTGTCACCGGCGACGCTCACCATCATCGTGACGACGTTCCCGCCCGACCGCCGGGCCCGTGCCCTGGGCATCTGGAGCGCCGTGGCGGGCGCGGGCGGGGCCGCGGGTTCCATCCTGGGCGGCATCCTCACCTCGGCGCTGTCCTGGCGCTGGGTGCTGTTCGTGAACATCCCGATCGGGGTGATCACGACGATCGCGGCCCTGGCGTGGCTGACCGAGACCGCGCGCCCCGGTCCCGAGGCCGCCTCCGGCGCCGCTCCCGGTGTCGCTCCCGTTGCCGCGCCCCGGCGGCGCCTCGACGTGGCCGGGGCGATCACCGTCACGGCCGGGCTCGGCGTGCTGATCTACGCCATCGTCGGCACCGAGTCACACCCGTGGGGCTCGGCCCAGACCGTCTCCCTGCTGGCCGCGGCGGCCATCCTGCTGGCCGTCTTCGCGGTCATCGAGGTGCGCCTGGCCCGCGTGCCGCTGGTGCCGCTTGAGGTGTTCCGCTCCCGTTCCGTGTCCGCCGGCAACGCCGTGATGTTCCTGGTCGGGGCGGCCTTCTTCTCGATGTGGTACTTCCTGTCGCTGTACCTGCAGAACGTCCTGGGCTACAGCGCGCTGCGGGCGGGCATGGCCTTCGTGCCCATGGCGGTCATGATCATCGTCGGCGCCCAGGCCAGCTCGCGCCTGCTGCCCAGGATCGGCGTCCGGCCGCTGCTGATCACCGGCACGCTGCTGGCCGCCGTCGGCTTCGCCTGGCTGTCGCGGATCGTTCCTGACGCGTCCTACTGGGTCCGGGTCTTCGGGCCCGGCTGCATCATCGCGCTCGCGCTGGGCGTGCTGTTCACCCCGCTGGCCGCGGCCGCGACCGCCGGCGTGCCGCATCATCAGGCCGGGCTCGCGTCCGGCGTGCTCAACACCTCCCGCCAGGTGGGCGGCTCGCTGGGCCTGGCCATCCTGGCCACCGTCGCCACCGATCGCAGCGCCGCCCTGGCCAGCCTCGGCCAGCGGGCCGCGCTCAGCAGCGGGTACGCCCGTGCCTTCGAGCTGGCCGCGGTCGTCTGCCTGCTGGCGTTCGCGGCGTCGCTGGCCGTGCCCGCGATCCGCCGCCGGCCCGCCTAGGCTGCGCCCGCCTAGGCGCCCGGCGGCCCCGCCTATGCGGCCCGCGGCCCCGCCTAGGCGGGCGCCCGCTCGTCGAGCAGGCCTGCGGCGCGCAGGTCCGGCCACAGGGCCGGCGGCACCTCGGCCGCAAAGGCGGCCAGGTTGGCCGCCACCTCGGCTTGTGTGCGCATGCCCAGCACGATCCCGGCCACCACCGGGTGCAGCAGCGGGAACGCCAGCGCCGCCTGCGGCAGCGTTACCCCGTGGGCCTCGCAGACATCCGCGATGCGGGCCGCCCGGGCCAGGATTTCCGGCGGCGCCGGCTCGTAGTCGTAGTAGGCGTCCTTCGGCGGCCGCGGCGTGGCCAGCAGGCCCGAGTTGAAGATGCCCGCGCCCAGCACCGACACCCCGCGCTGCGCGCAGGCCGGCATCAGGTCGTCCAGCGCGCTCTGGTTCAGCAGCGTGTACCGGCCGGCCAGCATCACCACGTCCACGTCGGCCTCGCGGACCAGCCGGGTCAGCAGCCGGTGGTCGTACATCCCGGCGCCGATCGCGCCCACCACGCCCTCCGCGCGCAGCTCGGCCAGCGCCGGGTAGCCGTCTCGCAGCGCCTCCTCGAAGTGCTGCTCGGCGTCGTGCAGGAACAGCACGTCGATCCGGTCGGTGCCCAGCCGGGCCAGCGAGTCGGCCACGCTGCGCCGCACCCCGTCGCGGGTGAAGTCCCATACCCGGCGGTGCGTCGCCGGCACCTCGAACGCCTCGTCCGCCCGGCCGGCCGCGTCCTGCGGGACCAGCAGCCGGCCGACCTTGGTCGAGAGCGTGAACTCCGCCCGCGGCCGGTCGCGCAGCATGGCGCCGATCCGGCGCTCCGAGGTCCCGATGCCGTAATGCGGCGAGGTGTCGAAGTAGCGGATGCCGCCGTCCCAGCCCGCCGCCAGCGCGGCCGCCGCCGTGTCGTCGTCCAGCGCCGCGTACAGGCCGCCCAGCGGCCCGCCGCCGAAGCCGACCTCGGTCACCTCGACCGCGCTGCCCCCGAGCCGGTTCTTCCTCACCTAGCCGCCTTTCTGGCTGGTCTCACCGTGTCTGCCTGGTCTGCCGGGCCTCAGCCTGGCAGGTCGCTCAGCCTGGTCCCGCGGCGCGGGATCGCGACCCAGCCCTCGGTCCGCGCCGCCGCCACCTCGGCGGGGTTCCGCGGGCCGAGCGTGAGCCCGAGGTGGGCGGCCCTGGCCACCAGCGCAGCTATCAGCGCGTCCGCGGCATCGTGATGCACACGGCACTGGGCGGCGACGGCCTCTATTTGCAGATAAGGGGCTTGGGCTGACAGCTCATCGATCAGCTCCGCCAGCTTGTGCGGCTCGCGCGGGCGCTTGTAGCCGCCGTGGGTCAGGCCCCAGACCTTGAGCGACGCCGCCGGGTACACCTCGGCCACCTGGCCGGTGCCCGCCCGGTCCACGGGCTGGCCGCGCCGCGCCAGCTCGGCCAGCAGGATCGCGCAGCGCATGGCCACGGACCCGATCCGGTCGGCCGAGACGCTCAGCGGGGTCACGCCGGTTTCCTGCGCCACCACCCGGTCAGTGACCCGCAGCCGCAGCGGCCGGCGCCAGTCCGACCCGGCGCTGGTGCCGCCGGGGGGCAGCGGTACGGCACCGGCCTGGTGAGCATTGATGAATACGATGAAATCCTCGGGCCAGCCGAGCGGGCAGTCGATGCCGGCCTTGTCGGCCCGTCCCAGGGCGTCCAGGACCGCGGCGTCGTCGGCCGGGCTGGTCACCGTGCGGGCGACCGCCCGGCCGTCACGCCATTCGACCTCGGCCACCGCGGTCCCTTTGGGCTCGGCGGCCAGGTCCACGCCCACGGTCAGCACCCGCCTCACGCTAGCGGGGGGAGGGGCCGTCGGAGTGGCGGCCCCTCCCCGGCAGCGGCGCTGAGGTCTCTGGTGGGCTACCCGCTGCCTCCGTCCGTCACATCGCCGAAGACGGTCTGGTCGAACTCGCTGCCGCTGACGGTGAGCCTCAGCACGACGTCGATCTGCCAGGTCCCGGCGGCCGGGTCAGTGGTGGCGAGCTCGGCGTCGCCGGTCACCTGGCCATTGACCGTCTGCGGGGTGGTGGCCCTGGCTACCACCGTGCCGCTCGGGCTGACCAGGTAGTAGCTGAACACGTTGTCCGCGCTGGCGTCGGCGGTGTGCAGGGCCACGTCGAGGCTGGGCGACCCGGCCGGGACGTTGATCTCGTAGGTGTTGATCTGCCCGACGTCCCGCGCGCTGGTGCCGATGATGTGCGTCTGGAAGCTGCCGCCGTCAGACGGGATCAGGGTCCGGCGGGCGATCGGGACCGAGTCGGCTGCTCCGTTGCTCGCCGTCAGCTGCAGCGACTCCGGATGGTCGCCCGGCGTGGTCGGCATCGCGACCTGCAGCGGCACCGACATGCTGGAGCGGGCCGGGATCGTGACCGGGCGGATGGCCGGGAACGTCCGGTAGTCCTGCCCCGACACCCGGAACGACATCGGACCGCGGTAGGTGCCGGGCGCGGCCGGCGCGAGCTCGACGTAGTCGTCGATGCCACCCCACAGGAACCTCGCCGTCCACCGGCCCGGAGTCGGGTCGGTGACCTCGGCGTGCTGGATGTTCGGCGAGCTGCGGGTCTGCCCGGGGGTGCCGTCGTTGTAGGACTCCTGGACGACCGCGCCCTGCGGGTTGAACAGCACGAACTCCAGCACGTTGCTGTTGGTCGGATCGGGCCAGATCATGTCGGTGTCCAGCCGGCTGAGGTGCGGCGGCACGTTGAACGTGATCGAGCTCGCCGCGGTGGCGCCGGCCACGGGAACCGGCAGGCTGGGGTCGGGCGCGCTGACGTTCTCGGTGACCACCGGGCCGATCGGGAACTCCGGGCCGATCCAGCGGTAGCTGCCGGCCACCCTGGCCGGCTGGGTGCTGGCGTTGTACAGGCTGACCGACTGGCCGCTGACCGAGCCGCCGTTGCCGGTGATGTCCAGCTGCGACGGCGACGCGATCAGGCTGGGGACGTCGCCCGAGCGCCGGGTGTCGGTGGCGCCCGGCATCTGCTGCGCGGCCCGCACCGCGGCGTAGACGTTGAGCAGGCCGGCGCCCTGCTGGTCGGCAGGCGCGTCGATGCTGGTGGCGGTGCCGGTCAGGATGTCCTTGATCATCGCCGGGGTGGGGCTGGCCCCGTTGTGCGTGGCCCGGTAGGCCTGGATCACGTCGGCCGCGGCCCCGGCGATGAGCGGCGATGCCTCGCTGGTGCCCGCCGCCGCCTCGATCGGGTAGTTGTCCGGGCAGCCGTTGATGAGCGGGGCGCAGTCGGTCTCGCCGCCGAACCAGTCGGAGGCGACCAGGTCCACGACCTTGCCGGTCGGCGCGGTGGCGCCCGAGGACTGGGCGGCCATGTTGTTGCTGACGTAGCTGTGGTAGCCGTCGTTCAGCGCCACGATGTGGAGGTTGTCCACCCCGCCGGCGGCGATCACCGCGGGGTCGTCGGCAGCGGTGATCATCGTGCCCTGGGGGCCGCTGTCGCCGGAGGATTCCACCACGGTCACGCCCGCGGCGACGGCCGCGTTGTCCGCCGCGGCCAGGAGCGGGCCCGACCGGCTGGTGGGCAGCGACGTGCTCCCGAAGGACTCGGAGATCACGTCCGCGTGGACGGTCGTCACGGCGCTGTCGATCCCGGCGATGACCTGGGCCAGGGACAGGATGGGCGTGTCGATCCCGGACAGGTCGACGAGCGAGGCGTCGGGCGCGTCGCCCTTGATGGTGAAGGTGCAGCCAGGCGACACGTTCGAGAACGGCAGGGCCTTGGAGTACTGGTAGGTGATCAGCCCCTGCGCGCCGACGGACGCCGCATCCTCGAAGGTCTCGTCGTTGCCCTGGTCGGCGGTGTAGTCGGGGGCGTCGATGACGACGTGCGAGCCGTCTGCGCGCTGCAGGTCCGGGTCGCCCGCCAGCGCGTTCATCCCCTCGTTGGCGATGATCACGCCCTGGCCGGTGGCGATGGAGTTGGCCTCATCCGGCGCGTTCGGGTCGCCGTTGGAGGCGTGGATGTCGGCCACCGCCTCCGGCTCCTGCACCGGCCGGGACGGGCAGTGCGCCGGTATCACGTGCGTCCGCAGCGCCGGGATCGTTCCCGGCCAGGGACCATGACCGGACTTGGGACGGCTGCTGGGCGTGACGGTCACCTGCCGGGCGCGAAGCGGCGGCGCCGCCTCGGTGTGCACCTGCGAGACCTGGATCCTGGCGTCGGGCACGATCTCGGCCACCGCCGGGTCGCGTTGCAGCCGGGCCACCTCGGCGGCGGTCAGCGTGGCCGCGACCGCGTCGGGCGCCGTGAGCTGGGTGACGCCGGTGCCTGCGTGGCTGTGGATGGACGCGACGATCGGTGCCTGATCGGCGCGGGCCGCGGCGGTCCGCTGCCGGGCCTGCGTTCTCAGGTTCATTCCGGTCTGCTGCTGGCGCAGAACCACGATCACCTGGCCGCCGCCGGCGGCCCCGTCAAACGCTGGCGCGACGGGCGAGGGCGACGGCTGGGCGCTGGCGGCGCTGGCCGCGCTGGCGAGGGTTCCGCCGGACAGGGCCAGCGCGGCGGGCAGTGCGAGTGCTAACGAGGCACCGAGCAGCTTGCGGCGTGACGACCGGCCAGACAGCCCTAGTGGGTTCACCATTCCGTTCCTTCCCGAGTGACGGCGTGGCGGCTTCTGTCGTTAGTTGTGCTACACAAACGTAACCCTGTCCGCCACATCGGGACAGCGGGAAGCAGAGCGGTTAGAAGGTTGCCGAGCGGGCCACGGCAGAATGAGGGTAAGCAGGACAAGGGGCCATATTTGTCGGCCGGCCCCGGGAGCGGAGGCGAGTCCATGGCGGAGGAGAACGGCCGAGCGGCAGGAGAGGCGCTGGCAGCGCTGCTGGCGGGCGGCGAGGCCGGTCAACCGGCCCTCATAGTGCCGGACAGTGCCGAGGTGCTCACCCATGCGCAGGTCGCGGCACGGGTCGAGGCGCTGGCCCAGCGGCTCGCCGGGCTGGGCGTCCGCCGCGGCGACCGGGTTGCCCTGGCCCTGCCCAACGGCCCGGACGTCGTCCTGCTGCTGCTCGCCGTGACCGCTCTCGGTGCCGCGGCGGCCCCGCTGAACCCCGCCTACACCGCGCCCGAGTACCAGTTCTTCCTGACCGACATCGCCCCCCGGCTGATGCTGATCCCGGCCAGCGGCGCGGCCGCGGCCACCGAGGCGGCCGCGGCCACCTCGGTGGCCGTGATCGGCGTACGGCCGGCCGCGGACGGGCCCGCTGAACTCCTGGCCGACGGCCAGGCGTCGACGCTCCAGCGCTCGTTCGAGCCGGGCAGCCCGGAGGATGTCGCGCTCATCCTGCACACCAGCGGCACGACGAGCCGGCCCAAGCAGGTCCCGCTGCGGCAGCGCAACCTCATGGCCTCGGCCCGCACCATCGCCGCGCATTACGGGCTCGGTCCGGCCGACGTGTCGTTCTGCGTGATGCCCCTGTTCCACATTCACGGCCTGGTGGCGTCCACATTCGCGGCGCTGGGCGCGGGCGGCGCCGTCATCGCGCCGCGCCGGTTCACGCCGCAGCGGTTCTGGTCCCAGGCCCGCGAGCACGGCGCCACCTGGCTGTCGGCGGGCCCGACCCTGCACCAGATGATCCTGGACCGGGCCGGGGACGGCGGACCGCCTGGCACGCTGCGCTTCGTCCGGTCGTGCAGCTCCGCGCTGGCGCCCGCGCTCCTGGACCGGGCCGAGCAGGCCTACCAGGCGCCGATGCTCGAGGCCTACGGGATGACCGAGGCCAGCCATCAGATGACGTCCAACCCGCCGCCGCCGGCGGCCAGGATCCCGACCTCGGTCGGGGTGCCGACCGGCACCGAGGTCCGCATCGTGGACCAGGCGGGGACCCCGCTGCCGGCCGGTAGCGCCGGCGAGGTCGTGATCCGCGGTCCGGGGGTGATGTCGGGGTACGTGAACAACCCGGCCGCCACCGCCGACGCGTTCTTCGGCGACTGGTTCCGCACCGGCGATCGCGGCGCACTGCGTGACGGCTACCTCTACCTCGAAGGTCGGATCAAGGAGATGATCCTGCGCGGCGGCGAGAACATCGCCCCGGCGGAGATCGAGCAGGTGCTGGCCTCGCATCCGGCGGTGCGCGATGCCGTCTGCTTCGGCGTAGCCGACGCCAAGTACGGAGAGCTCGTCGGAGCGGCGGTGACGCTCAGCGCCGACGCCGAGCCCAGGGACCTCATCGAGCACTGCCGCGGGCAGCTCGCGGCCTTCAAGGTGCCGGCCCAGATCGACGTGCTCGAGGAGATCCCGCGTACGCCCACGGGCAAGGTTCAGCGGCGCCGGGTCGGGGAGTTCATCGCGCAGCGGCGGGCCGGCGCGTGAAGTTCGCGGTGCTTGGCGCCGGCGCGATCGGCGCCTATGTCGGTGCCGCCCTGACTCGCGGCGGCGCCGACGTCACGCTGATCGCCAGGGGTGCCCACCTGCAGGCGATGGCCTCCCGCGGCGTCCGGGTCCAGTCGCCGCGCGGTGACTTCTCGGCCCGCCCCGAGGTGACCGGCGACCTGGCCGCCGTCGCGGACGCCGACGTGGTCTTCGTCGCCCTGAAGGCCTACAGCCTGCCCGCGATCGCGCCGCAGCTCGGCCGCCTGCTGGCGCCGGGTGCCGCCGCCATCTGGGCCCAGAACGGCATTCCCTGGTGGTACTTCCAGTCGCTGCCGCAGCCTGCGGGCGCCGCCGGGCTGACCGGCCTGGAGAGCGTCGATCCCGGCGGGGTGATCGCGGCCTCGATCAGCCCCGGCCACAACATCGGGTGCGTCGTGTTCTGCTCCACCGAGATCGTCGAACCCGGCGTCATCAGGCACGTCGAGGGCACCCGGTTCACGATCGGCGAGCCGGACGGGTCCGACTCGCCCCGGATCAGGGAGATCTCCGCGGCCTTCGCCGCCGGCGGCCTGCGCGCGCCCGTCGACCCCACGCTGCGTGACCAGATCTGGCTCAAGGTCGTGGGCAACGTCGCGTTCAACCCGATCACCGCGCTGACCGGGGCCACCCTCGGCCAGCTCGGCACGCTCCCGGCCATGCGCGACCTGCTGCTAGCCCTATTCGCCGAGTCCGCCGCGGTGGCGGCCCGCCTCGGTGTCACCTTCCCGGTGTCGCTGGACCGGCGCCTGGAGGCCGGGATCGCGGTCGGCGATCACAAGACGTCGATGCTGCAGGACCTGGAGGCCGGCAAGCGGCTCGAGCTGGAGTGCATGACCGGGGCGATCGTGGAGCTAGCCGCACGCCTGGGCGTCGACGTCCCCCATACGAGCACGGTGCACGCCTGCGTCCAGTTGCTCGACCAGCTGCGAGCCGACCGCGCGATCGCGGCGCCCGGACCGTAAGCCTGGTCAGCTCGCGGTGATGCCGTGGTTGTCCAGGATGTCGTGCAGGATGCGGTGACCGTCGGCGATGGTCCACTGCTCGGCGGCCAGGCCGACAGAGCGAGCAGCGGCGACGTTGTCGCCCCGGTCGTCGATGAACAAGATGGCCGCCGGGTCCGCACCGATCCGGCGGGCCGCCTCGACGAAGAACGCGACGTCGGGCTTGCACGCGCCGACTTCGAAGGAGTAGCAGCTGACGTCGAACAGCGCGTCGTAGCCGAGCACGTCGCGCATATGGGCCGCCCGGGTCCGTTCCTGGTTGGTGCCGAGGTGAACGCCGTACCCGTTGCGGCGCAGGGCGCGCACCAGGGCTAGCGACTGCTGGACCGGCTCGATCCGCAGCCAGATCGCCCGGTGGACCTCCTCGACCGGGGCTATTATCCCGAAGTCGGCCATCGCCACCGCGATCAGAGGCAGGAACTCGCGCTGCCCGGCCAGGGTCGTCAGCTCCTCATCCGAGACCCGGCGGAGGAACTCCATCGCCCGGCTACCTAGGTAGGGCTCGGCCCCGGTCACCCACCCGTCCGGCGTGTGCTGCAGTACTCCGTCGGCGTCGAACAGCACATGCCGGATCGGCGAGGCGGCCACGAGACGATGATCACCGGCCGTCACCGGCAACGTCCACCGCATTTCCGGAACCATGTCCTGGTCACGCCGGCTTGCTCCTTCACGGCCTTGTCGCTGATGTCTCCTGTTTACGTTACGTGTTTGCCTGGTCACCTGCTGGGACAGGAACTCGAAGGGGCCTGATCGATCCAGGGGGACCGTCATGAAGAGCAAGGCCGCCATCCAAGTCGAGCACGGGGGACCGCTGGTAGTCGACGAAATCGACATCCCGGATCCCGGCCCGGACCAGGTCATCATGCGCAACTTCGCCAGCGGTGTTTGCTATTCCCAGGTCCACCAGCTGCGCGACCCCGCCATGCCCAGGCCCATGGGCCTCGGCCATGAAGGCAGCGGCGTGGTCACCCGCGTGGGGAAGGACGTCACCCACGTCAAGGAAGGCGATCACGTCATCTCGACCTGGGTGTCTCGGACTCCTATAAGCGGATTGCCTACCTCGCGGCCCACCGGCGCGACCTTCCGCGGGCGGCCCGTCATTGCCGACGGCGACGTCTATACGTGGAGCGAGCACATGGTGACCTTCGCCGATAAAGTCGTCCCGATGCCGGAGTCTGATCCCACCGATATCACCTGCCTGATTGGCTGTGCCGTGCTGACCGGGGCCGGCGCCGTGCTGCATACGGCGAAGGTCCGGGCGGGCCAGTCGGTGGCCGTATTCGGCGCTGGCGGCGTCGGGCTGGCGGCGATCTGTGCCGCCGCTATTGCCGGTGCCGACCCCGTAATCGCGGTGGATCTGGTCGACAGCAAGCTGGAGTTCGCCAGGGCGTTCGGCGCCACCCATGGCATCAACGCCTCGGACGCCGACGCGGTGAGGGCGATCAGGGCGATCAGCCCGGGCGGAGTCGACTATGCCCTGGACGCGGTCGGCGCACCGACCACCGCCGTCCAGATCCTGCAGGCGGTCAGGGAAGGCGGGCCGCGGGCGGACAACCAGGGCGGCACGGCGGTGCTACTCGGGATTCCCGTCGCCGATGTCTCGCTCGACCTGAAGGACCTTCTCCTGTATCAGCGCTGCTACTGCGGGAGCCTCGGGGCCACAGATCCCGACACCGATTTTCCGCTGTTCCTGGAGTGGGTGCGGGAAGGCAAGTTCCCGCTCGCGAAAATGGTGACCAACCGATACTCCCTGGACCAGGCCGAGGAGGCGCGCATCGCGCTGGAAGAGGGTCAGGTGCTCGGCCGGGCCATTATCGAGATCTAATCTGCCGGGCGGATTAGCGGGTCGGGCGCATCAGCGGGTCGGGCGGAGCGCGGCGACGTAGATGGCGGCCGGGTTGCCGGGCTGCCAGTCCGGCAGCGGGTCGATCGTGTCGACCTGGATGAAGCCGTTGCGCTCCCAGAAGGCCCGGGTGGCCTCATACGGGCGATAGCCGGAGGAACGGTCGAGGGTCTTGGCCTCGACCACGCTGATCCCGTCGGCGGCCAGGTCGTCCAGGACGTGGCCCAGCAGCCTGGTTCCGTGCCCTTGGCCGCGCCGGGCCGCGTCGACGGCGATCCACAGGATCTCCGCGCCGCCGGGTGACTTCCTGGCCGCTATGGCGAATCCCGCGACCGTTCCGGAGTCGGTGATGGCCCAGGCCTCGTGGCTGGCCGCGTCGTGTTCGACCTTGCCCGGCACGTCGTCGGTGAAGTAGTCCGGCAGCCCCCGGACGATGGCGGTGGCGGCAGCGGCGTCCCCGGCCTCGAAGCGGCGGACAGCGGGCATGCCGCTCATCGTGCCAGCGCCCGGCGCCGTTTCGCGATCCGTTTTACGGGGCCTGGCTGAGCGTTGGGTCCTTCACCCCCGGCAGGAACGGGATCACCGTGGTCAGCGCCGTCAGGCCGCCGCCGATGACCAGCGTGGCCCGCACGCCGAGCACCTCGGCCAGAGCGCCGGCGGCCACGAGGCCGAGCGGGCTGAGCCCGAAGCCCAGCACGTAGTCGACTGACGCCACGCGGCCGAGGAGCTCGGCGGGGACCCCTTGCTGGATCAGGGGATCGAACAGCACGCTGCCGTAGGCGTCGAGCCCGTAGGTAACGAAGGCCACGCCGCCGGCCAGCCAGAGGTTGGGGACCAGCCCGAGCCCGAGAACCCCGATCCCCGACAGCCCCCAGCCGGCCCACAGGGCGACCAGCCGGTGCCGTGGCGGGTTCCGGTGTCCGAGCAGAACCGACGCCAGGAGCCCGCCCAGGCCGCCGGCCGCCAGGATGAGCCCGAGCGCGATGCCGTCACCGTTCAGGACTCTCCTGACCAGCAGCGGGACCAGCACTCCGAGGGGCGAGAAGGCGACGAAATTTCCGAGCGCCGCGCCGATCGTGGTGGTCCACAGCCATCGCTGCGAGAAGAGGAAGCCAAGGCCCTCGCGAAGATCTGCGCTCGGGCTGCGGGTCTGGCGGACGGTTTGGCGGGCGGTTTGGCTGCCGGGCCGCGCTCGTCCGCCTCGCATCATCATGAGCGTGAGGATGCTGACCGCGAAGGAGGCGGCGTCGATCCCGAAGCCCCAGGCGGTGCCCAGCAGCCCCGCGACGACTCCGCCGAGGGCCGGGCCGATCAATATCCTGGCCAGCTGCGTGCTCGTCCCGTTCAGCGCACTCGCGCCGACCAACTGGTCGCCGGGGACCAGTTCCGGGGTGATCGCCATGGCCGCCGGGAAGAACAGGGCATCACCGAGTCCGAACACCAGGGCCATGAGGACCAGGCTGAGCAGGCTGATCCGGTGGGTGACGGCCAGGACCGCGATCGCGGTGACCGCTGTGCCCTGAGCGGCGTCGGAGGCCAGGAGCGCGACCCGCCGGGGAAACCGGTCGGCGATCACCCCGCCCAGCAAAGTGAACATGACGGCTGGCACCAGCCGGGCAGCCAGCACGTAAGCCAGCCCGGCGGCGTGCGGATCGACGCGCAGCGCCTCCAGTGCCAGCGTCACGGTGAACACGCCATCGCCCAGCTGCGACACCGCCTGGCCCGACCACAGCAGGGCAAAGTCCCGGTGCCGCAGCGGGTCCCAATACCTGGGCGAGAACATGGGAGGTGCCACGGTGCCATAGCCGGAGGCCGGCCGCAGCCCGTTTTGCGGGCGACACCCCCGGCCAGGCCGACACCCCCGGCCAGGCCGACCGAGCGCCCTCCGCCGAGGCCGGCCCGCCGTCGCTGGGGCGGGCCGGCCCGGGACCGGGCTATTCCTGGAGGTCGGGCTGGTCCTGCGGGCTGAGCACCTCCCGGATGTCCAGCCGCACCCGCCGGCCGGTGAGTTCCGCTAGCTCTTCGCGAAGCCGGTCCGCCTCCGCGCCTCGCGAGCCGGCCAGCAGGATGGGACGCGTGGCCCGGATGCTGACTCGCAGCCGATCAGCGGCCCGGCCGACCTCAACCGCCGACACCCCGACCGCCCGGTCGATGCACCGCTGGACCGCATCGCGGATCGCGGCGTCCTCCGCCGCCTCTGCGGCTGCGGCTGCCTCTGCGCCCGCCGCTGGCTCTGCGGCTGCCGCTGCGTCGGCGAGGGCCTCCGTCGCGGTGTGCAGTTCCTGGCCCGTCATGATCTTCGAGTCGGCCGCGACTCGTCCCTCACCGGTCCCGGTTTCCTCGATCTGCTCGGCCAGCAGCCGGTCCGCCAGGTCCAGCCGGCCCTGCTCATCAGCCCTGGCGTACGCCCGGGCCGCCTCGGCCGTCAGCTCCAGGTCCACGTGCGGATTCAGGTACACCCGTAGCACCGTCGGCGGCCGACCGGGATCACCCTCGGCGATGACCATCCGGCGGGCCACCGTGTACTTCTCCCCGGTGGTCGCCATCCGGGCCCGGACCTGCTTCTTGAACGCGCTGTCGTCAGTCACGCCATGTCCCTTGCGGCGACGCTGCCCCGCGCCCTGGTCGCCTGGCTCAGCGGTGACCGAACTCATCGACAGCGCGAACCAGCGGCCCTTGTCCTCATTGCCGCCGCGGGCGCGGGCCACGGACAGCTCGGAGTGCGGCAGGCGCTCCTGCCCGCGACCAGGCTACGGCAAGAAGGTGAACAGCCGCTGGCCGGGAACCAGGGCAGTGGGCTCGCCCGTCAGCCGGTGCGCGCCCACCGACATGAACCCGTCTTGGCTGATGTCGAACCCTTCCTCGCGGAAGCCCGCCGCCCCGAACCAGGACCGGATCGCCGGGGTCAGGTCGGGCGGCTTGCGGTGCCTGGTCCACAGGACCAGCGCGCCGGGGGCGCAGAGGCTGGGCAGGGCCGCCACGGTCGCCTGGATGTCGCCGTCGCTGATGTTGCCGAAGATGCCGCACGCCACCACGATCCGGGCGGGCACCGCGCCCGCGCAGACATCGGTGGTGCCCGCGTCGGCCTGCACCACCTCGACCCCGTCCAGCCCGGCCGCCTGCGCCGACTGCCGCGCGAACGTGGCGTTGCGCTCGTCCAGCTCGACCAGCCGGGCCCGCAGGTCGTCCCGGCGCGGATGCCCGGCCAGCACGCCGATCACGTCCCGGCCCTGCCCGGCGCACAGGCTGATCAGCCGGATGTCCCCGGCGGGGGCACGGTCCAGTTCGTCACGCAGATGCCCCTGCACGATCCCCAGCCGCCGCGAGAGGAAAGAGCCTGGATCGTCATAGTCCAGGTGCCATTCCGCCCAGTCGCGCTGCATCACCCCACGACCCTAGATCCGCGAAGGGTCCGCACCACAGGCTTGGCGCGTGGTTTACACCGTGCCGGGTGGGACGACCCATCGCGTCGGCTGCTCGGTGTAGCGGGCTATCGTCTCGAAGTCACGGTCATAGTGCAGGATCTCCAGACCTCGAGTGCGAGCCGTCGCGGCGACGATGAGGGCAGGGATCGAAGCCGACCGGTGCTGGGCCTGCTCGGTCAGTGCCTCCTGGATCTCGGCCGCCTGCTCCCATATGTCGCCGGGCATGTCGACCGGATCCAGTGACGCCTCGAGCTGCTCCTTCATCCGGGCCCGCTCCTGGATGTTCCTGGCGGAGTACAGCATC
>Ga0134126_10001468_pt1 | contig 30043 bp, 27 predicted proteins | sample KB31752_FD_96881 | JGI IMG/M metagenome (GOLD analysis project Ga0134126, IMG submission 96881) | Terrestrial soil microbial communities with excess Nitrogen fertilizer from Kellogg Biological Station, Michigan, USA - KB3-175-2 | ecosystem: Environmental > Terrestrial > Soil > Unclassified ... | reverse complement strand
CCCGCCCGTCCGCCCCGCCCAGCTCCCGCCCGTCCGCCCGGCCCCGCTCCCGCTGGCTCACTCCCGCTCCCGCCCGCCGCTCCGCTTCTTGCTGTTATCAGCACAACTCGAGCTTTCCGGGCTCCTGCAGCCGCCGACCGGGCCGGGCCAGGAGCCCACGAATACTCGCCACCGCCGGTCGGCTCCCGTTTCTTGCTGTTATCAGCGTGATCGAGACACCAAAGGCAGCGGTCACGACCGCTTCTTGCTGTTATCAGCCAGGCTTGGCGGACCTGAGGCCCGCCCAACGACGTGGCTGTAACAACCACGCTGCTACAGCAACGTGAGAGCAACAACCACGTCGTTGCCGGCCCCCGCGGCGACCGACGTGACCGGGCCCAGTAGCGGTGATAGAGGCTGGCGGTTCAGATGAGGTCAGAGGTGTGGGTGTGACTTTTCGGCTCGGCCCGGCTGGCGGCGTTCTGGGCGAGCGGCCAGGCGGCGGCGTGAGCGGGCTAGAGGTGGGCGACGTGCCGGGCGGACCACCATGTGGCTGGGCGGCGACCAGGCGGGCGGCGGCCGACGAGCCAGCCGGGCGGCGGCCGACCGGGCCAGCCGGGCGGCGGCCGACGAGCCAGCCGGGCGGCGGCCGACCGGGCCGAGCGGCCGCGGGCGGGCTGCCCGGCGTGGTGGTGGGCTAGCGGCGGGCTGGGAGGGCCAGGGCGGGGCGGCCGTCTGCGGGAAGAGGGTGCTCCCGTGGCCGGCGGGGCCAGTAGGCCAGGGCCAGCAGGGCTAGCAGCGGCCCGGTGTTGGGGTCGGTGCCCTGGCCGGTGAAGATGCCGCCCAGGTTCTGCCCGACCAGCCAGATGGCCAGGGACAGCACGATGGCGACCCCCAGAACCGGGCGGGCGGCGGCCGGGATGAACACGGCCACGGCGATGACGGCGAACATCACGGCCAGCACGACGGAGACGGCAGCGTCATGGGCACCCAGCTGCCGGCCGGCCGCACGGTCGATGGCGGCCAGCCAGCCCGGCTCGCCCGCGCCCTGGCCGGCCACCTGGGCGGCCAGCCCGGCCCGGCTGGCGGCCAGCAGGGTGTCGTAGGCCAGGCTGGCCCACAGCACGACCCAGGCCAGCCGGGCCGCCAACGGGCCCAGCGGGCTGGCGGCCGCCACCGAGCCGCCGTGCGGGCGGAACGGCTCTGGCCACAGCAGCACCGCGAGCAGGGCGTACAGGATGACCGCGCCCGGCGCGCCGGCCACGGCCGAGGGCGCGCCGGTCAGCACGCCGCCCAGGCCCTCGCCGAGCCACCACACGGCCAGCGCCCAGGGCACGGACAGGGCCAGCCCCAGCCGGGTCGTCCGGGGCCACAGGATGGCCAGCGCGATCACCAGCTGCACGATGGCGAACGCGGCGTCGGCCAGCACCACGTGCTGGCCGACCAGCGTGGCCCCCCAGTTCACCGGGCCGGCTACCCAGGCCGGGTTGCCCTGCGCCGCGGGCCTGAGGATCTGATCGGGAAACGACCGGGTGAACATGGCAGGCTGGAACTGCAAGATCGCGTCCAGCAGCCAGACCAGCCCCAGGGCCGCCTGGAGCCCCCGCAGGGTCAGCCGCATTGCCGTCCTCTCCGCGTGGCGTCTCGTTCGAGAGTGATCACTAACTGTAGCGTCATGATTACTTAGCGCTGACATCGTGCAGGTCACCGGGGGATCAGGGATGACGACAAAGCCTGTGTCGAGGCGCCAGGCCATCGGGTACGGCGCCGCTGCGGCCGGCGCTCTGGCCGGCACTCTGGACGCCGGGCAGCGCGCGCAGGCCGCCCGGGTGCTGGGCGACTGGCTGGCCCGGCGGCGGCCGGTCGAGCTGCCGCAGCCGCGGGTGCTGCGCAGCGCGCACCACGAGCTGAACGTCCGGCTGACCACCCGGCGCGCGGTGGTGGACATGGGCGCGCCGCGGCCGGTGCACACCTACACCTACGACGGCGGGGTGCCCGGGTACACCTGGGACATCGAGCCCGGCGACACCATCCGGGTGCACCTGCGCAACCGGCTCCCGCACCTGCACATGCGGCACATGCGGATGGACCGGCCGCACGAGTGGACCACCACCAACCTGCACACCCACGGGCTGCACGTGTCGCCGTCCGGCAACGCCGACAACATCTTCCTGGTCATCCCGCCGGGCCGCGATCACGACCTCGAGATCCCGGTCCCGGCCGATCACACCGGCGGCATGTTCTGGTACCACCCGCACCACCACGGCGGAGTGACCCAGTCGCTGCGGGCGGGCATGGCGGGCGCGCTGATCGTGCGCGGCGACATCGACCGGGTCCCCGAGGTCCGCGCGGCCGCCGAGCAGATCATGATCCTGCAGGCCATCGAGCTGGGTCATGACTACAAGCTGCTGGAGCCGAACCCCGACCCGCCGCCGGACGGCTCGTTCTTCCCCAGGGACCGGGTGCTGTACACGGTGAACGGGGTGCTGAACCCCACCGTGCGGATGCACCCCGGCGAGGTCCAGCGCTGGCGGCTGCTGAACGCGGCCCAGGGCAACTTCATGTCACTGCACCTGCGCCACCACGAGTTCCACGTGCTGGCCTGGGACGGGCTGACGCTCAAGAAGCCCGAGCCCGAGGAGGCCCTCATGCTGTCAGCCGGCAACCGGGCCGAGGTGCTGGTCCGGGCCGGGCGGCCGGGCCGCTACCACCTGATTCTTACGCCCGGCTCGAGCCAGAGCCCGGACATCCCCGGCATGCCCGAGGCCGGGGGCGGCAAGTCGGCCCGCGCGCCGATGGGCGGCATGCCCGGCTTCCCGCTGCTCCAGGGCGAGCTGGACCGGCGGTCGGTCCTGACCGTGGAGGTGGCCGGGAGCGGGCCGAAGATGAGCCTGCCGTCCGGCCTGCCCGCCTTCGACCCGCCGATCCTGCCCATCGCCAGGAACCGGGAGTTCGCGTTCACGCTCCAGGAGCCGGGCGGGGTGTTCATGAACTTCGGCATCAACGGCGTGCCCTACGACCCGGGCAGGGCGCCGTACCGGCCGGTGCTGGGCACGGCCGAGAAGTGGACCCTGCACAACATCTTCGACCGCGAGCTGGGCCAGCACGCACACGTGTTCCACATCCACACCAACCCGTTCAAGATCATCAGGCGGAACGGGAAGACGCTGGACACGCCGCTGTGGCGGGACACCTACGTGCTGACCAAGGACCCCGGCGACTCGATCACGTTCCAGTCCAACTTCGTCGACTACCCGGGCCGGTTCGTCGAGCACTGCCACATCGTGTCGCACGAGGACCTGGGCATGATGTCGGAGATCGAGATCGTCCGCCGCTAGCGCCGATGGCCCAGGCCACTGCTCAGGCCGCTGCTCAGGCCAAGGCGCAGGCCACGGCTCAGGTCACGTTGTCGCGCAGGCGGTCAAGGACCGCCTCGAACTGCTCCAGCTCGGCCGCGGACAGCCCGGTGCGCAGCCGCCGGTCGAACGCGGCCGCCGCCTCGCGCAGCCGCAGGAACAGCGCGTCACCCTCGGCCGTCAGCTCGACCACGTGCACCCGGCGGTTGGCCGGGTCCCGGCGCCGGGTGAGCAGGCCCGCCGCCTCCATGGCGTTGAGATGGTGGGTCAGCGTCGCCTCCTGGATGCCGACCGCGTCGGCCAGGGCCCGCTGGTTGGCGATCTGCCGGCTTTTGAGCGAGATGAGCACCAGCCAGACCGGCAGCGAGCCGCCCGCCTCGGCCAGCGCCGCGTCGAACGCGCGCCCGGCCTCCCTGGCCACCCGGGCCAGGTGCATGCCCACAGGCTGGTGGTCGGGACCGTGCATGCCCGCAGGCTAGCACATCTTAGTGCCGTCTAAGCATTTGACGCCTAAACCTTAGAGATCTAAGCTATGGTCCAGGCCGGGGCTGAGCGGCCCCGGCACGAGTGCTAGACAGGAGGATCATGATGAACGAGGGGGTCACCGGTCGCCATGACGGCCACATCCCCGTCCCGACCAGCGACGGCCTGACCGGCCAGGTGGCGCTGATCGCCGGCGCCAGCCGCGGCATCGGGGCGGCCACCGCCGAGGCCTTCGCGGCGGCGGGCGCCGCGGTCGTGCTGGCCGCCCGCGACCTGGCCGCACTGCGGGACCTGCGGGATCGCATCGAGGCAGCAGGCGGTCGCGCCCTGGCCGTGCGGGCCGACGTCACCAGCGCCGAGTCCATGCGTTACCTGGTCGACCGGACGTTGTCCGCCTACGGGCGGCTCGACGCGGCCTTCAACAACGCCACCGCCGGGCCCCGGCCCGCGCCGCTGACCGACATCGACCCGGCCGAGTTCGACCTGGGCATCGCGACCAACATCCGCGGCACGTTCCTGGGCATGAAGTACCAGATCCCGGCCATGCTGGCCAGCAGCGGCGGCGGCTCGATCGTGAACATGGCCTCGCTGGCCGGCCTGACCGGCACGGCCAACCTGGCCGCCTACGTCGCGGGCAAGGCCGGCATCATCGGGCTGACCAAGGTGGCCGCGCTGGACTACGCCGACCACGGCATCCGGGTCAACGTGCTGGCGCCAGGGCCGATCCTGACCCACCACCTGGAGGCGGCGGGCCCGGAGGCCCAGCGGATGGCCGGCCAGGCCACGCCGATGCGCCGCACCGGCACGCCGGCCGAGGTGGCCGCGGCCGTGGTCTGGCTGTGCTCGCCGGGGTCCTCGTTCATCACCGGCACCGTGATTCCGGTGGACGGCGGCCAGAGCGCGGGCTTCAAGCCGCCGCAGATGTACCGGCCGGGCCAGCCCATGCGGGCGACCGCGGCGACCTGAGCGTCAGCCCCGGCAGACGAACGCGGCGACGTCGCCGTGGGTGATGAACGCGCCCTCGGCGCTGATGGCGGCCTGCACGTCCCGGCGCACGTCCTCGACGACCTCGGCCCACGGCCGGCCGACCTCGTCCTGGTAGTGGTCGGCGATGCTGGCCGCGTAGTCGGCGGCCACCGCGGCGTCGCGGATGATCACCGGGTGGGCGCCCCCGGGCCGCACGCAGGTCACCTCGGCGAAGGCCGCGGCCAGCTGCTCAGCGGCGTTCTCGGCCGCGAACGGGCCGGTCACCGGGGCCAGCCGCCAGCCAGGAGCGGCCTGGCCGACGGCCCGCTCGATGAGCTCGCGCAGGGGGCGGTTGTGCCCGGCGCCGTTGGTCACCGCCACCAGGCAGCCCTCCGGCGCCAGCACCCGGCGCAGCTCGCCGATGGCCGCGGGCCGGTCCGGGACGTGGTCCAGCATGTGCGCGGCCACTCCCACGTCGAAGGCGCCGTCGCGGACGGGCAGCCGGGTGACGTCGGCGTTGACCAGCGCGGGATGCCCGGCCGTGCGCAGGATGCCCAGCGACAGGTCGCAGCCCAGGGCCCGCGCGCCCCGGTCCCGGAGCGCGGCCAGGTAGTGGCCGTTGCCGCAGCCGACCTCGAGCACGCGCGTCCCCGGCGTCACGCCGGCCAGGTCCAGCGCCCAGTTCATCAGGTCGAAGGGCGGTCCTGGTACCGCCACAGCCGCTGGCGGGCAGCCAGGTTGCGGTCGTCGGCGTACTGCGACGAGGGGTTCTGCCGCATCGCTACTTCACTCCCGGCGCTCCCGGTCAGAGCATCTTGGTCAGGAACTGGCCGGTGTAGCTCTCCTCCACCTTGGCCACCTGCTCCGGGGTGCCGGTGGCGATCACCGAGCCGCCGCGCGAGCCGCCCTCGGGGCCCAGGTCGACGACCCAGTCCGCGGTCTTGATCACGTCCAGGTTGTGCTCGATGACGATGACCGTGTTGCCGCCGTCCACCAGCCGGCCCAGCACGCCGAGCAGCTTGCGGATGTCGTCGAAGTGCAGCCCGGTGGTCGGCTCGTCCAGCACGTAGATGGTCCGGCCGGTGGACCGGCGCTGCAGCTCGGAGGCCAGCTTGACCCGCTGGGCCTCGCCGCCCGACAGCGTCGGGGCGGGCTGGCCGAGCCGGACGTACCCGAGCCCGACGTCGACCAGCGTCTTGAGGTGCCGGTGGATGGCGGGCACCGGCTCGAAGAACTCGGACGCCTCCTCGATCGGCATCTGCAGCACGTCGGCGATGGTCTTGCCCTTGTAGTGCACCTGCAGGGTGTCGGTGTTGTACCGGGCCCCGTGGCAGACCTCGCACGGCACGTAGACGTCGGGCAGGAACTGCATCTCGATCTTGATGGTGCCGTCGCCCGAGCAGGCCTCGCAGCGGCCGCCCTTGACGTTGAACGAGAACCGGCCCGGCTGGTAGCCGCGCACCTTGGCCTCGGTGGTCTGCGCGAACAGCTTCCTGACGTGGTCGAACACGCCGGTGTAGGTGGCCGGGTTGGATCGCGGCGTGCGCCCGATCGGCCCCTGGTCCACGTGCACGACCTTGTCCACGTGCTGCATGCCGGTGACCCGGGTGTGCCGGCCGGGCACGATCCGCGCCCCGTGCAGCTCGCGGGCCAGCGCGCTGTACAGGATGTCGTTGACCAGCGTCGACTTGCCCGAGCCCGACACCCCGGTGACGGCCACGAACAGGCCGAGCGGGAAGGCGACGTCAACGCCGCGCAGGTTGTTCTCGGCCGCGCCCTTGACCACGATCTCCTTGCCGCGGGTCCGCTTGCGCCGGGTGGGCGGCACCGGGATCTCCCTGCGGCCGGTCAGGTAGGCGCCGGTCAGCGAGTCTTCGCTGGCCAGCAGCTCGGGCACGGGGCCGGAGACGACCACGTTGCCGCCGTGCTCGCCCGCCCGCGGGCCGATGTCCACCACCCAGTCGGCGGCCCGGATGGTGTCCTCGTCATGCTCGACCACGATCAGCGTGTTGCCCAGGTCGCGCAGCCGCAGCAGCGTCTCCAGCAGCCGGTGGTTATCCCGCTGGTGCAGTCCGATGGACGGCTCGTCCAGCACGTACAGCACGCCGACCAGGCCGGAGCCGATCTGGGTGGCGAGCCGGATCCGCTGGGCCTCGCCGCCGGCCAGCGTGGCCGACGCCCGGTCCAGGGTCAGGTAGTCCAGGCCGACGTCGAGCAGGAAGCCCAGCCGGGCGTTGACCTCCTTGAGGATCCGGCCGGCGATCTGCATGTCCCGGTCGGACAGCTCCAGGGTGAGCAGCATCTTGGCCAGCTCGCCGATGGGCAGCCCGCAGTAGTCCGAGATCGACCGCTGGTCCACCTTCACGGCCAGCGACACCGGCTTGAGCCGGGCCCCCTGGCACTTGGGGCACGGCACCTCGCGCATGTACCCGGCGAACCGGTCCCGGCTGGAGTCGCTCTCGGCCTCGGAGTGCCGCCGCTCGATGTACGGGATCGCGCCCTCGAAGTTGGTGTAGTACGAGCGCTCCCGGCCGAACCGGTTCTTGTACCTGACGTGCACCTGCTCGCCGTAGCCGTGCAGCAGGGCCTTGCGGGCGGCCGCGGGCAGCCGCGACCAGGGCTGGTCGATGGTGAACCCGACGCCGTTGCCCAGGGCCTCGATCAGCCGGATGAAGTAGTCGCTGACGTGGCCGCCGCTCCACACCGCGATGGCGCCCTCGGCCAGCGTCAGTTCCGGGTCGGAGACGACCAGCTCGGGGTCGACCTCCATCCGGGTGCCCAGGCCGGTGCAGTCCGGGCAGGCGCCCCACGGCGAGTTGAACGAGAACGACCGCGGCTCCAGCTCGTCGAAGGACAGCCCGTCGTACAGGCAGGCCAGGTGCTCGGAGAACATCCGCTCCCGCTGCGGGTCGTCCTCGGCCAGGTCCACGAAGTCCAGGATCACCACGCCGCCCGACAGCGCCAGCGCGGTCTCGACCGAGTCGGTCAGCCGCCGCCGCGCGGACTCCTTCACGTCCAGCCGGTCGACGACGACCTCGATGTCGTGCTTCTCGTACTTCTTGAGCGCGGGCAGGTCGCCGGACACCGCGGTCTCCAGCCGGATCACCGTGCCGTCCACCCGGGCCCGCGAGTAGCCCTTGACCTGGAGCTCGCGCAGCAGCTCGGTGTACTCGCCCTTGCGGCCGCGCACCACCGGCGCCAGGACCTGGAACCGGGTGCCCTCGTCCAGCTCCAGCACCCGGTCGACGATCTGCTGCGGAGTCTGCCGGGCGATGGGCCGCCCGCACTGCGGGCAGTGCGGCTTGCCCACCCGGGCGAACAGCAGCCGCAGGTAGTCGTAGACCTCGGTGATCGTGCCCACGGTGGAACGCGGGTTACGACTGGCCGCCTTCTGGTCGATGGACACCGCGGGCGACAGGCCGTCGATGAAGTCGACGTCGGGCTTGTCCATCTGGCCCAGGAACTGCCGAGCGTAGGCCGACAGCGACTCCACGTAGCGACGCTGGCCCTCGGCGAAGATCGTGTCGAAGGCGAGGCTCGACTTTCCCGACCCCGACAGGCCGGTAAAGACGATCATCGCGTCCCTGGGCAGGTCGAGCGAGACATCCTTGAGGTTGTGCTCGCGCGCGCCGCGGACGACAAGACGGTCAGCCACTATGCGCTCGATTCTCTGGTCAGAAGGGGTCAGCAAGCCGCTTCGCCATGGTATCCGCGGGGTCTGACAGTCCGGGCGGCGTTAAAAGACGGGCCCCGCTGACTCGACCGCCGACGGCATAACCGGAACGGCGGCCCGCCCCATTCCCGGCTCGGCGCGTACCGGTACATACCGGCTAACTGGGCAGCGAGCCGAAGGGCGCGGCGCCGCCTGGACTGAGGAGGGAGGAGCGACGAAGGAGCGACGAGCGACGAGGGAAGGCGGCGTCAGTGGGGAGGGCCGGGGCGGTGGGTGGGGCCCTGAGGCGAGCCAGAAGGCAGAGCGTAGCCGGCTACGGAGGGCCAGCGGACGCTGAGCACGACGGAGGGCTCCTCGGAGATCCAGGAGTGGCCGGTCCGGTGCAGGACCACGTAGTCACCCGGCTTGGCCAGCTCCACGGTGCGGTCCGGGAGCCGGATCACGAACCGGCCGCTGATCAGCACGTGCAGCGAGGTGCGCTCCTCCTGGGTCACCCACTGGGCTCGCTCCTCCCCGGCCGGGTGCACGCCCCACTTGATCTCGACGGCCTCGCTGTGCCGTACGTCGCCCTCGGGCATGAAGTGGCCCAGCAGCCAGCCCCGGTTGAGCGGCCCGTCGACGTCCGCGTTGCCCACGTAGATGTTCTGCGCCATGCCCGGCGAGGCTACTGCACGCGAGGGCACAAAGGCGGGCCGCGGCCTTCCGGCCGCGGCCCGCTGTTACGTGCTGTCCTGTCCGGCGACCGCCGTCAGTGGCTGGTGAAGCTGGCGGTCATCGTCACGAGCATGCTGCCCAGCGTCACCGTGTGCCGCCCGGGGGCCAGCTTGAGCAGGCTGGGGTCAATGCTGAACGTGACGGTGCCCAGGTCGCCGGCGACCAGCGTGGCCACCTTCTTGCCGTCGATCATCATCGGCACCGGGTGGCCGGGCAGGAGGCCCCCCGCGATCAGGTAGGACGAACCGCCCTTGGGGATGCTGGCCGGGGTCAGCCGGATGCTGCGGGTCTTGAGCGCGTTCAGCTCGGCGCCGGCCTGGCGCCGGGCCGCGGCCTCCTCGTGGTCGGCCTTGGTCTGGGCGACCAGGCTGGCCGCGAAGCCGCCGTTGACCGTGCCCCAGCCGGTGGCCACGTCGAAGCCCCTGGCGGCGGTGAAACCCTGGACCAGGGTCTTGCCGTTGGCGACCACCGAGTTGTTGCCGTGGATGACGTCGGCGAGGCCCGCCGCCATGCCGCGGGGGCCCATGGCGTACAGGGCCGGGTTGATCGGGCCCAGGACGTGGCCGTGGTTCATCTGGGTGGCCAGCGCGAGCACGCCGTTCAGCAGCGGGGCCGCCTCGGACGTGCCGTCCTGGGCGTCCATGGTGATGTCAGGTACCGACCGCATCGGGCTGCCGGTGATCCGGGCCACCGAGTCCTGGTACGACGGCCGGGCGTAGATGGAGGAGTACCCGGCGCCCTCGGAGAAGATCCCGCCGACGTGCCAGACCGGGTCGGAGCCGACCTTGACGCCGGCGCTGCTGAGATTGGGGATACTGCCGCCCACCGCGGTGATCCACGGGGAGTCGTCCCAGGCCGCGGTGTCGGGCTGCTGGGAGGCGGTGCCGCACTGTGAGTTGGCTACCGGCAGGTTCTGCACCACGCCGCAGTCACCCGTGGCCACCAGCACCGGGATGCCGGCCGCCGCGGCCGCCAGCTCGCCGGGGTTCTGCGCGGTGACCTGCTCCGCGCCGTGGCTGTAGCTGGACTCGCCGTTGCCGTCGCTGATGGAGATCGAGTCGGCCACGTGATGGGCGGCGATGAACTCCAGCGCCTTCATGATCTCCGGCATCGCGACCTGGAAGGACGCGTCGTCGGTGACCTCGGTGTCCGCGGGCGTCGCCGAGATCACGATCTTGGCGTAGGGCGCCATCAGGTGGGCCGAGATCACGTCCAGCGTGAGCTCGCCCGCCCACGCCTGGCAGGACCCGTAACTGCCCAGCTTGACCATGCCGGGCGGGCACTTCCTGGGCAGCTTGCCCGCCGGGTAGATCGTGCTGATCTGCGGGTTCGGCAGGCCGAGGGCCTTGTCGAACTGGTCCACCTGCTTGGTGATACCGGGGAAGTTCCAGCCCTCGAGCACGGCCACCGTGGTGCCGGCCCCGTCGATGCCCTTCTTCCACAGCGCGCCGATGCCGTAGTCGAACACGTCCATCGGGCCCGGTGTGACCTGATCGAAGTGGTCCTTCACATAGTCCTTGTGCATCAGCTTGAGCGCCGCGGTCAGCACCTTGATCTGCTGCTTCTTGGGCGGCAGGCCCGACGGTGCGGCCTTGGCGCCCGACGTCGCGTGGCTGGTATACGGGATCGCCGCGCCCGTGATCCGGGCGCGCATCGGGCCACCCGCCGGGGCGGTGCCGGCCAGTGCCGCCGCTGGCAAGTACGCCACCATTAATCCTGCCGCCAGCAGCGGGGCATAACGCCTCACGAGCACGCTGCGCATGGTCATCTCCTTTGATGAGAGGATCGGGCGCGGGAAGGTCCCCGGGCACGCCCGCTCAAGCCTCGCCCTCGGGGACCTCCTAAGCAAGCACATAATGTTCTGTAACGGGATTAGCTCCCGAGCCCGGAGGAGACTCATGAGCTACACAGGCGACGTGGCCGTCGGCGGCCCGGCCGACACCCGGGAGCTTCCCGGCCTGACCATCACCAAGGTCTCGGTCGGCCCGATGGACAACAACGCCTACCTGCTGCGCTGCCCGCAAACCGGCGAGCAGGCCCTGATCGACGCGGCGAACGACGCCAGCACGCTGACCGCGCTCATTGGCGACGCGCCGCTGGCCACCATCATCACCACTCACCAGCACTGGGACCACTGGGGCGCGCTGGAGGAGGTCCAGCGGGCCACCGGCGCGCAGACCGTCGCGCACCCCGAGGACGCCGGCGAGCTGCCGGTGCCGACCACGCTGCTGGTGCGCCACGGCGACACCGTGGCGGTGGGCAACGCGACGCTGTCGGTCATCCACCTGCGCGGGCACACGCCGGGCAGCATCGCGCTGCGGTATGACGACGGCGCCGAGCCGCACCTGTTCACCGGCGACTCGCTGTTCCCCGGCGGGCCGGGCAACACCCAGCGCGACCCGGAGCGGTTCAATCAGCTCATGACCGACCTGGAGGGCCGGGTGTTCGGCGAACTGCCGGACGTCACCTGGGTCTACCCGGGCCACGGCAAGGACACGACGCTGGGCGCCGAGCGCCCGCACGTCCCGGAATGGCGCGCGCGGGGCTGGTGACCGCGGGGCTGGTAACCGCGCCCGGCCGCTAGGCCGGGGTCGCGTCGCCCTCGGCCGGGCCGTCCTCCGGAGGCGCTGCGCCGGGTGGGTTGTCCCCTGGCGCTTCGTCATCTGGCGTCTCGCCGGCCGGCGGCTGGTCGGCCGGCGGCTCGCTGGCTTCGGCGGCGACCGTGTCGTCGAATTCGTCGAGCGCCGCGTCCTCCGCCGCCTCCGTCCCCCTGGCGGTTAGGCGGGCCACCTCGGCCTGCAGCCGGCTGACTTCCTCGGCCAGCGCGACCAGGCTGGGGTGGGCCAGATCCCAGTCCCTGATGAGGGTGTTCCGGTCGGCCTGCAGCCGCCGTTCCTGGTCGCGCAGCGCCGCGGCCCGCTCGTAGCGCTCGGCGTCGACGGCCTCCCGCTTGCCGTCAGCCGCCACGCCGATCAGCTCGTCCACGTCATGCAGGTCGGGCCCGGGCCCCAGGCGCAGCTCGATGGCCGACAGGCGAGCCTCGATGGCTTTGATCCGGCCGGCCAGCGCGGCCGCCTGGCGCTCCCGGCGCCTGGCCTCGGCCGGCTCCTCGGCCGGTTCACTTCGAGCCGCGCCCGGCTCAGTCTCCTGGCTCCGCCCGGCTTGGTATCCGTGCAGCAGCTGGATGGCCTGCTGGCGGACCCGGTTGAGGTCCGCGCCCAGGCGCACGAGGACCTGGGCGGCCACGCCCTCGCCCTCGCGGATCAGGCCGAGCAGGATGTGCTCGGTCCCGATGTAGTTGTGGCCGAGCTGCAGCGCCTCGCGCAGCGACAGCTCCAGCACCTTCTTGGCCCGCGGCGTGAACGGGATGTGCCCGGACGGTGCTTCCTGGCCCTGGCCGATGATCTCCTCGACCTGCACGCGCACCAGCTCCAGGCTGATGCCCAGCGATTCCAGTGCCTTGGCCGCGACGCCCTCACCCTCATGGATGAGGCCGAGCAGGATGTGCTCGGTACCGATGTAGTTGTGGTTGAGCATCCTGGCCTCTTCCTGGGCCAGGACGACAACCTTCCGCGCTCGGTCGGTGAACCGCTCGAACATCGCCTGCTCCGTTCCGGAGGACCAATGACGACAGATACAGAATAGGTGCCATGACACGTGAGGCGGATTTCGTGGTGGTGGGGGGCGGGCTGCTGGGCCTGGCCGCGGGCCGGGCCCTGGCCAACCGGGGCCGCGAGGTGACGGTCCTGGAGCAGGCCAGCGTGGGGCATCCGGGCTCGGGCTCCAAGGGCAGCTGCCGCATCTTCCGCCTCGGCTACAGCGATCCGGATTATGTCCGAGGGGCACGGCGGTCGCGAGAACTCTGGCATGCGCTGGAGTCCCTTTGTTATCGAAAAATCTTGTTTCCCGTGCCTCAGCTGACGATCGGCGCCGGCCTGGCCGGGGTGCGGGACGCGATGACCGCGGCCGGGGCGCCGACCGAGATGCTGTCGGCGGCGCAGGCCATGGCCCGGTTCCCCGAGGTGCGGGTTGACGGCCCGGCGCTGCTGGAGCCGGAGTCGGCGGTGACGGCGGCCGACGTGGCGGTGGCGGCGCTGGCGGCCGGGGTGCCGGAGATACGGACCGGGGTGCGGGTCAGCGCGCTGGCCGACGACGGGCGGCGGGTCACGCTGGAGACCAGCGAAGGCCGGCTGTCGGCCCGCGCGGTGGTGCTGTGCGCGGGCCCGGAGACGGCCGGCCTGCTGGGCTGGGCGGAGTGGTCGGCGCCGACGCTGGAGCAGGTGGCCTACCTGGAGCCTGCTTCCCCGGCGGGGGCGGCCGGTGAGGGCATGCCGATCTTCCTGTGCCATGACCAGCGGATCCCTTACGGCCTGCCGGTGCCGGGGTCGTCGCTGTACAAGACCGGGCTGCATCAGAGCGGGACGCGGATCCGGCCGGGGGCGCCGCAGGACCAGTCGGCCGACCCGGACCTGGCCGGGCAACTGGAGGAGATGGCGGGGCGGTACCTGCCCGGCTTCGGGCCGCGGGCGGTGCGGACGGAGCGGTGCGTGTACGACAACACGCCGGACGATGACTTCGTCGTCGACCGCATCGGCAACGTGGTCGTGGGCAGCGGCACGTCGGGCCACGGCTTCAAGTTCGGGCCGCTGCTCGGGGAGTGGCTGGCGGCGCTGGCCACCGGCGAGGACGACCTGCTCGGCGGCGACGAGCTGGCCGGGCTGGCGGCGCGGCTGCGGCTCGGACGGCTGAGGCTGGGACGGCAGGGGGTGGGGCGGGTGGGGGTAGAGCAGGAGCGGCGAGAGCCGGACGAGCTCAGCCGACCAGCCGCCGGTACCTGACCTGGGTCAGGCCGCGCAGGCCGCCGAGCACGCCGCTCTCTCCGGTGAGCCGGAAGCCGGCCTTCTCGTAGAACCGCCGGGCCCTGGCGTTGGCCTCCAGCACCCACAAGCTGACGTCGTTGTACTCCTGGCCGGCCGCTAAGCTCAGCACGCCGTCCAGGAGGGCGTGACCCGCGCCGGTGTTCCAGTGACCGGGCAGCACGTAGATCGCGTACAGCTCGCCGCGGCCGTGCTCGGGCGGCTCGAGCTGCGGCTGGCCCAGCTGGTAGCCCTCGTCGCGCTCGGGACCGAACGCGGCGAACCCGACCAGGCCGTGGTCACCGTGCTCGCCGCGGTCGCCGTTGCTCTCCCCCGGTGCCTCGGCCACCAGTACCCCGTCCATGGAGTGGGCACTGCGCCATTCGCCCTCGCGCTCGACGGCGACCGGGTCGGTCCGCTCGGCCAGGGTCTGCTCGGGAATGAGGCCGGGATAGGCGGCGCGCCAGGTCGCCGCGCGGATGCGGGCAATGGGCGGGCCGTCGTCGGCACCAGCCGGGCGAATCCGGACCATGCGGGCCATGATAGGCGAGGCGGCCGGCGCCGTCATGACACCAGGGTCGAGTAGACGATCGTATTGCTGAGGTAGTGCCCGGTGGCCGCGTCGAAGGTGCCGCCGCAGGTGATGAGCCGGAGCTGGGCGTCCGGCGCGGGCCCGTACACGACGCTGGTCGGGAACCTGGCCTTGAGGTAGGACCGCACCCTGGTGACCCGGAACACCGCCAGCCGGCCGCTGGACTGCCGGACGAACACCCGCTCACCCGGGTGCATCAGCCGCAGCCGGAAGAAGACGCCGGGGCCGCTGATGGAGTCGATGTGCCCGGCGATGACCGCGCCGCCGGGCTCGCCCGGCCGCGGGCTGCCGGTGTACCAGCCGGCCACGTCGGTGCTGCCGGGCACCTGGAGCGCCCCGCTGGCGGTCAGCCCGAGCCGGATCAGCCGGCTGCGCACCCCGATGGCCGGGATGAGCAGCTGGACCGGCGCAGACACCGCCCGCACCTTGGCGGGCGGGGCGGCGGCCCACTGGCCGCTGGGCACCGGGGCGAAGCTCGGCTTGCCAACCGGGGTGGCGGCCCGGCCGGTCTGGCTGGACACGGCCAGCCCGGTGACGCCCGCCCCGCACGCGGCCAGCCCGATCAGCAGCGCCGCGACCGCGGCGGGCCGGCGAATCACCCGGACGGGTGAGATGTGCCGGCCGCCGCGGCCCGGAGCTTGCTCGCGCATAAGGCCCGGCGTCAGCGCGCGTGCAGCGCGGGGCGCCGCCGGCGGCTCACCAGCAGGCCGCCGCCGACCACCGCCAGCAGCCCGCCGGCCACCGCCGCGGCCCACGGCAGCATGGGCGCGCCCGGCCGCGGCGCGGTGCCGCCGAACCCGGTCTGCGCGGCGCCCACGGGGTCGACCTTGCTGCCCTGCGCGTCCATCAGGTCGGTCACGCCCAGCTTGGTGGTCGAGGAGTCCAGCACGACCAGCGTGTGGATGCTGCCCGCGGTCAGGCTCACGGTGCGGGTGCACGACGCGGTCCCGCCGGCCGCGTGCACGCGGAGCGTGCCCGGCCGGACGGCCACGTACCGGCTGATGTGGGAGAAGGCCAGGTGGCGGGCCAGTTTCCTGCCGCCCAGGGAGATCGTGACCCGCTCCTGGTGCATGGACGCCTGAATGACCCGGACCAGGACCTTGCCCTTGGGCGTGGTCAGCCGGTCGGTCAGGACCTGGAGCCGCAGGCCCTTGTACGGGCCCATGCCGGCCACGGTGTAGGCGCCACCGGGGGCCACGTTGACGTTGGCGGACAGGACGGGCTTGGTCGTCGCGCCGGCGCCGGCCCCGCGCATGGCGACGGTGTACTCCCCGGCGGGTACCTGCTCGTACGGCGACACGGTGCCGTAGGCCACGTGATGGAGCACGATCTTCGCGCTCGGGTCGTGGAAGGAGTACAGGTAGACGTCGACGGCCGGGGTGTTCGGCGACAGATGGGCCAGGCGGATCCAGCCCGTGCCCGCCGACGAGCTGGTGCTGGCCGCGGTGGCCGCCGGCGCGGCCGTGACGGCCAGGCCGAGCAGGCCGATCCCGGCCAGGGCAGCGGTGCCTAGGAGCCTGCTCAGCCTCCCGGTAAGCGATGTAGCGATCATGTCCTCCCCCTCTGATGTGCTGCTAGGTGCCGCGAGACAGGCGGCAGTTTCTGAGGTGACGCGGGGTCATTGGCCTGAGTGCGCGCCGAGGAGCCCCAGCGGGCTGGGCGCGGCGAACTCGATCTGGATCACGGTCTTGGCGCCGGGCAGGTGCAGCACGCTGACGCTGGCCCGGTATGGCGGCTGCTGCGAGGCCAGGAAGCGCTGCACCAGGTGCTGGTAGCTGCTGGCGCCGTGCCCGCTCTGGGCCAGCGCGGCGATCCGCATCATCCGCATGGGCACGCCGGGCGAGGCGCCGGGCCCCTGGTCGCCGAAGCGGTAGACGTACACCGGGAAGCGCTGGCCGAGCAGCGCGACCAGGGTGGCCAGCAGCCGCGAGTCCACCTCGCCCGCGGCGATGGACCGCCCCGCGCCGGCGGCCAGGTGCAGGCCCCGGCTGCCTAGCAGCTGCTGCCCGTCCTGCTGGCGGGCCAGCAGGTCGGCGCGCTGGGCCACGAGATAGGCGGAGCCGCCGTCGGGCGCCTCGATCCGTACGCTTACCCCGGTCGCGCCGCTGCCGAAGCTGGCCAGGACGGCCGGGGCGTAGACGTTCTGGAGCCGGCTGCCGAGCTGGTTGCGCAGCACCGTGGTGTCCACCACGAGATCCGAGCCCATCGGGTCGGTGGCCGAGGGACCCAGGGGCAGCAGGTTGCCGGCCGGGAAGCGGGCCGCCGCCAGCGCCTGGCACATCACCGGGTCGCACGACACGATCGCGGCGTGGCTGACCTGCGCGGCGATCCAGGCCGCCGCCTGCTGGCGGTTTCGTGCGGCGGCCTGGAGGGCGGGGCCGCTGAGCTTGACCGGCTGGGTGGTGCGCCCGGTGTGAGCGTGCCCACCGTTGCTCGCGGCTGGGCGGCCACCGTTGTTGTTCTGGACCAGGGCGATGGTCAGCGCCCCGGCCGCGAATACGACGATGGCCAGCCCGATGGCGCCGAGCCAGCGCCGGGACCGGCGGGCCGGGCGGGCCATGGCGTCCCGGCCGCGGCGCAGCCGCCGACCCAGCCAAAGCTGGAGCGTGGTGGCGATGACCTGCGACCAGGGCGGCTCGTTGTCGTTGACGGCGGGCGGGGACGGCGGAGCGGAGGCCGTTGGGGGTGGCTCGGGCGGTGCGAGCTTGGGGCGGCCGGGCTCGACACGGCTGGGCTTGATCGTGGCAAGCTGGGGGCGGTCGGGCTTGGCGGCCTCGGGCTGTGCGGTCTGGGGGTGGACCGACGGCGTGGGCTGGACGGGGCGCTGTGGCTGGGCGCTGGCGGCCGCCTCACGGACGGGCGTCGCGGGGGCCTGGGCCTCGCGGGCCTTCGCCTCGCGGGCCTTCGCCTCGCGCGCCCGGGCCTCGCGCGCCTCCGCCTCACGAGCCGGTGCCTCACGCTCTGGTGCCTCGGCGGCGGCCGGAAGGTCCGGGGTCTCGGCCAGCGGCACGTACGAGATGGCCTCCTGGCGGGCCGACGCCTCGGAAATTGCCTCCTCAAGGGCTGATGCGTCGTGTCCCGAGACCTGCGCCGATGCCTCCTCGCGGACCGGCTCCTCGTGCGCCGCCGCGTCGCGGACGGCTGCCTCCAGGCGCGACTGACCCCGCCGGGTGCTACCCGGCCGATCAGCGGGCGGCCTGGAACCAGCTCGCTTGCTCATGGCAAAACCCCCCAGGGCCGTCAGCGGGGATGACGGCACGACCCCAGTCCCGCAAGAACATCACACCAAGCAACCATTGTTCAGCAGAAACGGTTGATTGCTACCAAAAAACTTAGTTGCATGCGAGAACACCGCATTATGCACGATGACGCCTGCGCATTGCGAAAGGAGAACGCCCGCGCGGCCCGTGAGCAGGCGCGATGTGAGTTAACAGCGAGGCAGCAAACCGGCGTAGACCGCCCGAACCGCGGTCACGGCGTCAACCGCGGAAGGCAATTCTGACGCCCGAAATCGCGCTGCCTCGGATAGCCGGGCCGCCCGCGCCGGGTCGTCCAGGACGGACAGGATCGCCTCGGAAAGCGCCCCGGCGTCCTCGGGCGAGACCAGGATCGCCGCGTCGGGTCCGGTCAGTCCGGGCGTCCCGCCGACCCGCGACGCCACCACCGGCACGCCGGCGCGCAGGGCCTCCTGCACGATCAGCGCCCGTGCCTCCCAGCGGCTGGGCACGGCGACCACATCGGCCGCGGCCAGCAGGGCCGGCACGTCATCCCGCTCCCCCAGCAGCACGAGGTCCGCCCCGGATCGCTCGGCGGCCGCCGTCAGCTCGGCGGCCAGCGGGCCGCTGCCCGCGATGGCCAGCCGCGGAACTGGATCCCGGCCCTCCCACCGGGCGGCGGCGGCCAGCAGGATGTCGAAGCCCTTCTGCGGGGCCAGCCGCCCGGCGGCCAGCACCACCGGCCGTCCGGCCGCCCCGAGGTCGTGCCGGGCCCTAGCCACCTGCGCCGCGGACGGCGCGGGCGCGGGCAGCGCGGGCACGTCGAACTCGGCCACCCCGGCCGCACCTCGCCTGCGCATCCGGTCGGCCAGGTCGGCCGAGGCGCACAGCACGGCGTCGGCCCGTCGGGCGCAGATCCGCTCGAGCAGGCCGAACACGGCCCGCCCGGCCCGGCCCGGCGGCGGCGCGTTGTGCACGGTCACGACCAGCGCCGGACGGCGCCGGGCGCCGGCGCGCCGCCCCCGCCGCAGGCCGAGGCCCGCGCCCGGGCTCAGGGCCAGGGCGGCGAACGCGCCCGCCCGCATCCCGTGGGCGTGCGCCACGTCCGGATTAGCCTGGCGCAGCAGCCGGCGCAGCCGGAGCAGCACGGTCAGGTCGCGGGCCGGACGGGGCCGATCGGAGATCTCGGCCGGGTGGAACGGGATCGGCGGCCGGCCGACGTCGCTGGCCCAGGAATCGGCTCCGGCCCGGAACCCGGTCTGCGCGCTGGTCGGCCCGATGACCAGCACCGCCAGCCCGGCCCGGCGGCAGCCCTCGGCCAGCATGCCGGCGTGGCGCGCCGTCCCGCCCGACGCGGTCCCCAGCACCACCGCCAAGCTCGGCGCCCCCGGCCCGCCCGGCGTAACGCTCGCCGTCCCGCTCACCGGGTCGCCGTCCGGCGGACCCGGGCCACGGCGGCGCGCATTTCCCCGCCGTCGAGCACGTAGGCCACGATGGCGAAGACGGCCGCCGCGCAGACCGCGGCCAGGCCGGCGGCCACGCCGTCCAGCACGATCGGGGGCGGGTGTCGCCCGTGGGTCACGACCACGCCCACGGCCGCCCCCACCGCCGCCCCGGCCAGCCCGGCGGCCAGCCCGGCCACGGTCGCCCTGGCCGTCGCGCGCAGTGCCGCCAGGCCCCTGACCCGGCGGACGGCGAGCACCAGGGCGGCGGCGGCCAGCGTGAAGCCGATCGTGTTGCCCAGGCCGAGGGCGGCCACCACCCAGCGGGGCGAGGCCAGGCGGATCAGCGCGATGTCGGCCCCGATCACGGCCAGCCAGCCGCCGATCATGGCCGCGGCGGCGATGGCGTTGCGGCCCGAGGCCAGCAGCACGCGGGACAGGCAGGCCATCAGGCCGTAGCCGACCAGGCCGGGCGCGAACGCGGCGAAGCCCAGCGCCAGCTCCAGCACCTGGCCGTGGCCGGCGAACACCCGAGCGGCCGGGGTGGCCACGGCGGTCAGCAGCGCCGCGCCCAGGAACGACATCAGCAGCACGGCCCGGCTCGATCCGGCCGAGGTCTCGTCGAACTCCGAGCTGTCACTGCCGGACAGGACCGGGAACGCGCTGATGACGATGGGCACGGCCAGCACGGCATAGATGGACTCGAACACCTGCCAGCCGTACCCGTACAGCACCACCGCGCCCTGGGTGGCGCTGCCGTTGGCCAGCCGGATCACCACCAGCAGCGCGGCGTCCTGGGCGATGAGCGCCGAGATGCCGTAGCCGGCCAGCCCCCTGGCCTGCCGGGCGACGCCGGCCGGGAACCGCAGGGTGGGCCGCAGCCGCAGCCGCAGCGCCATGGCCGGGACCAGGGCGGTCAGGGCCAGCGCGGCGACGCCGAGCGTCGTGCCGGCCGACAGGATCAGCTCGGCCGGCATCGGCAGGCCGGCCACGTTCCGCTGGTGTCCCGCGCCGAACGGCACGAACAGCAGGTACGCCGCCATCACCACCAGGCTGGAGACGACCGGCGCGAGGGCGGGCGCGGTGAACCGGCGGTGGGCCTGGAGTATCCCGTACAGCGACACGGCCAGCCCGTAGCAGAGCACCTGGGGCGCGAACACCGTGATCATGCGGCTGGTCAGCAGGACCATGCTGGCGTGGCCGCAGTGCCCGGCCGGGCTGGCCGGGTTGAGCAGGGTGGCGATCGGGCCGGCGGCCACGGCGATGACCACGCTGACCGGGGCCAGGATGACCACGGTCCAGGTCAGCAGGGCCGAGGAGGTCTGGGTGACCTGGCGCGCGGCGGCCGGGTCGGCGCCCGCCCGCCGCGCGGACCGGGCCAGCACCGGAACCATGACGCTGGTCAGCGCGCCGCCCAGCACGATGTCGTAGATGATGTTGGGCACCTGGTTGGCGGTGGTGTAGGCGGTGCCCAGGCAGTACGCCTGGACGGTATGCGCGAACACCACCTGGCGGGCCAGGCCCAGCAGCCGCGCGCAGATGGTGAGCACCGCGATCAGTGCGGCGGCCCGGCCGATGCCGACCGCTGTACTGGGCCGGGCGGCGGGCTCCTGGCTGTCCTTGGTGACCGGCGGCGCGGGCTCGGTCACCGGGGCGGGACGCCGGCCGGGGCCGTCGGCCCGGCCTGCGCGCCCGCCGCCGCGGCGCCGTCCGCCTCGCCGCGCCCGGACTCGGCCCGGCTGGCCCGCCCGGCGATCCCGGTGCCGCGGTGCCGCGCCGGGGCCGGGCGCCGGCCGAGCATGTCCAGCCAGCGCAGCGGGGCGGTGCGCTCGATGACCTTGGTGAAGCTGACGACCTCGCTGGCCGCGGTCAGGCCGACTACGGCGGCCAGGGTCAGCACGCGGGCCGGGCGGGGCAGCGCGGTAGCGGCGGCGGTGCCGAGCAGCGCGCCGAGGGCGTTGGCCCCGGCGTCGCCGAGCATGGCCCGCTCGCCCAGGTCCTCGGCCAGCAGCGCGGCGGCCGAACCGAGCGGGGCGGCGACCGCGGTGCGGCCGTGCTCGGAGGTCGCGGCGAGCACGCTTCCGGCGCCGAGCGCGACCTTGATCGCTCTTCCGGGTCGCAGGTCGAACAGGTTCAGCAGGTTCGCACCGCCTGCCACCAGACCTGCGTTAATCATAAAATCTGTGGCCCCCAGCATCCGGCTGCCCCGGCCGTGGCCACTCGGCCCGCCCTGGCCGCCGAGGCCGCCCTGGCCGCTCAGGCCGCCCTGGCCGCCGAGGCCGAGCAGTGCGCTGGCCGCCAGGCCCGCCGCGCCGATTCCGCCCAGCTTGACCGCCCCGGTGGTCAGCTCGCCGCGGCGCAGCGCGCCGAGGTGGCCGCGGAACCCGCGGCTGGACCCGCTGCCGGCCAGGTCGTCGTAGCCGCCCAGCGCCGCGGCGGCGGTGCCGGCCACCAGCATGGCCGCCCGCTCCCGGCCGGTCAGGCCGCGGGCCGCCAGCGCTCCCGCCATGCCGCCGATGGCGACCGCCGGCCCCTCCAGCAGCGTGACCGGCTCCCCCCGGTGGTTGGTCCTGGACCAGGTGGCGTCGCCGCCGGGGGGACGCTGCCGCAGCGCGGCGTAGGAAAGCCCCGCGGCCCCGGCGGCCAGCGCCGCGGGGCGGATCGGAAGTCGGCTCATGTTGTCTTTCTCGCGTGGTGAGGGTTGCTCTCGGTGCCGGAGTTCAGTTCTTGGTGCCGGGGCTCTTGGTTCCGGAGTTCTTGGTGCCGGGGCTCTTGGACTGCTTCGAGTTCTTGGTGGTGGAGTGGCTGGTGGTGGTCGTCGGGCTCGAGGACGCCGTCGGGCTCGACGACGGCGCGGGGGCCGGGCTCGGGGCCGTGCCGGGACCCACACCGTAGCTGGCCGGCGCGTGCCCGGTCAGGAGCTCGTACAAGGCTTGCACGGTCATGATCTCGCCGCTGGGCTGGTCGGCGTTGTCGATCGTGCTCACCTTGCCCGCGCCGGAGACCACGGCGTCGACGGCGCTGCCAGGGCCCGAGCCGGTCAGCGACCCGGCCAGCACCGTCCGGTGGCTGGCGGCCTGGAACTGCTCGGCCACCGCGATCAGGGCCTGGTTGGCCGGGCTGGAATCGTTGGTGGTGGGCGGCGTGGCCGACGCCACCACCACGGCCATGGTCGCGGCCGGCAGCGTGCTCGGGCTGGAGTTGGTAGGCGTGCTGATTGTCAGGTAGCCCTGCTGGCCGAACGCACTGAGCACCGCCTGGCTCTGGGCCGAGGTGAGGCCGACGCCGTTCTTGTCCACCACCGCGGCCGCGATGACCTGCGCGGCCTCCTGCTGGCCGCCCACCGGGCCGGCCACCGGCTGGGTCGGCAGCGCCACCCCGGCGTTCGGGGCCTGAGCCTGGGCGACCTGGATGAGGTTCTGCTCGGTGCTCTCGGCCGCGTCGAAGAACTTGGCCTGCAGCGACATCTGGCCGGTGACCGTACCGCCGGCCTGCTTGACCGCCGCGGTCACGCCGGTGATCACCTGGCTGTCGGCGTTGGGCGCCGTGATCAGCACGACGGTCTGCCCGGTCAGCAGGTGGCCGAGCAGCCGGCTGGCCCCCGCCTGGGCGAAGGCCTGGTCCGCGCTGATCTGCTGCTTGAGCGTGTTGTTCTGCTTGGTCAGGCGATTGTTCTCGCCCGTGACCCGGTTCGCGAGTTGCTGCAGGGCGGCCTCGGTGGCCTGCGGCAGCAGGTTCGCGCCGATGGCCAGGCCAATCGCGAGGGCCAGGAAGACGGCGATAATCGAGACGAGGTGGTATCGGAAATCGATCACTAGAAGAGTCCAGTTAGCCACAGCTTCACGTGGTTAAGGACCACATGAAGGTATTCCAGCCAGGTGTGGCCCAGGGGCAGCGACAGCACCGCGACCACCAGGGTCACCAGCGCCGCCAGCGCGAGCATCACCAGCGCCCAGCCGGAGATCCGGCTCTTGTAGAGCCGACTGACCCCTTTGGCGTCGACGATCTTGTCGGCCACGCGGATCCGCGTCAGCACGGCGCTTGCCATTCCCGACCGGCCCTTGTCGAGGAACTCTACCAGCGAGAATCGCATCCCGACCACGACGATCAGGGTCGCCCCCGCCTCATCGGCCATCAGCACCGCGACGTCCTCGCTGGTGCCGCTGGCCGGCAAGGTCACCGACTTCAGGCCCAGGTCCTGCACCCGCGGCAGGCCAGGGGCGTAGCCGTTGGGATATGCGTGCACGACGATCTCGGCGCCGCAGTTCAGGGCGCGGTCGGAGACCGAGTCCATGTCGCCGACGATCAGGTCGGGCCGGTAGCCCGCCTCGAGCAGGGCGTTGGCGCCGCCGTCCACGCCGATCATCACCGGCTTGAACTCGCGGATGTAGGCGTGCAGTGCCTTGAGGTCGTCGCTGTGCCGGTAACCGCGGGCCACGACCAGCGCGTGCCGGCCCTCCAGCCTGGTCCGCAGCGGCGGGATCCGGATGCCCTCGACGAGCAGCTCGGAGTCCCTGCTGATGTACTCCATGGTGTTGGCGACGAAGGCCTTGAGCTGAGTGGCCAGCCCTTCCTTCGCGCTCTCCATGTCCGCGGCGACCGTCTGCGCCGTCTGCAGCGTGCCCTTGGCCAGGGCCGCTTCCCCGATGTACAGGGTGTCGCCGTCCAGCCGCACCGCCTGGCCCTCGCGGAGCTGGTCGAACGGCTCCGGGCCGACGTCGTCGACCAGCGGGATGCCGGCCTCGATCAGCACCTGCGGGCCCAGGTTGGGGTAGCGGCCGCTGATGCAGGGCGCGGCGTTCACCACGGCGGCGGCCTCGCACCTGACCAGCGCCTCGGCGCTGACCCGGTCCAGGTCGGCGTGATCGATGACGGCCACGTCGCCGGGCTTCAGGCGCCGGATCAGCGTCTTGGTCCGGCGATCAAGGCGAGCCGGGCCCAACACGCCGGGCAGGTCAACAGGCCTGGACCGGCGCGTTCCGGGCAGACTGCGGTTCGGCGCCTTCATCGGATAGCAAGTTTGCCAGATATCGCGGCTTACCAGGTCACAGCCTGCATATGGCCAGGCACACCCAGGCCTATCCGAGGCCCATCCGAGGCCCAGGGCTGGTCAGGCCGGGTCGGGCAGCCCGGCTCGCTCGGCCGCCGCCGCGTCAAGCAGCTCGGCCGCGTGGGCCCGGCCGAACTCCGAGTCCTCCAGCCCGGCCAGCATCCGGGACAGCTCCCGGAGCCGGCCGTCGTCGTCCAGCCGCACGATGCCGCTGGAGACCACCGCCCCGGTGTCCGATTTCTCCACCACCAGGTGGGTATCGGCGAACGCCGCCACCTGCGGCAGGTGGGTGACCACGATCACCTGGGCCAGCCGCGCCAGCCGGGCCAGCCGGCGGCCGATCTCGACGGCCGCCTTGCCGCCGACCCCCGCGTCGACCTCGTCGAACACGAACGTGGGCACCGGGTCGGCGCCCGCGAACACCACCTCGATGGCCAGCATCACCCGCGACAGCTCGCCGCCGGAGGCGCCCTTGGTCAGCGGCAGCGCCGGGGCGCCGGGGTGCGCCGTCAGCCGGATCTCCACCTCGTCGGCGCCGTGCGGCCCGAAGTCGGTGCTGGGGGTCACGTTCACCGCCAGCCGGGCATGCGGCATGGCCAGGGCGGCCAGCTCGGCGGTGACCGCCTCGGCGAACCGGGTGGCGGTCTGGGTCCGGGCCTTGGTCAGCTGCCCGGCCCGCTCGGCCACCTCCGCGGCCAGCGCCTGCTCCTCCTGGGCCAGGGCGGCGATCTTGTCGTCGTCGTTATCCAGCTCGCCGAGCCGGGCCGCGGCCGCCTTGGCCCACCGCAGCACTGCGGCGAGGTCTCCGCCGGGCGGATCAGCCGGCCCGCCAGCCGGCCCGCCAGCCGGCCCGCCAACCGGGGCCTCCCCCTCGGCCGGCACCGAGCCGTCGGCCGCCGCGCGGCCGGCCCGCTCGGCCGGCCCGTCTGGCCCGGCCGGCCCGGGTACGCTGACCCCGCCCACCGTCGCCGTGCCGTACGCCCGCACCAGCCGGGCCAGCTCGGCCCGGCGCTCCTGGACCACCGCCAGCCGGGCCGGGTCGGCCTCCACCGACTGCGCGTACGAGGCCAGCTCCGTGGCCACGTCGGAGACCAGGTAGGCGGCCTCGGAGACCCGGCCCGCCAGCGCGGCCAGGTTGGAGTCGTGGTGGGCCGCCGTCTCCAGCGCCTGCTTGGCCGTGCCGAGCAGCGACACCGCGTCGGCGGCCTCGTAGGAACCGCTGGACGGGTCGCCGAGCAGCGCCTCGTGCGCGGTCGTGGCCGCCGAGTGCAGGGCGTCGGCGTTGGACAGCCGGTCGTCCTCCTCGCGCAGCTCGATGTCCTCGGCCTCGACCGGGCTCAGCCGCTCGATCTCCTCCAGGCCGCGGCGCAGGTCCTCGGCCTCGCGGGCGCGCTCGCGGGCCTGGGTGGTCAGCTCGGTCAGCTCGGCCCGCACCTGCTGGTGCCGCCGGTAGGCGCGCTGGTAGCCGCCCATCAGGTCGGCGAACTCCGGTCCGCTGAACCGGTCCAGCGCCTCGCGCTGACGGCCGGGCCGCAGCAACTGCTGCTGGTCCGACTGGCCGTGCACGGCGACCAGGTCATCGGCCAGGTAGGTCAGCAGCGACACCGGGACCGAGCGGCCCCCGGCCGTGGCCCGCGACCGGCCCTCGGCGCTCACCGTGCGGCCCAGCAGCAGCGTGCTGCCCTGGTCGTCAAGGTCGCCGCCGGCGTCCTCCACCTGCCGGGCCACCGTCCCGTCCGGGTCCACCCGCAGCCGGCCCTCGACCGCGGCCCGGTCGGCGCCCGGCCGGACCCTGGCCGGGTCGGCCCGGCCGCCGAACAGCAGGCCCAGGCCGGTCACGACCATCGTCTTGCCGGCGCCGGTCTCCCCGGTCACCACGTTGAAGCCGCCGGAGAACTCCAGCACGGCGTCGTCTATGACGCCGAGCCTGGTGATCCGCACTTCCTCAAGCATCGCCGCCAGGCTCCTCATCTTCTGCCCGGCCGGTCGTCTCCGGCCCGGCCATGCCTTCTCGGCCCGCGCCCGCGCGGCCCGTGGCCCCGCGGCCGCGCCAGCCCGTCACCGGCAGCCCGAACTTCTCCACCAGCCGGTCGGTGAACGGCGCGCCCGCCGCGGGTGCGCCCGCGGCGGGTGCGCCCGCGGCGGGTGCGCCCGCCGCGGCCAGCCCCCGGCCGGGCCGGGCCAGCCGGGCCAGCAGCACCGGCCTGGTGCCGCGCCTCACCTCCACGCGGGCGCCTGGTGGCAAATCGACCTTACGTCGCCCATCGCACCACAGAACAGCACCGGACGTCTCCGATAGCCCGCCGCCGGCCCCGATCACCTCGGCCGCCAGCATCGAGCGCGGCGACACCACCATCGGGCCGGCGAACAGGGCGTGCGCGCAGATGGGCACCATGAGCAGCGCCTCGACCTCGGGCCACACCACCGGCCCGCCGGCCGAGAACGCGTAAGCGGTCGACCCCGTTGGGGTGGCGAACACCACCCCGTCGCAGCCCCAGCGCGACAGCGGCCGCCCGTCCACCTCGATGACCAGGTCGAGCATCCGCTCCCTGGCCGCTTTCTCCACGCTGGCCTCGTTGAGCGCCCAGGTGGTCTCGAGCACCTCGCCGTTGGTCCGGACGGTGACATCCACCGTCATCCGCTCCTCGACCGAGTACTCGCCTGCCAGCACCCGGTCCACGGCCTCCGAGAGATCCTCCGGCTCGGCCTCGGCCAGGAACCCGATCCGCCCCAGGTTCACTCCGAGCAACGGGACGCCGGCCCCCCGGGCCAGCTCCGCGGCCCTGAGCAGCGTGCCGTCACCGCCGATGACCAGGACCATCTCGGTTTCCGCGGCGGCGGCAGGCGACACCGGCACCGCGTCCGCTGACGGGCAGCCCAGCTCGGCCGCCTCCGGCTCCAGCACCCGGACCGCCACCCCGGCCCCGGTCAGCCGGGCGATAACCACCCGCGCGATGCGCCGCGCCGCGTCCCGCCCGGTGTGCGCCACCAGCAGCATCGTCCGGTCACTCATTGCGGCCCCGCCTCAATAGCCTGCCGCAACGCCGCCTCGTCCAGCGCCGGCGCGCCGCGGCGCAGCCACAGGAAGTACTCCACGTTTCCCGACGGCCCCGGCAGCGGGCTGGGCGTCACCCCGAGAACCCCCAGGCCGAGGTCGGCCGCGGCCGCCGCCACCGCGGCCACAGCCGATTGCCGCAACGCGGGGTCGCGGACCACCCCGCCCGAGCCGACATTGCCCTTGCCCACCTCGAACTGCGGCTTAACCATTAGCACGAAGTCCGCCTCCGGCGCCGCGCAGTCCACCAGCGCCGGCAGCACCAGGGTCAGAGAGATAAACGACAGGTCGGCGGTGACCACGCCGGGCGGCGGGGCCACCTGCTCGGGCCGCAGGCCGCGCACGTTGACCCGGTCCAGCGCTGTCACCCGCGGGTCGTTGCGCAGCGACCAGGCCAGTTGGCCGTAGCCGACATCCACCGCCACCACCTCGGCCGCCCCGGCGCCCAGCAGCACGTCAGTGAAACCGCCCGTCGACGCGCCCGCGTCCAGGCAGCGCCGCCCGGCCACGCTCAGGCCGCCGAACGCCGCCAGCGCGCCGGCCAGCTTGTGCCCGCCGCGCGACACGTAGCCCGGCTCGGATTCCTCCTGCCGGACCGTGATCGCCGCGCCCACCGCCACCTGGGTGGCCGCCTTGGCCGCGGCCGTCCCGCTCACCTCGACGCGGCCCGCGGCGATCAGCTCGGCGGCCTGGTCACGCGACCGGGCCAGGCCCCGCCGGACCAGCTCGGCGTCCAGCCGCAGCCTCCTGCTCATCCCGATGCTCAATCCATTCGCTGCCAGCGTGCTCAGCCGCGATCCCGCCCGGCGGGGCCGACCGCCGGCCGCGAGCCGAGCTCGCCCAGGACCTCGCTCAGCTGAGCGTGGACATGCTCGAAAATAGCCGGATGCTCAGTCACCGGCAGTTCGGTCAGGTCGTCGAGCGCGCTCAGGGCGGTGTCGACCCTGGGCTCGCCGGTTTCTGGCCGCGGTACGGCCAGCGGGTGCTCACCCGCGTTGTCGGGCTCCATCACTGCCTTTCGGTGGAACTGCCTTTCGGTGGAACTGCCTTTCGGTGGAACGGCTAACGGGCTCGCGGCGGAGGTCCACTAACCCTGTCAGGAACGCTACCGTCCGATGACGATAGAACGCTGCATCGGGCGCGTCCGGGTATCTCGTGTGCCCCGCGTACCCCGGTAACTCGCGTGAAGCTGGCCGGACGACAATGACCTTGAGAGCGAGGACGACGATGGCGACAGCGCAAGAGTGCCAGGCCGCCCTGGACAGCCTGATCGGGCGCATCGCGGGCCTGGACGCCGAGCGCCGGTCGGCGTACCTGGCCGACCGGACGCTGAGCTGCCGTGTCCCCGACCTGGGCATGACCTTCGTGACCCGGATCAGCACCGACGGCGCCGAGCCGGTCGCCGAGGCCGCCAACGGCTCCGCACCCGCCCAGGTGCGCTTCACGGCCAAGAGTGACGACGTGGTGGCGATCGCCGCCGACCCCGGCAGCTTCGCCAGGGCGTGGCTGACCGGGCGGCTCAAGGTCGAGGGCAACGTGTTCGACCTGCTGCGGCTGCGCAAGCTCATGTAGCCGGAATCTGCCGACCCTTCTTGCTGTTATCAGAGTCTGTCATGCAGGCATCTCGGTGACCGCTGGGAGGGATCGCGAGCGGCCAGTGGCGAGCGCGGCCCGGATCTCGGCGGCCACCTGTTCGCCGGCTGACCGGATGCGGCTGGGCGGGTAGTGCAGCACGATGATGCCGAGCGAGCTCATCCGGCCGTGCCGGGCCATGGTCTGCTCCCAGGCCGCCGGCGACAGGTGCCACTCCCGCGAATCCACCTCTACTGCCACCCCGGCCTCCGGCCACCAGGCGTCCGGGCGGGCCAGGAACTTCCCTTCGACATACAGAAACGGGTTCAGCAGCGGCATGGGCAGCCGCGTCCGCCGGATCAGGTCCAGGAGATCCCCCTCGGCCGCCGACCTGACCCCGTCGGCCACATCGGCCAGCGCCCGCCGCAGCCCGGCCGACCCCCGGACTGGACCGTTCGCGAGTTCCTCGGCCAACTGCCAGATCTGCACCTTCTCCCGCTGCACCCCGGCCGCCACAATCGCCCTCAACTCAGCCGCATCGGCTAACCGCCGCGCAGCGTCGGCAATGGCACGTGCGGGCGGCGCGTAGATGATGGCTCGGTCCTCGAAGGCGACGTTCGGCTCGAGCCCAGTGCGGTGCAACCGGGCGAACCCGATGCTCCGGCGGAGGCATCCCAGCTCGACCAGCACGTCAACCTCATCCCCTGGGTCCGCGATCAGCTTGTGCCAGGCCAGCGCGGCACGGCCGGTGATGGCGATGCCTGGACCGGCGTACAGGTAAGCGGCTGCTGCTCGCTGTCGCGCCGTCATCTCACCGGTGCTGGTCAGGAAGACGCCGGGGAGCACGATCTGCCAGGGTCCGCCGGGGCGGATGCGGTGGCGCAGCGCGGACTCGGTCATCGCACAGGCATAAATCTGCTGGCGGCTCACGACGCCGTGCTGGCGGGAGATAAGGCGCTCAAGCGCCGCGTGGTCGAAGCTGCATAATTGTCCCATAGCGTCACCTTGACACCACGCTCTGACAGCCTGTCCGCCCGCCGCGGCGGGCGCAACGCCCGGCCAACGACGTGGTTGTTGCTCTCAAGTCGCT
>Ga0134126_10001467_pt1 | contig 30047 bp, 20 predicted proteins | sample KB31752_FD_96881 | JGI IMG/M metagenome (GOLD analysis project Ga0134126, IMG submission 96881) | Terrestrial soil microbial communities with excess Nitrogen fertilizer from Kellogg Biological Station, Michigan, USA - KB3-175-2 | ecosystem: Environmental > Terrestrial > Soil > Unclassified ... | reverse complement strand
GTCGTCGGCGCCGGTGATCGTGACGGTGGTGGCCGCCCAGGCCCCGGTGACGGTGACAGTGGCCGCCACCTACGTCGACCAGCCGACGACGGTGACGGTGACCGTGGGCGGCCCGACCGGACCGGCGCCGACGGGCACAGTGGAGGTCACCTACGGCTCGTTGACCGGCGGAGAGGTGATCGCCTCGGCGCACGTGTCCCCGGGACACGAGCGGGTACTGGGCACGGTGACGCCCACCGCCATAGGGGCCCTGCCGGTGGTGGCGTGGTTCACCCCCACCACAGGCGACTTCACCGGGTCGAGCGGCACCGCCACAGTGGTGGCGGCGGCCCAGCCGACGGCCTTCGCCCAGTTCTTCGTCGGTGGCGGCTCGGTGCCGCGGGTGGGCCAGCCGACGCCGGTGACGGTGATCGTCTACCACCAGCTCGGTGCCCAACCGGCGCCGACCGGCAACGTGACGGTGACCGGGGCCACAGGGGCCCAGTGCCTGGCTCCCCTGTTCGGCCTGTCGACAGGTTTCACGGCTCAGGGCACCTGCCAGCTGGGTTTCACCGCGGTCGGTCCCGAGGCGGTCGAGGCCACATACGCCGGCGACCGGTACTCGGCCCCTGCGGTGTCGGCCACGGCGGTGACCGTGCTGAAGCGGACAGCGTCGGTGCAGTTCTCGGCGTCCCCGACCCAATGGGTGGCCGGCGAGGCGGCGACGTTGTCCTGGAGCATCGTCGGACCGACCGTGGCGGACGGCACGGTGACGGTCCTCGACCTCGGGGTCACGGTGTGCTCTTCCACCAGCCTGGTCGGTAGTTGCCAGATCACCTTCCCGTCGAACAGCCCGACACAGCCCGAGTCCTTCGTCCTCCAGTACTCGGGGGACGCCGACGTCAATCCCGCCTACGCCACCGTCCAGGGCACCCTGGCGGCGTGCGTCGTGGTGAACACCCCGCAGGTCACCCCGGCGGGAGCGGGGACGGTGCAGATCCTGTCGACGCCCAACTGCGACAACGGCACCGGCTACGTGGCGGGTAGCCAGCTCCGCCTCCAGGCGACGCCGACCGGGTCCTACCAGTTCCAGGAGTGGGCCGGCGACGGGACGAAGAGCAGCTACGACGCCTTCCTCGTCCAGGGCCCCGGACCGATCACCCCCTGGGCGCTGTTCGACGAGCCGTGCGTGACAGTGACCATCGGGACCACCCAACCGGCGACACTGCGGACAACAGCCGGCGACGTCTACAGCCAGGCGGTGCCGAACTGCCCGGGGGCATCGGCCCAGTGGCAGTACCACCCGTCCGGGTCCCAGTCGGCCTCCTTCGTCATCGGGACCACCATCACGGTGTCCGCCCACCCCAACCAGCTCACGTCGGGGTACCCCGCAGTCCTCTACGGCTGGACCGGCGTGCCGGGCGACCAGACGGGGACGGTGGTGCAGGTGCCGATCACCGGCACAACCCTGGTCCTGGCCAACTTCGGGCCGACCTGCGACCACGGCCTCTCGGTCACCGCCGTCGGCGGCGGGACCGCCACTGTGGGCACCCCGACCAATTGCTCGTTCGGCGGCAGCGGCTACGCCAAGGGGACCCAGGTGGCCGTCAGCACGAAGGCGTCGGGGACGCAGTACTTCGTGCGGTGGACAGGACCGGTGTACCCGGGCACCACCGGGACGACCTCGGCGACCGGTACCGTCCCGGTCACCGCCGACAACGAACAGGTGAAGGCCGTCTACGGCAGCTGCGTCAGCCTGTCGTTGGTGAACACGAACGGGGACGCCCAAGGGCTCCTCGGGACGGTGTCGGTGTCGCCGGCCGGGAACTGCCCGACGATGGGGAACGGGTGGTACCTGCCCGGCACCCGGGTGACCCTGACCGGGTCGTACAACTACCAGGGGGTCTCGTTCCGGGGGTGGACAGGGGACCCGACACCGCTGTCGACATCGCTTACCGCCTCGATGGTGCTGAACGGCAACTCGACGGTGACCGCCGAGTTCTACGACTCGTTCACCTGCCGGGTGCTGACAGCCAAGGTGATCCCCGCCGGTTCGGCCACCCTGGCCACCACATTCCCGTTCGGCAGCAACGGCTGCCCGCCGGGCACGTACTACGACCGGTGGCGGGGGACAACAGGCAGTCCGGCGACGTTCACCGCCACGCCCGCCCACGGGCACCCCCTGCAAGGCTGGTCGGCGTCCACCCACCAGGCGACGGCGACAGGTGGGACAAAGGTGGTCCACTACCCCGGCGTGGCCGGCTCGTCGTTCGGCCTCACATTCCTCGGGACAAGCGCCGTCACCGCCTGGACCTGTGAGGCCGTCTACCCGCAGGTCACCCTGATCAGCCCGAACGGCACCCGGCACACCGAGGAGGCGCCGAGCACAGCCGACTTCGTCGACGTCTCCCCACCACCCGACTGTCCGATCGGCACGGCCTCCTACACGGTGGGCACCATCTTCTCCCCGGCGGCCAACGCCCCGTCGGTGGGGTACCAGTTCGAGGGGTGGAGCGGTTCGGCGTCGGGGACCACACCGGACGCCCCCGGGATCACCCTGAACGGGACAACCGCGCAGGTGACAATCACTGCGACCTACCAGGTCGTCTGTCACAAGCTCACCTCGAACTACTCCGAAGGGGTCACCGCCAGCCCGGCGCCGAACTGCCCGGATACGTCGGCGACAACACACGAGTACATCGGCGGCACCACGGTGGCGTTGGCCGCCACCGGGAAGAGCGGCGACAACTTCACAGGGTGGACCGGCAGCCCGACGGGGTCGACGGGCAACTACGCCTGGGTGACCATGACAAAAGACGTGGCGGTCTACGCCGACTACACCGGCAAGTCGGTCGGCCAGAAGATCAGCGACGCCGTCACCGAGGCGGCCACAGAGGTGGCCATCGCCGCCAAGAAGGCGACGGGAGTGGTCGCCGCGGCGGCCTCGGCCCTGCTCGTCGGCGAGAACCCGCTGACCGCCGCCGGGAGCATGGTCGTCCTGCTCGGCACCGGGGTCAGCGACCTGCTGAAGGCCCTGGGCGTCAGCGGGTCGGGGCTGACAGACCTGAACAACGTCCTCACCGACATTTCCCAGACGATCACCATGGCGACCGCCTACCTCAACTGCACCACGGTGTGGTCGGCCAACGGTAACACCACAGCGGCTGGCGCCTCACCGACGACCGTCAAGACATCGGCGGTCGGCCAGATCGGCAACCAGTACGCCCAGACACGGTTCAAGGGCGAGGCCACATCGTCCTACTACGAGGGGCTGGCCGAGGAGGAGGCGGCCCAGCAGGCGGCGGCCCAGCAGCCGTACAAACTGACCGGTGCCCCCGAGGGGGCGGTGGCGGAGACGAGCGCGCTGGACTCGGCCGCGTCGTCGTACCGGTTCGTGTCGAAGTGGGGGACCCGGATCGGGGCGGGGGCGACGGTGGCCATCAGCATCGCCGACGAGGTCAGCACAGGGCCGGGGACCGGCTGGGACAGCTCGGCCACCACAGCCTGGACGGGGGGGTCGCAGGTGTACAACGCCTGCCTGACGGCGTCCGAGCCGACATACATGAAGACCCTCACACAGCAGTACCCGACAGGCTGACCGCCGGGCTCTGGCCACCGGCCGGCGTGCCCCTCGTCGGAGCCCCTTCGCCAGAGATGGGGAGAACGGTCGGTAGAATGGGGGGATGACGACCACGCCCGACTCGACCGCCGGACAGCCCGGGAGCCGGGAGACCGGCACCTTCACCGTCAAGCGTGGCCTGGCCGACATGCTCCGCGGCGGGGTCATCATGGACGTGGTCGACGCCGACCAGGCCAAGATCGCCGAAGACGCCGGGGCGGTGTCGGTGATGGCCCTGGAGCGGGTCCCGGCGGACATCCGCCGGGACGGTGGGGTGGCTCGGATGAGCGACCCTGCCCTCATCCAGGGAATCCAGGAGGCGGTGACCATCCCCGTGATGGCCAAGGCCCGGATCGGTCACTTCGCCGAGGCCCAGATCCTCCAAGCCCTCGGGGTGGACTACATCGACGAGAGCGAGGTGCTCACCCCCGCCGACGAGGCCCACCACATCGACAAGTGGGCGTTCACCATCCCGTTCGTGTGCGGGGCCACCAACCTGGGGGAGGCGCTGCGGCGCATCTCCGAAGGGGCGGCGATGATCCGGTCGAAGGGCGAAGCCGGCACCGGCGACATCGTCGAAGCCGTCCGGCACCTGCGGTCGATCACCGGCGACCTCCGCCGGATCACCCAGGCCGACAGTGCCGAGCTGTACGGCTGGGCGAAGGACCTCCAGGCACCGATCGGCCTGGTCCGGGAGATCGCCGAGACCGGCCGGCTGCCGGTGCCGATGTTCTGCGCCGGGGGTATCGCCACCCCGGCCGACGCCTCGCTGGTGATGCAGCTCGGTGCCGAAGCCGTGTTCGTGGGGTCGGGCATCTTCAAGAGCGACGACCCCGCCCGGCGCGCCCGGGCCATCGTGGAGGCCACCACCCACTACGCCGACGCCGAGCACGTCGCCAAGGTGTCGACCGGCCTGGGTGACGCCATGCGGGGCCAGCAGGTCGGAGGGCTCACCGAGCACGACCGGCTGGCCGGTCGTGGTTGGTAGCCGGGCGGCTGGTAGCCCGACCCTCAGTCGGGCGTGACGGCCGCGCACCCGACCGCGCACCCGGCGTGACGATCGGCATCCTCGCCCTCCAGGGCGACGTCCGCGAGCACGCCGCCGCCTTCGCCGACCTCGGCGAGCCCACCCGGCTGGTGCGCCGGCCGGCGGACCTCGAAGGGGTCGCCGGGCTGGTGTTGCCCGGCGGGGAGTCCACGACGCTGTCGATGCTCCTGGAGTCGTCCGGGCTCTACGAGCCCCTGGCCGAACGCCTGACGGCAGGGTTGCCGGCCTTCGGCACCTGTGCCGGCCTGGTCCTGTTGTCCCGGCAGATCCTCGACGGCCGACCGGACCAGCGGTCGTTCGGGGTGCTGGACTGCGCCGTCCGCCGGAACGGGTACGGCCGGCAGCGGTACTCCTTCGAAGGAACCCTCGACGCGTCGGGGCTGGGAGCCCTCGACGGCTCGGGGGGCGACGCCGGTGACGGCCCGGCGGCCCACGCCGGTGACGGCCCGGCGGCCCACGCCGGTGACGGCTCGGCGGCCCACGCCGGTGACGGCCCGGTGCCGATGCCGGCGGTGTTCATCCGGGCCCCGGTGGTCGTGGAGACCGGCCCGGGGGTCGACGTCCTGGCCACCCTGGGGTCGGCGGGTGACGGCCGGCCGGAGCCGGTGGCGGTGCGGCAGGGTCCGGTGCTGGCCACCGCCTTCCACCCAGAACTGACGGCCGACCGCCGGTTGCACCGGCTCTTCGCCCGGATCGTCGCCGGCCGCGCCACCTGAGACCGGGGCCAGGACCGGCGGCTAGCCTGCGGGCGTACCGACCCGGGAGGCGCGGGCGGGGGGAAGCCACCAGAGACGAGCGCGCATTGGCGACCAGGCTGGAACACGGCGACACGGCGGCCGCGGACACACTGGGGACGGTGCCACTGGCCGGCCCTGCCACTGCCACGGCCGTCCGGCCCGGTGGTGGGGTGGCCCGGCTCACCGTGACGGTGCTGGTGGTGGGCCTGGTGGCGACGGCCCTGTTGACCTGGTTGACCTGGTGGATCAACGACCGGAACGAGAGCCGGCTGCTGAAGCTGCAGGTGCAGGAGGGGGTGACGGCGCTCGGGGCGGCGGTGCCGAGCATCCAGACGCCGCTGGCGTCGGCGGGTGAGCTGGCGAAGGCCACTGGGGCGCCGTCGGCGTTCGAGCAGTACATGACGCCGTACGTCGGGAGCCACCGCCCGTTCGTCTACGCCTCGTTGTGGCGGGTCACAGGGTCGGGCCCGCCTCAACGGCTCGGGGCCGTCGGGCAGGTGCCGGGTGAGAGCGGCGGGACGTCGAGTACGGCGAAGGCGGACCGGTTCATCGAGCAGGCCTCCGGTTCGCCGCAGCTGGCGGTGGCGGGACTGCTGCACGGGCCCTACCCGCGGGTCGGCTTCGCCTACCCGACGACGGGAGGGACACCGAAGTACGTGGCGTTCGCCGAGGAGGTGGTGGCCCCGACACGACGGATCCAGTTGTCCGGCCAGACCGGGTTCACCGACCTCGACTTCGCCCTCTACCTCGGCGAGGAGCGCCCGGGCGACCTCATCGCCGCCACGGTCGGCCACCTGCCGATCACCGGGCGTACGGCGACGGCGACGGTGCCGTTCGGGAACACCGTCCTGACCGTGGTGGCCACCCCGGCCGGACAGCTCGGGGGGACCCTGCTGGAGGACCTGCCCTGGATCGTGGTGGGTCTCGGCGCGGTGCTGTCGGTGGTGGCTGCCGTGCTGACCGAGTGGTTGGTCCGTCGGCGGAAGACCGCCGAGCGCCTGGCGGAGGACAACCGGCGGCTCTACGGGCAACAGCACTCCATCGCCGAGACCCTGCAGCGTTCGCTGCTGCCGGAGGAGCTGCCGGACATCGCCGGCTTCGAGGTGGAAGCCCGGTACCTCGCCGGCGTGGAGGCCATGGACATCGGTGGAGACTGGTACGACGTCATCCCCGACGACGACGGCGGCTTCCTGTTCGTGGTCGGCGACGTCTCCGGCCGGGGGCTCCGGGCGGCCACCGTGATGGCGTCGTTGCGGTACGCCATCCGGGCGTACGCCGCCGAGGGGGACCGACCGGAGGTCATCCTGTCCAAGTTGGGGGCCCTGCTGGCGGTGGAGCGCGACGGCCACTTCGCCACCGTCCTGTGCGGTCGGGTGGACGCCGACGGGTCGATGACGCTGGCCAACGCCGGTCATTTCCCGCCGGTCCTCACCGACGACCACGGCGCGGCCTTCGTGCCGGTGGACGTCGGCGTCCCGGTGGGGGTGTCCGGATCGGCGGTCTACCAACCGTCGTCGGCGGCCTTGCCCGCCGCGGGCACCCTCCTCGCCTTCACCGACGGCCTGGTGGAGCGACGGGGCGAGCACATCGGCATCGGCCTCGAACGGGTGCGGGAGGCGGCGGCCGACGAAGTGGGGTCGCTGGGGGACACCCTGGACCGGATCGTCGGCGACCTGCTGGAAGGTGGTTCCGACGACGACACCGCCGTGCTCGGCCTGCGCTGGCCGTCCTGAGGCCGGCCGAGGTGGGCGTGGGCCGGTGACGGTCCGGTGAAGGGGCGTTGGTAGCATCTCAGGGCTGGGAGGTACCCCGCCGGAGCGCCGCCGGCTGGAGGACGCCGGGCAGGGAGGAAAGAGGGACGACATGTCGGGTCACTCGAAGTGGGCCACCACCAAGTACCGCAAGGGAGCCCAGGATGCGGCGCGGGCGAAGGTGTTCGCCAAGCACATCCGCTCCCTGGAGGTGGCCGCCCGGGACGGCGGTGGCACACTCGAGAACAACGCCTCCCTCCGCCTCGCCTACCAGAAGGCCCGGGACGTGTCGATGCCCATGGACACCATCGAGCGGGCCATCAAGCGGGGCACCGGTGAGCTGGAGGGCGTCCGGTACGAGGCGGTGAACTACGAGGGCTACGCCCCCGGTGGCGTGGCGGTGATCGTGGAAACCCTGACCGACAACCGCAACCGGACGGCGGCGGAGATCCGGAACCTGTTCAGCCGCAACGGCGGCTCCATGGCCGAGCCTGGCGCGGTGAGCTGGCAGTTCGCCCGCAAGGGGATGATCGAGCTCGACCGGAGCCTCGACGAGGACCAGATCATGGAGGCCGCCCTCGAGGCCGGGGCGGAGAACCTGGACGACCAGGGGGAGCGGTGGGTGGTCACCTGCGGGCCCACCGACCTCGGCGCCGTCCGGGACGCCCTCGACGCGGCGGGGATGTCGTCGAAGTCGGCCGAGCTGGTGTTCGAGCCGACGACCACGGTGGAGGTCGACGGCGAAGGGGAGGCGCAGAAGGTGCTGCGGCTCCTCGACATGATCGATGACCACGACGACGTGCAGTCGGTGCACGCCAACTACGACATTCCCGACGCCATCCTGGCCGGCTACAGCGGCTGACCGAACGGTCTGGGACCCCGGCGGCCGATGACCGTCCAGGCCGGTACGGCCGGCCCGGCGCCGGTGGCCGTCAGCCCGGTGGCCGTCGACCCGGCTGACCGAGCCGTCGCCCGGCGGCCCGGGCTGATGTCGGCCCTGCCGGTCGTCGCCTGGGGCCTGGTGGCCCTGGCCGGCGCCTACGGGGTGGTCCTGCGGGTGTGGCTGCTGGCCCACGGGCCGATGAACAGCGACGAGGCCGTCGTCGGCTTGATGGGCCGGGCGATCGACGCCGGCCACTTCACCACCTTCTACTGGGGCGCCCAGTACGGCGGGGTGGAGCCGTACCCGGTGGCGTTGGTGCTGCGGTGGGTGAACGGCGGGCCGATGGGGGTGAACGGCACCGCGGCCGTCCTCGGGCTCATCGGCACCGCCCTGGTCGGCCTCCTGGTGGCATCGGCCACCGGCAGCCGGCTCCTCGGGGCCCTGGCCGGGGCGCTGGCCTGGGTGTGGCCGTACGCGACGGTGTGGGGGTCGGTGCGGGAGAGCGGGCTACGCGGGGTGGTGCTGTGCTGCGGCGTGACCCTCCTTATTGGGGCCCTCCGGGTGTACCAGCGTCGGGCCGGCTGGGCGGGCTACGCCCTGATGGGCCTGGCCGCTGGCCTGGGTTGGTGGGCGTCACCGGAGATCGTCTACTTCGCCGTCCCCGCCGCCGTCCTGTTGCTGGCGGCCTGGGACCGGCCGTTCGCCATCGGCCACCGCCTCGACCGACCATGGCGGTGGGTACCGGTGGCCGTCACGGTGGTCGGTGGCGTGGTGGGGGCGCTGCCGTGGATCTACACGAACGTCGGCACCGGGTTCGCCTCGTTGCAGTCCGGCTCGCTGCCGAACACGACCGGACTGGACTACGTCGGCCGGCTGTCGGTGTTCTTCCGCGACATGCTGCCGATGCAGTTCGGCGTCCGGGCGGTGCCCGGCGGGGCGTGGGCCGGCGGAGACGTGGTCGGCCCGGTCCTCTACGGGCTGGTCGGCCTGGTGGTCGTGGCCGCCCTCGTACGGGCAGGGATGGCCGTCCGGCGTGGGCGGGCGGCCGCGCCGTGGCTGGCGGCGGCGGTCGGTGTGGTGGCGTTCCCGTTCCTCTACGCCATGATCCCGGCGGCGGGTTACTGGGAGGACGGCCGGTACGGGGTGATGCTGCCGTCGCTCCTGGTCCTCTTGTTGGCCCTGGCGTTGGTCGGTCCGCCGGTTGCCGCCGCCGGCGCGGAAGCCGGCACCGCCGCTGGTATGGGCTCCGGCGCTGGTGCCGGCACCGGCAACGCCCCGGGCAACGGCGGGGGAGCCGGCCGCCGTGGCCGGCACGCCCGGCACGCCAGGTCAGCCCGGGGCGCCCGGCGTGGCCTGCCCACCAGGCCCGCTGCGGCGAGGGGGCCGGGTGTGGTCGGCCGACTGGCCTTGTTGCTGGCCGGTGGTGGGCTGGTGGTCGGCACCGGGCTGACGGTGGCGACCTCCCGGGCCGGAGGGGTGCCGACGTCGCCGCGGTCGTTCTTCAGCGGATGGACCGATCCGAACACGGCGCTGCGCCGGACGGTGGTGGCCATGGAGGCCCACGGCATCCGGTACGCCTACGGGACGTATTGGACGGCGTACGACCTGGACTTCTTGGCGCCGACCCGGCTGTCGGTGAGCCCGTCGCCGGTCGACGTGGACCGGTGGCCGGCGCTGGCGGCGCAGGTGGCGGCTGCGCCGCAGCAGGCGTGGCTGTTCTTCGCTCCCGGCCAGGAGGCGGCGGCGATGCAGGCGATCGGGGGGAACACAGAGCCGGGTCCGGGCGGGTTCACAGAGCCGCGGTTCGTCGGCCTGCTGGAGGCGGACCACGTGCCGTACCGGGTGGTCCACCTGGGGGTGCTCGATGCGGTGATACCGGCCAGGCGGTTCGAGCTGCCGGGCTGACAGGATGCGCGGATAGGTGTCACTCCTCCCCAGAGAACCGCTCCCAGGCCGACTGGCGCGCCATGCCGAGCGCTTGGCCGATCACTGCCCAGGTGGCCCCAAGCTGGTGGGCCCTTCGGACGTACTGCGTCAGCGTGTACTCGGCCTGGTCTCCGGCCTTCGCCACCCGAGGCAGGCTGGCAAGGACGTCGTCCAGGCCGGCCTCGGCCTCCCAGGGGGCGATGCGCTGGTGCACCTTCGGTCCGGCGGACTTGGGCTTGGCGGCTATGACCTGGCTGCACAGCTCGACACACTGATCGCAGATGTACACACCCGGACCCGCTACCAACGTCTCTACGTCGGTGGAGGCCTTCAAGCAGAAGGAGCACGAAGTCGTCGGTTCCGCGGTGATCATCGGCTGGATCTCCTCTCGTCAGGCATCACCTTACAACGTCAGGGTGGACCTGACACCATGAACCGTCGGAGCTGACCGGGAAAGAACGGCGGCGCCGAGCTCCCGAGACTCCCTTCCGGACGGCGTCTTCCCCCAACGCATGGGGACATGGAGGGCGCTGAGGCCGGGACCTTTGGTAGGTCGTGCGGGTTCGGCCTAGCAAGAATTCCCCTGACCAGCGGGAATGGGCGCCCCTGGCGGAGAAAGCTCACCCATGCTGACCTGGGCTTTTGGCAATTCTCTCGGGGTTGAACGCGAGCAAATGGCCAAGGTCCGCTCTCCCGAAGCCGCCTGCAAGGCCGGCGGTAAGGTCCGCGGCAAGGTCCGCAGCAAGGCTGCCTTCGTAGGGTGCGTCCGATGGGAGCCAGCGAAGCCGACGGCCTGAGGGGAAAGTGGCTGCGTCGAGCGGCGTTGGCCGTACTGCTCCGGACCGGACGGCCCCAGACGATCGGTCAGGTGCTGCACGCCGTCGAACGGCTCTACGGGCCGGTGGCCGGGCCGGCACCGAACAAGCTGGTCGCCGACGCCCTCGGTCGGGAGGTCCGGCGGGGCGGTCCGGGTGGCTCGAGGCACCTACGCCGTCGGCACGATCAGCCGAAGTTCGAGATGGCGGCTGCTCAACGGGCCGTTCGACCAACGACCCTGACCCCGAGGTCGTCGGCCGGCCGATCCCCCTCCCGACGGCGGTCGACGGCTACAGTCGAACGCATGTTCGTCCTCGGCATCGACCCCGGCCTGTCCCGGTGCGGGTACGGCCTGGTGTCCCGATCGGGGACGACGTCGGCGCTGACCGCCGAGTCCGCCGGGGTCATCGAGACCGATCCTCGGGCGCCGTTGCCGGACCGGCTGTGGATCGTCCAGCGGGAGCTGCGGGCGCTGATGGCCGAATGCCGGCCGTCGGCGGTGGCGGTGGAACGGGTGTTCTTCCAGGTGAACGCCCGGACGGCCATGTCGGTCGGCCAGGCGAGTGGCCTGGCCCTGGCGGCGGCCGCCGAGTCCGGCTGCGAGGTCGTCCAGTACACCGCCAACGAGGTCAAGCAGGCACTGGTCGGCTACGGGAGCGCCACCAAGGAGCAGGTGCAGCGGATGGTGACGTCGGTGCTCGGCCTCGGGGACACCCCACGCCCGCCGGACGTGGCCGACGCCCTGGCGCTGGCGGTGTGCCACCTCACCACCCTGCCGCTGCGGCGGGCGGTTGCCGCCGCCGTGGGGGCCGCCGCGGTGGGTGCGGGTGCCGTGGGTGCCGGGCCCCTGGGTGCCGGAGCCGGTGGGCAGGCGGACGGGGGACGACGGATGGGACAGACAGGAGGGACGGCGTGATCGGGTCGTTGCGGGGCACCCTGGCGGTGCGGACGGCGGAGGCCGAGGTGGTGGTGGAGGTGGGTGGCGTCGGGTACCGGGTGGCCGTGACCACCGGCACCGCCGCCGCGCTCGGCGCCATGGGGTCGGAGGTGTTCCTGTACGTGCACACCCACGTCCGGGAGGATGCCATCGTGCTGTACGGGTTCGCCCACGACGACGAGCGGCGGTGCTTCGAGGCGCTGCTCGGCGCCCACGGGGTGGGGCCGTCTCTGGCCCTGGCCGTGCTGTCGGCACTGTCGCCGGCGGCCCTGTCGACGGCGGTGCTGGAGGACGACGTGGACACGTTGTGCTCGGTACCCGGGGTCGGTCGGAAGACGGCGGCCCGGCTGCTCATCGACCTGAAGAGCCGGCTGGACCTGCCGGACCTCTCGGCGGCCGGTGCGGCGGTGGACGGCGCCACCCGGTCGGCGCGGGCCGAGGCCCGGGCAGCCTTGGCTGAGCTGGGGTACGGGCCGGACGAGATACGCGTGGCCCTGGACGGCCAGCGCGAGGATGTCGGGGTGGAGGAGCTGTTGCGACTGGCCTTGCGGGAGCTGGCCTCCCGGTGACCCCCGAGGCGCGCCGCGAGGTGCTGCCACCCAGAGCCGCCGCCGGCCAGGAGCCGGGCCGGGGCGTCGACCCGTCGGCGGGACCGGCCGAGGAGGTCGAAGAGGCCGGCCTGCGTCCACGCAGCCTGGCCGAGTTCGTCGGGCAGGCCCAACTGGTGGAGCACCTCGGCATCGTGCTGCAGGCCGCCCGCCGCCGCCGGCAACCGGTGGACCACCTGCTGTTCGCCGGCCCCCCCGGCCTCGGGAAGACGTCGTTGGCCGGCATCGTGGCGGCCGAGATGGGGGTCGGCCTCCGGGTGACGTCGGGGCCGGTGCTCGCCCGGGCCGGCGACCTGGCCGCCCTCCTCACCGACCTCCAGGAGGGCGACGTCCTGTTCATCGACGAGATCCACCGGTTGCACCGGTCGGTGGAGGAGGTCCTGTACCCGGCGATGGAGGACTCCAAGCTGGACATCCTCATCGGCAAGGGGCCGACCGCCCGGTCCATCCGGCTGGACCTGCCCCACTTCACCCTGGTCGGTGCCACCACCCGCACCGGTTTGGTGGCCGGGCCGCTGCGGGACCGGTTCGGGTTCGTCGGCCGGCTGGACCTGTACGCGCCCGACGAGCTCCGGGCCATCGTGCTGCGATCGGGCCAGATCCTGGGGGTGCAGGTCGACGAGGAGGGGGCCGGTCGCATCGCCGAGCGATCCCGGGGGACGCCGCGGATCGCCAACCGGCTGCTGCGCCGGGTACGGGACTTCGTGGAGGTCCGCGGTGACGGGGTGGTGACGGCGGTCGCCGCCGAAGAGGGGTTGGACCTGTTCGGGGTGGACGGGCTGGGCCTGGACAAGGTGGACCGGGCGATCCTGGACGCGCTGTGCGTCCGGTTCAACGGCCAGCCGGTCGGGCTGACGACGCTGTCGCAGTGCATCGGCGAGGAGACCGACACGATCGAGGACGCCTACGAGCCGTACCTGCTCCAGCAGGGGCTCATCCAACGGACCCCACGCGGGCGGGTCGCCACCGCCCGGGCCTGGGCCCATCTCGGCGTGGTGCGCAACGCCGCCGCCTCCCCGGGGCCGGACTCCTCGCTGTTCTGAGCCAGGCCGGCTGGATCGGGCCCGCTGGATCAGGCTGCGGCCAACCCCACCACCGGTCGGTTCAGCGGCTGGCCACCCATCGACCCGGCAAACCCGGCACCGCCGAAGCCGAACACCCCACCGTCGGCGGCGACCATCCAGTAACCGAGCCCTCCCGGGGCGGCGGCCAGGCCGACCACCGGACGGTTGAGGGACTGGCCACCCATCGACCCGTAGAACGGGGCACCGCCGAAGGCGAACACCCCACCGTCGGCGGCGACCATCCAGTAGCCGTGTCCGCCGGGCGCCGCCGACAGCCCCACCACCGGCCGGTTCAGTGACTGCCCGCCCATCGACTCGTAGTAGCCGGCGTCGCCGAAGGCGAAGACCCCGCCGTCCGACGCCACCTCCCAGTACCCCTCGCCGTCGGGGGTGGAGGCGACGCCGACGATGGCCGCATTGAGGAGTCGGCCGCCCATCGACCCGTAGTACTGGGCGTCGCCGAAAGCGAACACTCCACCGTCGGCGGCCACCTCCCAGTAGCCCCCGCCGTCGGGGGTGGAGGCGATGCCGACCACCGGGGCAGCCAAGGTCCGGCCGCCCATCGACCCGTAGTAGCCGGCGTCGCCGAAGGCGAACACCCCACCGTCGGCGGCGGCCATGCGGTAACCGCCGGACGTCAGCGAGAGGCCGTAGCCCGCCGGGTAGAGGACCTGGCTGGAGCTCGGCTGGGTGATGGTCACCGGCAGCTTTCCAGTGGCCGGCACGTCACCGAAGATGACATTGAGCATCGCTTCCACCGACACCGGTTGGAAGTCGTAGTCGGCCACGAAGGTGGGGGCGTTCTGGACGTAGGCGGCGTCGTATGGGGTGCCGACGGCCGCCACCACCACCGGGGTCCCGGTGGCCAGGAGGGCGTTCACCAGTGTGATCTGCGGGGTCTGGCCGGCTGTGTTGGCGCTCCAGGCGTTGTAGGTGTCGACGATGACCAGCTGGCTCTGCCGGGCCGCCGCCACCGCGGCGGCGATCTGTGCCGGGGTGGGTGTGAAGTTGGTGAGGACCTCCTGAGGGTCGAGTCCTCGGGTGGCGAGGTCGGCCACTTGGGCTGTCACGCCCAGTGTCCCGGTCACCAGGATCTTGGTGCCCGGGGACGGGTCCAACGGCAGGACGCCGTGGTCGTTCTTGAGCACGGTGATCGACTGCTGCGCCACCTGCTGGGCCACGGCCAGGTGGGCGGGGGTCCCGACGACGGCACCGACGTTGCCGGCGTCGACGAAGGGGTTCGTGGCCAGGCCGAGCTGCCACTTGAGGGAGAGGATGCGGGTGACGGACTGGTCGAGCCGTGTGGCGGTGATCGTCCCGGCGGTCACCGCGGCGAGCACGGCGTTGTAGGCCTTGACGAAGTCCCCGGTGCTGCTGGTGTTGGGCTCCAGGGCGTAGAGCAGCTCGTCTTCGCCGGCGTCGACGGCCATCACGGCCGCGGTCCCCGGTGTGTAGGCGCTGAGGGCCTGGGCGTTCATGGCGTCGGTGATCAGCAGGCCCTGGTAGCCGAGTTGCCCGCGGAGCAGGTCGGTGACGAAGGTCGGGCTCAAGCTGGACGGGAGGCCGGACGGGTCGACGCCCCGCATCACGATGTGGGTGACCATGATCTGGTCGACGCCGGCGGCGATGGCGGCCTCGAAAGACGGGAAGTTTGTGGCCTCCAACTGAGCGAGGGTCTGGTTGGAGGTGGTGACGCCGGTGTCGGGGTTGGTGCTGGTGTCGCCGAGGCCGGGGAAGTGCTTGGCGGTGGCGCCCACCCCGCCCTGATCCTGGTAGCCGTCGACCTGGGCGGTGGTGAACGACGAGACCAGCGCCGGTGTGTCCCCGAACGACCTCGGACCGTCGGCGGTGTTGAGCGGGTTGGTGTTCACGTCGACCACCGGGGCGTTGTCGACGTTGACCCCCATGGCCCGGAGCTCCTGGCCGGTGATCGCCGCCGCCTGGGAGGCCAGGGCGGTGCTGCCGGTGGCCCCCAGCGCCATGTTGCCGGGGAAGACGGTGGCCGGCGACCCGATCCGGGTGACCACGCCCTCTTCCTGGTCGGTGCTGACCAGCTCGGGGGTGGCCAACGGTTGGTTGCTCGCCGCCTGCTGGATGCCGTTCGACAGCTCCGCCACCGTGGTCGGGTCTGTCAGTCCGTTGGACCAGGCGAAGTAGATGAAGCCGCCTGGGTCGTAGGTGTCGACGATGTCACCGATGGTCGACACCCCCGGGCCGTAGATGGCCTGGTTGGCACCGACGTCGATCGGTGTGCTGTCTGTGGCGGTGGCGCCGAAGCCGTTGACCACGAACATCTGCCCGACCTTCTGGGCCACGGTCATGTGGCTCAGCGTGCATTCGACCCAGGCCGTCTCGTCGGCGGCTGTCGCCGTACAGGGTGACGTGACTGCCGGCACCGACCGGCCGCCGACCTGGGCAGCCTGGCCTGTCTGGGTCGGCGGGGCTGTCTGGGCGGACGCCGCTCCCGCCAACGACACCGGTCCCGCCAACGAGAACAGGGCGGCCGACGCGGCGGTCAGCACGAGGGCGGCCGCGCCGACCCCGAGGGGGCGCCGGCGGGCCCGGTGGGCGTGGGGATGGTGGCGGTGGGTGCGCGGACCGGCGCGGTCGTTCACGGCGTGCTCCTTCGTTCCGAGCCGCTCCGCATCGCAACACCGGGGCGCGCCCGGCCCGGACGTTACTGGTCCGAGGCGGCGCCCTCCGGGATCGCCGACCCGTCCCCCGGCTGCGGGTCGACGGCGCCGGGGGACGGTGGGGCCTGGCGCCGGGTGAGCGGGAAGTGGACTCGGAAGGTGGTGGACCAGCCGGGGGTGTCGACGACGTCGATGGTGCCGTCGTGGGCGTCGACCACCGACTTGGCGATGGCGAGTCCCAGTCCGCTGCCGGGTATGCCGTGCTCGGTGGCGGAGGCCAGCCGGTAGAAGCGCTCGAAGAGCGCCGACCGTTCGCCGACCGGGATACCGGGGCCGTCGTCGAGTACGTCCATCCGGGCGATCTGGCCGTGCCGGCTCACCCGGACCACCACCCGGCTGCCGGTGCCGGTGAACTTGACGGCGTTGCCCAGCAGGTTGCCGAGGAGCTGGTGTAGGCGGGTGGGGTCGCCGTGGACGACCACGGCCTCGTCGGCGACGACGGACACGGTTACGTCGCGCTGGTGGGCGAGGCCGCCGATGGCCTCGACGGCCTCGGTGGCGATGGCCGCCAGGTCGGCGTCGACGAACTGGAGCCGCCGGCCGTGCCCGGCGCCCGGGTCGGCCAACAGGTCGTCGGCCACCTGCAGCAAGCGGAGGGCGCTGCGTTCGATCGTCCGCACCATGTGGGCCTGCTCGCCGTCCAACGGCCTCTGCGGGTCGTCCAGCAGCAGCTCGGCGAACCCCCGGATCGACGTCAACGGGGTCCGGAGCTCGTGGGACACGGCGGCGACGACGTCGTCCTTCATCTTGGTCAGCTCCTGGAGCCGGGCGTTCTGGTCGACCAGGGCCTGGGTGACCTCGCCCTGGGCGGCCAGCAGCCGCTCCCGCTCGGCGGCCAGTTGCTCCCGCTCGGTGACGTCGCGGGCGACCACCACGTAGCCGTGGGACCCGTCGGCTGTCCGCCGGGAGGTGACCACGCCGGCCACCTTGCGGCGGGTGCCGTCCTGGCGGACGTAGGCCCAGACGGACTCCTCCCCGATGGGAGGCAACGGGCCGTCGGCCATGGCCGTGAGCTCGCCGACCTGGTCCTGCCGGCTGGCCACCTCGTCGGGGTCGACGAAGTCGAAGACCGACCGTCGTCCGACGACCTCCTCGGGGCGGTAACCGAGGATCTTCTCGGCGCCGGCCGAAAAGAAGGTGACGACGCCCTCGGGGTCACAACCGATGACGGCGGTCTCGGTGGCCGCCCTGAGCAGCGAGTCGAGCTGTTCGCGGGCCGCTTCGGCCGATCGGGCCGAACGCTGGGCCAGGCGCGACTGCTCGGCCAGGTTGGCCACGTAGGCCCGGTCCCGGGACACCAGGGTGAAGAAGCTGAACGACACCACGGCGCTGACCACGAGGGTGACGACGACCATCCGCCACTGCGCTGACGGGTAGGCCGGGGGGCCGACGACGATCATGGGGAGCACCAGGGCCAGCCCCATGGCCCCCATGCCGACGACGAGGTGGGCGCGCCGGCCATAGAGGGCGAGCCAGACCACCGGGAGGAAGAACAGGTAGATCAGCCCCGACGACTTCCCTCCCTGGGCGTCCCGGAGAAGGGCGACCACGCCGATATAGCCCACCGGGATCAGCGGCCACGTCCACGTCGGGAGCCTGGACCACGACAGCAGGAACGCCATCGCCGTCAGTACCACGAAGCCGACGATGGCCGCCACGGCGTCCGAGGGCCGGTCGTCGGGGAAGGGGATCAGCCCGAGAGCCAGGCAGAGGCAGCCGGCGGCGGCGAACAGCGGCAGCCGCCGCCGGGCGTTGCCGTAGGGGGCCGGGTTCCGGCCGGCCGATCGCTTCGGTGGGGTCGGGGCACCTGCCCGGTCCGGTTCGGACTCGGCAGGTGCCACCGCCGTCACCCCTGCTGCTGGCGGTACCGGTAGCCGAAGCCGCGGACGGTCTCGAGGGGGGAGTCCTCGGGGACGTCCCAGTCGAGCTTCCGCCGCAGCCGCAGCACGGCGTACTTCACCCGGGCCGGGGCCAGGCCGGACGGGTCGTCCCAGGCCAGTTCGATGAGCTGGTCGGCCGACAGGATCTGGCCGGCGTGCCGGACCAACGCGGACAGCAACCGGTACTCGGTCGGGGTCAACAGGATGGGCTCACCGTTGAGGGTGACCTGTTGGTGGATGAAGTCCAGCCGGATCCGGCCGTCGTCGAAGGCGGTGTTGGCCGGGGACGTGGTCACCTGCCGCCGGCGGATCGCCTGGAGCCGGGCGAGCAGCTCGACCCGGCTGAACGGCTTCGTCAAGTAGTCGTCCGCCCCGGCGTTGAGGCCTCGGACCTTGTCCCGTTCGGCCGACCGCGCGGTCAGGACGAGGACCGGGGCGTCGCTCATGTCCCGGATGCGCTCCAGCACCTGCCACCCGTCGAGATCGGGCAGGCCGACGTCGAGAATGACGAGGTCAGGCCGCATTTCATGGAACGCCCGAAGGCCCTCTCGGCCGGTGGCGGCCTCGCTGACCACGTAGCCCTCCCGGCCCAGCAGGGCTCGGAGGAGCTGGCGGATGTCGGCGTCGTCCTCGATGGCCAGCACCGTCGTGCCGCCGTCTCGCACGGTCATTGTCCTGACGGGACGCGCAGAGCCAGGAGGTGTCCCGGCCGGTGGCGGCATCGACGCATTCGGTGATCCTATCCCCGGCACCGTCGTGACCTGGGGTTCAGCCACCGCGACGGATGCCTGGGCGCTACGTCGGCTCCAGTCGGGCTGCCCCTCCTGCCGGTCCGGACGGATCGTGGCGGGGGGCGCGACGGCCCGCCCGGGGGACCAGTTGGCTTCATCGGGGGGCCCGGTGACCAGTGGTCGGACGACAGGCGTCGTACCGTTGGAGGAGGGCAGGGGGCCCATTGGTGTCATGGGTATCAGAACTTGTAACCGGTCGGCGTTCGACCATGAGGTGCGAAACGGTTGCGGTGGGGTGGCCCTCGGGTGGAGCGCGATGCCGTCGGGCAGGAACGGCCGTGTCGGGCGATGGAAAACGAGGTGTAGGGGGACGACCGGCGAACGGCGAGCCGGGACTCTGCCCGCTCGCGACGAGGCCCTCGCCACGTTGTATGGTGACGGCCCTGTGCGCAGACTGAACGACCGACGGCGGAGCGGCCTGGCCGCAAATGGCCAGACCACAGATGTCCTGACCGGAGTGGGGGTCTTCCGGTGACGGCCGCCCTGGCCCATCTCTTCGTGGCGGCGTCGTCTACGAAGAGCAGCAGCAGTAGCTATACGTTCATCATCTTCATCGTCGTCATCGGGGCCGCCGGCTACTTCCTGCTGCTGCGTCCCCAACAGCAGAAGGCGAAGAAGCAGCGGGCGCAGCAGTCCGACATCGGGGTGGGCGACGAGGTCGTCACCATCGGCGGCATCGTCGGCACCGTCCTCGACATCGACAACGAGCGGGCCACCATCATCACCGGCGTCCAGGACGGCGACGAGGGCGGGGCCCCTGGGCAGCCGACGCGGATCGTCCTGCTCCGCCAGGCCATCTCGCGGAAGGTGGAGCCGCCGGCGCCGGTCTCGTCGACCGACGACGACGCCGACGACCTGCATTTCGACAACGAGCTCGACTACGACGACCAGTCGACGGCGGAGTCTGCCGGCGACGACGTGGGCGACGCCGACGAGGGGGACGGCGAGCGCCGGGCCGATGGGGGGTCCGGGGAGGGTAAAGGCCCATGAGCCCGCCGTCGTCGCGCGCGCAAGCCCGGCGGCAGCGAACCCTGGTGATCAGCCTGGTGGTGGTCATCGTGGTCGCCTTCGGTTCACTGGCGGCCACCCTGGCCGCGCAGTGGTCACCTCGCCTCGGCCTTGACCTGGCCGGTGGGTTCTCGGTGGTCTACCAACCGGTGCACCCCCATTCGGTCTCCACAACAGACCTCCAGGAGACCGTCGACATCCTGACCAACCGGGTCAACGGCCTCGGGGTCTCCGGGGCCACCGTCGGCACCCAGAAGGGCAGCAACGGCACCAACATCGTGGTGTCGGTCCCTGGGGTGAAGGACGCCCAGCAGGTGCTCAAGACCATCGGGAAGGTCGGGCAGCTCTACTTCCGGCCGGCCCTCTGCTACGCCCCGCCGTACTCACCGCCGAAGTCGACCACCAGCACCACGGCGCCGACCACGCCGCCCACCACCTGCGCCACACCGAAGGCCCAGCTGGTCACCACCAACCTCCAGGGGTCGGTGTCCTCGGCGACAGGCGTCTTCTACGCCGACCTCACCACACCGACGCTGGCCAAGGTCCCGACGACCAAGTCGGACGACCCCAAGGCCACCGTCCTGCTGCCGGGGCTGAGCAAGACCACAGACCGCCGGTACCTGCTCGGCCCGGCCGAGCTGACCGGCCACGCGGTGAAGAAGGCGGTGGCCCAGCAGACACAGCTGGGCAACTGGGTGGTCAACATCACCCTGACGTCGGAGGGCCAGACCGGCTGGAACGCCATGGCCAAGAAGTACTTCCACGAGATCATCGGCATCGAGCTCGACGGCGTGGTGCAGTCGGCGCCGATCACCCAGCCGAAGACAACACCGTTCAAGACATTTACAGGCAACGTCCAGATCTCGGGGAACTTCACGGCCACACAGGCCAAGACACTGGCCCTGGCCCTCAACTACGGGTCGCTCCCCATCCGGCTGCAGGTGCTCACGTTCCAGACCGTCTCGCCGACCCTCGGCCATTCGGCCCTGGTCGCCGGTTTGGGCGCCGGCATCGGCGGGCTCATCCTGGTGCTGATCTACGCCATCGTCTACTACCGGCTCCTCGGCATCGTCGTGGTGTCCGGCTTGGTGGTGACCGCGGCGTTGCTCTGGGCCATCATCTCGGCGCTCGGCCACACCTCGCTGGCTCCCAGCTTCGACCTGGCGGGTGTCACCGGGATCATTGTGTCCATCGGTATCACCGTGGACTCGTACATCGTCTATTTCGAACGGCTGAAGGACGAGACCCGGGCCGGGCGGTCGGTGCGGACCAGTGTCGACCGCGGGTTCCACAGCGCCTGGCGGACCGTGCTGGCCGCCGACCTCGTGTCGTTGGCCGCCGCGGTCGTCCTCTACTTCGTGGCGGTCGGCACAGTGAAGGGCTTCGCCTTCTTCCTGGGGCTGTCCACCCTGTTGGACATCTTCATGACGTACTTCTTCACCCGCCCGCTGGTGGTCCTCCTGGGCCGCAGTGACCGGCTCACCCAGGCCAAGCGGATGGGCATCGAGCGGGGCTTGGCCGTCGGCGCCGGCGCCGGAGCCGACCGATGAGCTTCGACCAGCACGACGACCGGCTCCAGGACATGCAGGTGGGCGGCTCCGGGCAGCGGGCCCCCGAGGAGGAGCCGCTGCTCCCCGACAACCCGGCCGCCGGGAACGGTTCCGCCGGGAACGGCGACGGCGACGGCGACCTCGACTCGTTGAGCGACGAGGAGGTCGGCGAGGAGCTGCAGGACGAGCTGCTCGCCGACGAGGAGGAGCGGGAGGAGGTGAAGGCGGCGGCCAAGGCCAAGCGGGGGCCGGGGCCGCTGCGCCGCCTGTACCACGGCGAGACCTCCTTCGACTTCGTCGGTCGGAAGAAGTGGTGGTTCGCCATCTCCGCCGTCATCATCGTCGCCGGCCTGGCGTCGCTCGGGTTCCGCGGGCTGAACCTGGGCATCACATTCAAGGGGGGCACAGCCTGGCAGGTGCCGGCCAACGGCCTGACCCAGCCCCAGGCCGTCAGCGTGGTGGAGGCGGCCGGGCTGAGCCAGCCGACGGTCGAGGTCCTGGGCAGCGGCGCCCACCAGACCATCGAGGTACAGGCCGACCTCAACAACCTGTCGCAGGCCCAGCGAACGGCCCAGAGCACAAAGGTCGAGGCGGCCCTGGCCAAGGCGTCCGGGGTCCCGAAGGAGACAGTGTCCCATACATTCGTCGGCCCCACCTGGGGCGGCGAGGTCACCCAGAAGGCGCTGATCGCCCTGATCGTCTTCTTCGTGGTGATCGCCATCTACATCAGCATCCGGTTCGAGCCCAAGATGGCGTTGGCCGCGTTCATCGCCCTGGCCCACGACCTGCTGATCACCGCCGGGGTCTATTCGTTGTTCGGCTTCCAGGTCACCCCCAACACGGTCATCGCCGTACTGACCATCCTCGGGTACTCGCTGTACGACACCGTCGTCGTCTTCGACCGGGTCCGCGACAACACCAAGGGGTTCGGCGCGTCCGGCCGGGTGACCTACTCGGACATGATCAACCTGTCCATGAACCAGACCCTGGCCAGGTCGATCAACACCTCGTTGGTGGCCATCCTCCCGGTCTTGGCCGTCCTCATCATCGGGGCCGAGATCCTGGGTGCCACCACCCTGCAGGACTACGGCCTCGCCCTGACCGTCGGGCTGATCAGCGGGGCGTACTCGTCGATCTTCATCGCCTCACCCGTCCTGGCCATGCTGAAGGAGCGGGAGCCCCGGTACACCGCCATCCGCCAGCGGCTGGAGGCCCGGGGCGAGCGGGCTGGAGCCCTCAGTCCGGCCGCCGCCGCCGCCCTGACCACCGGCGGGGCCGGCGGAGGTAGTGGTCGGTCGGGGTCCGGGCGGCCGAGGCCGGCGAAGCCGGGCCGACCCGGGACCATCCGTCCCGGCCAGGCCCGGGCCAACCAGCCCAAGACGAACCAGGCCAAGACCGCTCAAGCCAAGACCGCTCAAGCCAAGACCGCTCAAGCCAAGACCGCCCAGGCCACCGCTGGTGGTGGGGCCAGCGGCGGCGAGGCTACCGACGGGTCGGCCACCGACGGTGCACCGTCCGGTGCGGCGACGGCGGGTGCCACGACGGGCTCGGCCCGGACCACCACCGGCGGGTCGTCCGCCCACCGCCCGCCGCCGAGGCCGCGAAAGCCGGGCGGCAAGGGTGGCAAGCCGAAGCGCCGCCGCTGACCCCCGCCGGCGGCCTCTCGGGGCGCCGAAACGGCTGTGGTCGGATGGCGTTTGGGCCGGTTCGTCGACGGCCACCCTACGCTGGGTTTCGTTCCGGTTCGGGTAGCGTGAGGGAATGGTGACCCTGGCACGGGTGGCTTCCCCGAGCGACGGGGAGGCAGGCGGCGGGGGGGATGCCGCGCCCGGGACGCCTGAACCGGGGGCCATGGGGGAGCTGGGGGCCATCGGGGACCTCATCGACCCGGTCATCGGTGAATTCTCTCGACGTCGCCCCGGGGAGGACCCCTCGGCGATCGTCCGGGCCGGCCGGCAGGCGGTGGCCGCCCACGCCGACCAGTACCGCCGGTCCGGGGAGCCGTACGTCACCCATCCGGTGGCCGTCGCCCAGATCGTCGCCGAGCTCGGGTTGGACGCCCCGACGGTGGCCGCCGCGCTGCTGCACGACGCCGTCGAGGACACCGGGCTGACCCTGGCGGACATCGAGGAAGACTTCGGCCCGGTGGTGGCCGCCGTCGTCGACGGGGTCACCAAGCTGGACCGGCTGCAATTCGACTCCAAGGAGCAGCAGCAGGCGGCGACCATCCGCAAGATGTTGGTGGCCATGGCCAGCGACTGGCGGGTGCTGCTCATCAAGCTGGCCGACCGTTTGCACAACATGCGGACCCTGGCGGTGATGCCGGAGTGGAAGCAGCGGCGGACGGCTCAGGAGACCTTCGACGTGTACGCCCCCCTGGCCCACCGGCTGGGGGTCCAACAGGTCCGGTGGCAGCTGGAGGACCTGGCGTTCGCCAGCCTCCACCCGAAGCGGTACGCCGAGATCGAGCAGATGGTGGCGGTGCGGGCACCCCAACGCGAGGAGTACCTCGCCCGGGTCCTCGTCGCCGTCCGCGAACGGCTGGGCGGCACCGGCATCGAGGCCGAGGTGACCGGCCGGCCGAAGCACCTGTGGAGCATCTACGAGAAGATGGTGGTGCGGGGCAAGGAGTTCGACGACATCCACGACCTGGTGGGCATCAGGGTGGTGGTGGCCTCCGAGAAGGACTGTTGGGCCGCCCTCGGAGCCATCCATGCCATCTGGCCGCCGGTGCAGGGGCGGTTCAAGGACTACATCAACACCCCGAAGTTCAACCTCTACCAGTCCCTGCACACCACCGTCATCGGCCTCGACGGGAAGCCGATCGAGGTGCAGGTGCGCACCCACGAGATGCACCGGCGGGCCGAGTACGGCATCGCCGCCCACTGGGGGTACAAGGAGAAAGAGGACGTCTCCTCGGAGATGGCCTGGATGCAGCGGATCGCCGACGTCGACGCCGAGACGTCGGACCCGGTGGAGTTCCTCGAAGCCCTGAAGCTGGACCTCGAACAGGACGAGGTCTACGTGTTCACCCCGAAGGGCCGGGTCATCGCCCTCCCGGCCCGGTCGACGCCGGTGGACTTCGCCTACGCCATCCACACCGAGGTCGGCCACCGGTGCATCGGCGCCCGGGTCAACGGCCGGTTGGTCCCCCTCGACACCACCCTGGCGTCGGCGGACACCGTCGAGATCTTCACCTCCAAGTCGCCCACCGCCGCCCCGTCCCGGGACTGGCTGCAGATCGTGGCGTCGTCGCGGGCCCGGAACAAGATCCGGCAGTGGTTCAGCCGGGAGCGCCGCGACGACGCCATCGAGGCCGGCCGGGAGGCACTGGCGAAGGAGCTGCGGCGGGAGGGGATGCCGCTGCAGAAGATCATGGCCTCCGACTCGCTACTGGCGGTGGCCGGGTCGATGAACCTGGCCGACGCCGACGCCCTCTACGCCAGCATCGGCGAGAACCAGGTGTCCGCCCAGTCCATCGTCCAGCGCCTCCTCCGGGAGCTCCGCGGCGGCGAGCCTGAGCAGCTGCCGACGACGGCCACCCGGGGGGTCCGGGGCCCGCGGACCGGCCGGAGCCCCGCCGGGCTCTACGTGGAGGGCCTCGACGACGTCATGGTCCACCTGGCCCGGTGCTGCACCCCGGTGCCCGGCGACCAGATCATCGGGTTCGTCACCCAGGGCCGGGGGGTCTCGGTGCACCGGGCCGACTGCTCCAACGCCACCGCGCTGGCCCGCCGCCACCAGGAGCGGCTGATCGAGGTGGAGTGGGACCGCGGCGGGGCCGGGGTGTTCCTGGCCACCTTGGAGGTGTTGGCCTTCGACCGGTCCCGGCTCCTCGCCGACGTGTCCCGGGTGGTGTCCGAGCACCACCTCAACATCGTGGCCGCCCGTACCGCCACCACCCCCGACCGGGTGAGCCGCATGGCGTTCGACGTCGAGCTGGCCGACCCCACCCACCTGCAGTCGCTCATCGCCTCCCTGAAGCACCTGGACGGCGTCTTCGACGCCTACCGGCAGCTGCCCGGTAAGAAGGCGTAGGCGCCCGGTGGCCGAAGACCTCGGGGCGCGGCGCGCCCCCACGGGAACCCACGACGTCCTCTGGCCGGCGTCGTGGCGCTGGGAGGTCGTCCTCTCCACCTTCGCCGACCTCGTCCAGCGGGCCGGCTACGGGCTGGTGCAGAACCCGATGTTCGAGTACGCCGCCGTCTTCCGCCGGGGGATCGGCGAGGGCAGCGACGTCGTCGGGAAGGAGATGTACGAGTTCCCCGACCGTGACGGCCAGCTCCTGGCCCTGCGGCCCGAAGGCACCGCCTCGGTGGTCCGGGCGTTCGTCCAGCACCACCCCGTCACCCCGTGGAAGGCCTGGTACGCCACCCCGGCGTTCCGCCACGAACGGCCCCAGGCCGGCCGCTACCGGCAGCACCACCAGGTCGGCGTCGAGGCCCTCGGCCCGACCGACGCCGACCTCGACGTCGAGGTGGTGTCCCTCGCCGACAGCTTCTACCGGGCCCTCGGCCTCGCCGACTTCACCCTGAAGATCAACTCCATGGGCGACGGCCGGTGCCGCCCGGCCTACATCGAGCTCCTCCGGACCTACCTGGTGGCCCGGCGCACAACACTGTGCGACGAGCACCAGGGGCGGCTCGACGCCAACCCGCTCCGGGTCCTCGACTGCAAGCGGGAGGCCTGCAAGCAGGCGACCGCCACCGCCCCCCGGCTGATCGACCACCTCTGCGAGGACTGCGCCCCCCACTTCGCCCGGGTCCGCGCCGGCCTCGACGCCCTGGGCGTCCCCTACGGCCTCGACCACCGGCTGGTCCGCGGCTTCGACTACTACACCCGGACCACCTTCGAGTTCGCCTCCGCCGCCATCGACGCCGCCCAGAACGCCATCGGCGGCGGCGGCCGCTACGACGGCCTCGTCGAGATGCTCGGCGGCCCGCCGACCCCGGGCATCGGCTTCGGCATCGGCATCGAGCGGGTCCTCATCGCCTGCGACGCCGAGGGTGCCCTGGCGGCCACCCCGCCACCGCCGGCCGCCTTCGTGGTGGACACCGCCGGCGGCGACGCCGCCCGGGACCTCACCGCCGCCCTCCGCCGGGCCGGCCTCGCCGCCGAGCGGGCGTTCGACGGCCGGTCGATGAAGGCCCAGATGAAGCTGGCCGACCGCTCCGGGGCGGTGCTGGCCCTGATCGTCGGCCCCCAGGAGCAGGTAAACGGTACGGTGACCATCCGACCCCTCCGCGGCGGTGGCGACCAGCGGGTGGTGCCGCTCGACGAGGTGGTCGGCACCGTGACGGCGATGACCAGCGAGGGAGACACAGTTCCATGACCACCATCGAGGCCACGTCCCTGCGGACCGGCCTGTGCGGCCGGGTCGGCCTCGACGACGTCGGCCGGACCGTCCGGCTGTGCGGCTGGGTGGCCCGGCGGCGGGAGCACGGGGAGCACCTGGCGTTCGTCGACCTCCGCGACTACTCCGGCGTGGTGCAGTGCGTGGTGGACGGGTCCGTGGACATCCGGTCGGAGTACGTGGTGGCCGTCGCCGGGGTGGTCCGCCGGCGGCCGGACGGGATGGACAACCCCAATCTGGCCACCGGCCAGGTGGAGGTGGGGGACTGCACCGTCGAGGTGCTCTCGGTCGCCGAGCCGCCGCCGTTCGTGGTGGAGGACCGCACCGAGGTGGACGAGGGCATCCGGCTGAAGAACCGTTACGTCGACCTCCGCCGGCCGCGGCTGCAGGCCAACCTCCGGCTCCGCGCCGCCGTCAACTCGGCCATCCGCCGGGCGATGGAGCGGCAGGGGTTCTGTGAGGTGGAGACCCCGCTGCTGTGGGCCCCCACCCCCGAAGGAGCCCGGGAGTTCACCGTCCCCAGCCGGCTGCACCCCGGCGAGTTCTACGTCCTGCCCCAAAGCCCGCAGCTGGCCAAGCAGCTGTTGATGGTCGGCGGGGTCGACCGGTACTACCAGATCGCCCGGTGCCTCCGAGACGAGGACCTCCGGGCCGACCGTCAGTTCGAGTTCACCCAGCTCGACATGGAGGCGTCGTTCGTCACCCAGGACGACGTCCTCGGGTTCGTGTCCGAAGCGGTGCTCGACGCGGCCGAGGCCGCCACCGGTGACCGCCCGCCGCCGATCGAGCGGATGACCTGGTTCGACGCCATGGACCGGTACGGCACCGACAAGCCCGACCTCCGGTTCGGCATGGAGCTGATCGACCTGACCCCGGTGTTCGCCGGCACCGACGTCCGGGCGTTCGCCGCCCCCTGCGTCAAGGGCCTGCGGCTGGCCGGTGGGGCCACCCTCACCCGGTCCCGGCTGGACGCCCTCACCGACCAGGCCAAGGGGTGGGGGGCCAAGGGGCTGGCCTGGTTCCGGGTCACTGCGGGTGACGGCGGCGGGTTGGGCCTGGACTCCCCACTGGACCGCTTCCTGTCCGACGCCGAGCGGTCCGGGTTGCTGGCCGCCACCGGCGCCGAGGAAGGGGACCTGCTGCTGGTGGTGGCCGACGTCCACCGGACCGCCTGCACGGTGCTCGGCCAGCTCCGTCTGGTCCTCGGCGGCCGGCCGGTGGGGGAGGGGCCGTTCCGGTACGTGTGGGTGGTGGAGTTCCCGATGTTCGACGGCGTCGACGCCGAGGGGAACCCGGTGCCGGCCCACCATCCGTTCACCATGCCCCACCCCGACGACCTCGACCTGCTGGACCGCGACCCGGCGGCCGTCCGGTCGCAGGCGTACGACCTGGTGCTGAACGGCTGGGAGCTCGGGTCCGGCAGCGTCCGGATCCACCGCAGCGACATCCAGTCCAAGGTGTTCGACGCCCTCGGCATTGCCCCGGAGGAGGCCGAGTCGCGGTTCGGGTTCCTGTTAGGGGCCTTTCGGCACGGGGCCCCGCCGCACGCCGGGTTCGCCTTCGGCATCGACCGGCTGGTGGCCATCCTGGCCGGGGAGGACAGCATCCGCGAGGTCATCGCCTTCCCGAAGACCCAGTCCGGGGCCGACCCGTTGACGGGGGCGCCCAAGGCCCTGTCCGCCACCGCCCTCGCCGACCTCGGCATCCGTATCGCTGTGCCTACCAGCCCGGCCGTGCCCCCCAAGCCCGACGGCGGGTGACGGTCGGCCGGTGACGGGGGACCTGTTCGAGTCGGCGGCCGAGCAGCGGCTGGCGTCCCGGGCCCCGCTGGCCGCCCGGCTGCGGCCGAGGACGCTGGACGACGTGGTGGGCCAGCGCCACCTGGTCGCCCCCGGGGCCCCGCTCCGGGTGCTGGTGGAGTCCGACCGGCTGGGGTCGGTCATCTTGTGGGGGCCACCGGGTACCGGCAAGACCACCCTCGCCCGGCTGCTGGCCGATGCCACCGCCAAGGTGTTCGTCCCGCTGTCCGCCGTCACCTCCGGGGTCAAGGACGTCCGGGAGGCCCTGGAGGCCGCCCGCCGCCGGCTGGGGGAGCGGGGGCAGGGCACCATCCTCTTCGTCGACGAGGTCCACCGGTTCAACAAGGCCCAGCAGGACGTCCTGTTGCCCGGCGTCGAAGAGGGCCTGGTGGTGCTGGTCGGCGCCACCACCGAGAACCCGTTTTTCGAGGTCAACGCCCCGCTGATGAGCCGGGCCACGCTGTGGCGATTGGAGCCGCTGTCCGACGGCGACGTGGCCACCCTGGTCCGTCGGGGGCTGGACGTCGAGGGAGCCGATGCCGACGACGACGCCGTCGACGCCCTGGTGGCGGCGGCCGACGGCGACGCCCGATCGGCGCTGACCACCCTGGAAGTGGCCATTGCGTTAGCGGAGGCCAGGGGCTCTGACGCCGCCCTGGCGGAGGCCAGGGCCTCCGACGACGTTTCCGCGGAAACGTCCGTGGGTGCCGACGGGGAGGAACCGGCTGGGGGGCGGCGCGGGGACAGCCTGCCGGTGGTGTCGGTGGACGACGTCGTCCGGGCCCGGAGTGGCCGCCTCTACCACCAGGGGGTCGACGAGCACTACGACCAGATCAGCGCCTTCATCAAGAGCCTCCGCGGGTCCGACCCCGACGCCGGGCTGTACTGGATGGCCCGGATGCTGGAGGCCGGCGAGGACGCCCGGTTCCTGGCCCGCCGGATGGTCATCCTGGCCAGCGAGGACGTCGGCATGGCCGACCCCCAGGCCCTGGTGGTCGCCGACGCCGCCGCCCGGGCGGTCGAGCTGGTCGGCCTGCCCGAAGCCGCCCTGAACCTCGCCCAGGCCGTCGTCTACCTGGCCACCGCCCCCAAGTCCAACCGGGTCACCGTCGCCCTCGGCCGGGCCCGCGACGACGTCCGGTCCGGCCGGCGCGGCGACGTCCCGGCCCACCTTCGGGATGCCCACTACCGCAGCGCCGGCACCATCGGCCACGGCGCCGGCTACGTCTATCCCCACGACCTCCCCGAGGGCTGGGTCGACCAGCAGTACCGGCCCGACGAGGTCGAAGGCCACGTTTACTATGAGCCGTCGGAGCACGGGCACGAACGGGAGGTCAGCGACCGCCTCCGCACCCATGGTCGCCGGAAGGAGCCGGATCGACCGTGAAGCAGGACGTCGGGGCCACCCGGGTCGGCCGGGCCACCCGGACCGGCTGGGTCGGCCGGGTCGGCCGGGCGCTGACGGCCATAGCCGGCGCGGTTGCCCTGACCGCCGGAAGCGTGGCTGCCCTGGGGGCCGTCGTCGGCACACCGGCCGGTGCCGCCGCTCCGGGCGCCCGGACCGCCCTCGCCCCGGCCCGGTCCCTCCCGCAAGGGACTGTCGTC
>Ga0134126_10001465_pt1 | contig 30060 bp, 27 predicted proteins | sample KB31752_FD_96881 | JGI IMG/M metagenome (GOLD analysis project Ga0134126, IMG submission 96881) | Terrestrial soil microbial communities with excess Nitrogen fertilizer from Kellogg Biological Station, Michigan, USA - KB3-175-2 | ecosystem: Environmental > Terrestrial > Soil > Unclassified ... | reverse complement strand
TCCTGCGAGCCCAGAGCCTGCCGCTGCCGAAGGATCAGATTCCATTGGCGACTTCACCCGCATCACCGAGATCACACGCAATATTTACCGCCAATCGAACGTGAAAGGCGTGCTGTTTGCATCCGCCAACGACGTAGGACGCCACTGGAACGCGAGCCGCTGTATCGCCAGCCTTTGCAGTCCGGGCAAGCCTCCGTCGGCAGCACTCGAATACTGCGCGCCCGGCGTGAAGCAGTCGGATGTAATGTCCATCGTGCGGCTCATTGGCGCGCTGCAGGCTCTCGTGGTTCAGCGTGGACCGCTGGCGATAGAGGACGTGCGCAAGATTCCCGAACTGGGAGCCATTAAGGAACACATCGATGCTCTGGAACTCAAATCAGCTCTCGCGGCTCCGCTCATGGACGGCGACGAGCACGTGGGCATCATCATCCTCGAGCAAATCGATAAGAAACGGCAGTGGCGTCCACCTGACTTGGTGATTCTCAAGACGATCGCCGACCAGATGGTGCTCGCAGTCAACAACGCGAAGCTGCGCAGCCTGATGAAGACGCTCGCCGTCACCGATGAAAAATCCGGCTTGCTGAAAAGGGCTTCCTATATCGACGTCGTCACTGCTGAGGTGAAACGATCACTCCAGCAAAATCAGAGCATGACCGTCATGCTGCTCAAGTTTGGTAAGGCTGGAGCGCTTATCCGCGAGTTCGGCGAATCGGCGGTCGAGAGCATGATGCAGAATGTAGGACAGAGCGTTTGCGCGAACATCCGCCAGACAGATACGGCGATTCGTTATGACAAGATTTCCATCGCTCTCGTCCTGGGCGACACCAAGGATGCCAACGCATTTTTCGTCGTCGAGAAGATTCGCAAGGTGATCGCCGACACCAAAGTTCCCGGAACCGAGCGACCTGTGACCATGGCCGCTGGTATTGCGGGGGGAGTGATTCACAAGGAATACGATCCCGTAGACATCGTCACCGAGGTGATTAATCGCGCCGAGCACGCCCTCGACAAAGCAACTGCCGAGAGTCCAAATGGCGCCCACACCGAACCGCCTGGCATCGAAACCGTCGCCGTGGCATAGACCGCTGACTCCCATCTCTTGATACACTCAAAAGTTTGCTTCCTGCTGTCCTAATCGCGCTGGGAGCACTCATTTCATGAGGATTCTGTATTCATGCTTCAGCCATCCGACATTGCAATCGTGAACGGCGCGCGCACGCCGATGGGCCGATACTGCGGCAAGCTGCGCGACTTTACTGCCATGGAGCTCGCTGCTATCGCCAGCAAAGAGGCGATTCGTCGTTCCGGCGTAGAGGCGGCGGAGATCGACCACGCTGTCTTCGGCAACGCGCAGCAGACGTCCGGTGACGCGATTTATGGAGCGCGCCATGTGGCGCTGCGCGCCGGGCTGCCGGTCGAAGTACCTGCATTGACGGTCAATCGTCTGTGCGGCTCCGGCATGCAATCGATTGTGAGCGCAGCCCAGATGATCCAGCTTGGCGAATCGAGGATCGCGCTGGCCGGGGGAATGGAATCGATGTCGCAGGCGCCGCACGTAATACGCGGCGCACGTTGGGGATTCGGGTTAGGTGAAGGCAAGATGGAAGACTCGTTGATGGTCGCCCTTCTCGATAGCTACTGTGGGCTCTACATGGCGCAAACCGCGGAGAAGTACGCTGGACAGCAAGGCATCACCCGCCAAGCGCAGGACGAATTCGCGCTGCGTTCGCAACAGCGAGCGGCGGAGGCGCAGAAAGCATGTCGGCTAGGCGAAGAGATCACGCCGGTTCCGCTCAAAGATCGTCGCGGCAATCCCACAGGCGAGATGTTCGAGAAAGACGACCATCTCCGTCCCGAGAGCACGCTCGAAGGGCTGGCGAAACTTAAGCCCTCGTTCGGCAAAGAGGGAACCGTGACCGCAGGAAACGCCAGCGGCATCGTCGACGGCGGGGCTGCAGTTGTGCTGATGCCCGTTGCCGACGCGCAGAAGCGCGGACTTAAGCCGCTGGGACGGCTCATAAGCTGGGGAATCGCGGGAGTTGATCCTTCCATTATGGGAAGCGGTCCGGTGCCGGCGACGCGGGCGGCGCTCAAGAAAGCAGGGTTCACTCTCGATGACATCGATTTGATTGAGGTGAACGAAGCCTTTGCCGCGCAGTATCTCGCCGTTGAAAAGGAGCTGGGCCTCGATCGTGAGAAGACCAACGTCAATGGCGGCGCCATTGCGCTCGGGCATCCGTTGGGAGCGACGGGGACGAGGCTGGTGATTACGTTGCTGTATGAGTTGCGCCGTCAGAAGAAGAAGCGTGGGCTGGCTACTGCCTGCATCGGCGGCGGGCAAGGAATTGCAGTCATTCTTGAGTCATTGCAGTAATTATTCGCCACGGAGCCACGAAGCACACGGAGTGAGAAGCACCTTACTAAATTATTTCTCCGTGTTCTCCGTGCCTCCGTGGTGAAAAGGGGTTTGTAAAAGGATAAGAATGCAGATCAAGAACGTAGGCGTACTAGGTTGTGGTCTGATGGGTTCTGGCATTGCGCAAGTCGCAGCGCAGGCCGGTTACAACGTGACGGTGCTCGAGGCCGAGCAGAAGGCGCTCGACAAGGGATTCGCCGGAATTGACTCTTCGCTGGCTAAGTTCGTGGAGCGTGGGCTGGAAAAGGGCGGCATCACGGCTCAGCAGAAGGACGAAATTCGCGCACGGCTCAAGGGCACGCAGAAGAAAGAAGACCTGGCGCAGTGCGACATTGTGATCGAGGCCATCATCGAGAACATCGATGAAAAGAAAAAGATGTATGCAGCGCTCGATTCGATCGTCAAGCCGGAGGCTATTTTTGCGACAAACACATCGTCCATCTCCGTTACCGAGCTAATGGCCGCTACTAAGCGAGTTGATCGCTTCATTGGTCTGCATTTTTTCAATCCTGTTCCCTTAATGAAACTAGTTGAAGTGGTCCGCACGATCGCCACGTCCGACCAGGTGATGGATACGGCCGTCGGGTTCGGTAAGAAATTGGGCAAGGTGCCGGTTCGCACGTCGGATAAGACGGGCTTTATCGTCAATCGCCTCTTGGTCCCGTATCTGCTCGACGCAATTCGCGCATACGAGGAAGGCGTCGGCTCGATCCCTGACATCGATAACGCGATGAAGCTTGGCTGCGGATATCCGATGGGGCCGTTCACTCTGCTCGATTTTGTTGGACTCGATACGACGTACTACATCACGCACGTGATGTACGAGGAATTCAAGGAACGCCGGTTCGCGTCGCCTCCGCTGCTGAAGCGACTGGTTCTGGCTGGCTGGTACGGCAAAAAGACCGGCAAAGGGTTCTACGATTGGAGCGATCCTAAGAATCCGGCGCCTGTGAAGCTGTAGCTCCTGAAACTTAGAACCAAAACCAGATACGGATCACACCGACGCTGCGCCCACGGGTCCAACGGGTGTTCAGCCTGCTAGTCGCGAGAGGGTGAACTCGTCCGGCGCACCGGCAAAGTACTTATCAAGAGCTTCATTGAAAACCTTCTCTCCTGGAGCGGCTTGCGCGAAAAGCGTAATGGAGGAACGAAATTTCAGGTGGTCCGGGTAGCCGAAAATATCTTCGACTGAGCGGCCTTGGATTGCATTCACCAGTTGCGTGCATTCCCGGAGCCGCGGTCCCAAAATGGGATGCTCAAAATACGCTTCGGCCTCGTAGAGCGATCCGATCGAGAACCGCTGGGAAATTTCACTCTGGCCTAGGCCACGAATCTGAGGGAAGATGAACCACATCCAGTGGGAGCGCTTGCCGCCTTCGCGCAGCTCTGAGACGACGAGCTTATAAATGGGCTCCTGCGCTTGGACAAAACGTTGGAGATTGTAGCGATCGAGTTCCATCGACTTTCAACATACGCACGAGCGCTATGTCTTGATCGATGGTAAACCTTCGAGGATTGTTACCAGCTCTTCTCCGGCGGCGAGGCGTTCATCGACCTTGGCAAACGTTTCCGTGATGCTGGCGCGGATTTCAGGATTTGTCTTAAGAGCATCGAACAATTGGGCGCAGGCGGGATCGCGTTCGGCAATGGCTTTATACACGAGGCGCTCGGTGTACACGCGTTCAAATAGCGCGGCGATGCGTTGATTCGCCGTTAATTCCGGCTTTGCGGGAGCCGGAGTCTCTTCCGGAGCCTCTTGCGTCGATTCATCGGGGCGAAATGTCACGCGGCCGCAGCCGTCGCCGCGGCACATCAATGCCACAAGCTGCAGAGCCTTGCTGCCATTCCCATTCGGAGGCATCTGCAGACGCACTGGAATCTTCTCCAGTTGGGTGTTGCCGCAGGTGCACGTCAAACTTTTGAGAGGCATTGGGGAGAACTCCTACTTCGCGCTCTTCATTCCTGACTCGGTTTGCTTTCTGCTCCGACCACGTCGCGTCCAAGCTCGCTGTCCGTGCCGATCTCTTCGTGCACATGTTCGACCCGCACGCGGCGCGCGACTACATTCACCGAGTCCATACGAAGGAAATGGCCATTGTGGACAAGGGTATTGAAACGGAACCAATCGGTACGATACATACGGCCCGCGGCAAAGAACGTTGCCGAGGAGTCGATCACGCCTTCAAATTCGGGACCGGTCATCGTGAGCAACCGCTTGCTTACGTTCTCGGTCCAGGATGAGCCGCCGATCAGAGGATCATTCAGCACCCAGCGGTCGAACGGAACCGAGGTCGAAAGGTTCCGAAATTGAACCACCTGAAGTAGCACGGACACTTTCGCGAGATTCGTGACAACGATCTCTACGTCAGTTGCCGAGAGGCGTCGTAACTTTATGTGCAGCTCAGGAGACCACTCGCGCTCGAACTCGGCTCGTGCGAGTGCGAGTCCTTTATCCGAGGCCTCGACTTGGCGCAGCGTAGCGCGCGCCAGCACCAAGCTGAGAATGCTTGTGACCACCGTCGCGACTACAGGAATGTAGTAGGTGATGACGGAAGTAACCGCGCCGCCGTGCTGCATGAGCCAGGACATAAGTTGCGCAAGCGTACATGTATTCCCAAAACGAAAGTAGATGCGTCTGGGGTACTGGACTTTAGTAATGAAGGCGGCGATCGGCAGTCAGTGCTTGGCACTCGGTAAAGCGCTCACCAATGGATCCTTCGAATTCCCCCGACCAAGTCGAAGTGGCGGTCACGGCTTAAAACTGGAAGGCTGTGCTGTCGCCCGAGTGCCGCTATCCAAAGGTCATTCGTGGGGATGGGCGTCCCCGCCCGTCGTAGTTCGAGATTTATTGCCGCGTAGTGATGACTTGTGCCTTCGTTGACATCTAAGATCGTGCAATCGGGGATGAGTTCATCGAGCCACTGCCGGTACCTGGCCTGATGGCGTGACTGCGCAATGCCATAGCGATACTCTCCCAGCACAATCACCGGAATGACCAACTCCTCTGCGGCGGCCAGAGAATCGGCAATTGCAGTGTCGTTATCTGCGGTTGCTGATAACGCATTCGTATCCAGGATCATTCCCAAGTCTCAGGTTCAATTTGCTCGAACGTGCGCTCGATTAGCTTTTCAATACGATGGCTTTCTTTGCGCAGGTGCTTCAGTTTACCGACGTGTTTCATCCATGGCTTCTCACCCCGCGCCATGGGGATTTTCAACTTCTCTTCCACAGCTTGAGTAACAAACTCACGAAGAGGAATGCCTTGCTGCGCGGCCTTGGATTTGGCTCGGCGAAAGACAGCATCGGGAATCTCAAGTGTAGTTTTCATCTTCTCCATCGTCCCATATTTATGGGATAAGTCAAATGGAGAGACTTGGTTACCTGCCAGGCCCGACGTTGTCGCTGGAATCAGGATCCCAGGTGAGTTCCACTCCGGAACCTTCTTTTACTTTTCCGGAGAGCCCGGTACCTTCTTCAGGTGGAAGGCCGGCGAGTTCGCGCTTGCGGTTTTGGATTTCGCGAAGATCGCGCAGAATCTGTGCTTCACGTTCGACGTATTGGTCTTCAGTGATCGAGCCTTCTTCGAGTTCGATTTGCAGGTGGAGGAGCTGCTCTTTCAGCGGAGCGTCATCGGTGTACTGCTCCTCGGCGACCTTGGCCAAAGTCCGCAGGATGGACTTGAAGCCGGTGAAGGGGAGCATGAGTAGATCATCAACGAACAGCATGGTTTTATTCGGTTATTGTAAAGATCGGGCCATCGGGTCATCGGGCGATCTGAAGCAAAATCTGAGGCCTATTCTGCCTTTGCTTTCAGATCCGATGACCCGATGGCCCGATCACCCGATTCTCAGCTTGCCGTTCCTCTCTCCAATTTCAACCTGATATTCACGAAGTTGTACGGCGGCCAAGGCCCGGTGTACTTGAAATTCAGGCGATCGCCAAATTTCTGCGCCACGGCGTTTACCGCTGCGTCAAATTCCGGCTCCTTATCTTTTTGGATGAGGAATGCAGCATTCATGATCATCTTGTCGCCGATCACTTTATTGTCGCGAGACGCGACGCACACCGCTCGTAGTCCATCGTAGATTTCGCGGACCACTTCAGCAGCTCGCTCAGCTAGCGCTTTGTCGATCATGCGGCCGAGTTGCATGCGAGCGAAGTAAGTTGACTGCAGGTGCTTGCGCGTGAGTTCGTGCTGGAAGCGATGAATTTCCTCGTTTTCGCGCTTGAGTTCTTCAACAATGCGATCACGATCCCAGGTCACTTTGAGCCCGAATTCGAGCTTGTTGGCCATCTGCTTGAGCACATCTTTCAGCGATGGATAAATGCTCTTGAGCACCTCGCGGATGTCATCGTCAGTGCGAAAGACGGTGCCGAAGCTCATCGGGATGATGGTGTTGTTCTTCATCACGGTCTCGATCACGTGCTCGTGCGCGAGCGCATTTTCGCGCGTCGGATCGAAAATGAAGACCGGCGTCTTGCTCACGACGGCAGCGACGTCGCCATGATGGACTGTGTAGACGTTTTCACCCGCGCCACCGATCCCGATTTTGCCGAAGCTGAAAGGGTCGCGCGCTTCGATCACGCCATAGACGTATCGGCCTTCCTGCTGCTGTTGCTGCAGGCGCGCGCTAGATGGCGCGGGACCTTCGACCGGCTCCAGGCTGTGAACTTCCTTTTTCGCTTCCTTTTTGCTTCGAATCGGCGTGGGACTCGCCTTCTTCTTCGCTTTGCTTGGGCTCATACTCTTCCTTCAAAAGTTTGTCGACCGTGCTGAAGAACTCTTCGATATCAATCGGCTTGTACAGGATGGCGATACTGTCTTTGCGTGCCTGCTCGGCGGTTTCCTTGCTCGCATATCCGGTCAGGATGGCTGCGCGAGCTTTTGGATTTTTCCGCCGTCCCTGCTCGATTACCTCAAAACCGGTGTGCTCCTGCTCCAGCGAATAATCGCAGAGCAGCAGATCGAAATCGCGCCGCTTGAGCGCGGCAAGCGCATCGACCGACGAAAGCGCTGTCTCGACATCGTAGCCTTTTTTGGACAGTATGAGGCCGTAGGTGGTGAGCACCGCGCGCTCATCATCAACTACGAGAATCGAGAATTTCCGTTCCGCTGACATTTCAAAAATATCTTTTGAACACGAAGGTCACGAAGGAAGCGAAGGTGGTTCTTGGCGGACCACAGCATTCCCGTTTTGTTTTACTAGTTGAGTCGATTGCTTTGTGACCTTCGTGTCCTTCGTGTTCACCCGGGCTTACCGTACTGCCGGCAACTCGATCTTGAAAATTGTTCCCTTTCCTACCTTACTCCGCAGCGAGATCTTTCCGCCGTGGTTGCCGATAATGCCGCGCACGATCCACAGACCGAGGCCGGTGCCTTTCTCACCCTTAGTCGTGACAAACGGTTCGAAGATGCTCCTCTGCAAATCTCTCGGAATCCCCGAACCGCTATCAGCTACCAGAATGCGAATGCCGCCGAGGGGGAATTCTTTGCTGGTGCGCACATGGCGCGTGCGCAATAGCAGACGCCCACCATCAGGCATCGCATCTTTGGCATTGATCACCAGGTTCGAGAGCACCTGTCGCAACTGATCGGCAGCGACGATTGCGTCAGGCAATTCACCAAGCTTGGTCGCGACTTCAATATTGTTGCGCTGCAACTGGCGGTTCAGCAGCAACAGCGTGTCTTCGATCAGTACGTTGATATTGACCGGCTTCACCTGCTCATTGTTGCGGTAGAGCCCCAACATTTGGCGCACGATCCGAGCGACGCGCTCTGTCTCAGATTTCAGAATGTCATAGACTGGCTGCGCGTCCGGACGCACCGAATCCGAGAGCAGATAGATGGCGTTCTTGATCGCCTCCATCGGATTGTTGACTTCGTGTGCAATGGTTGCGGCGAGGCGTCCAGCGGCAGCGAACTTTTCGATTTCCAGCATGCGCCGCTCGACTCTCAATTGCTCAACGCGCCGCAGCGCAGTCAAATCGCGCAGCACGGTGACGGTGAAAGCCACCTGTCCACGCTCGTCGTAGATCTTTCCGGAGCGTGTGTCGTATTCGATCTCCTGCCGACTGTTAGGATCGCTGAGCTTGATGGTTCCGCTTTCTTTGTCGGCAAAACCGAAAGTGAAAGCTGTAACGTATGCGTCAAGTTGCGCCTGATTTTTGACACGAATTGTGTCAGGCACTCGCGTGGGACCAACGGTTTCTCTTTCGCCAACGCCAAACAGGTTCTGTGCAAGAGGATCGAGTAGGACCGCCTTCGCCGAGCCGTCGCACACAACAATGGGATCGCCCACGCTTTCAATAATGACGTTCAACCGGTCGCGGTCCTGGCGAACCAACTCTTCTGCAGCGCGCAGCTTCTCGTAATTGGTGCGTAATTCCTGATCGGCACGTCGCAGATCGGTCACGTCACGCATCACTGTGACCATCCCGAGCGGCATTCCATCGCGTCCAAACGTCGGCGTGCAGACCGCTTCGAACAGCATTTCTTCGCCTTCGATAGCATCGATGAGCGTTAGGTCACGAGAGGCTTCCACGCCAGAGACTGCCACCGAGGACAGAGCTGCAGAAAACAAAAGGTTGTTCATCTCAACTGCACGGGCCAATCCTTCAGTCAGGCCCTCGGCGATAGTGCTGTCCGGAACTTTGAAGAACCGTTCGGCGGCGCGGTTCTGCACGATGACCCGGTAGTGGTTGTCGGTAAGGATGACAGGATCACTCATCGACTGCATGACGGTTTGCAGTTGAGCGATAGTCACGTCCATGTCCGTCATGCGGTTGTAGTAGTGCTCAACCTTAAACAGACGCGAGAGATAGCGATTGGCCATCTCGATGAGGTTGTTGAGCAGGACGATATCCGGAGCGGATTTCGTCGGCAGTTCGACGGCTACTAGCGCAGCATATGCGCGCATGTTGCAGGTGCCGCACACCTGACTCTCCAGGCTCATCTTGCGGCGACGCATGCAGTTATCGACTGCCAAACACTCGCTGCGTCGCTCGCGCTCCGCTTCCCAGCAAGGGGTTGTGTTGCTGTACAGAATCGGATGGCAATAAAGAGAGCGATGATGAAGCGATGAATCCTTGACCACGCTCGGACGTTGCGAATGCAGCACGTCGACGACAGAATTCTCGGCAGCAAACAGCGAACTGCGAAAGCGATCGAGATAATTTTTCGAGCAGTTCAGTGAGGCTGAAGGCAGAACCTCGCCAGTTTCGAAGTCAACGGCAACGATGAACGTGCGGTCGAAGCCGAGGCCGACGATCTCCTCCAGGAGGATCGGATAAACCTCCTCCGAGCGTTCAGCCTGGAGCAAGCGCAGCGCGGCCGGAGCCCTGCGAGGCGAGCCATTTCGCCTGGCTGTCTCCGGCTTCTGCAAGCGAAGTTCGGGTGTTGCCATCATGGGCCCCTAAACGGCGAGGCTTATCGCCTGCCTCCACGACGTACACGTGTGGGCCGCGTACCCGGAACTTCTTCCTCTTCTGTGCCGAACGTTTCTTCCGGCGCGCCGGCGATCTGTGGACGGCTGACGGTCGGCATGAGTCCGACTGCGTCGGCGTACTTGAGATACGTATCAATGGAGGCAACGACGACGCGGGCTTCCACCGTGATCAGGTCAATGCCAACCAGCGAAATGCGCACCCACGCATCGATGACGATACCTTTGTCCAGTACCCGATCAAGAACGTCAATTAAACTTGATCCGCCAGATACTCTTTCAACAGCCATTTAAGGCCCTCCTGAATCGTTAAACCTGCTCTTACTTATTAGTTCCCCTCGGCTTCGGACGAGTCGAACTAGGAGTCGCCGAACGCCGCTGTCCGCGAGTGCCTGCGGCTCGCGTTTGCGCCTGAGCCGGCAAAGGCTGACTCTCAGCCGCGGCCGGCAGACGGTGTGTCAAATTGGGATCGAATTTCCACCAGTTCATTCCGATCTGCTCTGCTTTATCGACCGAGCAGACCAGCAGACGAATGCGGACCGTCAGCAGTTCAACATTCGCGAGGGAGATGCGGATGTCGCCGGCGATGACCAGCCCCTTATCGAGAATGCGGTCCAGAATATCGACCAGATTGGTGTTGCCAGATACGGTCGGGAAGCGTTCCATCCTGTAAGACCTTGACCTCGCTTTCAGCTCCTAAGCTGCTCGCCAGAGCGGAAACGCATTGCTCATGGCTCCTCGTTACAAGTGCGGCAGGCCCCAAACAGCGCCTCTCCTGATGCTACGAAAGTCCTAAGCTTCAGGTTAGCTTGCTCTTGCAGCAAAGTACCGCTAAACGCAACCCACCTCACACACACGGCTGCGCTTTACTTCCCGAAGAGTCTAACGGAAAACGTGCCCGGACGGGTGCGGGGGAAGCATCCGTGAATACCGCATTAAAATGTACAGATTTCCAATATAACGCACAGTTCGATGCAGAACTGCGCGGCAGAGTTGCTCCACAACAAATTTGTTCAAAAAGCCGACGATTTCCTCGGCCAAATACCGGTATGTGGACGCCAAAGTGTGCCTTGTCGCGACCGGACATTGGACCTGGAACTGTAACAAAGATGTTCAAACGCCGGTTCCAGCGTTCCGGGATTACTAGCCCCGAAGGCCAGTCGCGGTACTACTCGCCAGCCCCCACCAACTCCGTGTGCTCACTGCGCCTGGCCGTCGTCCCGAGAACAGCCGAGTACCCCTTGACTATCTACAATCGGTTTGTAGATTATCTGCAAATGGGCAAACCGAGCGATCTCGTTCAAGGCACCCTCGATTTGTTGATCATGCGCACAATCGCGCTCGGGCCCAAACACGGTTGGGCAATCGCGAAACGCATCGAGCAGATTTCGGACAAAGTACTGCAAGTGCAGCAAGGGTCGCTGTATCCGGCGCTGCATCGGTTAGAGCAGCAAGGCTGGATCAAAGCAGAGTGGGCACGTACGGAAAACGGCCGCGAGGCCAAGTTCTATTCGCTCACGAAAGCCGGACAGGAACAATTCGAAACCGAGAAGGCGAATTGGACCCGGTTGTCGGGCGCGATCAATCTGGTTCTGCGCCAGGCGTGAAAGAAGAAGAAAGATCGATGCGTCTCGCGCGAGTCTTGTCATTTCGCGATTTCGCGATTTCGTGATTTCCCGATTTAAAAGCACGAAATTCGAAATGCGCTAAATGACGGACCGGGAGAATCTCACCACGTCGGGTCTTAGCGCTTCGCACTGATGGAGGTCCTATGCGTTGGTTCGATCAACTACAGCTCCGACTGCCCACGCTGTTCGGGCGTGCTCATGTTGAAGACGAACTCTGCCGCGAACTTCAATTCCATCTCGATCAGCAGATCGCTGAGAATCTCGCCTCCGGCATGTCGCCGACGGCAGCGCGCGAAGCGGCCCTGCGCAGGATCGGAGGCGTCGCGCAAATTCAGGAGCGGTGTCGCGATGAGCGAGGACTGCATCTGGTCGAAACCACTCTCCAGGATGTGCGCTACTCACTGCGCTCGTTGAGTAAGAGTCCCGTTTTCACCCTAGTTGCGATTCTCACGCTGGCACTAGGTATTGGCGCCAATCTAGCAATCTTCAGCTTGATCGATTCCATCCTGCTCAGTTCCTTGCCTATACAGCATCCCGAGCGACTCTTCTTTATGGACACAAGCTCCGTGAAGGTGGGCATGTTCAGCGTCTCGACGAGGCTTCTTTATCGTGATTTGGAGCAGATGGAAAAGCGAGGCACTCAAATCGCGGGCTTCGGCTCAAGCGATCGAACAGCTAGATTGAACATCGCAGTCAATGCTCGCGCAGAAGTTGGCCCGGGTGACTTCGTTTCAGGAACATATTTTCAGTTGCTGGGACTTCAGCCCCAAATTGGGAGGCCACTTGTTCCGGAAGACGACTTAGAGAGTGCCGGACAGTCCAGCGGATGGTCGGCTGTCATCAGCGATAATTATTGGCATCGCCGCTTTGCTGCAGATCCGACCATCGTCGGGCAGCGCATCACGATCAATACAATTCCCTTCGTCATCGTAGGAGTACTACCGCCGAATTTTTCCGGCTTGAGCGTCGATCAACCCGCAGACGTGCTAATGCCGGCCATTACCGAGCTTCAGGTAACGAGCGGATCTGCTTCTGCGGGCTTTCCCAAACCAGAACAGTCACCGGGCCAGATTTTTGTGCTGCTCAAGCCTGGAGCTTCCATCACCAAAGTCACGGCAGAGTTGACTGGAATCTTTCGCAGTACCGAGCTGGCCGACAACGCCGTTACCGGGCCGCAACGCGAAGCGACCAAGAAACGAAATATCGAACTCTATCCCGCCGCACAAGGGTTAAGTTCATTGCGGCGCAGTTTTGCCGAGCCGCTTGGCGTGCTGATGGTCATTGTCGCGCTAATAATGCTCATTGCATGTGCGAACATCGCCGGCCTCCTGCTCGCAAGAGCTAACGCCCGCCAAAAAGAAACTGCCATTCGCCTCAGCCTGGGCTGCAGCCGAAAGCGCATCGTGCGCCAGTGGCTCACAGAGAGCTTGATGTTGTCGGTGCTTGGATGCGGCGTCGGCGTTCCTCTCGCCGTGGCTGCTCGAAGTGCGATCGTCAAGCTCGGCGGCCAAGCTGCATCGGCGCTCGGAATCGATTGGGACTATCGCCTGTTGGCCTTCGTAGTCCTGATCGGCATCATTACTGCGCTGCTGTTCGGAGTTGTGCCTGCACTCCGACAAACTCGTGTCGATCCTAATGATGCCTTGAAGAGTTCGACTGCCACGCAATCCTCGGGACGCCTGCCGTTTGGACGAATCCTGGTCAGCGCACAACTGGCGATTTCGCTCATGCTGATCGCCGGCTCTGGCCTGCTGCTGGTCACGTTGCACAATCTTTACCAAATCCAATTGGGATTCAATGTCGAGCATCTCCTGATGATGACCCTCGACCCGCGCTTGAGTGGTTACGACGATCCTCACACGCACGCCATTTACGTGAGGCTGCTCGAAGAGCTGGACCGAATGCCATCCGTCAAATCCGCTACCCTCATGAACAACCCTTTCTTGACGGCCCGTGCGCATCTCTCGCATGCGGCTTTTCCCGGATACAGCCCCCAGCCCGGAGAAGATCTCGCCAATTCCTGGATCTTGAGCTATGGAGTAGGCCCACGCTTTTTCGGAACGTTTCAGATGCCGCTCATCTCAGGACGCGACTTTACCGACTCCGACAATGAACATGGGCCTCCAGTGGTGGTCGTGAACGAAGCGCTAGTCAAGCACTTTTACGGCGACAAGAATCCGATCGGGCAGAAGATCGAACTTGGATCGATTTTTAAATCAGGACAAGAGAAGATCGCTGACATTGTGGGCGTGGTTCAGAACGCGCATTACTTCGACGTGAAAGATGAGCAGCAGATGGCAATCTTTACCGACCTCTTCCAGGTACAGCCCTCGCAATTTGGCTCAGCGCAGACGGTGATGGTGCGAGGCACAGGAGATCCAACACGCCTCCTCGATGATGTACGAGCGGGCGTGCACAAAATCGATCCGACGTTATCTCTCTTCAACGTCACCACAATGAGAGCGCAACTGAATAACTCACTCGGACAGCCGAGACTCCTCGCAGTGCTTTCCAGCTTTTTTGGAGTACTCGCACTGCTTCTTTCTGCTATCGGCCTCTATGGCGTGCTGGCATACGGAGTGAGCAAACGCACAGGCGAGATCGGCATTCGCATGGCACTCGGCGCCGACCGCGCCAGCATCACTCGGTTGATCCTCAACGACACCGCGCAAGTCTTGATCATCGGCATTGGGGTAGGTCTGGGCCTGGCATGGGCCAGTGCACGCTTGATCAAGAGCATGTTGTACGGGCTTACTCCACATGACTTCCGGACCTTTGCGCTGAGCGCGCTTGTCCTCGCCATCGTGGCGGTCCTTGCTTCTCTCATTCCCACGCGACGCGCGGTCAAACTTGATCCTATGATCGCGCTGCGATACGAGTAGTCACGGCTGCCGATTGCGCACGGCTTGCCGCATATAATCGCAGGCAATGCCCTCGCGTTCTCGAGCTGTGGCGGAGCAAAGTGTTCTCCGGCTAGATCGTCAGGATCCATACTTGCGGATCTTGTCGGCGACGGTGTTCGTGCGCGATCAGGATCGAAGCCTGCGGTTCTTCGTCGAGCAACTTGGGTTCACTCTCGTCATCGATATGAGCTATGAATCGGGAGACCGATGGATTGCTGTTGCACCTCCCGATGGCGCGACTGTGCTGGCGCTTATCTCACCTGCACCGAATTCCAAGGACTCCAAGCGCATCGGGCAATCGAAGGACATCTCGTTCGTCACTGAAGACGTAGTCGCCAAATTTCACGAGTGGCGCAGTCAGGGCGTTCGCTTTCATCATCCACCGCAGGCGACGCTCTGGGGCGGTATTTCAACTCGCTTTGATGATCCCGATGGCAACACCTTTTCGCTTGTGGGCGGCGACGACTTCGTACGCGAGATCGAGTCGCAGCGCCGCGCTGCTATGGAGAAACTCGAAGCTGAGCGTCGCATCGCGCAGGAACTCGACATTGCCAAGCAGGTGCAGGCACGACTCTTTCCTCAAACTGTGCCGCCGCTGCGCACGCTCGACTACGCAGGGATGTGTCTCCAGGCACGCGCCGTGGGCGGGGATTACTACGATTTCTTGAACTTCGGACGCGACCGCGTTGGCATTGTGATCTGCGACATTTCCGGAAAGGGAATCGCCGCCGCGTTGCTGATGGCCAACTTCCAGGCAAACCTTCGCAGCCAGAGCGCCGTTGCGGCTGATGAACCAGGACGCTTTCTACAATCCGTCAATCAGCTCTTCTTTGCCAATTCGGTCGAGAGCGCGTATGCAACGTTGTTCTTTGGCGAGTACAACGACAGCACACGCCGCCTGCGCTATGCGAATTGCGGACACTACTCCGGCCTGCTGCTCAGACCGAACGGCAAACTCGAACGCCTCGACTCCACCAGCACTGTATTGGGCCTCTTTCCAGAATGGGAATGCTCGATTGCCGATTGCGAACTCGCTCCCGGCGACACGCTCGCGCTCTACACTGATGGCATCCTCGATGCTCTCAATAAGGCCGGTGAAGAATATGGCGAGGACAGGCTCGCTGCCGCCCTGAAGCGACATCGCAAGCTTGAAGCGAAGCAGATCATTGACAGGATCGTTGATGAAGTTAGGCAGTTCGACGCCGATGAGCAACTCGACGACATCACGCTGATCATCGCTAAAGGCAAGAGCACCCAATAACCCGCGAAGTGTTCCCTTATAGCCCTGATAATTACTTTGAATCTAAGTGGGACAGAGAATAATTGGCCGAATGCAGCCAAACCGCTACTCTGTATGTGCTGTGGAGCAGACTCGTCCAACATCAACAGTTCCGCCTCATACCGGGGCCGCCGCCGATATTAAGAAGTTCGACGCCAGCTTCCTGCACCACATCGCCAAAGGCATTGCCTCGGCTGCGCCGTTGCCCGACCTGCTCACGCACGTGGTGGAGTTCGCCGTTTCGGTCGCGCAGTGCGATTCTTGCTTTATCTATGTGCTCGAAGGCGATGAACTGATTCTGCGCGCATCTCGCAACGCCCATCCCGACCTGGTCGACCATCTCAAGCTGAAGCTTGGACAAGGCATTACCGGATGGGTGGCCGAGCATCGGCAGCCCGTGGCCATTGGAAGCAACGCCTATGGCGATCAGCGCTTTCGCGCCTTCAACGAACTGCCCGAAGATCGTTTCGAGGCGTTTCTTTCGGTTCCCATTTTGAATCGAGAGCGAGTCGTCGGCGCGATTAATCTGCAGAATCGCGCTCCTTACTCCTACACCGATTACGAGATCAAGATGGTCTCCAGCATTGGACTGTTAGTTGGCGCTCACGTAGAAATGGCGCGCCTCGAGAGCGAAAATTCCCAGCTCTCGTATCAGCTCGAGACCCGCAAGCTAGTCGAGCGCGCGAAAGGGATTCTGCAGCACGATCTCAAGATCAGCGAACAGGAAGCTTACGTGCGGTTACAACGGCAGAGTCAGGAAAGTCGCATCCCGCTGCGCGACGTCGCCAATGCTGTAATCCTCAGCCAGAGCCTCCGAGCGAAGACGAGGAGCTAACGTGGAGCCGGCCGCCTCGGCCGGGTGTTTGCTGGAATATTCTTCGCTGCGATCGCGATAGTCCTCGATGAAAGTTTCTGTCGAGACCAGCAGCTATGATCGATCCCGACCAAACACCCGGCCGAGGGCGGCCGGCTCCACGTTAGCTCGCAAGAAACATCTCCAATCTCCGCGATAAGAACTTTGAATTTGACTTACTAGATACCTGACCGCAGAATCCAAACTGTCAGCACAAGTTTTCCCTCTTTCGATGCCGAAAGAGGCGAGTCTCTCGGGCACGACGCCGTGCCGCTCCCGTAATTCAATCAGTCGAATCGCGCATTCTGAACGATGTGCTATGTGTGTTTTTCTCGTTTCGAATTAGAAACTGCGGCATTGCGGATCAGTTCGAAGAGTACGGAACAAATTGTTGGAGGAGGAGTTTCAATGCGTCCCAATACGAGACAGCGAACAAAGCTGTCGCTGAGTGCGAAGTTCTCGCGTCTTGCCCATAGGCTTCGCGACAAAGAATGGCGTCGCTACGGAGGATTGCTGATTGCCGGCAAAGCCTTGGGCTTGATGGCGGTACTGGCGGTGATCTATCTGGTTTCGAGCTTCTGTTTCGCTCACGCGTTCGCCGCCGAAGCAGCTCCAGAGGTCAAAGTCTCTGCCGTGATCAACCCCATCAACACAATGTGGACGCTCATCGCTGCGTTTCTTGTGTTCGGAATGCAGGTTGGCTTCACCATGCTCGAAGCGGGCTTCTGCCGTTCGCGTGAGACCGTGAACGTGCTGATGGAATGCATCGTAGATACCTGCCTTTGCGGGTTGCTGTTCTACGCATTTGGATTCGCATTCATGTTCAGTCACGGAAATGGATTCATCGGCTATCACTGGTTCTTCCTGAAAGATGCTCCGGCGACGTACGAGACGACGGGCGTGGCGTTTCTTGCATTTTGGCTTTTCCAATTCGCCTTCGCAGACACCTGCTCGACGATTACATCCGGAGCGATGATCGGCCGTACGGGATTCGTCGGCGACCTTCTCTATAGCGTTGCCGTTTCCGGCTTCATTTACCCAATCATCGGCCACTGGGCCTGGGGTCCGGATGGATTCCTTGCCACCATGGGATCGGCCGGCAACTTCCTTCCCGGATTGGGACAGGGTTTTCACGACTTCGCCGGCTCGACCGTGGTTCATACGATCGGCGGTTTCGTCGCTCTTGCCGGATCGATCATTCTCGGACCGCGACTGGGACGCAAGTTCAAGCGCGACGGCGGCGGTCCCATGATGCCGCACGACCTCACCATTGCCGCTAGCGGCGGCCTGCTGCTCTGGTTCGGCTGGTATGGTTTCAATCCGGGAAGCACACTTTCCGCGATGGATTTCGAAGGCATTGGTCGTGTAGCTGCCAACACTACCCTCGCTGCTTGCGCTGCAGGCCTCACGGCTATGCTTTACGCCTACATCGGAAGCAAAAAGTGGGATGTGAGCTTCACCGTCAACGGCTTTCTCGCTGGTCTGGTCGCTATCACGTGTCCATGCTATTGGGTGAGTCCCACCGGCGCGATCCTGCTTGGCGGTGTCGCTGGTGTGGTTGTCGTACTCGGTGTGGAATTTCTCGAATGGCTGCGCATCGATGATCCCATCGGGGCGGTTCCCGTACATGGCATTTGCGGCATTTGGGGCACGCTCTCACTCGGCCTGTTTGCCTGCGGTAAATACGGAGCCACTGGGCCGATCACTCCCGATAACTCTGCCGCACTCAAAGGCCTATTCTATGGCGGCGGCACCACGCTGCTGGCTGCTCAGGCCATCGGCAGCGTGATCGTCACGCTTTCAACTTTCGCCGTAGCCATGGCTGTAATGTACCTAGTGAATCTGACGGGAACGCTGCGCGTCTCCAGAGAAGGCGAGCTGTATGGCTTGGATCTACACGAGCACGGCATTTCCGCATATCCGGAATATGTGATCTCCGGTTTGGGCAGACCAGCCGGAATGCCGGCAGAAACCCAACTCGTGCAAGAACCGGCGCTGATCGCTGCCAAGGTCACTGCAGGACACGCATTCCAGAAAGTAGGCTCGTGACCTTCGTCCTGACCTGCCTGAACTGGGGGAGCACCTGCTCCCCAGTTCGAACCTAAACCCGACACGGGAAAGAGGAAAACACAATGACGAAGATTGAAGCCATCATTCAGCCATCGAAGTTTGAAGCAGTCAAAGATGCGTTGCTGGAAATCGGTATTGACGGCATGACTGCGTCGGAGGTCCGAGGTCATGGACGACAGAAAGGCCATACCGAGATCTATCGAGGACACGAGTACGAGGTAGATCTCCTGCCAAAGATCAAACTCGAAGTCGTGGTCGAGGATGATCTCCTGGACCGCGCGACAGATACGATCATCAGCGCTGCCGCTACGGGAAGAATCGGTGACGGAAAGATATTCTTCTATAAGATTGATGGAGCGGTGCGCATACGGAACCGCGAGCAAGGAGTCGGCGCCCTCTAGCGCCGAACTCAACTAAAATGACTGGTGCTCAAGCGAGTGCCCGCACTCAAGCTTGAGACACTTGCTTGAGACACTTGGAAGGATTACGACGAATGCCAAAGTTCGCCGCCAACCTCTCCAGCCTGTTTACTGAAGCCGCCTTCCTCGAGCGCTTCGGTCTTGCCCGGAGAAGTGGATTCGCCGCCGTAGAGTATCTGTTTCCCTACGACTACCCGAAGGAACAGCTCGCCGAACAGTTGTGCGAGCATGATCTGCGTCAGGTATTGTTCAACCTTCCGTCCGGCAACTGGGAGGCAGGCGAGCGTGGAATCGCATGTGACCCGCGCCGCACATCCGAGTTCGAGGAAGGTGTAGCCCTCGGTCTCAAATACGCATTGGCGCTTGGGTGCCGCCAAGTGAACTGCATTCCCGGCATCATGCCGCTCGACAGTTGTCCACTCACTGTGCGCGAGACACTAGTCAGCAACCTGCGCTACGCTGCGACAGCATTGAGCGAACACAACGTCAGGCTGTTGATCGAGCCGATCAATGCTTACGATTATCCTGACTACTTTTTGAATCGTTCTGCTCATGCGTTCGCCATTCTGAACGAAGTCGCACATCCAAACCTGTTCCTTCTGTACGACATCTATCACATGCAAATCATGGAGGGGAATCTCACCCACACCATCGCGCAAAACATCTCTCAGATTTCGCATGTGCAGATTGGAGACGTTCCAGGCCGCCACGAGCCGGGCACGGGCGAGATCAACTTCGGCCACCTCTTCCGCCAACTCGATGCGCTCGGATTTGAGGGCTGGATTGGCTGCCAATACACTCCGCTGCTGAGCACGCAACAGAGTCTGGATTGGATGGTTCCATATCGGGCAGAAACAATTCCAGCCTGAACAGGCAGCCGAAAATGCAGAAACAGAACCGGCGGCGGTAGCCGGTGGGTCGGAGATCGCCGAATGGCGAGCTCCGAGTACACGATGCCGTGCGCGATGGAGAGAACGCAGGCGCAATCCCGCTTGGCGGGACGGCTGCCCCACCCAACAACCGCAGCAGTGGCGCTTGTTAGGACCGCAAAGCAGCTGGCGGTTCCGTCGCCGCGTGCGCGCCCCACGTTTTTCCGCAGCCTACTCCGTTCTCAGCGCCGTCATCGGTGAGATTGACGCCGCGCGTCCCGCCGGAATGATCGCAGCAAAGAACGCACAGACTGCCAATGCGCTGGCGGCGACGATCAAAGCCAGCGGGTCCCAAAATGAAACTCCGTAGAGCTGGGAAGCGATCAGTTTTCCTGCGCCCACCGCCAGGGGCAGTCCGATGATCAACCCCAGCAGAACTCGTTTGAAAGCGCCGCGAAGCACGAGTTCGACAACATTGCCGCGATTCGCGCCGAGCGCCATGCGCACGCCGATCTCGTTAGTGCGTTGCGCGACCGAGTATGCAGTGACGCCATAGAGACCAATCGCGGCCAGGAGCAGAGCAATGATTCCAAACAGTCCTGCAAGACTCGCAGTCGCGCGCTCCTGATCGAATGTCAGATCCACCTCCTGCTGCATCGTGCGCACGCTGTTGATAGTTAGAGTGGGATCGACGTCGGCGAGCGTGCGCGTGAGCAGGGGCTCTAAGGAACCCGGCGACTGATTCGTCTGCAGCAGGATTCCTCCGATAAAGTGCGACTGCAGCTCAATGCGCTTCATGATCGGGTCTTTGTAATCGACGTTCTGCGTCAGGGGAACGTAGAACATCGGGCGGGGCGGCTTCTGAAAATCCCATCCTGCGAAGCGCGCGTCACGAACGATGCCAACGATGCGGAATGTCCCAATGTTCTCCGGCATGTCGAGCCCGAAATGATGATCGATTGGATCTTCGTTCTTGTCCTTGAAGAAGCGCTTAACGAACGCTTCGTTCACAATTGCCACAGGCGCAGTCGTTTCGTTGTCGGCGGCAGTGAACATGCGTCCGCGGGTGAGAGTCATGCCTAGAGTCTGCAGATAATTCGCGCTTACTCGATCCCAAGATGATCCAGCTTCTTCGTTCAGCTTCGGAGCGGGATGTCCTTCTACCAACACTAACTCGCCCCAGTTATCGGTGAGTGGGTTATAAAGCGCCAGTCCCGCTCCCTGGACTCCCGGCAGACGATTCAGCCGGCTTTCGATCTCTCGGTACATGGCCTGCAGCTTGGGTAGCGTATACGTCGCGGGTGGACTATTGAGCGAAACCTCGATCCGATTTGGGATTTGGAATCCGAAATCCTGATGCTCGAGTTTGTTCAAACTGCGCCCCAGCATCGTGGCGCCCGCAACGAGGACTACGGATAGCGTGGCCTGCACAATCAACAGCGCCTTGCGTGCGAGAGACGAATGGTCGCTGGTGCTGCGATTGGAGCCGCGCAAGGCTTCCGCGGGAGCGGTCCTCGTCGCAAACCATGCCGGCGCCGCGCCGAAGATGATTCCCGTAATGAGAGCGACGACAAACGCAAAGGCCAGCACGATCAGCGAGGGCCGTGTGCTGATGGGCAGGAAAGCCGCATGGCTGAATGCTAATCGGAGTAATAACTGCGCTGCTCCTACTGCGACGATTAATCCGGCGACTCCTCCAAGCAGTGCAAGAAGGATGCTTTCGATCAGCGCCTGCGTGATCATCTGCCGTCGAGTAGCGCCGACCGCGAGCCGCACGGCGGTTTGTCCACGACGCGCAACCGCGCGTGCCAGCAGCAGATTGGCGACGTTGGCACAGGCAATCAGCAACACCAGTCCGCACACGGCGAGGAGTATGTTTAGACTCCGTCCATATTCTTCCTTCATCACGGCGACTCCGGCGCCTGCCGGTACAACCGCGATCGTCTGCTTGGGAAGCATGCGGATCACATCCGGCATCCAGTTCGCCGGATAGCCGGAATCGTGCTGCATCCATTGGCGCAGGATGCCTGTCATACGTGGAGCCATACCGTCGACTGTCGCTCCCGGCCGCAATTTTCCGATGATCCGAAGCCACGCACCCATCGACTGCTTCAGCAGAGAGCCGTCGCCTGCCAGCAGCGGTTCCTGCTGCAACGGGATCCAAATATCGGGTGGATCGCCACGCAGGGTCTCACCAAAGAATCCGGGCGGCGCTACGCCGATGACCGTGAACGGATGGCCTTCGATGATGAATGTTGAACCGACGATCGAAGGATCGCCGCCATACGTCGCCTGCCACACGTGGTGGCTGATCACCACAACGGGAGGAGCGCCCTGTTTGTCGTCTTCGGTGGTGAAGACCCGTCCACCAAAAGCTCCCACTCCCAAAGTGGAAAAGTAGCTTCCGGTTACATATTCGGAGCGCAACGGACGGGCAGCCTTCTCCTTGCCTTCACGACGAACTCCGAGCCGCCCTTGTCCAGCCTGGAATGCAGTGGTCTCTTCGAACTCGGGGGTCTCTGCCGTCAACCGCTGGTACAGCGGATAGGAGAACATGCCCCAGCGATCCTGCGGTCCACCTTCCACGCAGCAGTCGTCGCCATCGCCGATGCGATAGAGCCGCGCGGGATCGGAGACCGGAAGCGAGCGCAGCATGACTGCATGAATGAGCGTGAAAATCGCAGTCGTGCCGCCAATGCCGAGCGCGAGCGTAAGAACCGCCGCTGTGGTGAACACTGGCGACATGCGGAACTGCCGCACGGTGTAGCGAACATCGCCTAGCAGGTTTTGCATTCAAGACCTCTGGGTGAGTACTGGCGGACGCGCGAAAGGTTACAGGGACGGGGCGAACACGAAGGTCACAGAGGTAAACACAAGAGGTCACGATGAAAATCTCCGTGACCTTGTAGTTGCCTTCGTGACCTTCGTGTTCGCCTCTCCCCCCGGCGTCGTTAATTCACCCGGATGCTTCCCGATCCGGAATTAATTTCAAGCAGCGTTCCGCCGCCGTTTACTGTGCCTTCAATATGGTTGCGCTTCATTGCGCCTTGCATGGTGACGGGATGATGGACCTCTACATCGCCGGAGTTGCTCTGAGCGTTGATGTTGAAGCGAGCATCGGAGGGAAGCTTTACATCGACGGTTCCCGAGCCTGTGTGGATGCGCCAGTCAGAAGCCATCTTTCCGTCAACTTCAATGTCTCCGCTGCCAGCGCCTGCCTCGACACCTCCGGAGACATTGCGCAAACGGACATTTCCCGATCCGGTCTCGGCGCGAACTGAGCCTGATCCGTTCTGTTCGAAGGTGATGTCGCCTGAACCTGCGCGCGCGTCGAATCCGCCGGCGATGCCGGTGGCTTTAATGTTTCCGCTGCCGGTCTGCGTATAAGCACGCCCCTGGATGTTGCTGAGTTCAAGATCACCGGAGCCTGCTTCGACGCGAACTTCAGCACCAATGTTGCTGACGATCACGTTTCCCGATCCGGAACTGGCGCGCACCGGACCGCTGACATCTGTAATCCGATCGTCGCCGGAACCATTGTGGGCTTGCACCGAGGTGTCTTTCGGAACGGTAACGTCGTAGCTGATCGAGATGTTATTGCGCAGCGCTTCGTCCTGAATGCGGCCGATGCGGATGCTGTTGCCGTTCTGCTCGATCGGTGGATTCTGTTCGAGGCGCTTCACCTTCTCGTCGGCCGAAAGCGAGCTGCCGCTGAACCATGAACTGATGCCTTCACTGACCTTGATGTGACCCTTGATTAGAACCGAACTGGAATCGCCCTGATGCACGGAGATGTTGCCCGATCCGCTGGTGACATCGAGATCAACGCGACCGGAAACCTTCAGCGTGCGATCGAAGTCGCCTTCCACCGCGGCGAATGCCGCGGAGCTCAGAAGCAACATCAGCGTAATAACTGGAACTTGTACTCTCTTGTTCATGCTTGCCCTCGCGATGACTGCCAGAGATTGGACTAATGGGATCAAATTTCGTGAGCCGAGTCGCTTCAGAACCGCCGCCGGTAGGCGCTGGGGCAGCCGCGTCTCTGCGGCTGCGTGTCTCCAGATTGCTTGCTGCATCGGTCTGCTCGGAAGCTGGCCATTCGGCCATCTCCGACTCACCTGCCAGCACCGCGCTATCGCCGCCGGTTCTGTCCTTGCGAGTAAGACGATGGCAACGTTTTTCGATTAGCTGCGGAATCGAAAATCTTCGCAGCTCTTTCCGCATCATCTGTTTTGTTGTAAGCAACTTGCGGGAAAACTCTTGCTCGACTTACACGCAGCTTCAACCCATCTTCCCTTCAGGGTTACCCTAAGATTTCCACAGGGTTACGCTGAGAAATCCTCAGGGTTACCCTGCCGCAGATGGGTTGGCGACGACCTCGGATGGGTTGGAACGAAGCTTGTGCTAAAACGAAACTTACGACGCACTTGATCGCTTGGCGACGTTCCCGAATTGGTGCAGCACCCATACTTCGGTGCTATCGCGAAATCGGGCGAAAGTCAAGCGAAATCGGAGCGCGCCACTGGCGCTTTTTCATTGTTCCGCAGGCAAAGTATAGGCCTGCGTTACTGCAGCACAACCTTGTCACCCTTACGCAAGCCGCTAAGCAGTTCCGTTTTGGCACCATTGGAAATGCCAACGGTAACTGCAACTTTGCGCTTGCCGTCCTTACCCTTGGGATCCGGCACTTCGACCTGCGCCTTCTTGTCTTTGTCGTAGATGATCGCGTTCTCCGGAATGATCAACACGTTGTGGTCTTCCTTGAGGATGATCTCGGCATTCGCGGTCATCAATGCCTTTAACTCACCGCCTGAATTGTCGATAGAGACGCGCACCTGGAACGTGGTGACGTTGTCCTTCTCCACGCCCATGGGCGCGATCTTCGTCACTTTACCGCTGAAGGTTTTGTCTTTGAATGACTCGACTTTGATGCGCGCCGGCTGGCCCAGATAGACCTTGCCGATATCGCTCTCGTCCACCTTGCCATCGACATAAACCTGCTTCATGTTGCCAAGCGTCATCACCAGAGTCGCCGATGAACCCAGTACCAGAATGGAACTGACTGCATCTCCTACTTCCACATCACGGGAGAGGACTTCGCCATCGATAGGAGCAACGATCGTGGCGTAATTCAGCTGCTCTTCCGAACGCGCCAGAGATGCTTTGTACTGCGTAACCTGCGCCTGTGCCTGTTTTACCTTGGCTTCATTAATGGTGAGCTGAGCACGAGCGAGATCGCGCTTGTTCACGGCCATCTCGTAGTTACGCTGCGCGTCGTCCAGAGCAGAGGCGGAAACTACGCCCTGCGAAGCCATGGTCTGAGCTCGCTGATAGGCGCGCTGCAGAGTGGGAACATCCACTCCTTCTGCATCGACCTTCGAGCGCTCAACATCGGCTTCGGCAGCACGCAGATTCGCTTCAGCCGCCGTAAGCTGTGCCTCATCGCCGCGCACCTGCGCCTGCAACTCTTCCTTATCGAGTTCGGCGAGTACCTGGCCGGCTTTCACGCGATCGCCGGCATCGACCATCTCCTTCTTCACGATACCGCTCGCCTTGGACTTCACTTCGACTTTCGTAATGGGCTGGATTTTGCCGGTGGCGACAACGCTTTGCGCCAGATCGCCCTGGTCAATAGTGGCAATCTTGGTGGGATCGATCTTGGTGCTGCTGCTCGTTGCCTTTGTGGCAACGATAGCCACCATCAGCACCACAAACACCGTCGAGCCAATCCACCAAATGCGCCGCTTCCTCTTATTCTTATGATTGCCGTTCGCCACTCAAATCCTCCAAATCTCTCTGCTGTCGCCGACCACCTCGCGTTGCTAGAGCTTCATACGCCAGCAACCCGCAGAAGGTTCCCAAAGTTCCGCAGCTTTCCAGCCTGTCCCATGGCAGCAGAAAACGCAATGCACCTTAGACCTGAAAAAGAGGTAAAAGTAAGCTGACGCTGCAATCTTTGCGCGAGACGCATCTAAGAAGGAATCCCGAGATGCCTACTAAGCTAAGCGTCGATGCAACAACCAAAATTGTCTATTCGTCGTATTACGGCGATATGACTACTACTGACCTCGTCCAGCACATCGCCGCCATCCGTAAGCACCCTGATTTCAATCCCGATTTTGACGAATTGATTGATGCCAGTGGGGTTACGTCGTTCGACGTTCCGTCTGATGACGTGCGCGAACTGGCTTCCCACGACAGCCCATTTCACGCCCATGCCAAACGGGTACTTGTAGCGCCGCAGGATCTGGTTTTTGGACTCGGACGAATGTTTCAAACCTTCAGCAGCGAACGGCGTCCGCACTTCATTGTGGTGCGCACGCTGGATGAGGGCTATCGAAGGCTCGGACGCGAACGCCTGCCCAAAGCGCAGTAACCGAATCGGCCGCGGCAGCCGCCCGGGCAGCCGCGTCGTTTGCCACTGCGCTTCACGAGTTCCCGAAGCTGATCGTAGGCTCGGAATTGGCCATTCGGCCAACTCCGACCCAACGGCTACGGCCGGCGGTTCTCTTGCTTTGGCCTGCTAGACTAACCACCAATGGCGCCCCTGGTGCTCCTTCGCATTCTGGTTGTGGTGTTGCTGGTGGCCCTGAATGCGTTTTTTGTGGCGGCCGAGTTTGCGATCGTCAGCGTTCGTGACACGCGCATCCAGCAACTAATCGACGCTCGACGCACCGGCGCGCGAACCGTCCAACGCCTGCAGCAGCACCTGGACGACTTCCTGCCTGCGGTCCAATTCGGAGTCACGCTTGCCAGCCTGGCACTCGGCTGGATCGGCGAGCCTGCGATCGCGCAACTGCTCCTCCGTCCCATTGAGGGGCTGCCTCATGCGATCGTGTACGCGCACACTGCGGCGGTCGTAATCGCGTTTGTACTGATCACCTATTTCCACGTGATCCTGGGCGAGCTGGTGCCAAAATCTTTGGCATTGCAGCGCGTGGAGCGGGTCGCCTTATCAGTAGCCGGGCCGATGGATGTTTTCATCACCATCTCGCGTCCGCTGCTGCACCTGATGACCAATTCGGCGAACGCCGTTCTGAAACTCTTCGGATCGCGATTGATGCGCGAAGGAGGGATGCACTCGCCGGAGGAACTAAAGCTCATTCTTACTTCCAGTCGGCGCCTGGGACTGCTTCCTCCATTTCAGGAAGAGATCATGCATCGCACGCTTGATCTCGAGAACATGACGGTGCGCGAGATCCTGGTTCCACGGCAGAACATCTTTTCCCTTCCCGCCGACATGACGCTCGAAGACGCGATGGCGCGTGTCGTCGAGGACCAGCACTCGCGCATTCCCATTTACGATCCTAAATTGGGAAAAGAGCACATTGTCGGCGTGCTGTACTCGAAGGACCTGGCGCGATTCATGCATCTGCGCATGACCACGCGAGCGCGCGGGCTCACCACCGAAATGACTCTGCGCGTGCGTCACGTAATGCGCGATGTGCTGGTGGTTCCGGAAACTAAACCTGTGCTCGACCTGCTGGATGAGTTTCGCCAGCGCAAGCGGCATTTGGCGATTGTCGTTGATGAATACGGTTCGACAGTGGGACTGGTAACCGTTGAAGACGCGCTGGAGCAGATCGTTGGCGAGATCGAAGACGAGTTCGACATCGCCGTACAGCCTCGCCTGCTCGAAACCGGAGAGCTGATCCTCGAAGGCGGCGCGAACGTCCGCGACCTGGAATCGCACCTGCATATTCGTCTGCCGCGAGATGAAGGCTTCGAGACACTCGGAGGATTCATCATGTGGCGCCTGGGACGGCTGCCGCGCGTCGGCGATACGCTGGAGTTTGAAGCCAGGCGCTATACCGTGATGCAGATGCAGGACCGGCGGGTACTGCAAGTGAAAGTCGAAGCGCTCGCTCCTGCGGCTGTGGCCGCTCAGGAAGAACAACCGTCGTTATTCCGCGAGACGTAACGGAACCGGCGCCGGTAGGCGGCGGGGCAGCCGCGTGTGTTGCTGCTGCGTTTCTGCGCAATTGCTGGCAGTATCGTCACATTCGGAGTTCGCCTTTCGGCGACCTCCGACCCACCGGCTACCGCCGCCGGTTCTGTTTTGCATTTTTCTGCGGCCTGTAAGGTCGAGGGCTGCCACCGGCATGATTCGTCTTCTCACATCCCGCCTGCTGTACACGCTGCCGGTCCTCTGGCTGGTGGTGTCGGTTGTCTTCCTCATGATTCACCTCGTGCCGGGCGATCCGATCCAGGCGATGCTTGGGGAAGGGGCTGCGAGCGCGGACTTGCAGGCGGCGCGACATGCTTATGGGCTCGATCTGCCCATCGGCGAACAATATCTTCATTATTGGAATGGCGTGCTGCATGGGCGGCTGGGGCAGTCGATTCGTCTGAATGAGGACGTTGGGCGGGTAATCTGGGAGCGGTATCCGTATACACTGCGGTTGACCATTGCGGCGCTCATCGTTGCGCTTGGGTTATCAATTCCCGCAGGAGTACGCTCGGCGCAACGGCGCGACCGGTGGGATGATCGCGCGCTGAGCGTGGTAAGTCTCTTCGGATTGTCATTTCCCAATTTTGCACTCGGCCCAATTCTTATTTTGTTTTTCGCTATCAAGCTGGGTCTGCTTCCCGTTTCCGGCGCCGGTACCTGGGAACATCTAGTGCTGCCCGCCATCACCATGGGGGGAGCCATGGCCGCGATCCTCACAAGAATGGTGCGGACGGCAATGCTCGAAGAACTTGGTCAAGACTACATCCGTACTGCCCGCGCCAAGGGCTTGAGCGAACGCACGGTTGTGTACAAACACGCGCTACGCAATGCCATGATTCCAGTGCTTACCGTCGTTGGGCTGCAGTTCGGCGCACTGCTGGCGGGTGCCATTGTGACGGAAACGATCTTCTCCTGGCCGGGTATTGGCAGGCTGACACTCACTGCGATCAGCACTCGTGACTACTTCCTGGTACAGGGATGCATCCTTGCGATTGGGCTGACTTACATCGTCGTGAACCTTTTCACTGACGTCTTATATGTGGTCGTGAATCCGCGCATTCGGCAATAGGGAATATATGAATGGACCGACGCGCGCCCTTCGCGCGGGTTTACTTTGCAATAGCTGTAATGGTTGCAGATGCCAGGGTTGTTCCCCCCAAAATCCGGCCGAGGGCGCCGTCGGTCCTGATCTCAGCTGCTAAGCGTGCATGTATCCCAACAACGACAGCACCATCGTTACCACGACAGCGGCGATGAGCACACGCTCATTCCAGGAGGAAGCGTTCGTATCGGATTGCGAGGTGGCGAGTTTCATAGGACTGCTCCCGGAGAACTACATCGGCACAACATCTGATTAACACCAAGGGTGAGAAGTTGCACGCGCACAAAAGTAATTCCAGCCATCATTTAAAGTAATCGTCGGCGATGGCCAACTCCGAATTAATTCGTTCGCTGCCTAAGGCGGAGCTTCATCTCCACCTTGAGGGCACCATCGAGCCCGAAACGCTCGTCGAACTGAGCCGCCGGCACGATGCTGATCCTTTGACGACGGAGCAGGCCCATCGTTTATACGAGTACGCCGATTTTCATGGATTCATGATGGCCTTCAAGGCCGTTACCCAGCGCCTGCTCATCGCCGACGACTTCGAACTAATCACTTACCGCATGATCGAGCGGCTCAAGGCTCAGGGGGTGGTGCATGCCGAAGTCTATATCTCGGTGGGCGTCGTGCATTGGCGAAAGCAGGAGTTCGAGCCCTTATTTGAGGGCATCGAGCGCGGACGGGAACGCGGACAGCATGACTTTGGCGTCTCCGTGCTCTGGATCTTCGACGCCGTGCGCCACTTCGGAGTAGAAGCGGCGAAGCCGGTTTTTGAACTGGCTGTCCGCTACAAGGATCGAAATGTCGTAGGAGTTGGAATCGGAGGAGATGAACGCAAGGGTCCGGCGGAGCCGTTTAAAGCGCTCTACCAGTACGCCGCTGAGAACGGCTTAAGGCGTACCGCGCATGCCGGCGAAACCACCGGACCGGAGTCGATCTGGGCTGCGCTCAACATCGGAGCCGAGCGGCTCGGACACGGCTTAAGCGCGCCATCCGATGCCGAATTGATCGAAGAGCTCTCCCATCGCCAGATCCCGGTAGAGATCTGCATGACCAGCAATGTTCTAACCGGATGTCTGCCTGAGATTCATCAGCATCCCCTGCGGCGCTTATTCGAGGATGGTCTGC
>Ga0134126_10001464_pt1 | contig 30066 bp, 35 predicted proteins | sample KB31752_FD_96881 | JGI IMG/M metagenome (GOLD analysis project Ga0134126, IMG submission 96881) | Terrestrial soil microbial communities with excess Nitrogen fertilizer from Kellogg Biological Station, Michigan, USA - KB3-175-2 | ecosystem: Environmental > Terrestrial > Soil > Unclassified ... | reverse complement strand
GAACAGCAAGGAGATCGTGTTCTCCATTCCTTTCGATAAGGTATATACCGCGGACAACAGTACGGCGTGGACCCTGCATATGGAGACGCTGGAGCCCGAGAACCAGGCCACCTATGATTTTCAGAATTCGCCCTGGGGCGGTATCTGTGCGATCCCGCAATTCATCAACACCTTCGATCCCGACGACAGCCGTCTGACGGCGAACTGGGTGCAGGGGCAGCAATATACGGCTTCGGGGGATACGCTCATCGGCCAGCTTGGGGCTTATACGGGGAAACCTTTGCGCTATATCAATGCGTTGCCCGGTGTCGACTCGTCGGAGGAGATCCATGGATTCCGGCTGGGTAAATACCAGATCCAGGCGGGCGAGTTGGTGGGCATGAGCAATGATTTTCCGCTGTTCCGGTATGCCGATATCCTGATGATGAAAGCGGAGGCTTCGCTCCGGTCCGGCGATGCCAATACGGCGGCTGCCCTGGTCACCGAGGTACGGCAGCGCGACTTTACGTCGAACCCGGCCAAGGCCACGGTTACGGCGGCGGAGCTCAGCGATCCCACCGTCTATAGCTATGGTCTCCGGAATCACCTGGATTCGACGAGTGACAATGTGAGCGATATACAATATGGCCGGATGCTGGACGAGCTGGGTTGGGAATTTGCGCAGGAAGGCCGCCGCCGGCAGGACCTGATCCGGTTTGGCGTCTTTACGACCAAATCCTGGTTGTCGCATTCCCCCAATGGCGCTTACCGCAGTCTGCTGGCGATCCCTACCAGCGCATTGCAAACGAATGTAAATTTGAAACAAAATCCAGGATATTGATGAATCTTTTTTTAAAAAGGCGCGGGGCAGTTTTGCTGTCCTGCGCTATTTCACTTGGGGCGTTTGCGCAGGATTATCCCATCCAGCCTGTATCGTTTACGAAAGTGCGGCTCGACGACCGGTTCTGGCTGCCGCGGATCGAGACCAACCGAAAGGTGACGATACCCGCTTCTTTTGCGCGTTGCGAGAATACGGGCCGGGTAAAGAATTTCGAGATGGCGGCGGTGCACAAGGGGAAGTTCTGCACGAAATTTCCTTTCGATGATACGGATATCTATAAGACGATCGAAGGCGCTTCCTATTCGCTGGCGGTGCATCCCGATCCGGAGCTGCACCGGTATGTGGACTCGCTGATCGCGATCGTCGGCAAGGCGCAGGAGCCGGACGGCTATCTGTATACGGCGCGGGAGATAGACTCGCTGCATCCGCATCCGTGGAGCGGCATGGACCGGTGGGTCAAGGAGAACGAGCTGAGCCACGAGCTGTACAACTCGGGACATCTGTTCGAGGCGGCGAGCGCCCATTACCTGGCCACCGGCGAGCGGAATTTTCTAGATATCGCGTTGAAGAATGCCGATCTGCTGGTGCGGACCTTCGGACCCGGCAAGCGCCATGTGGCGCCGGGGCATGAGATCGTGGAGATGGGGCTTGTGCGGCTGTACCGCATTACGGGTCGTTTGGCATATCTGCAATTGGCCAAATTCTTTATCGACGAACGTGGGCGCCGGACCTATGACAAGCACAGCACCGACGAATGGAAGAACGGCATGTACTGGCAGGACGACGAGCCGGTGGTCGATCAGCAGGAGGCCGAGGGCCATGCGGTAAGGGCCATGTATCTTTATTCAGGTATTGCGGACGTCGCCGCCCTTACGGGGGACACGCTTTATCTCCACGCGATCGATCGCATCTGGGACAATATGGTCGGCAAAAAGGTGTATGTGCAGGGTGGCATCGGCGCGGTACCCGATGGGGAACGGTTTGGGGATGATTATCAGCTGCCCAATACTACGGCCTACAATGAGACCTGTGCATCGATAGGAGAAGTATTTTGGAATGAACGCATGTTCCTGCTCCATGGTAGTCCGACGTATATCGATGTGCTGGAGAAAGTGCTGTACAACGGACTGATCTCCGGCGTGGGGCTGGATGGGAAGTCGTTCTTTTATACCAATGCGATGCAGGTGACCAAAGATTCCAGCTATCCCTCGTTGGAGCCGGAGCGGTCGGGCTGGTTCGAATGTTCCTGCTGTCCCACGAATATGGCGAGATTTCTGCCTTCGCTTCCCGGTTATATCTATGCGCAGCGGGGCGACCAACTGTACGTGAATCTTTTTATTGCCGGGTCCGCGGATCTGACATTTGGCGGCAAGGCGGTGCGGGTTATCCAATCCAATAACTATCCCTGGGATGGGGATCTGCATTTCGAAGTCGATGCGGCGTCGCCGGTACGGTTTGGCATGCGGCTGCGGATACCCGGGTGGGCGCTTGGCCAGGCATGGCCCTCCCCCCTTTATACATTTGCGGATTTTGGCGGGGCGGCCCCGGCTCTCGTACTTAAGGTTAACGGAGAGGCGTATGCGTATGCCGTTCATGATGGCTATGCGGTTGTCGACCGGGTCTGGAAGAAAGGGGACAAGGTAGAGTGGATCCTGCCGATGACCGTCCATGAGATCGTGGCCGACCCGGCCGTTCATGCGGATCGGGGCAAGGTGGCCCTGCAGCGGGGTCCGGTCATGTATGCCGCGGAATGGAAGGACAATGGAGGCGTGGTGAGCGATCTATCGATCCCTGCTCATACGCGGTTTAGTGTTGCATTCCAGCCGGGCCTGTTTGGCGGGGTGATGGAGCTGAAGGGCGCTGTTCTTCGCAAAGGGGAGGCAGCACCGGTGCAGATGACGGCCATACCTTATTGTGATTGGGCTAACAGGGGGCGCGGGGAAATGACGGTTTGGTTCCCGGCGATCCCGGCGGAGGGGGTGGCTCATGCGGAGTAGGTCATCGCGATCGGTGGCCGGGGCTCCGGCTGATGGGACGGCTGCTGCCGGGTCGGGTTTGCGGCCTCGTTCGTGGCTCCGGCTCTGGGCATTCCGCGTGATCGCGATGTTGCTGCCGCTGTGTCTGCTGGTGAGCCTCGAACTCGTGTTGCGGTGGGTAGGCTATGGTCACGACACCAGTTTGTTTATCCGCTATCCGGATGATCTGCGGTACTGGGTGATGAACAAATATGCCGCCGAGCGCTATTTCACGGACACCGTCAATGAGACCAAAGGGAGCATCGAGCCCTTTTTGGTCGATAAACCTGCGGGTACCTTTCGCATTTTTGTGCTCGGCGAATCGACGACGGCGGGTTATCCCTATTTCCACAATGGGTCTTTTCACCGGTGGCTGGAATTCCGGCTGATGCATGAATATCCCGGTCTTCGCTTCGAGATCATCAATGTTTCCCTTACAGCGGTGAATTCCTATACCGTGCTGGACTTCGGCCGGCAGGTGCTGGCCTATCAGCCGGATGCACTTTTGGTCTATACCGGGCATAACGAATACTACGGTGCGCTGGGGGTGGGTTCTACCAGTCATATCGCGAACAGCCGGTGGCTGGTTTGTACGATGGTGAACCTGCGACGGCTGCGGCTGGTGCAGGGGCTTGGTCGGCTCTGGTCGGGGTTGCGGTCCTGGGTGGGCGGGGCGCGGGCGACGCCGGACCAGCGGGAAAATCTGATGCAGCGGATGGCGGCCGATCAGCGCATCCCGTTGGGTTCGCCGGCTTATACCGCAGGCATCGTTCAGTTCCGGGAGAATATGGATGAGCTGTGCCGGATCACGCAGGCGCGGGGCGTGCCGGTGTTTCTGAGTACGGTCGTCAGCAATGAAAAGGATCAGCGGCCTTTTATTGGGGCAGGGGGTGCGGCTTTTGCCGCGGGAGACAGCGCCTGGCGTGCCGGGGATTATGCCGCAGCCAAGCGGGACTACGTGCGGGCGCGGGATGCCGATCTGCTGCGTTTCCGGGCGCCATCGGCGATCGACAGTGTCATCCGGTTGCTGGCGGCGGCGTATTCCAACGTGCATCTCGTGGATGCGCTGGGGCGTTTTGAAGCCGCCTCGCCGCATGGCGTGGTGGGATACGAGACCTTGCTGGAACATGTACATCCTAACCTTTATGGATATGCGTTACTATCCGATGCGTTCTATGCGTCTATGATGGCGGCGCATCTTTTCCCATCGCCGCCTTCTCCGGATTCGTTGGGTTTCGACAGCTTGCTGGTAAAGATGCCGGTGACGGCCGTAGATTCACTCAATGGCGCCTATACGATCATGATGCTCAAAAGCCGGTGGCCGTTCGATGAGCCGATACCTTCGGGTTTTAAACGTGGGAACTCGGTGCCGGAGCAACTGGCCGGTGGTCTCGCCGTGGGCCGGATCAACTGGAGCCAGGCATTGAATGAGCTGTACACGCTGAGCATGCGGGTAGGGGATAAGCGCACGGCGATGAAGGCTGTGGAAGCCTTGTCGCTGGACCGGCCGCTTTATACCCGGTATGCTTTATACGCCGGCAGGCTGAATTTCGAGCTTGGCGATACCAGTGAAGCCGTTTTTTATTTTAAGCAGGCATGTGCGATCGATCCCTCGCCGACCAATATCCAGTCGTTGAACATGCTGTATAGGAAAATGAACCGGTAAGCTCCCTATCTTTAAGGTATGGAGCAGTTATATACCGACACGACCTTCAACCGGCAGGATTTTCGCGAAGCCCCCCTGCCAAGGGGCGAGTACGAGAACTGTGTATTCGGGCATTGCGAACTTTCAGGCGCCGACCTGGGGGGTATCCTGTTCGTGGAATGCGTTTTTTCCGGCTGCAACCTGAGCATGGCGAATCTGAAGGCGACGGTCTTCAGGGATGTGCAATTCAAGGATTGTAAGATGCTGGGGCTTCATTTTGAGGACTGTGATACCTTCGGCCGTCAATTCTCTTTCGAAGGATGTACGTTGAACCACGTGTCCTTTTACGAGACGAAGCTCAAGAAGATGGTGTTCCGCAAGGGTACCCTGCATGAAGCGGATTTTACCGGCTGTGACCTCACGGGTGTGGTCTTTGATGGCTGCGATCTCCGCGATGCCAAGTTCGACAATACGATCCTGGAGAAAGCCGATCTCCGCTCGGCTTTCAACTATTCCATCGATCCGACCATCAACCGGGTCAAAAAGGCGCGGTTCGCGCTGCCGGCCGTTGTCGGGCTTCTCGACCGGTTCGATATCGTGGTCGAGCCTGCCTAGGATGCCCCGGGGGCGCTCATAAGCAGGAGTATGCGGATCCGGCCTATTTTTCCCGATCTTTCCGCCGCGCTGCCGGGATGGCCGCCCAGGTGTTGCGGGAGCGGTACCGGACATAGCGCCAACGGTCAACGTATCACGGGTTTATCCGTAGTAAAAGCACTAAACGTCTCTTGTCCTCCTGAGATAGGAAGAGCTAATTTTGAGGAGTGATAAAGGCCGCATTTGGCTTATATTTGCATACGGATGATTCGTTTTGAGCACAACCCCAATAACCCCAGGTCCGGCTCGCTCCTGACGCTCCTGCTTTGCTTCATTGCCGGCATGGTGGCCGCCGTCTTATTTTGGTGGCTGATCCACCCGCTATAACGTCACGCTTCTCTTACCCGCATCGACCGCTTTGATGAATTTTATCAGCCCCTTCATGTAGGTCTGCTGATCGTCGTACATCGACATATGGCTGCCGTTGGGGCAATAGAGATAGCTGCCGTTCCGGACCCGCGTAGACACCCATTGCATGTGTTTGGGATCCATGGTATCGAACTGGCCGCCGATGGTCAGCGTGGGCACGCTTAGCGAGGGCAGCTGAGCGGTGACATCCCAATTAGCCAGCTTGCCGCTGATGCCGAATTCGCTGGGGCCCTGCATCGTGATGTACAAGGATTTGTTGAGCTTTCCCAGGGACCGGTTAACAGGCTCCGGCCACTGGTCGACGGGCAGCCGAAGGATATGTTTGGCATAGAAGTTCGGCATCAACAAACCCATATACTCCGGGTTGTCGAATTGTTTTTTGGCTTCCAGCTCACGGATACGTGCGAGGACTTTGGGGTCAAATTGTTTGGCCAGCACGTCCTCCGCATATTTACCATAGGCGGGACAGCTCATCATCATATTGGAGATGATCAGACCTTTGAGGTGCTGCTGGTATTTCAGCGCATATTGTGCCGCCAGGATGCCGCCCCAGGAATGACCCAGCAGATAGAAGTTGTCCTTGTTTAGGTGCAGCGCCTGTCTCACCTGTTCTACTTCCTCTACATAACGCGACAGATCCCACATAGAGGTGTCTTTTGGATCGTCCGAATTTCCGCAACCCAGTTGGTCATAATAGATCAGCTCGATGCCTTCGGCAGGTAGAAAGCTTTCCATGCATTCAAAATATTCGTGCGTGGCGCCGGGACCGCCGTTGAGCAGTAATAACTTTATTTTCGGGTTGTTGCCGATCCGTTTTGTCCAGACTCTGAAGGTGCCTTTGGGGGTGTTGATGGCAACCATTTGTACGCCGCCTGTTTTCAGACCGGAGGTGGTGTCTCTGAAGAAATCGGCTACGGTGTTTGATGCGCCGCTGCTGGCATCGGCAGTGGTGTCTGCTGTCGCGGCGGGTTGGTCAGCCGAGCCGGTATGGTTACACGCGAAGGATAACAGCAGGATTGTGACTAGCAGCAAGCTTGCCGGTTTATTAAGCGTCATATAGTATAGTTTTTTACTAAGATAGTAGAAACCCTGTAGCCAAAGGAGCCCTTTTCTTTAATTGGCGGACATTGGGGGTGGGAATATGCATAAACCAAGGCGTCTCCGGGTTATTTTGGCAGCAACCCCCAAATCCTTTATATGAAAGCTACAGATTCCTTTGCCTCCGTGTATCCCCTCGAAATCCTCATCGCCGACGATGATACGATCCGCCGGGGGGCGATGAAACAACAGCTCACCGAGCTGGGCTATTCGCCGGAAGAGGCTGCGTCGGATAGCGAAGTGCTGTTGATGGCCGGCGCACGGCGATACGATGTGATCATGATGGAAGCGCTGATCCCCGGCATCGATGGCATCCTGGACTTTGCCCGCCCGAAGCTGGGCCAAAAACCCATCTTCATTGCCCTTGCCTCTTCTTATTCGAAATCGATATCGCTGCCGACGCACGTGGATAGCGTTATCACCCGGCCGATGGACCGCCCCGCGTTTCTGTTGCATCTGAAAGCCTGTTCGGTGTTGGTGGGGAAATGTCTTATTAAAAGGGAATAAGAGGCCTCTTTTGCTTGCGAAATGGTCCCGCGCCTCCCGCCTCCCGCCTCCTGCCTCTTGCCTCCTGCCTCTTGCGCCGCCGCCGCCTCTTGTGCCGGTTGATGATATCAATTGCCGGTTGCCGACTGCTGTTTTCGGGAAGAAAGCCGGATCTTTTGCACAGTCTCGAGGGCTTCTTTTTGATCGTTGGTTTTCAGGCAAGAAAGGTGGCAAGATCCTCGATGGGTGCACGCAAGAGACTTCTGAAATACAAGTCGATCCATATCACCCGCTCCTCGGGTGGAAACTCGAAAAGGTGGTTTCTTTGATCGCTTTTAAGGAACGACCGCCGTCGAAGGATCCGGCTGGCAATCTTGTACTTTGGAAAAAATTCGTCGATTCGACGTTCGTCCTCTTTGGTCAGATAGTAGATACGGGAGGGCTCTGATGCCCGCACTCTGATACTCCCATCTATCTTTCCGTGGCACCGATACTGTAGGTGATCGCGGCTGTCCCTTCCAGGTAGAAGTTGCTGCATCCCCACTGTTTGTTTCGGCAGGTTGTCAATAGCAGGAATCCGTCTTCTACAAAGATCGTGGTGCCTGTGGGCAGGCCGTCCGGTATCCATTCACCCGGCATCAGGTCCAGGACTTTTACTATTTTGAAGAATTCATCCCGGATCTCTGGGGGAAAGGGGACGATGGCTTTGATGAGTGCTGTGGGGCGACGTATGGGATAGGTTTTGTTTAATGGTGTTTGAATTGAAGATGGAATATCGCATTAATGTATAACCGGCCGCTCATAAAGAGCGGCCGATCTTAAACGCCCACCAGACGAATTTAGGTGCTTCGTCTTTCGTCAGGTTATATCGGCGATAAATCAGCCAGCCCAGGATCAGGCTACCGATCCAGCTTAGGATTTGGACGGGTGACAAATGCGATCCGTGGCTTCGTCGGATCTCGTCGGCTATCAGAAATTGAAATAGGATCACGGGTATGGCCAGGCAATAAAGGATGCAAACGGTAAAGATGGCGATCCAGATGCGATTGCTCCGTTGCCGAAGGGCAATCTGCCATCCTTTGAGGAAGAAGACTATACATTCCAGAAGATATACGGTTCCGCACATCCACCCGAAGTATTCCCACGTTTCCGTTTGCTTCAATGGTCCTCTTAGCCATCTCACGATCAGGTAGCCGGAAAATATCGAGGGTAGGAGAAGTAAGAACAGCCTGAAACAGATGAAGAGAAGGCGGAAAAGTGCAATTATCAGGTTATTCGAGGCCCTGTCCGCCTTTGCCTGGTTTACGGCTTCCTCGTGGGTGTAGCCGTAGGATTCGTAGTATTTGATCTCGTCGTCCATGGGAGGGTTTGATTTGATGGAATAAATTATTTTTCCTGATCGCAGCTGAATACGCTGAGGTTGACTAAAGGACTATGCATTTCTGTGGGCAATGGCTGGTCGGTTCAACTGATTGTAAATTATAATCGAACTATACGCCAAGTTTAATAGAAACAGTACGAAACTGATCTTATATGTTTGAAGAATCCCTGCATTAACGAGATAGTAAATGCCCCTCAACCCGAAGTATAGATTCAAGGCAGCCAATAACGTAAAAGAGAACTTTTCTCGCATTAGTTTTCTTTTCGCCCATGCAATAATCAACGCAATTGGCGAAAGCATTTCGATGACCCACCAGCAGATCAAATAGGAGCCGAATATTTCTGGACCTCCCTGGAGCTTGCCGTGGCTTAGGAATAATAGAGGCGGAAGCGCAATAATGACTGCGATCGTCAATAGAGACCAAAATATATGGTTAAGGCGCATTATTCAGTTTTTATATATGCTCGGCGCATATAGTCTAGCCAAAGTGGTGTTGACGCGTCATCGAGCTGATAATAATTGCCATCGAAGCTATTTAAGATAAATCCGCCATATTGGCTTATAATAATTTTCATGAGATACCCCTTTTCGTCTTCACAAGATGTGAGGTAGCAGCCCATCCAGGCGGGGCTGCTAGGCACCCGGAGTAATTTGGCATTTCTAAAAAAAATATGGATAGAGTCGTCATTCAGTGGAATTCCCTTGAGCGAAGGAATACTATCAGTGGGAATGGCGAAAACTCTTGAAGAGCTATTCAGTTTATAAATTTTCCATTGCTTCGTGTGGTTCCAATTGATCAAAGGGAGTCTTAAATTCGGATCGGTATTAAATAGAATGCAAAAAAGGATTAGAAACATGGCAAAAGGTTAAAGTTGATTAATTGCATGTGCCTACATTCGGATGAGGATTGCTGCCTGTATTTCTCGTCATATTTGGGTCTAACTGCATTTGACTAATATCTTCACCCAGATCACCAGGGTCGTTGCCGCTTCCGGTTGGCCAACTACCCTTAGTGCTTGGAAGGGTGATCCCATTAGTGCCAAGAGCATTAATGGCAAACGTTGTGCAATTGTCGGAATTCAGATCATAGTCAAATCCAGGATTGTCTCCTAAAGATAGATAATTCAAGATGCCGAAGAATTGATTTGCTGACACGATAATAGTTAGGCTAATATTATATTGATGGCCATCGTCATTGTTTAGGATGCCTTGGGCGGCGGTATATCCGTCTACCGGGAAGATGGGTGATGCGGGATAAAAGCCTATATTCCTAGTTATGATATTTCCCTGACTGTTTTCGGTTAATACGAGGAATGTGTGACCGACATTGAGGGGGTTAGAGGCTGCACTCGTGCCGGTAACTCCACCAGGCGCCCAAGTCCATGGTTGCCGGGTTCCGGGATCAGGCTGATCGACACACACCTGGACCGTATAGGTTTGGCCTGGTGAGGACCCAAGAGTGAAACATTTGAAATAATCCGCAATACTGCTTATTGCGCTTGTGGGCGGGGCGACGATAACTTCCAGAGGAGGCACATAGCGGGGTATTGGAAGTGATAGTAAACGAGCCGGGGGCATACCAGCCTGCGGATTTGCTGCAGGAAATTCGTAGGTAGTACAGGTGGTCTCGGACCAGGCGACGCCGCCAGAGGGATCATCCGGCGAATAATTGTATCCTTCGATGTCATCGCAGACCTGGATACTTTGAGTGTAGTCGACTTCTTTGGTCGATGAGGCGGCGGCAGGACTGGGCTGGTTGCTCGGTGCACCGCTATGAATAGGGCTGTAGATTGTGTTGCCTTGCCAATCTTCGACAATGTAGGTGCCTCGAGGTGAGGCTTGGCTATTGGCAGAGTCGGGAATGAAGGTGATGACGGCCGATTGCCAATGGTCAGTACTGTCCCGACTAATGACCAGGGAGGTTAGATCGCTTAATGGGTAGACATGGCCGGGATCGGCCTTATGGGAGATAAAGAGGTTGTGGCGGTAGGAAATTGGCACTATTACAGCATCGCCACCGGAATAGGGTTGAACAGTCGCTGCCGACCATTGAATTGTCCTGAGCTGGTTGGCGCGATAGTTGGCTTTGTTGGACGTTTTGCCGGCACCGGCGACATTTTCTCCGAAAAATGCCTCAGCCTGCGATACAGGATCTGTCGCCGGCAGATTTTTCGACTGGTTCTTTGCGCAGCCAAAAAGTAGCAAGGTTAGACTTGCTGCAAGGAAAGATAGTTTGTTTGTCATAATCTAAGGTTTAAACAGCCATAAATTGGCCGCAAGTTGAAATTAGAAAAAAAGGCGGTTGGACGTGCATGTACAGGGCGTGATGAACACGAATGTGATATATATCATTTTAACAATTGCGCAGGCTGTCTGCAGGGAACGGGATCGTACTGAGCTGCGAGGCAGAAGGGGTAGGGGTTTGCATTTATATCAGCATACGGCTCATGATTTATTATTTCACGACTTGGTGTATGCGAAGGTGTGGACTTTAGAGGAATCGCTAAATTCGGCGAACCATCAACCTTATCAAAACCATGGAAGAGGTATTGTCCTTTCTGAATAAGATCGCCGAAGCCGAAGGGCACCCGCTATCTCCCGCCTGTCTCGCCTACCTGAGAAAAACGGTTAAGATAAGGACTGTGGGAAAAGATGGACATTTACTCACCGAAGGACAGGTGTGCGATAGTCTTTATTTTATTGTAAGCGGATTGTTGAAGTGCTATTATATGCTGCATGGTAAAGAGGTATGCGGCTGGTTCTTCGGCGAGACAGAAACTGTGGTTGCGGTGGACAGCTTTTGTGACCAGAGACCAAGTAAGGATTTTATCCAGGCACTGGAGGATTGCGTGCTGTTTTATATGACCTATGATGAGCTGAACTATCTGTACAGAAATTTCGTCGAGTTCAACGCAGTTCGCGCGGTGCTAACTTATAAATACTTTCGCATCTGGCACCGGCAAGCCAGAAACATCCGCCGGTTGACAAAGGATGAGCGCTACCGCCTATTGATGGAAACGCAGCCCGACCTGATCAATCGGATACCCGTAAAAGATATGGCCTCTTATCTCGACATGTCCCGCGAAACACTGAGCCGGATGCGCAGCCGCATACTGTAAGAGGAACTGGACAACCTTCTCCTGGAGAATAAAGCAAATCTTACCTTCATGAGGCAAACAGATCAGATATTCGGTAAAACGAACACTATGGGTATACTGGAACAATTAGCGGAGATAAGACGGCTGGAAGGCCTCGAAGAGGGAAGAGAAGAATCCGTTCGGTTACTCCTTTCGAACACTGAATTTTCGCCGGGCAAGATCGCCGAACTGTTAGGTGTTGGTGTTTCTTTTGTAGAGAACATACGAAAAAATCTGAGCGCAAAGTAAGCTTGTGTAGCAAATCATATTTAATTTCGAGGCATCGGCGGATCTGCCGGTGATTGAAGTAAGAAATTTCGGCAAACGGAAATGGGCCATTCCGGAGCAGTTTTTTCGAAGCCGCGGATTGACTTATGGTTTAAAATGATTTTGGGAAACGGATAACTCGGGAAAGAGACTACTGTATAATGTAATCATATGGATACAGCAGCGTCTTCCAGGTCTTTCCGCCATCCACCGTCTCATACAACCGCTGCTCGCCATACGCCAACCCATGTTGCTCGTCTTCGAAGAATATCCTCGTTACATTGCTGAAACCAGCATTGAAATTCGATACGTAACTCCAGCTTATACCGCCATCCGCGCTCTTTTCCAGACCTCCATCGGTAAGGCCATATATCAGCGAAGAGCTGACAAAGCTTACATCATCTAAATACACCGATGCCGGCACCCCTTTCCAGGTAGCGCCACCGTCTGCCGAAAAATAACCGCCGGGTACGGAATATACCGCTACCTGACCAGCTGCGCCTACCTGCAAACCGCCCAGGTTCCTGGTGTCGATAAGAACCGGCTTGCTCCAGGTCAAACCGCCGTCGGTGGTGTTGGAGATACTGGTGCCGCCGCCGCTCAGGAGCATCCACCCCGTCTTCGGATTCGCAAATTGGATGGCCAGTGGCATATAATTGTCCTGGACGCTTGACACCAAAGACGCCGTCTTGGCCAGGACATCGATCTTATACAATTGCCGGGTATTGCCATTTGCATAAGTTTGCTGAACGTATAGTCCCAGCACCTCCCCGTCGCCCACAGGGCTTAACTCAAAGAACCCGCTGGAATAAAAGCCGGCACCGGCCAGGGCAGGAATGAAAACCGGCGAGAACGACTTCCAGGTATTGCCATAATCGGCGGAAAAATTAACTACCGGCGTCAGCGCCCGCCCCGACCCATATACGCATCTATTCGAGTCAAAGCTATAGGGTGTAGTGACCGTCTGCGAGGAAAAGGGAGACAGCTCGAAATCTCCGAAATCATCAACCGTTCTAAAAGCACTATTACTGGTTATTCCGTGGATCGTGGTTCCGCTGTCCAACCGTGCATAAAAAAGGCTGTTATCTTTAATGATGGCTTTGGTGGCCGGGTTAACTACCGGCGTTAGCGGTACCTGGTTGACGAGAAGCACGTCCTTATTGCCACAGCCACAAAGGACAGCCAGGTATAAAATGTAAAAGCTATATTTTTTCATGGGATAGTCTATTAATATCTGGAACGATGTTTAAAGTTGAAAGTAAACCCCAGACCGATATTCACCGAGCTGCAATTGATCTTCGTGGTCGCCGGAACGGCAAACCCGTCCGCCAGCAGTTGGCCTTTGAGGTCGTTGTTGACTTTTAAGGAAGGCTTGAAATATTCATAGTCGATCCTCAAAAACCAAAGCGAAGATCGAAGGATCATGATCCCGGCATCATAAGCAAGATCATGTCCGGACAAATAGCTGTCGGTCTCGGCTACCGTCGTAGTATTGGTGGTCGGATCATAGCCATAAGTCTTGGAGAAATAATTGGAGCACCAGTTGTAATCGATCCGTACCAGCGGTAGAAATGCCCACTTCCGATGTTCTGCCGCCTTGTATTGAAACTCGAAACCCGCCTTTCCGGTCAAAAATGTTTCTGTTACGCTATTATCGCTCCCGGCTCCCTTCAGATACATCTTGAATCCGCCATTTGGCACGATCCAAAGTCTTTTGCCGGGAAGCGCCGCTACCTTGAATCCTAATGACATTTCTCCGCCGGTGTAAAAAACTTTATTAAGCTGAGTGGAAGTCGGAACTACCAGGCCCCCACCGAAATCGAGGCCAAACCGGCTTTGTCCCTGGGACAATAGATGGGGAAATACAAGTAAACAAAGGCATAGCAGCCTTAAAGGGGAGGGGTTTTTCATTTGGATTAGTGGTTTGGGAATAAACGATAGATAGGAATGAATAGTCTGTTTTGTGAAACTTCGGCTACCCATTTAAGTGTTTATTTTCAAGCTTGTCGTTCAATGTCTCGATTTCGACCGGTTGGTTAAACCGCAAAAAATGGACTATTTTATAGTATCCGGCCGAATAGCGATGGCCACCGGAAAGCTGGTTGGGTGGGCCGAGGCAGGGGCAAATTGTCCATGATTAAGCGCCTATTCTCCATTCTTTTCGTTTGCCGGTTGGCGGATATTTGTGTTGTCAAATCGACAAAAAAATCAACGCAAAAAATGAAAAGACAATTCAATGTTCCAACCCGGGACGAAGTATCCGCCGGCAACCAGGCTATTTTTGACCAACTCAAAGGGATGTTAGGTATGGTTCCCAATTTATATGCGACGATGGCCTACAGCGACCATGCGTTGGGGAATTATCTTGCCTTGCAGAATGGGAAGACGTCCCTTTCGAAAAAGGAGAAGGAAGTGATCAACCTGGTGGTGAGCCAGGTAAACAATTGCCGGTATTGTCTGGCGGCGCATACCATGCTCGGGAAGATCAACGGGCTCACGGAAGCGCAGACGCTTGAGATCAGGCAGGGTTCGGCGGTCTTCGATCCCAAACTGGACGCGCTTGTAAATTTCGTCAAGGCTGTTGCCGAAAAAAGGGGACGTATCGACGATGTGGTACTCGACAGGTTCTTTGAGGCGGGCTATACCAAGGGGAGTCTTATCGATGTTGTGGTGGCCATCGCGGATAAGGTTGTGATGAACTATATTCACAATATTACAGACATTCCGGTTGACTTTCCCGCGGCACCGGTCTTATAGCCGTGATTGCTCAAACAACCGGGGCCGGCTGTTCCGCCGTTTACCAGTATCTTTGAGAATTAAATGATGAAAGCAGCAGCGGAGAAATCGATCACGATAGTCCATCCGGGAACGCACAATTTGCATCTAAGGGTTTTTGCCATCGATGGCGAAAATCCTTTTGATGTTTTGCAGCACCTGAATTACTATTCTTTGATTTGGATAAAGCAAGGAGCGGGATCAGCGAGAGCCGACTTCTCGGATTATCGTTTTTCGGCGGGAGCGCTATTCGCTTTTACACCGTATCAGCCATTTATTTTTTTTCCGGAGTACCCAATGACCGGCGTGACCATCAATTTTCATCCTGATTTCTTTTGTATCCATCAACATCATAAGGAGGTCGCTTGCAATGGAGTCTTGTTCAATAATATCTATCAGTTGCCGTTTATCATGGTGGATGAGTCCATGGCTGCAGTTATGGATGGTTTGATCTCCCGGATCAAAGAGGAGATGCAGGCCAACGATCTGGCGCAGCACGATTCTTTGGTCGCCTATCTGAAGATCTTTCTGATCACGGCCTCCAGGGCCAAAAGCCACCAAAATAATATTTCGTTGGCTGGGCATGGTCACCCACCACGTGTATTGCAGGAACTGAAGGAGCTGATAGAGCAGCATTTTCAAACAAAGCATACTGCGGCCGATTATGCTGAGCTCTTGCATGTGACACCAAAGTCCCTGGGCAAGTTGGTAAGGAGGTATTTCAACAAAACGATCACCAGCCTCATAAATGAACGCATCGTCATAGAGACGAAGCGGCAACTTTATCTCACCGATAGATCGGTTAAGGAGATCGCCTATTCCCTGGGCTTTGAGGACGAACATTATTTCAGTCGGTTTTTTAAGAAGCAGGTCGAGGTATCCCCACAGATCTACCGGCAAACGGTAGGCTTTGCTCGGGAGGGGGCTTAACCTGGTTTATGGCTTGACTAGACCTGAATTTTGTGTTACTATTCCTATGAGTATAACCGCGTCAAAGATGCTCAGTTGGCAGAGCGTCGGGAAAGCCTGAACAATGTATGACGGCAATACCTCCAGCGATTTATTGAAACAAAGAAAAGAGAGTTGGGTGCAACGGAAAACCTGCCAAAACCAAACTTGGGTAAAATAGAATCTGACAGCCGGGAGCCAGATTAGCCATGACCAATCATGCTGTCGGAGACGAGATCTTGCTACAAAATATTGAAAATCAGCCGCGGAAGATAGAGTAAAATGGAAAAACGATTACGACGTGTAATCCTTCCCGCTAGTGACTCCGTCAGGATTCAAACCTAATTCCTCTTGATCCGTAGTTCGAGTCTTCCACAGTGCCCCAAGGTACATCTACGGTCAGAATTTGAATCCATCCTGAAAAATAAGGGTTCCAATTCTTGCCGAAGGCCGTCTGGATATAGCTACGGGAAATCGCCAAGACCGGAAAAATTGACAGGCGGGAAAAAGCCTTGCAGGAAGAAGTTTTAGATTGAGAAAATTGATGGAAAATAATAAAAGACAAAAACATCTTTTATTATTCAAAAAAGATTTATCTTTGCCCCATAACTGAATAGGATGTTTTCAAAAACCTGCGAATACGCGATCCGTGCGGTGCTGTTTGTTGCTCAAAAATCCAGCGATGGGAGAAAGGTTGGTATTAAGGAGATCGCCAAGGGCATAGATTCGCCCGAGCATTTCATTGCTAAGATATTGCAGGATCTCAGCCGGAATGGGTTGGTCCAGTCCCAGAAAGGCCCTACGGGAGGATTTTATCTGGATAAACCTGCCCTGAACAATACCCTCGCCGATATCGTTCGTAAGGTGGATGGCGACAAGATCTTTTCGGGATGTGGCTTGGGGCTGAAGCAATGTTCGGAAACCAAGCCCTGTCCCCTGCACGAGACTTTCAAAAAGATCCGGAAAGAGATTTTTGAGATGTTGCAAAAGGCGAAGTTGGGCGAATTTAATAAGCAATTGGAAGAGGAGCTGCTGTTCTTAAAGAGGTGATTTTTTGTGTTCAAAAAAAGATAAAAAGGTATTAATATGTTTTATTCACCGGCAATTAGCCATCTGCTGTTTTCTCCGACTACCGGGAAGGCCTTTTTCTCTGCTCATTCTGTTCCCGGCTGGACGCTGATCCTGTTTTTACTGTTTTCTCTCCTGCTGCTGGCGGTACTTTATCTCTATTTCAGTACGGAGAAGATCAAGACGATTAGTGCCGTAAGGAAGTTGAAAATGGATAAAAGACAACTGACCGAATATATCTCTACCTTAGACAAGCCGCAGATCGACGAATACCTGGAAAATGAACAGCTCCCCTCCGGCCAAAAAGCGCTAAACATTACCCAGCTGTCGGGTGTCCCGCTCTTACTCGGCGTAACGCCCGGCTCCATGTGGGGAGAAACCGGCGTCCTGATCATGCTTGTTCTTTTATTACTACCCGTACTGACCGGCATCGTGGTGATGATCTTTAAAGTAAGCAGTATCCTCCGGCAGGAGCGGCAGAAGCAACAATTGTCGGAGGCTGAAGAATTCCGCGAAAGCCTCAGCACCCTTACCCCGGAAGAAAGAGAAACCCTCTTAAACCAGCGCCGGGAAGCGCTTGACTATGGCCTGAGCCATCGGGAGCTGACGGGAGAATTACCCCCCGGAGACGAGAAGGGATTGCTGAGCAATATTACCAGTCATGGCGCCTTGCCTGTCGTACCGCAGAAGAAGCGAGCGGTAAAACGTCCCCCCATCGATCCCGGCCTGGCCCGGCTTGTCCTTGCCTATATCGGCTGCGCCACCGTTTGGCTCGTCATCGGCACCACCATCGGCGAGTACCTGGGGATCAAATTCATTGCGCCGGATGCGGATCATGTGAGCTGGCTGAGCTTTGGCAGACTTCGTCCCGTGCACACCAATATGGTATTCTGGGGATGGGCCTCCCTGGGGATGCTGGGCTTGGGTTATTATATCGTTCCGCGCGTCGGCAATACCCCGCTGGCCAGCCTCCGGAAGGGATGGACCTCTCTATGGCTGATCAATGCCGCAGTTCTGTTGGGAAGCCTTTGCCTGATGGGAGGCATCAACAACGCAGGCGGGGAATACCGGGAATATATCTGGCCGGTTATGGGTTTGTTCGCCATCGCCTTGTTGATCACACTCATCAATTTCCTGCGAACCATTGGTCGTCGAAAACCCAAGGAGATCTATATTTCCAACTGGTACATCGTAGCAGCGATCATTTTCGGTCTCGTGATCGTAACGGTCGGGTACCTTCCCTTCTGGCAGGATGGGTTGGGAGAAACCATTATCCAGGGCTATTATATGCACCAGGCGGTGGGCATGTGGTTCATGATGTTCACCCTGGGTATCGTCTATTATTTCCTGCCGCAGCAGCTTAACCGGCCGATCTACTCCTATAGCCTGGGGATCCTCGCCTTTTGGACGCAAATACTGTTCTACACGGTGATCGGCACCCATCATTTCATATTCAGCTCCATACCCTGGTGGTTGCAGACCTTTGCCATCGTGGGGAGCGTCGGGATGGTCATTCCTGTCGCTGCCGGCACCACCAATTTTATCCTGACCTTTAAGGGAGCCTGGCATAAGCTATCCTCCAGTTATACGCTGCCTTTCTTTTTAGTGGGCGTCGTCTTTTATTTCACCGGTTCCATGCAGGGTACGGCCGAAGCATTCCGCTCCACCAACCTGTTCTGGCATTTTACCGATTTCACCGTAGCTCACTCCCATATGACCATGTATGGGATCATCTCCTTTTTCCTTTGGGCAGGTATGTACGCGGTGATTCCCCGGCTCACGGGCAAAGAACCGCCGCAGATCCTGGTAGGATCGCATTTCTGGATGGCGCTGATCGGTCTGTTGTTCTACACCGTCCCGCTGATGTATGGAGGTACCCTAAAGGGACTCTTGTGGATACAAGGTAAGCCCTTTATCGACGGGGTAACGCTGATGGCCCTCCATAACCAGTAAGGCGCCATCAGGGGAAGCCTGATGTGGCTTTCACACCTCTTCTTCGCCTATAACCTTTACAAAATGACGGCGGGTGTCCGCATTAAACAAAGAGCGAATGGAATTCTTCAACAATCATAAGAAATTATTCAGGGTCGTATTCGTCTTCTACGGGGTATTGACTCTACTTGTGGCCATACTCCCCGCCCTGAACAATCAAAAAAATTTCAGGCCCCTGCCCAATGCCGAACCGTTGAGCGAAGCAGCCGTAAAAGGGAAGATGCTCTTTATCGCCAATGGCTGCGTCGGCTGTCATACGCAACAAGTCCGGAACGTGGATATGGACAAAATATGGGGTTCCCGTCCGAGCATCGCTGCGGATTATGCCGGGGACCACCGGATCGATGTCTGGCGCAATACGGCTACCCTCATGGGAACCGAACGCACCGGTCCCGACCTGACCAATGTCGGTCTTCGACAACCCAGTGCAGTGTGGAATCTAACGCATCTTTACAATCCCCGCATCCTGGTCAAAGAATCCATCATGCCCGCTTACCCCTGGTTATTTACCACCACTACAACCCCCGCAAAGGGAGATGTGATCATTAACGTTCCACCGGAATTCAGAGACGACGATGAAGAGGAAGGGAAGATCGTGGCCACTCCGCAGGCCCTGCAATTGCTCGCCTATCTCCAATCCTTACAACAGACGAAACTGCCGGATGGCAGACCTGTCCCGCTCTTCTTATATAAGAAAGAGGGCAAACCGGCAGCCGGCGGCGGCGGCAAAGCCACCAGTCTTGACGGAGCTGCCCTGTATGCGACGAATTGCCAGAGTTGCCATCAGCCCAATGGAGAAGGGCTTAAGGGCGCCTTCCCCCCTTTAAAGGGCAGCCCGGTCGTCCTGAATGACAACCCGGAGATCATGGTCAATATCATCATGAACGGCTATACCGGCCGGATAAAGGAGGGGTATGGACCGATGCCACCGGTGGGGACTAACAATAACCTAAGCTCCGAAGAGATCACGGCTATTATGAACCACGAAAAAACCAGTTGGGGAAATAACAGCCGCACCGTGACCCCAGATGAAATAAAAAAGCTGGTAGACTTGATCAAATTACAAGGAACCTCCAAATAAAAACACATGAAAACATCCTATCTTTTTCTACTATTCTCGATTCTCTCTGGAACCAGGGTCCTGGCCTGCCCTGCCTGTACTTTGCAGCAACCCCGGCTTTTGCGAGGTATCACCCACGGAATAGGCCCGGACAGCAGTTGGGATTATCTCATCGTCAGCGTGGCGGTGGCCATTGTACTTTTCAGCCTTTACTTTTCCGTGAAATGGCTGATTAGGCCGGGTGAAAGGTCCATGACCCATATCAAACATTTCATTTTAACCCTCGATTAATATGGACGACAACAGCACCATCTATCTTTTCCTGGATGAAGATCCCAAGCCGATCGCACAACTCGTATCTCCTGTACATTTTGAGCTGGATACCACCCGGCTCGTAGATGGCAGACATATGCTGAAGATCGTCAGCAAGGACCCATCGGGAAAGGAAGGGTTGCGGCTGGTCCCTTTTGAAGTGAGGAACGGCCCGTCTATCGTACTGGAAGGACTCAAAGACGAGTCTGTCGTGGATGGCGTGGTGCCGATCATGATCAATGCCTACGGGAAAGGCAATCAAAAGGAATTTTTAATTACGGGTAGTGAAACGCCACAGAGCATCCCGTTCTGGATATTCATCATGGTCATCGGATTTATCGGCTGGGCATTTTACTATTTTATCAGCAATGCACATGTGAACCTCTTCAAATAATAAAAGGATCAGACCATCGGGCCAATCCAACTTTTTCAAATCATTAAAAACACTACAGTATGATAACCCCGGAGATATTAGACGTTACCACGATAGCGCCCAAACAAAAACATCCCACTATTTTCCGACGTTTCGACGATCTGGAACAGGGAGAGGCATTTATCATTTCCAACGACCATGATCCAAAACCCTTATATTATCAGTTACTAGGCGAGCGGGGAGACATTTTTACCTGGGACTACCTGGAAGAAGGCCCCGAGTTATGGCGGGTAAGGATCGGGAAAAAAGTGAGGAACGAAGGAGCCGAGACGATCGGGGAAATAGCCGCCAAAGATGCCCGGAAGGCCGACGTCTTCAAAAGGATGGGCATCGATTTTTGCTGCGGCGGCAACCAGACCTTAAAAGAGGCCGGAGAGCAGGCCGGGATCTCCGAAGAGCAGTTGCAAATCGCGTTGGAACAGGCGGACAAGTCCTCTCCGACCGCTTCGACGGATTTTAATAATTGGGAGCTTGATCTTTTGGTCGATCATATCATCGATACACATCACCGGTATATCAAGGAGAATGCCGGGATCATGAACAATCTCGCGCAAAAAGTAGCACAAAGACACGGCGCGCATCATCCGGAAGTACAGACGCTGGCCAGAGGATTACCTCATTTCCTGCAAGAGATGCTGAACCATATGAGCAGAGAAGAACAGCTATTATTCCCGGCCATCAAAGAATTGGCGGCAAAAGACCGGGATAAGAAGGTGGAGCTAACCTGGCCCGCCGGCCTCATAGCCGAATCGATCCGGGTTATGCAAACAGAGCACAAGATATCCGGTGATGAGCTGAAGTTCTTCCGCAAGATCACCCATGACTATTCGGTGCCCGAGGATGCCTGTAACTCCTATACTTATTTATTTGAAAAGCTAAAGGAGTTTGAAGCCGATCTCCTGCAACATATCCATGTGGAAAATAATATTCTTTTTCCCAAGGCGGCGATCCTGGAGGGCAAATTCTCTGTGCGTCGTACCCAATTGAATTTTGGAAACGGTATAAACAGAACGGGTCTATGAACGTAACGATTAACCAACAGACAAAAATATCCAGCCTTATCAAGGTGAATAAAGATAGCATCGAAGCAATTGCGTCACTGGCTGCGCCATTGGAAAAGCTTAGGAACCCGGTATTTCGCAAATTGCTGGCTGGTAGGATAACCCTTTCGGAAGCCGCCGAAATGGGTGGATGCACGATCCTGGACTTCGCCAGGGTATTGCAGCCGCTTGGTTTTTCCTTTGAAGAAATAGATGCCCCCGCGCACGTAGAAAAGATCCCGGAGGAGCCAAAATGGCTTTCGCGAGACACGGCAATGAACGCTATCGATTTTGATGTCAGACCTATGCTGGCAGAGGGTATCGATCCGCTGATAGAAATAATACAGAAATTCAGAGAATTGAGACCGGGCGCCATTTTGTGCATCGTGAATTCCTTTGTCCCCACACCTTTGATCAAACTTCTGGAAAAACAGAACGCGGAAAGTTTCACCAGGGCCACTGACGAGGGAGAGGTCCGTACTTACTTTTTAAAAACGGATGGGGAACGCGAGAAACGGCTTATGACGGCGGAAACGGATGCGGGCAGTAAACAGAAATTATTCAAAGACGATGCGCAGGCATTTGCGAAGATATGTAAAAAATACCCGGCAGACCGGACACATGCCATTGACGTAATCGGCCTGGAAATGCCCCTTCCGATGCACACCATTTTGAGTTCGCTAAAACAGCTTCCCGATGGTCATGCACTATACGTCTATCACAAAAAGACGCCGGTCTACCTGCTGGAAGAGCTACTGGATGAGGACTACGAAATTCATATATTGACCATTTCGGATACGGATACCCGATTGCTATTATTTAGAAAACGACAGGAGTAATGCCAGCCATTAACATAGGAAAAGCACCGAAAAATAATGCGGTCCTGCCTTTTTATGGGACAGCGGCGGTATTTTTCCTCGTGTTGACCGGAATGCTTCTCGTTTCACCAACAGCCCTGGTAGGCCATTATTTTCAGCCGCATTTGCTGGCTATGGTTCATACGGCGGCCCTTGGATGGGGTACCATGGTCATATTTGGAGCCTCTTATCAACTACTACCGGTTATTTGTGAAAGGGACCTTTACAATACGTCGATCGCCTTGCTATCTTATTTCCTGCTTACCTTCGGAGCGGTTCTTCTTATCCTTTCCTTCTGGCTGTTTCGCACAGGCATGACAATGATCGGCGGCGGATCGCTGATTCTGATCGCTGCGCTGTTATACCTTGTGAATGTATGGAAGACGGCAGGCTCCTGTAAAAAATACAGCGTACAAAGATGCTTTATTATCAGTTCCGCCATTTGGCTGGTACTTACTGTCTCCGCAGGCATTCTCCTGGCAGTCAACCTGCGCTATCCCTTTATCCCCGGTAATCACCTGGAGATACTTAAGCTGCACGCCCATGCGGGGCTTGCGGGCTGGTTCCTGCAACTGATCGTGGGGGTAAGCAGCAAACTGGTGCCCATGTTCTTGCTTGGCAGATCGACGAGGGAAAAATGGCTGCCCTGGGCCTTTTGGCTTCAAAATGCCGGGCTCATCCTTTTTATCGGGGATGGTTACCTGAACGGAATAACCAGCAGGGTATTCCTTTACGAAATGCTGATCGCGGCAGGTGTGGTCGTCTGGCTGCTCTATCTACACGATGTCTATAAGAACCGGGTGAAGAAGAAAATAGAGTTCCAGATGAAATATGTCTTTATCTCCACCCTGGCTTTACTGATCAGCCTGCTGCTTATACCGGCGATCTACTACGGCGCAGATCACCAATGGGCTATTGTATATGGCGTATTTGTATTCCTGGGATGGATCAGCGCCGTCATATTGGGCATGACGTTTAAGACCTTGCCCTTTATCGTCTGGAATGAGCGATATAAAAGCATGAATGGCAAAGTGAAGATCCCGATGCCCAAACAGTTGTATAAAGAGCATGTCCTGAATTGGCAATTTCGCTATTATATCGCGGCTTTGACGCTGCTGGCCTTGGGGGTCCTATTGCATCTCGGGATCATGATAAGGACATCGGGCTTGATTTGGGCGTTTGTCGCGGCTTTATACTGCTATAACGTGATGGTGGTCATTTTTCATAAAAGGAGGGTTTAAGATGGAAATTTCAATAACCGATGCGTTCTATAAAGACAAACAAAAAGCACTGATTGCCTTATACCGGGTCGTCGACCCGGAGCTTTTTGTCAATATCGTTGACCTGGGACTAGTCTACGGGATCGATTTTGCCCGGGAAAAATCGATTGAGGTAACGATGACCCTTTCGACGCCCCATTGCCCCATGGGGGAAGCTATAACAATGGGGGTGCGTAATGTGCTCTCGATTGAATTTCCCGCCAGCAAAATTGAGGTGAAGCTTGTGTTCGACCCGAAATGGGATCATTGGATGATGAGCGAGGAGGGCAGGCGCCAGTTGGGAATATAAAGCAGGCAAATGGCAGTACAAAACAAGGATATTAGGATAAATATATTATATGAGGACAATGAGTATGAGCTAAATACTTATTCTGGAGAATATAGAAGCCTCATGGCATTGATATACGACAATATCTGTACCGACGACTTCGGACAATGCCGGGGAATGGGTAGATGCGGAACCTGTTTGATCGAAATACTGGGAGATACAGGCGAACTGGGCAATTTTGTCAGGAATGAGGAAACGACGATTACAAAAATGGGTATAACGAATCCTGCGGCCCGGTTAGCCTGTCAAATTCCTGTAAATGCGACTTTACACGGCGTCACCATCCGAGTAATAATGGACTGAACCTACCAGGGGTCACTGCCCTATAAAATAAAGGAGGTATTATGTGCTTCCACGACGTCAATAGAAAGCCGACAACAGTGAGATCCTTTAAGAAAGGCGAAGTGATCTATCGACAGAATGCCTTCCCCCGGTTCTTTTACGAATTAAAAACCGGTGAGGTCCAGGTTATCAATAGCAACAAGAGTGGGAAGGAGTTTATACAAGGGATATTCAAGGCAGGTGAATGTTTTGGCGTTCCCGCTTTAATTTTTAGTCAGCTTTACCCGGAAACAGCCATTGCCTACACCGATTGTGAAATATACATAACTTCCAAAGAGGAATTTATAAAACTCCTGCAGGAAAGCTACCTGTTTCATTTCAGCATAACACAAATGCTATGTAAACAATTGCTCTATACAACGATGATGCTGGAGGAAATAGCCATTGAGGAGGGGGAACATCGTTTGTTAACCCTTATTCATTATTTAATGAGCCAGAAAAATAGTGATGATAGAACATTGGATATTACAAAACAACAATTGGCGGACATGAGTGGATTGCGCGTTGAAACAGTGATCCGCCTCATGAAAAAAGTTGAAGATAAAGGAATGATCGAAACCAAAAGGGGGAGTATTGTTTGCCTGTGTAATTCTTTTTCTTTATGACATACCTCATATACCGCTGCTTTCGTGTTTCGTAAATTTGTGTAATAAAAATGCATCGGTTATGAAAACAACAACGTTAGATATCCACAGTTCCTCGATAAGGTCATTTCTCCATAATAAGTCAGGAGTATTGGTAAACCTCAAGAGATGGATAGAAAAACAAGAGCCTGCCTGGGAATATAATCGTTTGGGAATTGCTGCCTCAGGCATATTCATACAGGTAACTTTTGCCGGCGCCATGATGGGGATCCTCGCTTTAGCAGGCGCTTCCCCTTTTGTCTATTCCGCAGGCATATTTTTCTCTTTTATGGCCAATAGCTTTGCGTTTGCACAGCGGCCAATGCGCTGGGTGTTAGGTGTAATGATGGCGAGCATTGTTTTGGACGTTTTTCTCATATTGATCTATGGGATACAACTGATATAATTCGCTATAGAACCCCGGCGGTCAAACATAAAACACCATGAAAAGCATTTCCCATTTTTGCCAATCTTTTAACACCAAAAAATCGGCATCGTTGAATAGTTCAATGAAATAGACCTACTTTTACGTCAGGATGAACAAGCACAAACATATATTGATCTTCCGCAAACGCCACTTCTTTTCCAATTTCAAGGACTTTAGTACGCTTGCCCCGGCCTAATCTTTAATAGGTAGCGGGGTTGAACATCTTCATACTTCCCTTTAATTTATTTTGGTTATTGATAGCTCCACGATCACTCTTGGGTCCTGGACGGTTTACTTATTGTCCCTCGCGGATAGTAGGCGTTCATTAAGTTACCTGTAAAATCATCGGTTATGCCACAAACTGCCAACAAAGTTGTCCTTCTCAGGGAAGACTACGCTCTTCTAACAAGGTCTTTCTCAAAGACCAGGCATCTTAAAATAAAAGCTGTAGAAAATTATAAACGGCTGATCAGCGAGATTAGCAAAGCTGTACTAATAGACAAGGATCAATTTCCTTCAGATGTCGTCCGGTTGAATTCTACCGTTATAGTGAAAGACATGGATACCAATCAAGTCAGGACTTATACAATAGTCTTGCCTGATAAAGTAAATACCAAACAGTCGAAGGTCTCGATCTTATCACCCATTGGCATTGCGTTAATCGGGTTTAAAAAAGGTCTTCAATTTACCTGGAAATTCCTTTCCGCGAAACATAGGCTATCGATATTGGAGGTGTACAACTCTCCTTCCCTTGCTCAAGGTAAATAGCCCGCATTAAAAAAAACTATGACATTCATATTAAAGCTGTAAAACATCCTTTTATGCCATCCGCCACCAGTCAAACAAATGCAAAATATAAGATTCCGCAGGTTCCCGAAGAGCCTGTAATCGGCTTAGCGATGCCGTTTCAGCCGACCATGCAAAGCAAAAATGAGATCAGTCAAACGATCAATGCTATCCTTAGGGAGATTAAATGCAGACTGGACGAAACCTACTGAGAAGACGCTGTCCTGGGAACAATGGTAAAGTTGGAAAGCCTGATTAATAACTTATACCATGGCACCGGAAAGAAAGCGTGGTAATCAGCATCGATCAGGGAACGGAAAGGGTGATTTATCTCAACCACCCTGTTGCTACTTAAATACTTATCAACGAGCCATTTTATTTAGGAGAGCTGGTTGAAAAGAAACAGCCGTCCCCTCCATTGCTTTTTTTAATACTAGGCGGTAGTTGGGCAAAGCTTTACCACTTTGAAAATCATTTATTACGGAGAATAAGTTTCGATAGGGGCGAATACCGCCAGTCCCCCCTTTTCACTGGACCCGCTTTGGGTGAACTCCAGCATTGTGCCGTTGCTGCAGATGAAAATAAATTATTCAAAACCGTCAACTGCAATCTTTCTTGATTCTAAAAGATTCACACAACTTTTATGATTATGCAATTTTATAAATTAACACCGGAAGAACAGAGATTACTTTATAAAGCTCCCGTTCTAATCTCGGTATTTGCTTCCTGCTTTTGCGCGAAGCAGAAACGGCCAAACGCAGAGGCCATCAGATCAGCGTATTTGAAAACCTTTACGGTTAATCCTTTATTGCTTCCTTACTATAGCGAAATAGAAAAAAGGTTTATAGGACTATTCGAAAGTGCGATCAAACAATATTTTCCTTTTGCCGAGCCTATGCGGCTCTCTCTTAGTAGAGAAATGGCCAGGGCCAATCAGGCTATAGGCAAATTAGACCAAGAGTATGCGCAGGCACTCCATCAAAGCCTTGAAAGATATGAAAACCATGTTAAAAGGACAATGGATACTGTTTGTGCGGATATGTAGTCGGAGGGGTGTGCGGATATGGATGGGGGCACTTCGTGCTGATTGCCAAGGTGAATCGTTTTCGGCCGTCCGGGAGATTATAAACCACGCTGAAGTTTGCGGAGGATGCTTAATATTTGGTCCGGGGAATGCATAGGTCAAGTATACTGAAAACCTGCGTTTTTCGGTAGCCTGGATCTATTTGCACCGAGGGGAAGATCGGTCGGCAAAAGGACCGAAAAATGCGGAATCTGAATGGTCAAAGGGTCCGAAAAATTTGAACACGGCCGAAACAAATCGTAACTTAGGTATGTAAACGCCAAGCCACAAAGGTGCGAAAAAAAGCTCGTATGTTCGATTACCCGTCCGTGTGTTAGTCAAATGCGAAGGTTCGGCTTTTTGGCCCTAGTTGAATCCGGGACAGAAAAGCGCCCAATTGCTCTTCGCTTCGGGAAATTTAAAAGGGTTGGCTATCTTCTAACCAACCCTTCCAACTGAATGACCATTAGTGACTCCGTCAGGATTCAAACCTGAAACCTTCTGATCCGTAGTCAGATGCTCTATTCAGTTGAGCTACGGAGCCATCAGACTAAACAAGGGGTTGTGGCCCACTTGTTTAGGGGCTGCAAATATAGAACAAAATTTCGGATAGGAAAAAATATTTCAATATACCGGCGGTCCGGTTTGGGCGGCAACTGGTGTTGGGGGAGAAGGTTACGATCTTCGTAGGCGATAACGGCACCGGAAAGTCGACGTTATTGGAGGCCATCGCCTATGGGCTGGACCTCCCACTCATCGGCGGGCGGATCGGCAAGGCTTCTCCGAGCTTCGAGGCGGCAAAGGCGATCCGGCCTTACCTGGAATTCCAATGGAAAAGGGAAGTACAGAAAGGGTTTTTCTTCCGGGCCGAAGATTTCAGCCATTTCATCGACGATGCCGACCGCGAACGGGAGAACATGCACTATGCCGGTCACAGAATGCGCCGGGATTTTGGACAGGACGTCAATACCTTTAGCCACGGGGAAGCATACCTTACTATTTTGCAGACCCGCATCAAAGAGACCGATCATTATCGCATCACCAAGCGATTCCTCGACGATCCGGAAAATTATCTCCGGCATTTAAAGTGAGCGGCGAGGCGGGTCCCCGACGACGGGTGCGGCCAGCCGCCACCGACTACTCGTAGATCTTCATCGCTGTGCGTTCGACAAGGGATTTGGGAAGGAGCCAGGCCATGGCAGCACCCAGTTTATTGATAAAGCCGGTGATGACCTCGGTTTTGCCCGCCAGCATGCCTTTTACGGCCAACGCGGCAACGGTCTCGGGCGTCATGTTGACTTTCTCCGCGGCTTTCATGCCTTTTTCGCCCAGCTGGGCACGGTTGGGAAAATCGGTGTCGGTGGCGCCGGGACTAACGCAGGTCACCGAGACGGTGCTTTTGTGCAGCTCCTGGTGCAGCCCGCGGCTAAAGGCCAGTACGAACGCTTTGGTGGCGGCATAGAGCGAAAGATTGGGAACGGCCTGGTAGGCGGCAGAGCTCGCGATATTGAGGATATAGGCCCTCGAACGCTGGTGCAAACCAGGGAGGAAGAGCCGCGTTATGCCCACAAGCGTAGACATATTGAGCTGCATCATGTTGAGGTGTTCCTGCAGACTGTATTTTTCAAAAGGACCGCTGAGACCATAACCGGCATTGTTGACCAGGATGCTGACCTCATAGCCCTTGGCACGAGACCAGTCGTAAACATTTTGCGGCGCATGGGGCGACGAAAGGTCGAGAGCGAGATAGTCGGCACTGATCTTCCCCCGCGAGGTGAGTTCCGCGGCCAATTGTTGCAAGAGATCTTCAGAGCGGGCGATGAGCAGAAGATTATAGCCGCGGGATGCCAGCTCCCGGGCGATGGCCCGGCCGATACCTTTGCTGGCCCCGGTGATCAGTGCGTATTCCATGGTGTAAAGATAATAAAGCGAAAGCGACCGGCCCAAAGGGCCGGCCGCATAAAAAAGGTCAGTAGTAGAGTGAGTAGTTTAATTTTGCACTTTCGAGGCGAGGCGGTGATAGAACGGTGTCTTGCTGTTCGCGTCTTTGGGCATGTATTTCCCGGTCACTATAGGGACATACATCACGCGGCGGCGGCTGGCTTCTCCATACAGCGGAGACATTGCAGCGCGATGCCAGATACGACCGTCATGTACAGTGAGATCACCTGCCTCGATGTCGAAGCCGATCTCGCGACGGTCGGGATTGTTATCGATGAAATACTTCTTACCGAACAATAAACGCAGTACGCCCTGCTTGTGCGTGCCGGGCAATACCCGGAGACCGCCGTTGTCGAACGGGGTAGCGTCGAGATGGATGCCGACATTCAGCATGGGCATGATCTTCTGACCCAGGAAGAGATCCCGGGGACTATCCGTGTGCCAGCCCATCTGGGTGAAATTGCTTTCGGGCATGCGTACGTAATGGTTGAGGATCAAGCCATCCTTTTCATTCTCGGCGATGCGGCCTTCATACGGTTGAAGCAGATCGACAACCGCCCTGACACGCGGATCCTGCAGCATTTCGTGGAATGGCTTGCTGTGCAACGAGAGAAAGCACATCCGTTGGATCATCTTGTTGCCCTTCTCATCCTTTCCAAATTTCAACGGGATACCGTTGACCTTCTCAATGCCATCATCCAGCCATTTCTTTTCGATCCTGTTAAGCTCCTGTATGAATAATTGAACGGTCGCCGAATCCAAAAAATTCTTGAATATGATCACGCCATACTTGTCAAAAAAGCTAAACTGTTCTTCCGTTATCTTATCTCCCAGTACAAAATCGGGGACTTCGAATTTTTTCATAAATGCTAGCTTTATTTAAGAAAAGGAAGGGTCATCCCTTTCCGCTTCAGAGCTT
>Ga0134126_10001463_pt1 | contig 30084 bp, 30 predicted proteins | sample KB31752_FD_96881 | JGI IMG/M metagenome (GOLD analysis project Ga0134126, IMG submission 96881) | Terrestrial soil microbial communities with excess Nitrogen fertilizer from Kellogg Biological Station, Michigan, USA - KB3-175-2 | ecosystem: Environmental > Terrestrial > Soil > Unclassified ... | reverse complement strand
TGGCAACAAACGAACCGAAGTCTTGAGAACAATTTACCGCGGTCACAGCGCCTACCGTCACAGGCGGTGCTGTTTCTGTGGATCGCGTTTCAGTTCTCAGGAATGGCCAGTGCGGTGGGAGCGAGTAGACCCGAGATGGCCGGGGCGAGCTCCTGTTCGGAGACAGTGGCGCAAACATCGGCTTCAGGGCTTGCGCGAAAAGTGTGAAATCGAGGCGTGCGGGGCGGACCTGACACAGGCGGGTGCGAGACGCCACGTAGACCACATCGTGCCGGCGCGCCTCATCCGGAAACTGAAGGCAGGGAATCCCGACCGACGTGAAAATCTTGAGTGCTTGTGCAGGATCTGCCACGGCTACAAACTCCAGGCCGACCATAAACTGTGCTTGGGGAATAAACTGGGCTATCTTGAGATTCTGCGATTACACCACTTCGATCTAGTTCGAGTTGAAAGAGCGCTAGCCTTGTTCGGTTTGTAATAGCCGGCTTGCCGACATTAAATATGATGACCCGCCGGTGCACGCAGCCAGAGCGCTTGAAGGTCGTGGGTTCGATCCCCACCGCCCCTACCATCTTTCTCATTCACTTCGAAGGACTTGCGAGTTTCGCGAGGCAGCAAAAGGCAGCATTAAGAAATCGCGCAGCGTCGGCGAGCGGATAAAATCCGCGCGGTACGGATGGCAAGCCGCCGATTCGCTGCATCAATCTTCATTGAGAGTCGTCTCCCAAGAGGGGCTGCTATAGTTCCATTTTAGCAAGCGCTGGTTGCCAAAGGCGCTACGGTATCTTGGTGGAGTTGAGTTTTGCGCCCCAAAGAGAGTGTTTATGCCAGATATTTGGTTCACTGCTGATTTTCATCTGGGGCACAAGAACATTATTCGGTACTGCAATCGCCCTTTTGAAACCGTTGAGGAGATGAATCACACGATTCTTGAACGCCTGAACGCTTCCGTAAAAGCGAATGACATTCTGCACTTCCTTGGAGATTTCTGCATCGGCCCCAGAACACGAGCTGCGGAGCTTCGACGACAAATTCGCTGGAAGAAGATATTCGCACTCCCTGGAAACCATGACAAAGAAACTCGCAAGCTTACTCAGGAATTTACTTGGCTCATTGATCTCGCGGAGGTCCCGCTCAACGGACAACGAATCGTCCTGTGCCACTATGCAATGAGAGTCTGGAGTCAGTCTTCGCGGGGAGCCTGGCACTTGTACGGACACTCCCACGGAAAACTGCCGGCCCCCGATAGTTCACTTTCGATGGATGTCGGGGTGGACACTCACGATTTTAGTCCGTGGCACTTCGACGAAATCCGGGATCGAATGAAGGCAAAGTCTGCACCGACTTTAGGTTGAGAGTTACGAAAGAATCCAAAACCTCTATGTGTTTTTTCAACGTTTCCTCACAATACCCTGAACTTGGGGTATCTGCTTTTCGCTCAACAGCTAAACCCCTTCACCGAATAGAGATGTTCGAACAGACAGGGCACAGCGCTGTTCTTTCGGAGCAGACGCTGGCCCACAAAACATCCAACGTCCTAGCGGGGCCAGCGTTTTCGCTTCAGGGTGAAATCTTCAGGATCGAGATCGTCTAGGTTTGGCGGATCGTCTTCGTCCCCAAGGTCTTTCAACTCAAACTGCAACAATGTCAGAACTGCGTCGTAATTCGGTAAGAGAATCGAATGCTCAAGAACTCGGCCAACTCTACCCGCATCCCGCTGATCTAGCCAAGCTCCTGCCGGAACCTCCGCGAAGTCATTTGGGGCATTGCTCCCTTCAAAGAGCCTGTAAGCAAAGGAGCCGTCACAAGGAAGAATTTCTTTGGACAAATACAAGGGACAAGCATCACTGCGTTTGTACCACTGGGCACGTTTCCCTTCGCTCCAAACTGCCACGCAAGCCAAGTCAGTGAGCCCGACAAAGCGAAGCGTCGTAGCAGTTAGGCTAGTCTCAAACTGATTTGCGACCTTGCCTATCGTGCCGAGAGAAGGGTCATTCAGCCTCAGGGCCTCACGCACGTAGCGTGCTGGCAACAGAAGCTCCACCGCGAATTCATTCGCTTCCAACTCAGAATGGCTCAGCCCCTTTTGCCACGACTCAACCATCTTGCTCGTACATACATTCTCAAGGGTGCGATGGCCGGGGATTACGTAATGACCGATTTCGTGGGCTATCGTGAACCGCTTCCGGCTGTGCTCGCGAATTGACTGCTTTACCGCGATGATCCCCTTGGGGCCGTCTAACGCTCGCACCAGTGAACCCTCAAATGCTTCTGCATCCACTTCCTGAATGCGAAGGCCAATTCGACGCGCTAGTTGGACCAAGTCCGGCTTGCCTTGTATCCCCAAGCGATCCAGCAGATGAGAAGCGAGTTCCGATGGCAACGTCACTTTTCCTTATCCTCAGACCAGTCCCTTTTCACATCACCAGAAAGCCTCTCAAGCAAGTCGGTATCCTTCGGGGTGCGTTCCTTCCGATTCCGAAATGCATAGGACACTTCTTGAACTGGCCCGAGAATCGGATTAAGCACAGAGTCGATTACGCTGTCCGTGTCCGCTGTCTCAAGACTTTCGCCCGATACTCCTCTTCGCGCAGAGTTCAAAGCTTCAGTAACATGAATGGGTACGGCTTTCCCCTCCAATCGGTACTTCTGAGCTGCTCGTGATACTAAATCGAAGACGGATTGCGAAGGTGCCTTCCCATCACCGAACTCAGCAAATAGCGCATCGACTTCGCGTGCGTCTGCTTCGATCGGATTACCCACTATCCGCTCAATGCTCTTAATCAGTGCTTTGATCTGTTCTTCGTTCATGTCGAAGCTCCTCATAGAGTTCTTTGACGCCCGCCACACGCCAGAGCTTCTTGCGGCGATTGACCACTTCTCCTTCATCCACTCCTAGGAGATCGGCGAGTTGCTGATTTACCTTTCCGCCTTCTGAAATCATTGAGCCCGCGTGAATGAAGTCGCGAAGCTCCGGCTCATCGTTCCGGCCCTTGACCAGGTCTAGCAGTCGATCCGTAAGTTCTCGGGCGGTGATGTCGTCATCAAGATTTCTCGCGTTTTCCCTTCGAGGTGGGCTTTCATCCGAGTCGCCTTCCGTCCGCGCAACTTCCCTCTGACGACGCAAGTGGTCGATGAACTTGTTCCGTAAGACAGTGCCCAGGAAGGCCGTTAGCGACCCTTTGCTCTCCCTCCATCCCAACCCGTTTGGTGAAAGGAGATACTTGTTGAGAGTCCCGGTTGCAAGATCCTCCGCAGATAGCCCACAGTGCATAACCACGCTTGTTCCACCCGTGAGCACAGCCGCGTACAGATACAACCTGCGCCACAGGTCGTCCAAATCTAACGATTGATAGCGGTTCTGCGGGATCGAGTCTCTCCTCTAAGGCAATTGCCGTCCACACCCCTTAATACGTAGAAGGACCGATATTTTGGCCACAATAAAGTTGCCAGTCCACGGCCAAAATCAGAGGTCTCGTCCGTATTCTAACTGTAACCGGCCAATTCAATTCTTGCGTTCGAATTCGGCTGGTGAAGTCAGTACCGAATCTCTCAGATTAGGAGAAACACACCATGGAAGAATTGACACATGGAACAGACCCAGCCGTGGAGGGGCACCACCATCCCCATCCTGGCCATGAAGTGCCGGTCACGGTGGACGGCGTCAAACATGAGGTACCCAAGGGAGACTACGTCGTGTCCCAATTCAAGAAACTCGTAGGCGTTGACGCCGCCCGTGAGTTGGACCAAGTCGTACATGGTGAATTTAAGCCGCTGGACGACAACGCCCACCTGGATATCAAAGGGGGCGAAATCTTCGTCAGCCACGTTCGAACCGGAGGCTCATCGTAGATGCTGTCCGAGGAATTGCTTGCGGAACTCACGACGATTTGCGACGGTGCAAAGGAACTGGCGGAGGGTGGGTACACGTTCGTTTATTTGCCGGGTCTCAAGATTCGGACAGGAGAGCACGTTGTCTCCCAGAACGCCTTGTTGTGCCTCCAATCTAGAGATGGGTACCCAACCCGCTTGTTTCTTTGTCAGCAGATCCAGGGGCGCGGGAATAACTGGACTACGCACCGCATCGTCGATAGAACCTGGTACTCGTGGTCTTGGAACTACGTAAGTTCTGACCTCCGCCCGGCCCAAATCCTTGCAGAACACCTGCGGGCTTTGAGATGAGAGTACTTTTCAAAATTACAAGGTCGCTCCTGGAAATCGCCCGAGAGGACCTTCTCCGACCGCACGCATTCGCTTTGGAGCGCGTCGGATTTCTCTCGTGTCGATTTGCACATCTGAAGCCGTTCGGGCTAATTGTTCTGACTTGCGACTACCTCCCGGTGGCGGATGGCGACTACGTCAACGATTCTACAGTTGGCGCAATGATGGGCTCAGAAGCAATTCGCAAAGCATTGCAGTTTGCTTACAACAACGATGTCGGCATGTTTCACGTCCACATTCACAATCACTCCGGCTCGCCGCGCCCCAGCAGAACAGACCTCGATGAAACGGCCAAATTTGTCCCGGACTTCTGGCATGTGAAGCCGGAAATGCCCCACGGCGCAATAATCCTTAGCCGTGATTCGATTTCTGGACGATGCTGGTATCCCGGTCGCCGGAAGCCGATTCCCATCTCGAAACTCGCGATTGTTGGTCCGCGACTTATTTGCGTATGGAATTAAACAGGCAAAATCGACTCGCCAGTCAGAGCTTTCTCGGAAGCAACAGCGAGTCGATTCTCGCGCAAGCAAAAATTGCGATCATCGGCCTAAGCGGTGGCGGTTCTCACGTCGCGCTGCAACTGGCTCACGTTGGTGCCGGGAACTTCGTCGTTTTTGATTACGATCGCGTCGAAGCAAGAAACCTGAATCGAATGGTTGGTGCAACTGCCCGTGACGCTAGACTCGGTACTATGAAGAGCAACGTAATCCGTAGGGTTATAAAACGTGTGAATCCGCGCGCAAAGGTTTTGGCCATATCAAAGAAATGGCAGGAGGAAGCTGAACATCTGCGCGACTGCGACGTAATTTTCGGCTGCATCGATACGTTCTCGGAGCGCCAGCAACTAGAAGCCACCGCGCGACGCTACCTGATTCCTTACATAGATATGGGCATGGACGTTTGCCCTGTGGCTGAGGGATTTACTATTGGCGGGCAAGTAGCACTTTCAATGCCTGGCGGACTTTGTCTGCGCTGCTACGGGATTTTAACCGACGAGCGATTGAGTCGTGAAGCGGCGCAATATGGTGCCGCCGGCAGCAGACCTCAAGTCGTCTGGGCGAACGGTGTGCTTGCTTCAACAGCAGTGGGGATTTGTGTGCAGCTATTCTGCCCGTGGCGCAATCAGCAAACACAAGGCATTCTGCGGGAATACGACGGCGAATCTCACATACTCTCCACAAGCAACAAAATGGCGTACTTATTGGATACTCAGTGCCCGCATTTTTCGGATTCATCTTCTGTGGGAGATCCGTTCTGGAAACTGTAGCCTGCGCCATTTAGTCCAAGAGCCCCATCAGAGTGGATTTCATATGGGCTCTTTGTGGCCTCCGCTAGCACACAGTCGCGCCAGGTAAGCGACGACCTGTCACGCCTGTTGCCATCCGCTCCAGCCACAAATACTAGACCGTTTTGCCTCTGTCCTTTCGGTGAGTCCGTTGCGATTTGGTTCCCCCGTCTGGTTGAGGGAACCAACTCTCAACTCACCGAAAGGATAAAAAAATGAATTCAGAAAACATCAAGAAAGTTACAAATCAAGCCATCGAGCAACTCATTACGGCGCTCAAAGAGGGCCGAAGCGGAACGCTGACGCAGTACCTTTCCGCGATTGGTCGATTCCACCGCTACAGTCTCCGAAACGTCATGCTCATTGCATCGCAAAAGCCGACCGCAACGCACGTGGCAGGCTTCCACACTTGGCACAAGCTTGGGAGATTCGTGAAGAAGGGCGAGAAAGGAATCCTTATCCTTGCTCCAATCGTCCGGCGAAAAACTGAAAGCACGGAACAAAGCGACACGGATGAATCATCAACGGCTGCCGGATTTCGCGCGGCCTACGTCTTCGACATCAGCCAGACGGACGGCCAAGAACTTGCCGCAATCGGCAGCGTAAATGGCGACCCTCGCGAGTACCGTGAGCGCCTTGCGAAGTTTGCCGGGGAGCAAAGCATCGCACTTGAATATTCGGAGGACATCGCTCCGGCGCGGGGCACTTCCGCAGGAGGCAAAATCACGCTATTACCGGGACAGTCTCCGGCCGAAGATTTCGCGACGCTGGCACATGAACTCGCGCACGAAATGATGCATCGCGACGAGCGCCGTAGCAGCACTTCAAAACGGAGTCGCGAGACTGAGGCAGAGGCCGTCGCATTTGTGGTTTGCCAGGCCATCGGCCTAGAGACGGGTTCAGCGGCGCAGGATTACATCCAACTGTACGAGGGTGACGCGAAGCTATTGACGGCCAGCCTGGAGCACATCCAGAAGACAGCCAGCCAGATTCTCAATGCAATCGGCGCGGAGGTTCCCTCCGCGACGCCCGCCTAACGCGGGCCATTGGAAGGGGAGAAAAGAGTTAGTTCAGCGCGTGAATATCCTTCTCAACACTGTTACTCTCCCGCCTTTGGATACCATCGAATCAACGCGAATCGTGTAGTTAGCGATGGTAGGAACCCCGCCTTCGACAGCCAATTCCACAACGGTATAGTATGGGCCCCTTTTGACTCGTTCCTGGAAGGGATAGTCTTGCATTCGGGAGAATGTCGCCGTCCCTCGCGGATGTGCAATCGGCAATGTATTGCCTGAATTCATGGGCGAGAGCGTAATCGACCCCGCATAATCGCTGGCGAGCGACCTAGTATCCAGCGTCAAAACCGTGTGCGGTTTTTCACGGTATGCTTTGGCTGAGAGAAGTGTATTCAAACGCTCTTTGGTGAGCCAAAAGAAGACCCGCCCGTTGAGAAGTCTGTACCACTCTTCCAGCGTGCAATCTTTCAACGATGCTTGAAGCTTTGACTCGATAATAGGCTTTTGATCCCTAACTACCGCTCGTCCATGCTTTCGGTGCCTAATCGGGTGTGATCGAACCCGTCTTCGTAATTCGATGTTTAGTCTTTCCTCGCCATTGATTTCAAAGAGGTCTAGTAGAGCGGAAGTGCTTAGAAGCCCATGTCTGGCAATGCTTTCCCAACTATCGGCTTCTGCCATGTGATACAGGCGGGGATAAAGTTCAGCAAGTTCTTCTGGTGTGACTCCCATTCACCAAGCCCTTCTATCAATTATGCTGCGGAAATCAAATCGAGTGGAGATCAACGAAACGGGTGCGGCGGCCACACGTTCAAGTTCCTCTATGAAGTTAATCGTACGCACGTCTAGTTGCTCATACCGCCTGGCGTTTTCATTTTTGCGGTTGAGGTAGTCCACGAACGCCAAAGCAACATCAGTCGGGCCATTCAGAGCTGAGGCCCTCCGCAGAAGTTCCCAGTCGAATTCCGCTACTCGTCTGCGTCGGTGGGTCGTGGATGTCTTTTCTGTATCTTCAAGCTGTTTTAATGGAATGCCCGAGCGTTTTGACACAGCCTTCCAATCAATTTCAATGCCCATAGGGCCGGAGCTGCTGGTTTTCGGACTCTCGACTCTAATAGGGTAAGTCCTGCAAACCATGATGACTCTGCGGACTCGACTGGGCGGAATACCTGCCTCAGAGAGGCAGCCAGCAACGCTAGTGTCCCGCGAAGTCACGTAAGGATATTTGCCGTGATACAAACTGAGACCTGCGCCCTGCGTACCTTCTACCAGTACCTTCTGGCCATCGCGGAAGGCATTCTCCAGAATAGTCCAGGTTTCGCGAATGAACGGTCGAAGATCCTTAATGTCTTTGGCCAGCTTGACCCCCGCTCCGCGCTTAGTAATCCTTCTGGACGTGGCAAAGCCCACTCCTTGTCCGGTCGAGCCGATCCCCTTCACCAACCCACTCTCCCTTTTAATGTCCTCGTCGGTGATAACCATCGCTTGCGGGTCAATTGACAAGCGATCTGCTCCGACTTTGCACTCCGCGACCTCTTTCAACAGATTCCCCGCATTCAATACACATCCAGGAGAGATGATGAGTCGAGAATCGGGACTTCGAAGCGTGCCCGAAGGCAGTTGATGATGAGTGTAGGGGTCGGGCGTGACGAAGACTTTATGTCCGGCATTCGGTCCCCCTACCCTAACGAGAATTTCGTACTCACGAGAAAGGTACGACGATATGTGCCCTTTCCCTTCGCTGCCGAACTGTCCGCCAACGATAACATCCACGGCGCTGGCATAATTGCGAGAATACAGCCCAAGATGAGTAGCCGCTCGAACTAGCACGTCAGTAGGGGTACACCTAGCGGTATCAATGACTGCATCCGCCGCATTCTGAAGCTCGTCTACTCGTGCCTCAGTTGGGTTGCGTTCCACGGCGGAGTACGATTTCAGTTCGCGAAAGCCTGTCCCCTTTCGCGTGAGATATCTCGCGCCCAGAACATGCTCCGGTGCCGTCAGGTGGATATGCACAACAGCAAAACCATATGCTTGGCGAATCGTTCGGATTTGCTTGAGTATTCGGACGGAGTCGACGATTACTCGCTGACCCGGAGTTCTAACCAACTTCGTGAGGGCGTCAAGAACCCACTTCCCATCAGTCTCTTTGTCCAGTCTTTCCCCAAACAGTTGCATTGCCCTGCGATCAGCAGCTAATTCTCTTCGGAGTTTCTTTTGAGCGAGTTCCTTTATCAACTCTTTGGTTTTGAGAACGTCGAATCCAAACTGATTGTGCAACTTTTCGGACAGAGTCGTTTTGCCAGAGGAAACGCTCCCAGAGAGGAGGACAATTTGCATGGGCCGGCGAGCCTCCCAAGGGCACGAATCGTCAATTTTTGGCGAGAGGGCCCGCCTTGCGACTTCTTATTTGTTGCGAGTCACCAGGTAAATCATAAACCGTCACCGGCATGCTTTCGCGACATAGTGTCTCATCAATTAACTCAGACACAATATGCCAGTCACCTCCAGCCTCGCCACAACCAATTCTAGGCATGTGAACGCTCGCGCCTGTGTCTTTAGCGCGCGCAGCTACCTTTGAGAGACATGTTTCAAGCGCAGAGTATTCAATCCTCGGAAACAAGGACGGCCCATACCCATGCTGGGCGACAAGGCTCACGAGTTCCAATGATTCTTCCAGCTTCGCGACATGTATATTGCCAAGCGTGAATTCGGATCGACTCTCAAAAACCCAGCGTGTGAAATCCTTTTGGGCGTGCGGCCACAGCTTTCTCACGGCAACTGAGAATCCCTTGCCCCAAGTAATCGCCTTATCATTCACAACCTGAACGATTATTCTTGTAGCCGTCCCGCGCGGCTTTGTCGCATCTCCTTTCAAATATTGGATCGCGACTGATTGAGTCGCATTCTTGTCGGTAGGCATCGCGACACCCACGACACGCGGATAAAGGTGTCCAGGGTACGGAGCGATCCCCAAACACTCGACTCGCCAACGACCTCTGCTCGGAATCCACTCTTCCTCTGACTTTGCAGTGAAGCCAATGGCGGTACATTGAGCGACTACAGTGTTGGAAGGCAGTTGAAACCCAGTCGTCAGAGCAATGGGCCAGCTTCTGGAAGAGACGGCGTAGTCAAGCCTATATGCAGACGAATTTCTGGTTTCGTCACGGTGAGCTACGAAAACGAGGCACTGCTGACTGGTCAGCTTTGCAATCCGTAGGAGCACTGCCTCGCTTGAAACAGAGAATTCACGCTGCAATGCGATCACAGTATCAATCGAAACGGGACGTGCCTCGTCAAATTGAAAACTCCCGATCGGCATTAGAATCTCAGCCGCGCCGACGTTGCAGAGGACTTCCAATTGCCAATCATTGGGCTTCATTTCGGCGTGAGTGAATCGGTTTCTGATAGCTTCGGCGCAGTCCGGGAACAGAGTGTGGGCAATTTCGTGCGCTACGGAAAAATTGATTCTTGCTGGAGAACGATTCGGATTGAACTCTATCCTGAACTTTCCTCCACCAGCGGGAAGCGTTCTCGCGTCAACTACGTCCTGACGAGGTTCAACAGAAACCTTTAGGAACTCTGCCAGTGCGAAGGGATCGTAGGGAGGGCCTGACCAACCGGATTGGATGGCTTTGAAAACTGTTTCCCTAGCCTTAGCCGTGACTGCATCGATGGGATCGAACCCAGTAACCGCGGTTAAGGAAAGCACGGAAGGATGCGTCCAGATTGTTTGCTTCTCTTCGGACGACCGCCGCGCACCCGCAGTTGACATACTGGACTCCCGCTATGGCCACCGTAAATCCGTTCGCGAGCTTAGATTCTCACACTAGCTTACGTCGTGGTCAAATCGCGCTGACATTCATCGCGCACTAAATCGAACCGGGAACGAATCGGAGGAGATTCCTCTCACCGCCGAACGCTCAAGCGCTGGTACGATAGAATCGTCCTAGATGCTCTTTTTCGGGAGCATCATCTTCATTAAGCGGCTCGGTTGCACCGGAAGCCCGTTTCTGTTTCCTTTTTCGGCAATCGCCGGATATATTCTCCACGGACCACCAGGAGCCACCCAGCAATGGCGAAAAAGGTCGGCAAAGACAAAAAAGAGTCTAACAACGGGGCCAATCTGGGATTCGAGCAACAGTTGTGGCAGATGGCGGACAAGCTACGTGGCCACATGGATGCTGCCGAATACAAGCATGTCGTGCTCGGTCTGATCTTCCTCAAGTACATCTCAGATGCCTTCCAAGAGCGGTACGAAGCGCTTAAGAAAGAGCCGCACGCTGATCCCGAGGACCGCGACGAGTACACCGCTGAAAATGTGTTCTGGGTGCCGAAAGTCGCTCGCTGGCCGCGTCTTCAGGACAATGCGAAGCAGCCCACGATAGGAAAGCTAATCGACGACGCGATGGTTGCCATCGAGAAGGAGAACCCTTCGTTGAAGGGCGTTCTGTCGAAGGACTATGCCCGACCTTCTCTCGATAAACACCGATTAGGCGAGCTCATTGATCTGATTGGGAAAATCGGACTTGGTGACAAGGAAAGCCGATCCAAAGACATCCTCGGACGTGTCTACGAGTACTTCCTCGGGCAATTCGCCAGCGCGGAAGGAAAGAAGGGCGGCGAGTTTTATACCCCCCGATGTGTCGTTAAGCTCCTCGTCGAAATGATCGAGCCGTACAAGGGTCGCGTCTATGACCCGTGCTGCGGTTCCAGTGGAATGTTCGTTCAGAGCGAGGAGTTCATCCGACAGCACGGCGGAAAGATTGGCGACATTTCGATCTATGGACAGGAATCGAATCCGACCACTTGGCGTCTCGCCAAAATGAACCTTGCGATTCGCGGCATCGAGGCCAACATCGGCCCGCATAACGACGACACTTTCCACAACGACCTGCATAAAGACCTGAAGGCCGATTTCATTCTGGCAAATCCTCCCTTCAACATGAGCGACTGGGGCGGCGAGCGCTTGCGCGACGATGCGCGCTGGAAGTATGGCGCTCCGCCCACTGGCAATGCCAACTTCGCTTGGGTACAGCATATGATCTATCACCTTGCACCCAGCGGTATTGCAGGATTCGTCCTAGCTAACGGTTCTCTATCTTCAAATGCAAAAGGGGAGGGCGAAACACGCAGGGCAATTGTTGAGGCTGACCTTGTGGACTGCATCGTCGTACTGCCAATGCAGCTCTTCTTCTCGACACCGATCCCCGCTTGTCTCTGGTTCATAGCTCGAAACAAGGCCAACGGCAAATTTCGCGACCGGCGGCGACAAACACTCTTCATCGACGCTCGGAGGATGGGCGACATGGTGGACCGCACCCACCGTGACCTCTCGGACAAGGAAGTTGCTCGCATCGCCGGTACCTACCACGCTTGGCGCGGCGAAAAAGCTGTAGGAATTTATCAACCCGTCTTGGGCTTCTGCAAAAGCGCCACAACTGAAGAAATCGCCGCCCACGGCTATGTGCTTACACCTGGTCGCTACGTTGGCGCGCAAGACGATCAAGAAGAGGACGGAGAGCCATTCGCCGAGAAAATGGCCAGATTGAAGAGTGAGCTTGAGGAACAATTCGTAGATGCGACGCGGTTGGATGAGGCTATTCGAAAAAATCTAGGATTCATTGAAAATGAAAACTAGCCAACCAAAAAGAAAGGCATTCGAGACAGGCGACCCTCTTGCGCTATGGCAAGTCGCTCCTCCTGAATGGGCTGAGCACACTCTTTGGGATTTAGCCACCTACATTAATGGCCGTGCGTTCAGACCCACAGATTTCTCAAAGGTTGGGCTGCCGGTGGTAAAAATCACAGAACTCAAGTATGGGTTTTCCGAAAATACGGCTTGCTTCGAGAGTGCTTACGATCAAAGACATCTCTTGCGCAAGGGTGATGTGCTTTTCGCGTGGTCCGGTAATCCCGAAACATCGCTGGACGCTTTTTGGTGGCGCGATGGCCATGCACTCCTCAATCAGCACATCTTCCGCGTCATTCCCCGCGAGGGAATAGAGAAGAGGTTTCTATATTACTTGCTTAAATTCCTTCGTCCGACGTTTGTCCGAACTGCCCGAGACAAAGCAACTTCGATGGGTCATGTAAAAGTCTCCGACTTGAAGCGGCTAATTGCCCGTCTCCCTTCAAAAGACGAGCAGCGGGCAATTGAACAAATTTTGGGCACGCTGGACGACAAGATCGAATTAAACCGTCGGATGAACGAGAAGCTGGAAGCTATAACGCGGGCCATCTTCAAGTCGTGGTTTGTAGACTTTGACCCCGTCTACGCCAAAGCCGAAGGTCGTCAACCCGCTGCTTTGGATGCTGCCACTGCCGCTCTCTTCCCTGATGCATTCCAAGACCTGCCCCTCGGACAAATCCCGTTGGGGTGGCAGGCCAATGAGATACGAGCCAGAACCAAGAGTATCCAATACGGCCTCACTAGGAGCGCCTCTCAAGAGCCAGTCGGACCACATTTCTTGCGGATCACGGATATTCAAGGTGGGCGTATTGACTGGAGGCAGGTTCCATTCTGTCCCGTGTCTCCTGAAGAACATGAGAAATATCGAATCTGTCCGGGGGACATCCTGGTTGCGAGGACAGGTGCTTCAACTGGCGAAAACATCTATATTCTTCATGCGTCGGATTCGGTCTTTGCCTCCTACTTGGTTAGATTACAATTCGCCGATCCCTCGGTGGCGCGCGTAGTAGGCGAATACATGCGAACGCCAGCGTATTTTGACCACGTCGCCGGTGCGATTGGTGGTTCAGCCCAACCGAATGCGAGTGCGCAGGTTCTTGCATCGCCTGTCTTTGCTTTTCCGACCGCCTCTCTCGCGAAACGGTTTGCGCAATTAGTTGACCCCTTCGACAGGCGACGCGTCCAGAATTCTCAACAAGTGGGCACGTTGGCCTCCCTGCGCGACGCATTGCTTCCCAAGCTGATTTCTGGACAGATTCGTATTCGCAATGCCGAGAAACTCGTCGAGGCTTCGACATGAAACGCGAAGCCCGGCTGCTCCTGGAAAAGGCCATCGATTCCCTGATCTTGAGCGTTGAGCACTTCAACGCTGCCGACGAGAGAGGACGCACGACAACGGTGCTAATCCTTTTGGATCATTCATTCGAAATGCTGTTGAAGGCGTCGATTTTGAATCGCGGAGGCAAAATCCGAGAACGAAGAGCCCGAGAGACTATCGGATTTGACGCCTGCGTCCGGCGCGCGCTGAGCGATGCACAAATAAGATTTTTATCGAGTGAGCAGGCTCTTACGCTCCAAACAATCAACGGGTTGCGAGACGCGGCCCAGCATCACCTCATTGATATTTCCGAACAGCAGATGTACGCACATACCCAATCAGGCGTGACGCTTTTTGCCGATATCCTAAAAGCAGTCTTCAACCAGGACTTGTCTTCTCGGCTGCCCGCTCGCGTCTTGCCTATTTCAACCGTGGCACCTGCTGACATGCAGACCTTTTTTGAGACGGAAATCGAAGAAGTCAAGAAACTGTTGAGACCAGGCAAGCGTCGTCGAACCGAGGCGTATGCCCGCCTGCGTCCCCTGGCTATTCTTGACGCAACGATTCGAGGCGAAAAACTCCAACCAAGTTCGGGAGAGCTACACGTTAAGGGAGAGCAGCTATCCAAAGGCAAAACTTGGGCGGAGGTGTTCCCTGGGGCCGCGTCCATTAGCTTCACCACGAACGGTTCCGGCCAACCGTTCAATCTTCGCATAACCAAGAAGGAGGGTATTCCCGTACAACTAGTTCCTGAAGGGACCCCCGGCGCTTCGGTAGTTGCAGTGAAGCGAGTGAATGAGCTCGATTTCTACAATCTTGGAAGAGACCAACTCTCAGAGAAAGTGGGCCTATCAGGACCAAAGACCTCAGCAGTCATCTGGTGCCTGAAACTTCAAGAAGACCTGGAATGCTTCAAGCAGCTAACCATAGGCAAATCGAAATTCAATCGCTATTCGCAGAAGGCCATTGACCGAATCAAAGAGGCGCTTATCAATACTCCGGCTGATGATATGTGGAAGAAATATGTTCGTGAAGGGGTGAAGAAGCGCCGATGAGCGAGCTTGCTTTCACTGAGTCGACGGTCGAGGATGCCGCTCTCGAAATCTTTGAGGGGCTACGTTACACAATTCTCCACGGCCCGACCATCGCGCCGGGCGAAATGTTCGCCGAGCGCGCAAACTACTCAGATGTGGTGCTGGTTGAGCGCCTGCGAAAGGCGCTGAGCGAGATCAATTCCAAGATTCCAGTCGAGGCGATTGAAGAGGCCATTCGCAAGGTGCTTCACCCGGATAGCCCCAGCCTCATAGAAAACAACCGACGTTTTCACCGCTTCTTGACAGACGGTATCAGCGTTGAGTACCGGGGCGATGGCAGAATCGTGCACGATCTGGTACGCCTCTTTGATTTTGACAAGCCTGAGAAGAACGACTGGGTCGCAGCAAATCAGTTTACGATTATCGAGAACAGGAGTAACCGCAGGCCCGACATCATCGTCTTCATCAATGGTATTCCGCTGGGTGTAATCGAACTGAAGAACTTAGCGGACGAGAACACAACTATCCGAGACGCCTTCAAGCAGTTCCAGACCTACCAAAGGGACATCCCGAGCCTTTTTCCGTACAACGAAGTCTTGGTGATTTCGGACGGGCTGGAAGCACGCATCGGCACGCTGACATCCGGGTGGGAGCGGTTTATGCCGTGGCGCACCATCGAGGGCGATGACGTTGCGCCCAAGGGATCACTTGAAATGGAGGTTCTTCTAAAAGGGGTGTTCGACAAGCGCCGCTTCCTAGACATCGTACGAAATTTCATTGTCTTCGAAGATGACGGGCGGTCTCTGAATAAAAAGGTCGCGGGCTATCACCAATTTCATGCGGTCAACAAAGCCGTGGACTGCACGCTCACGGCAGCATCTCCGAAGGGCAACAGGAGAGTGGGAGTCGTCTGGCACACGCAGGGTAGCGGCAAGAGCCTAACAATGGCGTTCTACGCTGGGAAAATCATCCAGCAGCCGGGAATGACGAATCCTACACTAATTGTGCTTACAGACCGAAACGACTTGGACGATCAGCTCTTCGGAACCTTCGCTTCGTGCCAAGACCTCTTGCGGCAGACGCCGGAGCAGGCTGAAAGCCGTGAGGACTTGAGACACCGCCTGCAACGTTCCTCGGGCGGAGTGATTTTCAGTACGATCCAGAAATTCCTACCCGAACGGGAGAGCAACAGAAATCCGCTGCTCTCAGACCGTCACAATATCGTGGTAATCGCAGATGAGGCTCATCGCAGCCAATATGGGTTTATCGAGGGTTTTGCGCGTCACATGCGCGACGCCCTTCCACGAGCCGCATTCATCGGTTTTACGGCTACTCCATTGGAGTCGGGTGACCGAAGCACTCCTGCCGTCTTTGGTGACTACATCGACGTTTACGACATTCAGCGTGCAGTCGAAGACGGTGCGACAGTCCGAATTTACTACGAGGGGCGCCTGGCAAAACTTGAACTCAAAGAAGAGGAGAGACCGAAGATCGATCCCGAATTTGAGGAGGTTACTGAAGGCGAAGAAGTCACGATAAAGGAGAAACTCAAATCTAAGTGGGCACGCATGGAAGCGATGGTCGGCACTGAGCATCGCCTCGGCCTCATCGCTCAGGACATCGTGGATCACTTCGAACGGCGGCTCGACGCCATGGACGGGAAAGCCATGATCGTTTGCATGAGCCGCCGAATCTGCGTGGATCTCTACGACGCGATCAAGAAGCTTCGCCCGCAGTGGCATGACGAGGATGACGACAAAGGCGCAATAAAAATCATCATGACCGGCTCTGCCGCTGACGATCTCGAATGGCAACCTCACATACGGAACAAGCCGCGCCGAGAAGCGTTGGCTAAGCGATTCAAGGATGACGCTGACCCCATGAAGATCGCGATTGTTCGCGATATGTGGCTCACCGGGTTTGATGCGCCTTGCCTACATACGATGTACGTTGACAAGCCTATGCAGCGGCACGGACTCATGCAGGCCATTGCGCGTGTGAACCGGGTATTCAAAGACAAGCCGGGCGGATTGGTTGTCGATTACCTAGGTCTTGCCGACCAGTTGAGAAAAGCTCTTGCCGACTACACTGAGAGTGGCGGTCAAGGCAAGCCTGTCTTCGATCAGGAGGAAGCGGTCGAGGCTATGCTTGAAAAATATGAGGTGTGTTCGGGCATATTTCACGGTTTCGACTTTTCAAAATACAAGACTGGGAGCCCGAAGGAACGCACCGGCATTGTTCCGTCCGCAATAGAACACGTCTTGGAGCAAGAAAACGGCAAAGACCGCTTCATGAAGGCAGCCTCTCAGCTTTCAAAGGCGTTTGCCTTGTCCGTTCCACATGAAAAGGCTATCGCGGTGCGCGATGACGTAGGATTCTTTCAAACCATCCGCGCCGGCCTCGCAAAGACCACTATCGGCGGGGGCAAAGACGAAGAAGAGTTGAATTCCGCAGTCCGGCAGATTGTGTCTCGCGCCGTTGCTTCGGATCAGGTTATCGATTTGTTTTCGGCGGCGGGACTCAAGAAGCCAGATATTTCGATTCTTTCCGATGAGTTCCTCGCGGAAGTGAAGGAGCTCCCGCAAAAGAATCTAGCTTTCGAGGTCCTGAAGAAATTACTTACTGACGAAATGAGGACCATATCCAAGAGGAATTTGGTTCAGTCTCGCGTCTTCTCGGAAATGCTTCAGCGCACCATCATCAAATACCAGAATCGCTCTATTGAGGCCGCTCAGGTTATTCAGGAATTGATTGACCTCGCTAAGGACATGCGGGAAGCCAATAAGCGTGGAGAGAATCTGGGCTTCAGCGACGAAGAATTGGCGTTCTACGACGCGCTCGAAGTGAACGACAGCGCTGTTAAAGTTCTTGGTGACGACACGTTGAAAAAAATTGCTCGCGAACTCGTTGATACCGTTCGGCGAAACGTGACGATTGACTGGACCGCAAAGGAGAGCGTTCGCGCCAAGCTCCGCACAATGGTCAAGCGCATCCTCCGAAAATACGGCTACCCGCCCGACAAGCAAGAGAAAGCAACCCAAACCGTGCTAGAGCAAGCAGAGCTACTTTGCAAAGATTGGGCCGCCTAACCATGGAGTCGTTGACATGATGACATTTCGAGGTGGGCGGCTTAGCCAACTCAACCTGCCGACAGGAACAGTGTGGCTAATCAGCGACATCGCTGAGGCAAAGGGAAGACAGCAGCTCTATACAAAGCAAGCGCCTCAACTCCTAAAAGCACTCCGGGAGATGGCCCTTATTCAGAGCGTGGAATCCTCGAACCGCATTGAGGGCGTGACTGTTGCACCCGAACGTTTGGTGCCCCTCGTTGTCGGCAATGCGAAGCCCCGCGACCGATCCGAGGAAGAGATTCGAGGTTATCGACGTGCATTGAGCTTGATTCACGCCGATCCTCTAAAGCTGGAAGTCACTCCTGACTTTCTGAGGCAGCTACACCAGACGACACATGAAGGTGCGGCGGACGCAGGACAGTGGAAACAGAAGGAGAATGAAATCATCGAGTTCCGTGAGAACGCACCGCCGACCATTCGTTTCCGCCCAGTTTCCGTTGCCGACACACCGGCTGCCGTGGAGGAGTTGTGTCTTTCTTACAGAGCCTCCTTGAACCAGCAAGAGGTTCAGCCTTTGGTGAGTGTCGCGGCGTTCGCATTCGACTTCCTTTGCATTCACCCATTTCGCGATGGCAACGGACGAATATCCCGCTTGCTCACGCTTCTGGGCCTCTACCAACACGGATATGAAGTGGGACGCTTTATCAGCTTGGAGCGATTGGTCGAGGAATCGCGTGACGATTACTATGAAGCCCTTCGCAAAAGCTCTGAAGGTTGGCACGAGGGAAAGCACGACTTAATTCCGTGGCTCAATTATTTTCTTGGCGTACTCCGGCGAGCTTACCGTGAGTTCGAACAACGCGCAGGCGAAGTGAAATCGCCGCGTGGCGCAAAAACGCTTCTGGTTGAAACTGCGATCGATGGTTTCCCAGGGGAATTCACCCTCGCTGAGCTGGAGCGTGCTTGTCCCGGCGTGAGCCGCGATATGGTTCGCCGCGTGCTGCGTCAACTTCAAAAAAAAGGCCATGTGGCTTGCCTAGGTCGTGGTCCCTCAGCGCATTGGCGGAGAAAGGGTAATACCCTCAAGAGAGGGCAATAGAGAGGGTAATAATTTGGCGCGCGTCTTCACACCGTGCATTGAAGTCGGCGGTCACGGGAACAGCGCATTCTGCTGGACAACCTCGAACTCATATGGCGCGCATCAGGGCTGTCACAGTTAGCTGTCACAGCTTGTCACAGTAACTGGAGCCGACGCCATCACCCCGGACAAGCCTCTGCTTCCCGAAAGCGGAGGCTAGGTTGTCGTGTCGGCCATCGCGAGTTCTCTTTCAACGACCTCTTTGTGCGTCTGCGCAAATTTGGCTTTTGCCTCGATGCCCAAGCGTCCTGCGTAGTAAAGCAATTTGTCGACGCTCTTGTTCGCAATCTTCCCGTTGAGCAACTCGCTGACACGCGGCTGAGGTTCTCCGAGGATCACTTGCAATTCTCCCGGCGAATACTTCTGTGCATACTTCAGGACTGCCTGATACAACTCGGCCTTAAACTTCAGAGCGGTTGCTTGCTCCGGTGAAAAACCAAGATCATCAAGAACATTCCCGCGTGTTACATGCGTTGGTTTGTTAGCCGCGCTTTTCACGTTTTTTCTCCTCTGCCAAACGCGCTCTCACTGCTTTGAGTCGCTGCTTCGCTTTCTCGAACTCTTTTCTTGGCATCTCTCGACTCTTCTTCTCGAAGCAGTGAAGAACATAGATCACGTCATTTATCCTCGATAGGTAAACGACGCGATACCAGGCTCTCTCATCTTGATCTCGCAGCTCAAAAACTCCCGTGCCAATCGAAGGCAACGGTCTGTAATCACCTGGTTTTATGCCCTGCTGTAGCCGCCAAAGCTCAAATCCCAGGTTCTGCTTGACGCCCTCAGGGAAGGCGCTAAGGACTTCCCTTGAGTCACCCTCCCAAGCGACGGTCGCGTATTTGGGCTGTTCGGCTTCGTTGCTCACGGGAACGACTGTACCAGCAAAAGCCTCGTAAAATATACAAGTAAATGTATATTATGTCCAGACGAAAGGAAGGCGAATATGTTCAGAGGTGTCTATCGTGGAGCGCACCCGGCTCACCCTCATCGCCCAGACATGTCCCAAAAGGCCGGAAGACTTCTCCTTTGGCTTTACGCTTTCTCCCTGTCACCCAGGGAAACCTTTTCTTCCCATTTGCGTTCTATATACAAGAGCTGGGATGCTACTTAAGAATGGGCGTACCCCATATGATCCGCAAATAGCCTTCCCGAGACTGAGCCGAAGAATGAGGGATGTATGACGACCAAAACTCCGCCTCGTACTCACCCGCTTCTACTAAACGCCGTTGACCGTCTCGGTAGACCCATCGAACCGTGTGTTCTTTCCGTCGCTCAGGGAATGGCTCCCCAGGCTCTTGCCTATGCCCAGAATTTCATCGGCGACTCGTGTGTTGCCATGAACCTTTTGGAGGAGGCCGCCGCAACAGTGTCTGAAGCCGTTCGTGCGAAGGAAGCCGCACGGATTTCCCCCATTCGAGACATGCGCGCCTATCTCTACCGTGCATTCTTGCGGAGGATCGGCGAGGAGGAGCGAAGCGAAGCGCGACTGCAAGAAGCACTTGAAGACGATCTTCGCCTCGGCGAAACAATGAGCATCGAGACTAGAGTTGAGGCTAAGCTCGTCCTGAAGCAGATCCTGAGCTTGTGCGATGGGAAGACGCGAGCGATCATTTGGGGACGAATCGAGGGCCGTTCGTGGGATGAGATTTCCTATGATGTTGTCATGTCGAATCATGCAGCCCGGCTGCATTATAGCAAGGCCTTGCGCGCGATCCGCGACGCGCTAAAAACCGACCCACAGCAGTACATCGAAGGAATAAAGCTTGCTGAGCGCGAGCAGCAGAAGAAAGCGCGCTTCATATCTTTGTGGGAAACGGTTACCGCATTTCTGCTTTTTCGGGCGTTGCGGTTGAAGGACATTTGGGCCGTGAGACTACGCATCATCCACCATGAAAAGGAAGACATACTAGCCGAAGTGGACAGTATGTTCGCTTAGAAGTTCCATGCTTTGAGGGTTTTTCCGCCCAGAGCCGACCAATCGAGAAGAATGCGGAGACACTTCTTCAAGAAATCCCCTCTGTAGAGATGAGGGGAATTCTCGCCGGTAATTTCCCCATACGCCCAACGGAGCCGTCCCACTTCGGTGAACCGCCAGGCGTCGCGTTCGGCTGACCGACGACCAGCCGCCCGCGAAGGGATGAACCTCCTGTTTGGAGATTGCGTCGAGGTGTGCCTGGCTGATCCCCAGGGGCCCTCGCACCCTCCCGGAGTTCTTCCCCAATCGGTCTCCCGAATGGAGGAGGAAACATGGTCGCAAATGCACTGCTTGTGGCGGTCGCCATTCTTCTTGGGTATCTGTTTTGGCTCATGGGAGAGCTGAAGTTTCTCGCTCACTATCGAAACGTTCTCTTTCACTTCTACGGCAACATCATTTTGGCATGGTTCGGATTCTTGTTCCTGAACGTATTCGCTGCGGTCTATCTGATCGAGCGCAAGTTTTTCCTCAAGGACACAGGGCGCAAATTGTGGCACGTGGACACGCAGGCGAATCGCGGCTACGTCCATGTGCCGCGTCCCGATGAGGACGAGGATCGCTTCTGAAATGGCGCGCGATTTCAGCCCCGATTTGGACAGCTTTCGCGAAGCTGAAAGAGTAGCCCGCGAGAAGCCCCAAGAATCGCGTCGAAGCGAGCCCGCTCACGACTCAAAGCAGCGCGAGGAAAGTAGGACTCTGTCGCGGTTGCCGGAAGTCCAAGAGAGTCGTCCAAGGGACGTTCCGCCGAAAGAGACTCGCACCGTTCTTTACGACCGCTATCGAGCCTATGACTTGCGTGAGTCCGAGGCGCAAACACTCACCGATCTGGGCAAGTTCCGCGTCGTCGCAGCCGACGATCTTGCGCGTTTCGGATACGACGGCGACAAAGGGCGCATGGAACAGGAAACAACAAACTTGATTCGGCAGGGATTGGTCGAGGAGAAACGAGTCGAAGTCTCTCTCAGCAAGACAACCAGAATGTATACGCTCTGAAATAGCGGACCCTCACCCGTGGCCAAACTCCGTAATAGCCAGTTCTGGAACGGGGCACACAGAGAACGTATCAATTAGGTTTATTCATGATGCCTGGGTCGGGCTGGGTCATAACATTGGCCCAGGACATCAAAGCGGCCACAGCACCCATCATCATCCCCGTTTATCATGCCGACTCATTATTTGCCGCGACGCCCGTCTCGGCTGCTGTCCCGTTGCCCGGAGAAGATGGCGCGATCGATGTATCCCTCGACGGCGTCACCATAAATCTGCCCAACGCCCTGCTCCAACCTGCTTATCGCGAGCTTTTCGACCGCATCATCGATTGGGCATACGATGAAGCACTTCACGCACAATCCAGACACAGTACGGACAGTCAAGGTCAATTACTAGATTGTTAACTTAAGGGAAAGTTGTGGACTTCATCGCTAGTGTCCAGTGTGGGTTTGGATCCGTCGCCCAACGTACGTCTCCAGGACCTCGTCGAGTTCTTGCGGCCGAATCGGTTTTGCAAGATAGCCATCCATGCCCGCTGCCAAGCATCGCTCCCGATCGCCTTTCATGGCATGCGCGGTCAATGCAATCACGACTCGGTGGATTTCCGTGCCCTTCTCCATTTCTCTGATCACCGCTGTCGCCTCGAGCCCATCCATCTCCGGCATTTGCACATCCATCAGGATCAGGTCAAAGTTCTCCTTATCGACGGCCGCGAGCGCTTCGAGCCCATTGGCAACCACAACAATGCGATGCCCTCTCTTCTCGAGTAGGCGGGTTGCGAGCCGTTGATTTACGGGATTATCTTCCGCTACCAAGACATGTAGGGAGGCCGCAGGGTCGCGGGCGTCTTGCAACGAATACCGTGTGATCAAGGGAATAGCCCCTTTTTGCTCTCGCGCGCCAAGCACGCGAGCGATAGCTTCACGCAGTTCGGATTGGCGGATTGGCTTCAGCAGGTACGCTGCCACGCCTAGCTCTTGGCAGCGCGCCGCGTCCCCTCGGTGGCCCGCCGATGTAAGCATCATAATGGTAGCCGTCAATAGTTCCGGTTTTTGCCGGATTCGCTCGATCAAGCTGAAGCCATCCATCTTGGGCATGTGCATGTCTGTCAAAACCAGCCCATACGGCTCTTCGCGTTCGTGCGCCGCGGATAGCGCAATGAGAGCCTGTTCTCCCCCTTCCACTGACACTGGCTTCATTTCCCAGCGCTTCAGCATTCCTTCAAGAATCCGGCGGTTGGTGCGGTTATCGTCCACCACCAGAACCCTCACGCCACGCAATATCTCCGGAGAGGCAATCGTGCCGACCTCGATTACCTTCGCATCCGAAACTCCCAACTGCACTGTGAAGTGGAACCGAGTTCCTTGCCCCACTTCGCTCTCGACCCAGATCTTCCCGCCCATCATGACCACCAGTCGCGTCGAGATGGTCAATCCGAGACCCGTTCCGCCGTATTTCCGCGTGGTCGAGAGGTCTGCTTGCGTGAAGGGATCAAAGATCGATTTCTGTTTCTCCACAGGAATTCCGACTCCCGTGTCGGAGACTGTAAAATGCAGCGTGCAATTCTCGCCCGTGCTGACCTCGGTGCAAACTTTCAATGCCACTTCACCCTCATTCGTGAATTTGATCGCGTTGCCTACTAGATTGACCACCACCTGACGAAGTCTGCTCGAATCCCCGCGCACGACTTCCCGCACCTCGGGGGCTATCTCGCACAGAAGCTCCAGTCCCTTTTCGTCCCCCCGCAACACGAGTGTCTTTAGCGTCGCTTCCAAGCAGTCCCGCAGGTTGAAGTCAATCGCTTCCAGGTCGATTTTCCCTGCCTCGATCTTAGAGAAGTCCAGAATATCGTTGATGACTGTTAGCAACGAATCACCGGACAGTTTCACGGTTTCAAGGTACTCCCGCTGCTCATGCGTAAGTTCGGTGTCGAGGGCCAGATCGGTCATCCCCATGATGCCGTTCAGCGGTGTGCGGATTTCGTGGCTCATGTTTGCAAGGAACTCGCTCTTGGCTCGGCTCGCCGCCTCCGCGGCGCGTTCTGCCCGGCTGCGCTCGCCAATTTCCCGTTGCAACGCGTCGTTGACATGTGCCAGGTCCGCCGTGCGCGCTTCGACCCTTGCTTCCAGCCCCGCTTGCGTCTCTCGAAGATCCTCCTCAACCTGTTGCCGCACCGCGATCTCGTCAGCCAGGGACTCGTTGGCTCGTGCGAGGTGGGATGCGTTTTCCGCTTCGCTCCTAAAGATGGAAAACATGCTGATGAAAAGCCCTGTCAGGACGAAGAGATATCCGAGAATCTTCAGCAGGTGATCAGCGATGTATAACGTATCAAACAGCGTCTTGGAAAAGGCCATGTAGAACATGTGGCTCGCTGCCCCTGCAATCAGGAAAAGCACGAGCCAGTGCTCAAAGTCGTCGCTTTTCCATAAGCCTTTCCGCAAGTATCCCGCGGCTGCCAGGCCGAACAACAGAGCGGGTACCAGTTCGGCGGGGCGATGAATGATGAAGCCCGGGTAGTAAGCGGGAGGCAGCCGCACCAAAGCAAAAAGGAGAAATGTAACCAGGGTCCACGCTCCGACGAGGGCGTACACGACGCTTTCTTTGGTCTTCGCCGTTCCGAGCTGCTGCTCCCTTTCCCAGACAAGCAAGCTCGCACACATCACGAGAGACAACAAAACCCGCGAGGTCGTCCCGCTCCACGGAGTAAGTGCGGAAAGAGCGGAAGGAGTGTGATCCGCCAGAAACGAAGACGTGATCGCCGCATGGTAGGCGTCGAGGACAGCCGCTCCCAGAAAACCGCTGCCGACCAGCAAGAACAAACTGTTTTTCCTAGCATAGTAGCGTATCAGGGCCATCGCGCCGGTGAAGAGCGCCAGGACCGTGGCAACGCTTTCGAGCAGCGTATGTAACTCGGCATTCCCTCGCCACGCGTTTCCGCGGAGCAAGAATCCGCCGAGAAGGAGGGTTATCGCAAAGAGAACATAGACGAAAGTCCACGTTCGAACTCGGTGTCGGACGAATTCACGTCTGGACACGGTCGTGGCCAGACCGGGAATGTTCCCTTCCATATTCCCTCGATTCGTAGCGCACGTGATCGCGACAAATGTCATGCGGCGCCAAAGTTGACGTTAATCAACGAAACAGACAGCATTGTCGTCGGGAAACCGAAAGGAAGGGGTCAGGAAGAGTCTACTGGCTACGCTTTATTCCTACAAGGCAATACCTTGCGGCAGTTTGTCTGAAAGCTAACCGTGCGATTGGGTTGATTCGTACAGCGCTTTAAGGCTGAGATCCAGTAATTCTGGACCTAGAGCACCTTGACCGGACGCTAACGTCGCATCTGATCGGCTTTCTGCATTCTGTTATGAATGTTCCTGAAGCCGACGCCGAAGAAATCGCCCGCTGCGGCACAACGGCCAGCCCTATAGCCGAATCAACATTCTCTCGCTCTGGATGTCCGCGACAGTCCAGAATTTCGCCGCGCCCATCCGGATGACTCAGCTTATCATCACCCGGAAGGCAACAGCCACATCGAGCGGTTCCATCGCAGCTTGAAGGAAGAGGAAGTCCGGACGGCGGAGTACCGCAGCTTGGAAGAAGCACGTAGGAGGCTGACAACCGAAGGCGGGCTTTCATGCCCTCCGGCGTTTCCGTACGACGTGGCTCCGCAAAAACCGAACGCCAGAGGATCTCATTCGTTCCTGGTTCGGCCACGCGGAAAATAACGCAGGGGCGCAAAATCAGCGGAAGCTACTCAGCGCCGGACGCGCCTTTCATCAAATTGCTGAGCTGCTCTACGTTTTCTGCGCTAGTATCGCCGATGACGAAATATCGCAGGCCACTCCCACGGAACGTCTCGACCCAAAAAGAAGCCCGCTGCTCCGGCTTGTCCTGCGGCCCTAAGTGCTTCCATTGCGCGCTATCCTGAAAAACAAAAACGGATAGCCGATGCTTGCGGAACTGAAACAACAATCCCGCGCCGGGCTTTTGATTGAGGTATGCGATGCGGCCACCGAGGAGACTAAACGGCGTGTTGGTCAGATCCGGCAAATTCACGGCGAATGGCAATTTTCCTTCGAACCACGGTTTCACCGTGTGCAAATCAGTTGACACTATATCCACAGGATTCGCGCTGGCCAAAGCCGCCACGTGTACGTCCACGATTTCGCTCAATGTCGGAGCGCCCGAAACGGCCGCTGGCCGCCGCGCAATCCACACCGCAGCGAGCAAAATCGCCGCGGCCAGGCCCGCTGCTGGAAGCCAAATCCAAGCTGTGCGCCGCGCGCGTTTCTCGGGAAGGAACTGCGCCTCGATTTTCCGGCGGAACTGCGCGCTCGGAGCGTAACGCCGCAGCGCCGCGCGCTTCACCGCAATTTTCAGTTGCGTGCGAGTTGCGATTCCCGCCGCGCATGATGGACACACGCGCAGATGCTCATCGAATCCGCGCTGCGTTTCCGCAGAGAGCTCACCGTCAACAAATGCGTCGAGTTTGTCGCGCCACAGATCGCACGCCATTACGCTCTCACAATCCTTCCCTGCAATTCCGTCCGCAAGAGTTTTCTCGCGCGCGCCAGCCGGGACATTACTGTTCCGACCGGAATATCCAGAGCCTGCGAGATTTCGCGGTATGCCATTTCCTCGACGTCGGCCTGCAAAAGCACTTCGCGAAAGGGAACTGGCAAGTTTCCAATCGCTTCGCGGATTGCTTCCTGATTCCACTGCTGCAGCAGAATCGATTCCGGCGTTTCTTCGGTGATCTGCCCCAATTCCGCCGCCGCTGTTTCATCCTCTTCCCAAGCAACAGTACGCGTCGCTGCCCGCTCGGAGCGCGAATTCAAAAATGTGTTTCGCAATATGCGGAAAATCCACGCGCGAAAATTTGTGCCCGGCTCGAAAGAGGAATAGCCGCCGAGCGCCTTCGCGTAAGTTTCTTGAACCAAATCTTCGGCCTCTACACGATCCTGCGCAAGCCAGCAGGCGAAGTTATATAAGGAGTCGAAAAGCGGCAGCGCCAGCTCGGCAAATGCTTCGCTTCGCTCTGGTGTCTCTCTCAAAAGAAATAACCGAGTTCCTTGGTTTTTATTCCCGCAATTTCATTTGAAACGTTTTCATTTGATGTGCAGATCAGAAAAAAGATGCTCTCCGGGAATAAAACCGCGCTGCGCCGGTTAGTTCCTATGTGCGTACAAAGAAACAGATGGCGGCCGAACGGCCAGGAGGAAGTGATATGGGGAAGGAACACATCATCACGGCAAATCTCAACAAGGATGGAATCGACCGCCGCGGCTTTCTGAAATGCATGGCCTGGGCCGGAACGGGCGCGCTTTGCGTGCTGCAAGGCGGCGTCTTGAAGACGTTCGCGCTGGGGGATCCCGCGCTGAACGATATGGAGAAAATGAAGAGCGAGCTGGCTTTCGTGCAAATCAGCGACAGTCACATTGGCTTCAACAAGGCCGCGAATCCCGATGTTGTGGGCACGCTGCGCCAGGCCATCGCCAAAATTAACGCGCTGCCGACGCCGCCGGCATTTGTGTTGCACACCGGCGACATATCGCAACTTTCCAAGCCCGTACAGTTCGACACTGCGGAGCAGGCGCTCAAAGAGATTCGCACGGAAAAGATTTTCTACGTCCCCGGCGAGCACGACGTTCTCGACGACGATGGCGCAGGCTATCGCGCGCGTTTCGCGAAGGGAACGGTAGGCGACGGCTGGTACAGCTTCGACAGCCGCGGCGCGCATTTCATCGGCCTGGTCAATGTGATGAACTTGAAAGCAGGCGGCCTCGGAAATTTAGGGCGAGAGCAGATCGAGTGGCTTGAAAAGGATGTGCGGCACCTGAAATCCAGCACGCCGATCGTTGTGTTTGCGCATATTCCGCTGTGGTCGGTTTATCCCGACTGGGGCTGGGGCACCAGCGACAGCGAACGGGCGCTCGGCTATTTGAAGCGGTTCGGCTCGGTTACTGTGCTGAATGGCCACATTCACCAGACGCTGCGAAAAGTCGAAGGCAACGTCACTTTCCATACGGCGATGTCCACGGCTTTCCCGCAGGCGGCTCCGGGTCAAGGGCCGGGTCCGGGACCGATCAAAGTTCCCGCGGATAAGCTGCGCAGCGTCTTGGGCGTTACGGACGTGAATTTCGTTCACGGTCGGCACGCGCTCGGCATCACCGATTCGACGCTCGACGCGGGAATGTAACGCGCCATATCCCAAAAATCGAGATACATCGGGAAGGATGGACTCATGATGATAAGCATTCGAAGAATCGCAAGCATTTTGGTTTTCGTGGTTGCAGTGGGCCTCGTTCTGTACCTTGGCGCTCCCGCATCCGCAGGCAGCGCGAACAAGACAGGAAGTACTTATCAGGTTAAGATCGAGGACTTCAGTTTCCAGCCAGCGACGTTGAGCGTTCCCGTGGGCGCAACGGTCATCTGGACTAACAAGGACGAAGAACCTCATACGGTTTTCAGTACCGACAATGTGTTCAAGTCAAAGGCGTTGGACACGGACGATAAGTTTTCGTTCACCTTCAAGAAATCCGGCACGTATGAGTATTTTTGCTCCGTGCACCCGAAGATGGTTGCCACCGTTATCGTGGGTTCGGCGATGAAGAAATCGGAGCCCATGAAAATGGACCAAATGAAGCAGATGAATTAGTGCAGCAAAAAGCTCCTCGCTCAGCAGGTTCGCAGCATCACCGCGAGCCTGCCCCTCCCCTTTATAAGGATTAACACCAAATGCTCTCTCGAATTCTTGGCACAGCCGCTCCCGCCGCCGACGCGAATTTGATCTTGCAAATGGTGATGGGCGTTGCGCTTGTCACGGGCGCGGTGCTGGCGCGGATCAAGAAATACACGGCGCGCACTATATGCCAAGAACCCACTGGGACTTCCCCCGAAGAGGACAAACCGCCCAGGTCATCGCCCACAAGACTGACTGCGGAAACAATCGATAAACCCGGGTGCTGCACAGTAAGCGCCGGGCGCCGGGGAGCGACGGAAGGGCCATGCCTTCGGTATGGGGAGAACGTATTGACACCCTGGACGGGGAGCACCTCGCTCGTTTCCAATTGCCCGGAGGCAGCTTTTCACATAGAGTGGGCATATGACGTACTCAGACATTATCACCATCGAACCAGGCAAGCGAGGCGGCAAGCCCTGCATCCGGGGGCTGCGAATTACTGTTTATGATGTGCTCGAATACCTGGCCAGCGGAATGTCGCACGCGGAAATCTTGCGGGAACTTCCTTATCTCACGGAAGAGGATATTCGTGCCTGTCTGGCGTATGCCGCTGATCGCGAGCACAAACTGGAAATCTCAAACGCGTGAAGCTTCTCTTCGACGAAAACCTTCCTCCCCGCCTGGCCGAAGCGCTGGCCGATCTTTATCCAGCTTCGGCGCATGTGCATGAACGCGGATTGAGTAGTGCCGATGATGAGGTCATTTGGCAGTATGCCCCGAGATAATGGGTTCGCGATCGTCTCGAAAGACTCCGATTTTCAGGAACGAAGTGTCCTTCGCGGGCACCCACCGAAGGTTGTTTGGGTTCGCGCCGCCAATTGTACTACTGCTGAAATCGAGCATCTGTTGCGGACGGCCTGCTCGCTCGTTACGCGGTTCATCGAAGAAGATGAAGAGTCGTGCTTGGTTCTGGGCGTTGGACGCAGAACCAAATAGTGGCGTAAGAAGCAGAGCAACGCTCCCGAGAAGGCCGCGCGCTTCATCGTACTACCGCGCCAGATACTACGACCCAGCCAGTGGTAGGTTTCTCAGCGAGGACCCGTCCGGATTCAAAGCTGGCGCTAACTTCTACATCTACGTGGCGAATGATCCACAGGACTCGACCGATCCTACAGGACTGTACAAACTGACCGGTTTTACTCCTGAACAGGCGGTCGATTTCAATAATGCTGTAAACGACCTAAAGAAGAAGCTGGAAGGTTGTCCATCTTGTGTCAGCGATCCCAGTCTGCGGAACAGGCTGCTAGGATTCCTAAACGGAGGAAACAATGGGTCGGGCATAAACTTTATCTTTTCCAATACGAAACTTGGTCCGGGCAACTGCGGAGAGTCAGATGGACTCTTTGGCCGGACTTATATCGCTGATTGGAAAACAACCCTGGGCTGCCAGTGTTTACCAAAAACAATAGTTCACGAACTTGTTCATCAAACTTGGAAGAACGTCTTCACGACGCATGCGGAATATGACCGGGGAGATTGGAGACAATGAGCACAACCACAACCGATCTCGACGAGAAAAGCTACGGACATCTTTTGGAGCGGACGCTGCCCCATGTGATCCGGACGGAGGAAGAACACGACCGTCTCGCGAACGAACTCATGCTT
>Ga0134126_10001462_pt1 | contig 30095 bp, 28 predicted proteins | sample KB31752_FD_96881 | JGI IMG/M metagenome (GOLD analysis project Ga0134126, IMG submission 96881) | Terrestrial soil microbial communities with excess Nitrogen fertilizer from Kellogg Biological Station, Michigan, USA - KB3-175-2 | ecosystem: Environmental > Terrestrial > Soil > Unclassified ... | reverse complement strand
TACAATCCGGGGAAAACCGGAATCAGGGCAGAGCTAACTTGCGCGCGCTTCCATGTAGGTGCGCGCCAATCGCACTCCGCATTGTACCGATGGCGACGCATTAGGCCCCTGAGAACAAGGCTATTTCTCGGGTGTAATCGTTGCCAAAATGGCAAGGAGCCCGGGCAGGGCCTCTCTTTTCGAGATGAATGAGTGGACCTGACCGCTCCGTACCGATCCTTCGACCCGAAGCCTTACGGAAGGATTGAACGAGATCAGAACCACCTTGCAGTTTGGGATGTTCTCAGCGAACCATGCGGCAAGTTCGATACCGTCTTTTCCGGGCAGGTCGACATCCGAAACCAACGCGTGCGGCTGGAGGTCCTTGGCTTCAGCGATGGCATGTTCCGCGCTATAGGCAGCGCGAGCCTTGTAGCCGCGAGCTCCGAGCAGCAAGGCGCCGGCGTCGGCCACAGTTTTTACGGAATCGACCATTAGAACACGCGTCAGCATTGGGGCCTCGCAGCATACCAGTGGCAGGCTAGCACCGTCTAAACACACGGGCTGTCAGGGCGAGGCTAAACCCGGAGAATTGTTTGTGACAAAGTGCCGGATTTGTGGGTCCAATGATGTCAGACGGTCCCGCTTCCGCGGATTCTCCGATTAGCGAGAGCGGAGCTCGAGCGCGCGGCAGATCGAGCATCTCAAGTTGGTCATTGAGAAGCTTCGGCCCAGCCTGTGGCTCTGCGGCTTGATTCTCGCGGTCAAGTCTATCCCTCTCGGCGATTTCCTCTGCGTCTGACTGGCCGACCTTACCACCAGGGAGCGCTTCGCGGAATGCCATTGCGAGACCATAGATACCCCGCGTCATAACCGCGATTCTTGCAGCACTTGCCCAAGCGGCGGCCCGGGCACCCGCAGCATCGATAAGCTTCCAATCTTCCGCAGTTGGACAAGGCAAGAGGTCACAGAATCCGTGCCCTGTTGGATCGGTCAGGCTGTGTTGCCCTCGGCTGTTTCGTCACGTTGAAGATCACCGCGTGCGTGTGCAACTGCGGCGCGGCGTAGCCATCGACCGGGCGGCTGCTGTCGTGCTCGAACTTGGCGACGGCCCATGCGCCCGTCGTCTGCGCCGGAGCGTTGCCGCCGATGCGCGCCTGGGCGTACTTTTCCATCTCGTCGAGAGCCACCCGCACGCTCTCCCGGTGCGCGTCTCGGACCCGGTCGTCGCCTCCAACCAGGGCCGTCACGGACACCGATTTCGGTGCCGAGAAGGTCGCGTCCCACCCCGCCCGGTGCTCCATCGTGCGCACCGTTTCGCCCCGCTCGTTGACGTACTCCCGCGCCTGCTGCCGGCGGATCAGCGCCTCGCCCGTGGCCGGATGCTGACCCTCCGAGAGGCGCGCGAACTGCTCCTCGTTGACCTCGCCGCGGAGTCCCCAGCGCTCGGCAAGCTGCCCCTGCCACACGCCCCGCACCCGCTCGCCTTCCGTGTAATAGTTCTCCTTCGCATTGGCGAACTCGGACCGGTGATAGGCCTGCGCCTGGCCGGAGCTGATGGGCTTCGATAGCGTAATCACGGCACAGCCTCATAGCCCAGCACTCCGGGAAGAACCGCCTCCCACTGGGCATAACAGGTTGTGTTCGTGCAGGTCAGCGTCTGCTTGATTTTCAGGTCGCCTGCCTTCTGGCCTTGGCTCAGATGCCCGTGCGGGCAACTGACCACGACATACTCTAACGCGCCTTTGCGCTCTATCCGATACTGCTGTTTCTTGGTAGCGTTCATAAACGCTCCTTTTCTGGAGGGGCTTTTCGCCTCCTCACTATAGAGGGCCGTAGCGAGTTTTTCATTCACTGACATTGATTATTCGAAGAACGGATGTTGTTCGTTCACCGCTGCGGGCTGCGGCTCCTGCTCCTTCGCGGCCTTCGGCGGCTTCCTCGACGGCGTGGCTTCGACCGCGACTTCCTTCTGTTGTTGGACGCCTGCCGGCGTTGCCTGGGCAGCCGGCCTTGCCGGCGGCGCACTCTGCGCACGCTTGCGCTCGACGAACCTCTCCGCAGTTTCCACCGGCACCACGCGCGGGAAGCGCATCCGCACGATGAGATTTCCATGTTGCAGATACCCGTCCAGCGGATCGAGCGCGCCGATCTCCGCAGCCGTCACAAGCGGCTCGCGCGTAATGTCTCCGCGCAGGCTCCGCGCGTTCTTCGGATAGAAAAAATCCTTTCGCCCCTGCTTCGCACGGAACCGTTCCATCTCTACCTCGTCGATCGTCCTGGAGATCCATTCCGCCATCTTCGGCTCGCTCGCTTTGAGCCAGATCCTCGTCGCCGCCTGCCCCAGCAACGCATCTGCTTCCTGGCCGTACACGGCCTCCATCTGCGCCTTGTTGGGCACCCCAAGCACTACAGGATGATGCAAGCCGCGCCGCTCTGTCACCGACTCCGTCAACTGCGGTAGACGTTGCAGGCTCCCCAGCTCGTCGAGCACGAACCATGTCTTCTTTCCCGTGCTTCACCCTCGTTCATCACCCGCAACGCCAGCATGTCCAGCCACAGGCTGAGCAGCGGGCGCAGTTGCTCCCGCGTCGTAGCTTTCGAAGTAAGGAACACCCAGCCCTTGCGCGTCTTCGACCACTCCGCCGTGCTCCAGCGCCGCTCCGTCTCACTCTCTTTGGGCAGCAGCCGGAACGCATTCGCCGCTGTTTTCAGCGCGGCTAAAACTCCGCTCCGCTCGCGCATCACTGCGCGCATTTCCGTGTTGCGCACCCGCTGCTCGATCTCCTCGGCGCGGCTCATCCACTGCGCCAGTTCCTCCGGCGTGGGCTTCAGATTGACGAGATGCGCGAAGATTTTTCGCGCTGCCGGATCGCTGCCGGGCAAGAGCGATGCAGCTAAGGTAAGAGCCTCTGCCGGGTGCGGAACCTCGTCGCCTGGCGTCCAGTAGGGGCACCGCGCGTCCAAGGGATTCAGCAGCACGTCGCCGCGCTGCGGCTCGTAAAACTGTGCCAGGTATTCCATCGCCGGGTCGTACACGACGGCGGCTTCTCCGCGTGCCCGCGCCTCGGCAAGTATCTGCCGGATCGCCGCGATTTTTTGAGGGCCGCTGTCGCCCGCGAGAACGAAGTGCATCCCCTCCCGCTCACGCGGCAGACGCACCCATCCGCTTGAGTTTTTGTTCAAGAGCCTGTCGCTCCAGCTCATCTTTTCGTTGGCGAACGCCACTCCATCCGGCAGGTACAGCATCAGCCTCTTCGACCGGCCCAGCCTGATATTGAACTCCGCCGCCGTGAGCAGCTCAGGGCCTTTCAGACGACGGCCATGTTTCAGCACCGCCCGCCGCGCCCGGTCCTTCGGCACGGCCACGAACAGCCCCAGAGCGAACAGCGCAAGCGACCCATAGAAGGGCCTCGCGGCGTAGCTCCACAGGTCGCCGTCCCGGTATATCCAGTGGCGCAACCGACCATGCAGGCCCCGGTCGTTGTACACCGCCGCCTGCCATTCCAGATGCGTCAAGCCCAGCCGGATTCCTTCGCCCGTCAGCCGGTAACCGGGCTTGCCGTCCGCGTCCTTTACCCGCTCCGCTTCATCTCCCAGAACAAGCCGCGCCTGGCCCTGGGCCGTCACGCCATTCAAAAGCACATACCGCCTCTGCGCCTTGGCCGACACGCCGCCCCGTATCCCGCTGCGCAGATAGTCCCCCAGATACACTCGCTCGGCCTCGCTCCACTCCCGCGCGTACTGGACCCACAACTGTGCACAGAACAACAGAGCCGCCACCCCCAGCGCGCCCAGCGTCCACACCGGGTATCGGCTCGGCCACCGGGCGCTCATGGCTGCTTCTCCCCGGCCACGGCTTCCGCCTTTTCGGATTCCTTGCGCGCCGCCTCCAGGCGCTCTCGCGCCCGTTGCATCTTCACCCCATCCGCCCGCTCGATCAGCGCCCGCATCTCCGGCTCTGGAATCGGTTCGCCCTTGGCGGTCCGGAAGTGGAGATTCAAGAGCAGCGACCGCAACGCCAGTATCTCGGCCAACGCCACCCGGCCCGCAAGCGCTGCCTCGTCGCCGGGCAGCTCGACACCGGGCGCGGCCAGCAACACCGCCCGCACCCATTCCGACAGCGTCATGTCCGCCGCCCGCGCCGTCGCCTCGAGAGCGGCGAACTCCTCCTCGCTCACCTTCGTGCCGATGGACTTGGTTCTCAGCGGCGCTTTCATCGCTCACCGCCGTTTCGATTGGGCTGGGGATTGGGAACGGGATTCGGGCCGCACACTGGCCGCGTGCCGCAACGTGCCGGGCAACGGGCCGAACGGAGCCGTTTTCTTGCTAAGGGGGGGAGGGGAGTCATCAAGTTACCCCTTCAGCAACTCCAGGTTGCTATCAGAGTAACTCGATTTCAGAGATTTTTCCTCTTAGCCGCTTGTTTTCTGATGGTTCCCGCCCCGGTAACCTTCAGCAACTTCGCAGCAACCCGCGCGGGGTGACGTGTCCCCCTATCCTCCCGACGCCGCAGGCGGCGTGCTCGTCGCGATGCTTGGGCTCTGTACTCTAGAAAGTGGATCTCACCGCGGAGGCCATCTGCGCCAAGTTCGAAAAGCCGCATAAACCTGAGAAGCGGCCGCGGCAACATACATCACAGCCAGCCAGTAAGATTGTTTTCTGGCATGCACTTCGGCTAGAGCGCCTAATGCACATGCAAATAGCAGCACTCCTGTCGTTGATGCCCACCGTTTTCTCTTTTTGGCTCCCACGAGAAGACAGATTGCTGCAGCAGCAAGATCGATATAAATAAACGCACCGATCATTCTCGACGCCTGCGCAATGCGAGGAAAATGAGCCCATTGACGCCAACCAGGCAAATGGCTCCTACGAGAAGAACGTTGTCCCTAGCCAATTGTCCTGTCTTGACTAGATAGATCAGCATCGCAAAGATCACCACGTTGGCTACCCCGAAGAACACTACATTTCGATTCACTGCTTTACTCCTTCTTATCCTTCGGCTGCGGTGGCGGAGGCTTCAAAGCGGTTTGGGCATCATGAGCTGTGTTGGCTATATTAGTGAGCTTTGTTGCAGTAGCAGCGTCGGGCTTTAATCCCGACGTTGCAAGTTCCTTCACATCGGAAGCTGTGGTCACCACATCAAGAGCCGTCGCTGCCTTGTCACCCGCCTGCATGTTTCCGCCCGTGGCGGCTGTAGTCAGCAGCCCCGCAGGATTTCGAGTGGCATCCAGTGCTTCCGTGGCTTCCTTGACATCGGTATCTGTGGCCGCACCCACGACTTGAGTTACGCCCTTCACGAAAGCGGAGGTCCCAGCCCCCACTCCGATCACTGAGACGGCGGTTGAAAGCCCTCCGCTTCCAATTTCTCCGCCTAAAGAAACGGCCACCGTAGCCCCTCCCAATGCAACGTTGCCTAATCCTTTCGCGGTCTGAACCATTCTCGGGTGTTTATTTGCAAAATCTCCGGCAGCCTGCTTAATCCCGCCGACGGTGGTCGTCCCAACGATCAGCGAATCCCAATCACAGCAGTGCCCGTCGGGGTCGATCCGAACGAGGGGATTATTCCTAACGTATGCGCAGAGGTTTAGGCTCTGCGGATCGTCAAGTTGTGCATACGGTACGGGCTCTTCTTTGGCGCTCCAGTCCGGCGACAGCCAGCGCCCCATCGTAGACGCATAGTACCGAGCCCCGAAGTAGTCGTTGCCTGATTCGGAGTCACGTTCTTTGCCGGTGAAGCGAGACGACCGGAGACGTGCTCATTTGCGCAAATGATGGCTCGCGTCATAACGGGTTTCGGCCCCATCTTACTCGTATTCTATTGTCCAAAGGCTGGGTCATAAGCTGGCCCTTACCTTTGCGAACCCGGCACCTCAAGACCTCTTCCATTCCGCCGTCGCTATCGTCTTCTTGTGGGAAGTTCGATAGACGGTAAAGAAATAGATTATAGATCCAAGTGGCCAGGTCACCAGAAATAAGAGAAACCAAAGCACCTTCAGACCGACTGACGAACGATCTGCGAATGCACAGAACAGTGCCATGCCGAAGGAAACAATAAGCGCACATGGAATCGTCAGAACGAGCAACGTTCCGAACAGAATTCCCAACGCATTATTAGCCGGTGACGAATTCAAGAAGTTTCGAACCGAAGGAACGGCGAATGAGAAGAATGAAACAAAACAGATCAAGCACACGACAACTGACCAGAGAAACAGCTTAGATGCTACCTTCGATTCGAGCCAATCAAACTTCATTAATTCACCTCCACATGTAGCAAAAACTCACAAGGGGCCGACTTCCCTAAATCTCGAGAAGGATGGAATTCAAATTGCAATCCCGAACATTCGCAACTCACATCGTTGGAGTTCATTCTTTGGGCCCCGGTGGTTGCGGCGGCGCTATTCCGTCTCCTTCGGGGAAAGCATCCTTATAGACTCTGCCAGCCTCTACTCCAGCTCCAATCGAACCACATGTGCCATGACAAAAACCAACTTCCACCCCTATCTGACCACTGGAGGAACCCTCGACACCCCGGCTGCCTCCCGAAAACTGCCACTTTGGCTTCGAGTCTTCGCCTTCCGCCGTGCGTTCAACCCCGAAGGAGAACTTCTCGAGCACTTCCATTTTGAAGTGGAGATTGCTTTTGATCTGCTTCTCCTCCCTCTCGCCATTCAAATGTCGCGTGACTTCTGTTCCTTCTTTCTGGCCAGCTTCGAGTGTGACAACGTCCTTGACCCCTACTTTGATCTCCTCGCCGCTTCCCTTAAAACCTGTCGCATAGAAATAGCTTCCAACGTGGTTAGCGAACTGCTGGGCACTTGATCTCATCGCCTGTGCGGCTTCCATTCCTTTGCTCATGGCATCCAAAACCGCCTTGCAAAGTTGGGGAGTATCTTTGCAGCCATGCCCATCCGGATCAACTCCGGTGAGCGGCCTATTCAAAACATAGGCGTAGAGGTTCAGACTCTGAGGATTGTCGAGCTTCGCATAGGGCACGGGCATGATCTTCGCCGCCCAGTCCGGCGACATGAAACGTCCCATCGTACTTGCATAGTACCTAGCCCCGAAGTAGTCGTTTCCTGACTCGGAGTCGCGTTCTTTGCCGGTAGAAAGGTGCGGTGCAGAATTGGTGTTCATCTGAACACGCGTGAACCCGCGTCATAATCATACAACTGGCTGCCACATCGTATTAGTACACAGCTCGACTCGATCAGGAGAAGGGCATCGAGACGATCATGTCTAGTAAGTGAACGATTCCGATGAGGAACGAGAGCGCGAGCACGATTCCGCATTTCGCGCCTGAAAGATTCCGAAATGCAATGGCCCCGGAGAGGACCATGGTCAAAAAACCGATCAGCGAAACCAAAACTGTTCGCCACTGCTCGGCGATGCTCGTTTGCGGAAAGTAGAGGCGTATTGTCCAAACAAAAGCCAGGATCGCCAACGACAACAAAAGCAGGTATACGTTCAGCCGAAAGCCCATTCTTCGGATTGCCCCGATACGGCCGATAAGCACTGTGCAGCCGCAAAGAGCTAGAAATAGCAACAAGATGGTTACCATGGCCACATCTCCTTTATCGAAAACACGGGCTCAGCAGCTTCACTGTGCATATTTCTACCGGATGGCTGACTCCCTGAATTGACTGACCTAAGACACATCGACAACACTGCGTCGCATCCACGTGTGAAGTTTTGTTGAGATAGCTTCTGGTCTTTGGTCTGAGATGCAGCGAGAGCCGAAGTTCCTCCGTTCAAAATGCGGGCTGTCGAGTAGCACTTGTCATGTCCTTGGTAGCAGGTGTCTTGCGCATCTTTCAAAGCCGGTAGCTTCTTCTGGTCATCCTTGCTGAGGTCTTCGTACGGAGTAGTCTGTCCTCCTGTCCATCCCGGGCCACCGTAGTTCCCGTAATACATGAAGTCTCCTGAGAGGTCGATCACTCCTGTGGTCTTTTGCACGACATTTGCTTGCTGCGGGGGCTTGTCCTTGACGCTGCTCTGCTGCTTCCAGTTCGCATAGCCATCCTGAATGTCGTGACCACTCGAAACCGCATCGCGAATGGCTCGGCAGAGATCAGGTTTGGTCTTGCAGGAGTCATCCTGATGACCGTCGGGATCGACCGTCCGAAGAGGATTGTTCCCAACGTAGGCGTAGAGATTCAGAGACTGCGGATCGTCGAGCTTCGCGTACGGTACAGGCTCCGCTTTCGCACTCCAATCAGGACTCATGAACCGGCCCATCGTAGACGCGTAGTACCTGGCCCCGAAGTAGTCGTTGCCGGATTCGGAGTCACGTTCTTTGCCGGTAAAACGATGCGCTCGAAATAGCTGCTCATTTGCACATGCGCAGAGACACGTCATACGAATGTCTCAACGGTCGTAGGCACCCCAGCCTCCAAATCCGTGAATTCGGTCATAGGCCTTACGGTGCATTCTGAGCGCAGCGAAACGGTAGCCTAGCAGGATCGCTTATCGCGGTGCTTCGACACATTTCGCTTTCCAGCAATTGTCTGGCGATCTTTCCTTGCTCCGTAACATCGTGGTCGGGCGTCCAGACTACGTTGTACCTTGTAATGTCGCCGTGCTCATCCTCTGCTGTAGTCAGTTTCGCAGCCCAAGCCCTCCCAGCGCTTCCAAAGTACACCAAGAATCCAGAGACTCCGTCAGAACATGCGTGAGGAGCGCAGCCCTCAATGCTTAACCGGTAATCATCATTTTGCATTGCAATCTTTATAGCGTTAGGGCCTGTTTCATCGAATTCTATCGTGTGAAGGGAGTTGGAATCCCACCGTAGTGCAATGCGGTCTTTCTCCACCTGGAAAACTTGTATTCTCCAACTCTGATGCATGAGTTTTTGTTGTCCGATGACCACGATGTCCGTCCTGTTTTGTCCTGCAGGCAACAACCGGATATCATCGATGCGGAGAAATGTTTGATCTACTCGCTCTCCCAGCACTTTGAAGACTTGCGACGGTACAGAAGCAGCCCTCAGTCCCCGTGGTGAAGAAGGTGGAGTGCCCGGCCTTTTTTGTACCAGTTCGAATGAGAGAGACTGGACGAAAAAGGAGCGAAAAATGGCGAAGGGCAAGAAGCATACGCCGGATCAGATTGTGAGTTTGCTGCGGCAGATCGAGGTGGCTGTCGCGAATGGGAAGACGACGCCGATCGCGTGTCGTGAAGGCGGCATCACGGAGCAGACCTACTACCGGTGGCGGAAAGAATTCGGCGGCTTGCAGGTGGACCAGGCGCGGCGATTGAAGGAGCTGGAGCAGGAGAACGCCAAGCTGAAGCGTTTAGTCAGTGAGCTGAGCCTGGAGAAGCTGGTGCTGAAGGACATCGCCTCGGGAAACTTCTAAGCCCTGAACGACGGCGCTGTGCAGTGGATCATGCGCAGGAACAAGGCATGAGTGAGCGGCGGGCGTGCCATTTGGTGGACCAGCCACGCGGCACGCAACGCTACCATTTGGCACAGCGCGAAGGCGAAGGTGCACTCACCGCAGCCATCGAGGAGTTGGCCAGCCAGTATGGACGCTATGGCTATCGCCGGATCACGGCGCTTCTGAAGCGGGACGGCTGGCAAGTTGGCAAGGATCGTGTAGAGCGCATCTGGCGTCGGGAAGGGCTGAAGGTTCCCGCAAAACAGAAGCCGCGCAGGCGGCTGTGGTTCAACGACGGATCGTGCGTGCGGCTGCGGCCGGAGCGCGCCAACCACGTCTGGTCGTATGACTTCGTGAGCGCGAAGACCTACGACGGCAGAACGGTGCGGATGCTGAATCTGATCGATGAGCACACCCGGGAGTGCCTGATGATCCGATCACAACGCCGATGGAGCTCGGCCAAGGTGATCGAAGCGCTGGCCGACGTGATGGTGGCCAAGGGTGTGCCTGAGCATGTTCGTTCCGACAATGGCCCGGAGTTCGTCGCCCGGGATCTGCGCAAGTGGCTCGCCGGCACAGGAGCGAAAACAGCTTACATCGAACCGGGCAGTCCGTGGGAGAACGGCTACTGCGAGAGCTTCAACTCGAAACTGAGAGACGAATTCTTGAATGGTGAAATCTTCTACTCGATGAAGGAGATCAGAGTGCTGGCGGAGCGGTGGCGCGTGCATTACAACACGGTGCGGCCACACTCCTCGCTGGGCTATAAGCCGCCAGGGCCAGAGGCTTGGGTGGCAAAGAGCTTGGGGTGTGGAGAAGTGGAAAACGCTACGCGTTTCCCACTTCCCCACACCCCCGACTGCGACTATCGATCTACAAAGTTAGTCGCGCTACACTAACAATGAACTTGGTACAAAAGATCGGGCAGACCACCACTGTGAGGCGCAGCATTGGAGGGGTGATAGGGCGATACTTCGACCGCTCAGCGCGAAGCGGTCTGTCTCGCCACCTCGTGCGCCTTGCATATTCCGCCATCTTTCGCGCAATGCTTGCAATAATTGCAATTCTCGGACGCGTAACAGGGATCGCCGCCAGTGCATGTCGCGTAGGACCAATCCCGAGTTGTACCCCGGCTCCGCATGGTGGTATGTGGTCGACCGGTTACAACGAAGCTAATTGGACCAATGCGCCGCCCAGTATTGGATTAGGCTTTGGTTGCAAGAATTCCCGGATTCGGCATCAATCTGAAAGATGCCCTTCCAGTTCAAGACCCCTTCGGTAATGGTTAATAGCACGCTCGGCCATGTCCAAGTCGATCCGCAGAACCACTTTTTCGTCCTTGCTTCGACGAGCATCGGCAAGCAGTGCTTTCAGCTTCTCGATTTTTTGCTCAAGGTAGGCGATGTGTTCTTGTAGGGTGCGGTCCATAAGATCAAGGTCGTCAAGCAATGCGCTTGCGGCATCCCTTCTCAACTTCGGACCTGGGAAAAATAGCTGGATCAGATAGCGATTACGCGGCGAATCGACTTCGGAAGTGTCCACCGTGTATTTCTAGTACGCGCCCTAATCGCAGCACCGCTCCCGCTCATGTTCCCAGACTTAGGCTGCTTTGCGCCTTGGCTGTCCCCTTTGGTGAAAGGCGGATCAGGCGGGTCAGAGGCTGGCAACTGAAGTTCGAGCGCGTAGGCTTTTCGGTAATGTTCAAGGGCACTCTGGGATTGAGCAAGTTGCATTTCAATATCCTGCAATGCGTCTACTTGCAAGTTCGGGAGGGCCAATCTTTCTCTGAGTTCCCGAATCCTTCCTTCCAACCAAGAGATATGCCATTTGAGGGATTGTCGGTCGGACTCCATCTGTCCGGTGAGATGCACAGTACCGGGCCGATGTTGCGGATCGGAATGCTTCTCAAGCATACAACTGGCGAAACCATTGGGCAGGAAACCTCGATGCGGCACTGTTGCAGCGCCTAAGTTGAGCGCAGTGACCGGTCAACCAGCAATGGCGACCCGGTGTTCATCGAGATACTGGGCACGTTTGCGGGGCTGGCGCTGGAGTTCTCGGCGGTCCGAATCTACGGGCTGATCGCTTATTCCGTGCGGCAGCGGACGCAGGAGTTTGGGATTCGGATGGCGCTGGGCGCGAATGCAAGAGACATCGGAAGAATCGTGTTGCGCGAAGGAATGGTGGTTGCGGCCATTGGATCCGCCGCGGGGCTGTTGCTCGCGCTGCCTCTGGATAGGGCGTTCGATGCGATGTTCCCCGGCATACAGTTCTCAACACCGGGCACTTACCCGTTGGTACTCGTAATAATGATTGTGGTTGCGATGGGCGCAACTCTGGGTCCGGCGCGGCGGGCCACGCGAGTGGATCCCACATCTGCGCTACGCACCGAGTAGGAGGATTCCGCGCTGCTCAGTCCATGCGAAGGGCCTTATGGGATCGAGGCGCGAAGCGCGAACGGTGGGCCCGAGCAACTGAATGCGTTCCTTCGCGAGCTTCTCTGCTACTTGTATGAGCTACCAACTGAGCTTCGCAGACGCAGGGGACAGCCATAGGCGGAGATGGACATGGTCCGAGCGTCGTCGACCTTTTCGAAATGGCAAAGCAGTCACACTCTAAGCGGACCCGGTTGCCGCAGGAAGCAGAGCGGACCCTGTAGAGCTCTCATTCGTGGTCCAGTTCGTATTCGAACGGCGAATGCCTGATCGCAATCGCAGGCGCTGCGTCCCGGGCCAAGAGTACCGCGCATTAGACGGCCTTTGGTGCTTCTGGTCCGAATTCGGTGTGAGAGCCGTGATCTCCCGCAGGGCCGGCGGTGAGGAGTGGCCAACCCTGCCTTAGCACATATTCGAGCCACGCGCCTGCAATCTGCGACGTCAGTACTGCGGCGAGCACCAGGGTCGTGTAGAACTTTGAACTGATAATTCCCGCATCGAAGGCAACACTCGCGAGTACGATTCCGGGGCCGCCACGCGCATTCGTCGTCATTGCGAGGTTCAGAAGATCAAGCCTCCGGAACCCGGCTAGCCGTCCGGCCAAGCCGACTGAAATCATCTTCACCGCACAGCTTCCCACCAGGAACGCGCCCAGCATCCATAGCCCGAAGCCGCGAATAAGGTCCAGTTTCAGTCCGACGATAGCGAAGTAAATCGGAATGAAGAAAGCAAATGCCACTTTCCCGATTGCGTCGAGCGCATCGGAAAAGATCCGCCGTTTCTTGTGCACCACGGCAAAGCCTGCGAGGAATGCGGCGAAGACAAGGCTCACATCCATTGCACCGGCGATCGCGCAGTACCCCAAAAGAATTGCGAGCGCATAGCCGACGGGCGATTGCTTCACGAGTACATTATGTTCGTCCTTATTGATGCGCTTTACCGCGCGGGGAAGAATTGTGAGACCCGCAATAAAGAATCCGATAGTCGCCGCCAGATGCCATGACATCTTTCTCGGATCGAGTGCGCCCTTGCCGGCCAAGGCTGTGGCAATGGCGAGGGCGAGCCACAGGACAATGTCTTCACATACGGCAACACCGAGCACTAGTCGTGCGAACCGCGTGTGCAGAATTTTCAGATCAGCGAAAATCTTCGAGACGACGGGCACTGACGTGACTGCTACACCGACCGCCAGAATGATGATGAGTGATGGGCGGTTTCCATTCGGTCCTGCCAGCGATGGCCGAATGAGCCAGGGCCCGAAAGCAAGCCCCAAGGCGAATGGGATTCCGGAACCTACGATGGCGAGCCAACCTACAGCCCGGCGGTCATCACGGGAAAACAATTGCTGCGTCTCAGCCCCTGACAGAAACATCAGCAGCAAGAGCCCCAGCCAGTACACGAAATCGAGAACCGAGCCCTCGTGCTTTACCTCTGCCAGAAGCGACGAAATTGCGGGGATGCGGCCAAGCACTGCGGGCCCAAGTACGATGCCTGCGAGAATTTCTCCAACCACTTTCGGTTGACGTAAGCGCACAAACACAAAGCCGAGAATCTGCGCCAAGCCGACCAAAAGCAATATCACGACAATGAGGGAGGTAAGCTCTGAATTGGACATGGGAAGGGAGAGTCAGTCTAGCCGGCTCCATTCAGTTTGGATGCGCGATTCTGCACGTTGGGTGTACTCCTGAGTAGCAGCGGGACCCGCTACCGACTCCCGTGTAATTGCCCCACTTGAACATTTCTCGGGTCGCCTCCCCGACGTTTTGCGCGGCCGCCTTGCCTTGGGGCCCTATGGAGATAACGAGAGACCGTGCGCTGTGACTCATGGGAATCTATCGCGACCGCGGCACAGTTCTGGATTTCGGTGCCAAGCTCTATGGCGAGGAGCTGGTGTGCGAGGCGCGAATCCAGAGCATTAAGAGGGATTCCAACAGTATCGTCGTGGAACTTCTCTCTGACGATGGCGCGGAGAACTGGATGCAAACGATCCCGCTCGCCGGTGCGCGTTTCGAACACTGGATGTGCGTTGAACCGGGCGGCCCAGCCTGGAGGCTCAAGCACAGGCACTCGGTCCTGGTCCTGTCGTTCAAGGATGCGACCCTGTTCTTTTTCGCCGAGCGACTACCAGAGAGGCCGGATACCGACCCGCGTTCCTGATCCGGCAAGGTGAGGCTATTTGATAATCTGCGGACCGGTGCGGCGGGGCCGACGCGTACAGTAACGAAGGTGGTATCGTGATGCTTTTGTGTGATTGCTGCGCTGGGCGCACCCCGTTGTAGAGTGGGTCATCCCATGGATGGGCCTCCTCCCATGCCTAGCGTTATGCCATGGGCTCAGCGCTAGGGGCCAAGAGCAAGAGAGGGCGCGGTGCAAGCCGCGCCCTCTCTTTTGATCAACGGGACGCTGCAGGGGCAGGCGGCATTTCACCACCCATATAGCAAGAACGCATCGGGTATGCTCGATCGCGCGGCTGGCGATAAAATCGGAACTTGCGGCAGAGCTTACATTCTGACGGACAGAGGCAGAACAGCGCAGCCATGATGGGCGGCGCTTAGATTTGACGCGAGCTGGCACCAAAAGCCCGTGATTTGCCTAAATCGTGCGAACCCGCCAAATCTCCCGCATCCGCTTCACCACGCCTCGGAAGTAGTTGATTATGGCCATAAGCGCAATGATATGAGCTTTTCTGGTCGTTCCGTTGTGACGAAGATTGCTGAGGCCCTACATCTTTAGGGTGAGCCGACTGTGGCGTGAGCAACATTCCGGGACGCGCCAGCATTTGGTAAATTCCATCCATGCCCCAGCCTTCTTCCAGAGTGCAGCAGGCGCTTTCCATGGCCTTGCTACAAATTCTCCGACAGCCCGAGCTAAGCGCCGAGGATGCCGAATGGGTTGAGCAGTTCGCCGTTCGCACCATCACCCAATTCAGCATGGTTCGGGATGACCGAAAGTTAGAAGAGCCGGTGCGAGCGTAAGCCACTTGCCAGCTTTCCCCCCGCCCTTGAGCTTGAGAAAAGAATGCAGGGCATTCCGAACCGATTAGCCAGGTTAGTGCTTCGGAGCAAACGTCAGACCCCTGCCGCGCCGGGGCGCACTGACGCGGAGCTGAGGCTGCCGCGAAAGCTGCGGGGGAAGGGCGGGTGCTACTTCCGAGGCTCGGGATTCTGACCGCGACGCGGTGGCTCAGGGGATCTGACGAGCTCGGCGAAAGGGACGTCGCTCAAGATTGGGTCTGAGCCGAAAACGGGAGCAGGTTCACGACCTGGTGCTCTGCATGGCGACACGGACAGCAATATTTCCTTCAAGGTCGCCGGACCGGAGCAGATTCCTCAGGCAACGGGGCTGGGCACCTGGGCATCCAACGTAATCACTCAGCAGTGTGTCCAAACCCCGGCCAGACCGGCCGGAATACCAGCGCGTGCCGCAAGGGGGCTGACGTGACAGTTCATAGCGACCACATGCCACGTCGGTCGCCTCAGGACGACGAACAGGCAGTGCCAGCGCCGAGGTCAGTCGAAACGGCATTCGCCCACTCTGCCCTTTACGGAGGCGCTAAGATGGGCTCACTGATTCTTGCCTTAACTTGGGACATGTGAAGATGGCGAATTTGAGTCGTGAGGCGACGGGTCGCGAGTCCAGCTTCCGTGCCGAAGCGGAACATCAGCGTCGGGGGCTCGAGGAACTGTTGGCCCAGGCGCCCGCAGCGATGGGACTGCTGGCTGGATCTGATCATCGGTGGACATACGTGAATGACCATTATGTCCGGCTAACTGGAAGATCGAGTACGGCAGACTTCGTCGGGAAGACTCTTGTAGAGAGCTTTCCTGAAATGGAGACGCAGGTTTTTACAAGTCTCCTCGACGAGGTCTATCGCAGCGGAAATCCGTATTTCGGTCGCGAGATGAAGGCGATTCTGAACCGTTCTGCCATGGGGCTGCCCGATGAATGCTATTGGGACTTCGTATACCAGCCGATTCGGGATGCAAATGGTGCGGTGGAGGGCATTCTCGTACATGCGGTGGATGTCACGGATAAAGTGACAGCTCGCGAGGTGATTCAGGAAAACACGGACCGGCTGCTCCTGGCTCAGGCGGCCGCCCAGATTGGGACATGGGAATGGGATCCAGTACGAGACTTCCGCCGACTTTCGCCTGAGCTTCATCGTCTGTTTGGGACCGAAGCTAGTGATCCGGACCACGCCCAAAGATGGGCGGAACGGGTTCATCCAGACGATTACCAAAGGGTGCTGGAGCAAATGGCCGACGCGAGTCGCACCGGGCAAATGGATTTTGAGTATCGTTATTTGCACCCAGTCGAGGGCCTGCGGTGGTTCTACTGCAAAGGCCGAAGGTTTCGGCAAGAGACCAGGATCTTCGGCGTCGTCCAGGACATTACGGATCGAAAGCAGGCCGAAGAAGCACTCGCAGAAAGTGAGGAGCGCTACCGCACCGTTGCCGAGACCGCATCCGACGCCATCGTTTCCATCAATGAAAGCAGCACGGTGCTCTTTGCCAATTCGGCTATCGCCCGCGTTTTCGGTTATAAGCCGGATGAGCTTATTGGCAAGAACCTCGCGATGCTAATGCCCGACTATATGCGCCATCTGCATCACACGGGCATACAGCGCTACGTCGCAAGCGGCAAACGACATTTGAATTGGAACGCAACAGAACTGCCGGGTTTGCACAAGGATGGGCGTGAAATTCCACTTGAAGTCTCCTTCGGCGAATACACAAAGGGCGGCAGACACTATTTCACCGGATTCGCGCGCGACATCACCCAGCGGAAGGCCGCTGAGCAGGCGTTGCGGGAAAGCGAACAAAAGCTCCGGGTGATCACTGAGGCCGCACCAGTCATGATCTGGATGGCTGGGACGGACAAGCTTTGTTTTTACTTCAACAGAAGTTGGCTGGATTTTGTCGGCCGTACGCTCGAACAGGAGATGGGCAACGGTTGGGCGGAGAACGTTCATCCTGATGACTTTGATCGCTGTTTGCAGATATACATGAGCTCGTTCGATGCGCGGCAGCCGTTTGAAATGGAATACCGGCTGCTCCATCGGAGCGGCGAATATCGTTGGATTCTCGACCATGGCGTCCCGCGATACACGCACGATGGAAAGTTCGAAGGGTATGTCGGTGGGTGCCTGGATATCCATGATCAAAAACACGCGGCTGAACAAATCCGTGCTGCCGGCGAAGATGTGCGTCGCAACCATGAACTGCTTGAGGTTGCCTTGGCAGCTTCTGCAACCGGCACATTCAGGTGGAACGTTCGAACAGACGGCATCGAGTTCGACGAGAACCTAAGGCAGCTTTTACGGTTCTCTCCCGCTGAGCCGATTGCCACCATGCAGGAATTCACTGCTCGGATTCACCCGCACGATGCGACGCGGTTCCGTTTCGCTATCGACGCCTGTCGGACAGGCGCTGACTTGGACCTGGAGTTCCGGCTTCCACTGGCGAACGGCCAAAGCCGATGGCTATACGGCCGTGCCAAAATGCAGTGGGTAAATGGGCAACCAAATTTTTTGGTGGGCGCGTGCACCGATATCACGAGCCGGAAGCATGCGGAGGAGTCTCTGAGGGAGTCGGAACTCTGGATCGCGGGGCAAAAGCAAGCGTTCCAGGCTGCCGTTACCGGTGCATCGCTCTCAGCGTGTCTCGACATCCTGGTCCGTACGGCGGTCAAACAATTTCGCGGTGAGGCCAGGTGTGCATTTTATGTCGCCGATCCGAGTGGAACTGGGCTAACGCATGTGGCTGGAATGCCAGATGATTATGCGGAATGTGCCGACCGGTTCAAAATCGGTCCAGACTCACTCGCCTGCGGTTTGGCAGCTCACAGTGGAGCGCCGCGGATTACCCCTGACGTCCATGAGGACCCACTCTGGAAGCCGTGGCTTTGGTTGGCGGCGCGCTATGATTATCGCGCATGCTGGTCATTTCCAGTGAAGACATCCGCCGGTAAGGCAATCGGCACGTTGGCTCTGTATTTCCAACAGCCGCGCCAAGCGACATCGCGGGATTTGCAGTTTGCCAATCTGCTCACGAACGCGGCGGCGATTATCATTGCGAGACACCGAGAGGCCCAAGATAAGGAACATGCGGAACGCATTTTGCGTGACAACGAACAACGCATGCGCCTCGCACAGCAAGCTGCAGGGATCGGCACATTCGAATTCAACCCTAGCACCAATGAAAACCGCTGGACGCCTGAACTGGAATCCATACACGGATTGGCCCCGGGAACATTCGGTGGCACGCTCGAGGCATGGGAGCAGCTGGTTCATCCGGAGGATAGACCGGAGCTTCTGAAGCAGGTTCAATCGGGCTTTCAGACGGAGGCCCCTTGCCAGGCCGAATGGCGCATCGTCTGGCCCAATGGGAGTACTCACTGGATTCTGGGGCGCTGGCAGGTAGTCAAAGAACAGTCCGGAGCGCCTGCTTGCGTCGTGGGAATCAATATTGATATCACGACGCGAAAGGCAGCTCAGGATGCGCGGCGGCACTTAGCTGCCATTGTGGAATCGTCTGAAGACGCGATTCTCAGTAAGGATCTGAGCGGCATTGTAAGAAGTTGGAACCCTCAGGCGGAGCGGCTATTCGGGTATTCCGCCAAAGAAATGATTGGCGAACAAATACGGACAATCGTGCCCGCCGAAATGCAGGAAGACGAAGATCGAATACTCGCCACGATTGCGCGTGGCGATCGCATAGAGCACTTCGAAACCATTCGTGTAGCCAAGGACGGCCGCAGGATTGATGTGTCGCTTACGATTTCTCCGATCAGGGATGAAAGCGCCTGCATCATTGGGGCATCGACCATCGTCCGTGATATTACGCAGAAGAAACAGACAGAACTTGCCCTCCGGATGACGGAGCGTCTCGCTTCCGTCGGACGACTTGCCGCGACCATCGCGCATGAGATCAATAACCCCCTGGAAGCTGCCACAAACCTCCTTTACCTCGCGCGCTCAGCTAAGGACACGGAGCAAATCCATGTGCTTCTTGCACAGACCGAGGAGGAACTCAATCGGGTCGCGCTTCTCAGCCGCCAGACTCTCGGATTCTACCGAGAAAAAAATGGAGCGAGGCCGCTGAAAATCGGCCCCATCTTGGAAGGGCTGATCACCGTCTTCGCGCGGAAAGCACGGAACAAGTCCATCGAAATCGAATCGGAACTTCGAGAAGTTCCTGAAATCGTCGCGATCGAGAGCGAAATTCGGCAAGTACTTTCGAACCTGTTGAACAATGCCATAGATGCAATTTCCGGTGGTGGGAAAATACGAATTAGAGTGTCTGCCGCTCGGCGTTGGGGAACGAAATTCGTGTGCGGCATCCGGGTCACAATTGCAGATTCTGGGCGGGGCATCCCTCCAGAACATCGTCCAAAGTTGTTTGAGCCTTTCTTCACGTTCGGCAAGGATGTAGGGACTGGTCTGGGGCTTTGGATCTCGAAAGGAATCGCCGAGAGGCACGAAGGCGAGATTCGGTTTAGGACATCCGAACGTCCCGGGAAATCGGGAACCGTTTTCACCTTCTTCTTGCCGAGTCAAACTTCACTCGAACTCCCACAGGCACGACAAGCACCTTCAGGAGCCTAACCAGGGGTCAGCAAGCTAAGTTGGCGGTAGGCTCCACTCATCCCAAAGAATCCTGGAGATCCTCAGAGTCATCGCCGAGCCCACGTCTACCTTTCGGGATCGATCCATGTTTTCACCATCCTGTCCCAGCCGACGGGTTTGCACCGATTGGTGGGGGTCCACATGGCAACTTTCGGCTTCAGACGTCATGGGCTGCAGCGCGATGAGACTTAGTGACGCAGTTCTTGGTGCGCCGAGCTTCCATATACGATGAAGACGACGGTGCACTTCACCGCCTCGTAGAGCGTACAGTGGGTGGACTGATAGATCCTGCTTATTTTCAGGAGAAGACTGGAGTCGCGCAGCAGATGCCCGAGGAACTTGATGGTCGAATCATCGGATGGGCTGTTCCCTACGCAGCCAGATATCCTGATCCGGTTCTCGCCTCCCTTCTGGCGCGAGCCTCCTCCATATCGAATTGGCAACTGGGCGGTCTGCCCCCGAAATAGCGGATAACCACGGGATATCCTGCCACTGGCGAGGTTTTCAGCCTCCGGTGGGAGAGTATCTACCTGAACGGCACAAGCGGCCTTTATGCAGGTGACAGAGGGCAAAACGAAGGCCGCCCACCGCATGCTGCCCATGGTCCCGCTCGTCTACGCTGCCCTGATGGCCAGACGGAAGGATGCGGGAAGCCCCGAGGAGGGCTGGGCGTTTCCTTCCTCATCCCGTGAAGGGCACATCAACAATCGTGACGCTGCCCGTGGCTGGCAGCGCAGGTAGCGAGACGGAGGACCCCACCACCTTCGGCGCTTCCGGTTCCGCTGCGATCATCACCGGCACAAGAGCCGTACCCCGCTACGAGCCGCGTGGCTGCAACTCGCCACGCTCGTACTGGCGCTTCCAGCGAAACACCTGGTTGGCGTTCACGCCGTTCGCCAGAGCTATGCCTGCCACTCTCGCGCCCGGCTCCAGTGTCAGCTTCACTATCCTCAGCTTCTCTTCGACCCGGCGAAACACCCTCCGCCTGCGACCCGAAACGCCTGCCCCACCCATGCCATCTATCGTGGGCTGTCGCTCACCGGCTGTCCAGATGGGAAGACCGGACGCTTACCTTTCACCTCCTGAGCAGCCAAAATTAGCGCAGCTCGGTTTCAGCTTCGGATTGACCGACCCAAGGTCCAACCCAAGAATGGCGGGCCTTCAGCGTTCTTGGCGGTGAAAACAGGTGCTTGGCAGTTCCCATATCCATCTGTAAGTTCTTGAAACTACTAGACGTTCTGCAATGGCATGGAAGAGGTCATCGGTTCGATCCCGATCAGGTCCACCAACTTAGCTCCCCTCCTTGGCGCCCATTGGTGTCAATTTTTGGGTGACGCCCGCGCCGCTCTGCTTTCCTGCCCGTCTTTGAGCAGCGATGACGCTTATTTGCGCCGCTGCAGCGCTTGGCTTTCTGCAATTCATCGTGAATCGCACCGGCGCGTGCCCCTATTCCCTCCTGAGGGTGTATCCAGGCGCGAAATCCGGGCGCCCCAGCCGCCGCTGCTCGATCCAGCGAAGCACGAACACTTCCCCCGGTTCGGTCAAGCTCCCGGTAAGTCCGTTCCGGCACACTTCCAGAATTGCGTGGGCGCCCAGATCCTTGTAGTAGTCGATGTCCGGCTCCACCGTGACCCAGTTATTTCCCGGCACGCAGTCAATCGGATTGGTGTGGAATGTCAACTGCACGTTTGCTTCCGGATACTCCACCTGCTTCCAACTGAGCGTGGCCCCGGGATGGAAGATGTCCGACCCGTGCTCCGGCTCGAACATGCCCTTCTCCGCCGCCGCTCGCACCGCATCCACCAGCCCCGCATCGCAGTACGCAAAGAACCGGTCCTGCGCGGGAAAGTTGTAATCCCATCGCACCTGGCGCAGGAAAGAAACCGGTGACCGCCCATCCAGGTCGATCGCCTCCATGGCCGTAACCAGATTCAGCATGCAGGCCAGAGACTTGGAACCGTTGGTCTCCATCATCTGCGAAAAGCGGTCCCGCGCATCATCGTCCGACTGGCCCGGAAGCGCGGCCAGAAACGGCATCTTGACCTGCGCTGCCTCCCACGTCAGTCCCGCGAAATTGAATACCGGCTCGTTCGGAATGAGCATAAGATCGACTGTCGCCGTCGCGGCAGGAGATAGCGTCACGGGCGCGAAACCAGCCTGTTTGTAGCCGTCGACATATGCGATGACGGCATAGTTATCGCCAAAGTTATCGTAGAAAGGCAGGTTCCGCACCTCGATCTGCCCTGCGGTGAAGTCCTGCCGTACAATCTGCTTCTGATTGCCGTCCGTAACGGTCAGCAGAACATCCGTTCCGGCCGGAAAAATCTGGCCGGTGCCGTCAAATACCCTGACCAGCATGCTGCTCGTCGCCATGAGACCCTCCTACAGCGCAACGACTTTTGACACAATCTGCGAGCCGATGTCCACGGCCTTCGTGATGGCGTCGAGAATTTTGGCAACATTGCCCAGGTGGTCGATCGTCGCGTTCAGGCTGAGCTGTTCCGTGTTGAGCTGCGACACGAGGGACTTGACCTCGGGATCCTGTTCGTCCAGCTTGTTATTGATCGCAGTCCAGTAGTTGTTGCGGCTGCGCGCAATCTGGGCGCGGAGTTCTTCCACTTGTTGCGCCGTTGCTCCCTGCGCGATCAGCGTGCCGAGACTGGAACGCAGCAGGAAGTACTGGTTCTCGAGAGCTTCCACGGACGGGTTCATCGGAATCTCCTTCAGATCAGGGATGCGGCCCACGATTGCGCCCACTGCTCAACCAGCTTCAGCGAAAACGGCGCGCCACGCAGCGGCATGGGCTTTTCTGTCGCCAGCAGGTGCACCCGGGAACTCATCTCGCGGAGCGCGTCCAGCATGGCCGCCGAAGCTGCCTCTTCCTTTTTGATCAGCTCGTCGGTTGCGTCCTGGAGATGTTTCAATTCGACCGGCTTGAGCGATGCCTGCAGCGCAGCGCTCGGGGGCAGCGATGCAAGTCCGAAAGGCTTCAGGGCGGGAGCCAGCATCGGGTTTGGATCGACCGCATTCGCGTTGATGAGGTCCTGCGCAATCTGGCTGGCCTCGCGCACATGAGTCCGCGTCATCGAGTCGTATACCGGCTTCTCCGCGCTGAACAGGTCCCCCACGGATTTGAGCGTTTCATCCATCGCGCGAGCGGCCTTCTTTTCTTCGTGCTGCTGGATGATCTGCAGCAGAGAATTGCCGGCCTTGCCGATTGCGTCCGGAATTGGCGAACCGCCGGGAAGGGCCTTCAATTGCACCAGGTCGTTGCCAAGCTTCGTTGCTGAGGTCTGTACATCGGCCGCAGCCGTTGATCGCGGCAGCGCGCTCATGGAGGCAGCCAGCTTGGCCAGGCTCTCCGCCATCTCCTTGCGTTTTCCAATCTCAGCGCGCGTCGCCTCCTGCAGTTTCCGATCCGCATCGCCGTAGGGAATCCCGGACATCGCAGCGTCCAGTTCATACAGCTCGATCGTGCTCGCGACCTCTGCATCGAGAGCGGAATAGTAGTCGTTCAGGGCGCTCGCCGTCGAACTCATCTGCTCCGACGCTGCAATCGCATCCTCCGATACCTTGCATGCCCCCAGCGACCCCGCCAGGACACTGCAAAGCACGGCAGCACACAGCTTCGTTCCTAGCGTCATCGTGGGTCTCCACCCCATATCGTCGCTCCGGCACTCGCGAAGAGCGGTCAAGGTTCAAGGAAAGGAAGAGCCAGCCCATGGGATCCCGGCGTGTCAAGGTGTTCGCCGACGGAAAATCCAGCAGCCGCCCCACGCTCCAGCCTCTGGGTGTCCTGCCAGACTCGGATCGGCCACCATGCTCCATGCAAGCAGATTCTGGGGTAGGCCACTGAGTATCAGACTGGAAGCGATCCCGGCAAGACATTTTTTATGCCGCCTGAAATCTCGGCCCGGAGCCGTTCTCGAATCGCACAGCCCGCGGAGCCCGCCCCCCCCACCCGGACACCGGCAGATACTTCTCTACCGATCGGCCATCGGTGGTACGATGTTCCTCACTCCAACGGTTCCCCACTCCACGCCCCCCTGACGTACGGCACCCTCGATTCCCCATCTTCCCCAAGGAGCCGCAATGGCAACCAACACCGTCACCAACTGGTTCGGAAACATCGTCTCGCATCCCGCCGTAGTAGTAGATGCAACCTCCGTCGACGACCTCGTTGCGATCCTTCGCGATGTCTCCGTATACCCTTCCCCCGTGCGGGTGGTCGGTTCCAATCATTCCACCACTGCGTGTGGCGTGGCCGATTCCGGAACCCTCGTGCGTATGAAGATGAACCAGATCTTGAGCGTTACGGAAGACACGCTCGTCGTCCAGGCCGGGGCGGTGCACCTGCAGATGGCGAAGACCCTCGAGGCCCGCAACCTCCAGTTCTACGTCAACACAGAGATCGGAAACCTCTCCGCGGGAAGCGCCGCATGCGCCGGAACCAAGGACGCCTCATTCCCGGGCGAGTACGGGCAGGTCGGCTCTTACATCACCGGCGTGAAGATGGTGCTTCCGAACCAAACGCTTCTGGAAGTCACCGAAGATTCGCAGCCTGACTTGATGCAGGTGATTCGCTCCAGTTATGGCCTTCTGGGGATAATTTACGAGGTGACTTATAGGATCAAGCCGCTCACGCCAATGCACGTCCACCATAAGACCTATGAGCTGGAGGAGTTCATCGCGGTTCTCCCCGACCTGAAGCAGCTCGGCTATTCGATGATGTATTACATCTTTCCCTTCGACAACAAGATCACCGTCGAGTTCCGTAAGTACAATCCATCGCCGACGGGAGATCCGAACCGTTGCGCGTGGGCCATCCGCAACCACATCTGGGGCACGTCCGGACCGAAGCTGGGCCATGACGTGGAGCAAAACGTCTCGAACCCTGACATTCGCTATTCCATCATCGACGGCTTCAATGCGGCATGGCGTCTGCAGCTCGAAAACATCGTGACCTCCGACTACACCATTCCGCCCGACCAGATCATCGACTATCCACTGGTTTCCAATGACAGCCGCTACACCTTTAGCCTCTTCGCGTTTCCCGAGGAAGACTACCCGGCCGCCCTGACCGAGTTCTTTCAGCTCTGCAAGGACTACTACGCGCAGAAGGGATACCGATCCAACCTGCTCTTTGTCGGCTACCGCATCGCGCAGGACCAGAAGTCGCTCTTCTCCTACTCCGGTGCAGGCAGCGTCATGACCATCGATCCCGTCTCGACCGCGAACCCGGGCTGGGACGACTTCATCCTTGCCTACAATCAGTTCTGCAGCGACCGCAACGGCATCCCGCTCCTGAACCAGACACCGTCACTCTCTCCAGCAATCGTGCAAAAGGCCTACGGCGACAACATCGCGAAGTTCGCCGCCCTCCGAAAGCAGTACGACCCCACGGATCGGCTGCTCAATGACTATTTCCGAAACCTGCTCGCATAAAGCCTCAGGCTACGGTTAGAACGTCTTCATGTATTCGATCAATGCCCTTTTGTCCTCATCCGGCAGCTCGGCTCCGAAGTTATGCCCGCGATCCTGAACAAAGTCCGGTGCATTATCGGCAGGCAGGAATAGCGCATTCAGGTGCCCCGTTCCGGTGATCCAGCAGATCATGCGCGAGAACACATTGTCCTGGCGAAACATCTCCGGGGTGACAACGTTGATATTCGCCACCATGTCGATCGGGGAGTTCCGCGCAATGCAGGCCTTCCCGCCTTCCCGGTAACGGAAGCGCGTGGCGCGAGTCGTTCTACGGATGCTCTTCAGGCCCTGCCGCCTCTTCGGCCAGAGCAGCTTCTCCATCGCGTCCTGATACGCGGCAAGCCTCCCCGCGACCGAAGGGTCACCGTTGAACAGTCCGACCGAGTTGTTGTGCAACAGCGGTGCCGTCGCCCAAACGTTCGTCAGCGATGCCGTGCGATAGTAACCGCGCCCGCCCGTCGCCTGGATCGAAGGCAGCCTCAGATCGGGGTTTAGCGGATTCATCAGCCCGCCGATCTCGACGTCCGGCAGCGTCTTGTAGGTCGTCGACGAAAACTGCTGCCAGATGTGTCCCTCCATGGCATTCGTTGCCATCGCCCTCTCGCTGTTCGTCCCGATCTCCGATACAGGATGGCGTTCATCATCGGAAAGGAAGTTGTTATCCAGAAAATCGGTCTGCATCACCGCAGCCCGATACCAGTCGAGTGGGTCACCTGCGTAGTCCAGCGGCGGCCGTTTGCTGGAGTGGCAGCGCGCGCAGTGTTCCGCGAACACCATCTTGCCGCGCGCCAGCACGGCATCGTCTTTCGGCAGGTAAGCGCCGCCTCCGTCCGCGTCCGCAAGCCGAAGCGGCTTGAGCGTTCTCAGAAACGATTCCAGCGCATTCATGCGCGCAGCCGTGTTCGACCAGCCCTGGTCGCAGGCGCGGCTCTTTTTTCGTGCCGCCGGCGGATCGAAGACGCGCTGCGGCCCATTCATGCCAAACACCGGATCGTGCAATGTGGTCCACACGGCCGCGCATACGCCGATGTTGATATACACCCGCAGTGCCGCACACGCCGAGTCGTCAATGCCCGGGCGCGGCGTGGGATCGTCCAGGCAAGCAGAGCCCACCGAATCCGCTCCGTCCTTCAGGATGTGATACACGTTGCGCTCCATCCCGTCTGCCGTGCGCTCGCGGTGCATGGGGCGAAAATCTAAATAGGCGATGTTGTTAATGACGTTCGGATTGTTGATGTGATCGGTCGCGACCTGCGACGTGTCGGACGTCCCCGGCGGCTCTGCGTTCGCAACTTGCCAGCGGAAGTCATTCGATTTCAGCCCGTGCCCAGCCGGATACTTGGCCGTGTTGAAGAATTGCTCACGAAAATACTGGTTCCCAATGCCCGGATGCAGGTTCCGCCATTGCGGCGCTTCCGGATCGGCCGGCGGATGCAGCGGGTTGAAGCCCACGTGGCAAAGTGCGCACGCCATGCCGATCAGGTAAGGCGGCTCGACCGTCGCCGGATCGGTGAGGTACTTCTTCAAATTCCACTTAGCCGCATCGAACTTGGGATTGGCAAACTTCCGCAATCCGATGATGCCGGCCGGCTCTCCGGGACTGTCCGCCAGCTTCGGAACATTTGCGCCGGAGCAGTCATCCAGCCAGAGCCCGTACTTGTCCGAATGAGTGGCCTTCTTGCAGTCCGGATCGTTGATCACCCCGAAGCGCTTGAATCGCTCGCCCCGGTATCGCGAGTCCACTGCCTGCAGAAGATCGATGTCGCCATGCGATTGAACCGCCAGAATCCGCCATAGCGCCTGGTCGCCTACCACTTCCGCCCCGGACGCATCCGTGTCGCCGCCGGTCCAGAAGTACCACGTGTCCCGCCCAAGTTCCTGCTCCTCGGTCAGCCCGCTATAGCCCGCCTGATAGCAACTGGTCCCCCCGTCAGGGCAGGAGTAGCTTTGCTGGGAACAGGCCGCATTACCAGCAGCCAGCCAGACGGCGCACAACGTGCAGGGAAACAGCCACGACACAGATCGCACCCAGGGCATACATTTCTCCGGCATGCCAACTTGAAGTGCCGTACGGCCATCCGGCAGGATTCCTGGGAGCCGGGGAAAGCCGCCGACGATGGGAAGCGATCAAAACTCTAGCACGCGCGTCGCCGCAGCAACAACTCCGCTTCCGCGCTCACGCTCCGCGAACCCCGCGGAGGCGCAGCGCCTCCCGTCAACTTACGCCTCACGCTCCCAGAATTCGTTTGACTGCGGCGTTACCGTTCGCTAATGTCAAGTCTCCCCAGGGTGCAGAGGTTCGCTGCGATGTTCCAGATGAACCATGACTGAGGCGGCTGTGCGGCTTCCCCCTTTTCTCGATGGCCCACACAGCGCGGTCTCGTTCTCTTCCCAGGTTTGCGGACTCTCCTCCTGTCGAAAGGAGCACTCCATGCCTCGTCTCGCTTCCCCCATCCAGAACCTCAAGTCCCACTACGCAGCCGTGGTCATCGGTTCCGGCTATGGCGGCGCCATCGCAGCCAGCCGCCTCGCGCGCGCCGGCCAGCAGGTTTGCGTGCTCGAGCGCGGCATGGAATTTCAGCCGGGAGAATATCCGAACACGTTGCCGGAAGTGCTGAACAACGTGCAGGTCGACACCCCGCAGGCCTTTCTCGGCTCGCGTACCGGGCTCTACGACCTTCGCCTCAACGACGACATCAACGTGTTCTGCGGCTGCGGGCTCGGCGGCACCTCGCTGGTCAACGCCAATGTATCGCTCACCGCGGAGCCGCGTGTCTTCGATGACCCGCGCTGGCCCGCGGCATTTCGCGCCGACGTCGGAACCGCTCTCCAGACCGGCTACCATCTGGCGCAGCAGATGCTCGCGCCCGTTCCATACCCGGACTCGGCGCCCACTCTCCCCAAACTCGCCGCACTCGAGAAGTCCGCCAGCTCCCTCAACGCCGCCTGTTACCGGCCGCCCATTAACGTCACCTTCAAAGACGGCCCCAACGCCGTCGGCGTCTCCCAGAGCGCCTGCTCGCTCTGCGGCGACTGCATCACCGGATGCAACTACGGCGCGAAGAACACCGTCCTCATGAACTACCTGCCCGATGCCCGCAATCACGGCGCGGAGATTTACACCGAGGTCGGTGTCCGCTACCTCGAGCAGAAGGACGGCAAATGGATCATCCACTACCAGATCCTTGATTCCGGGCGCGAAAAGTTCGACACCCCCACCCAGTTCCTCACCGCGGACCTGGTCGTGATCGCTGCCGGCGTCCTCGGCTCGGCCGAAATCCTGCTGCGCTCGAAAGCCATGGGGCTCAGCCTTTCCGATCAGGTTGGCCACCACTTCACCGGCAACGGCGACGTCCTGGCGTTCGGCTACGACACCGACACTGAAATCAATGGCGTCGGGTTCGGATCGCAATCGCCGGTTGGCCGCGACCCCGTGGGACCGTGCATTGCCGGCATTATCGACCAGCGTCAGCAGCCCGAGCTCAACGACGGCATGGTTATTGAGGAAGGCTCCGTTCCCGGCGCGCTTGGCGCTCTTCTTCCCGCCGCCCTCGCCGCGGTAGCGCCCTGGGCAGGCACGGAAGAGAAACCCGGCCTCGATGAATTTGCCGACGAGCGCGCCCGCGAACTCGAGAGCATCTTCTGCGGTCCCTATCGCGGCGCCATCCGCAATACGCAGACCTACCTGGTGATGACCCACGACGACGACAGCGGTTACATCACCCTCGAAGAAGACCGTGCGCGCATTCACTGGCCCGGCGCCGGAAGCCAGCCCGTCTTCACCACGGTCAATGATCGCCTCGCCCAGGCCAGCGCCGCCCTCGGCGGCACCTTCCTCAAAAACCCGCTCTGGAGCGACCTCAACCACCACAGCCTCATCACCGTGCATCCGCTCGGCGGCTGCTCAATGGCGGAAGATGCCGCCGGCGGCGCCGTCAACCACAAGGGCCAGGTCTTCTCCGCAGACGCGGGCACCGCGGTCTACCAGAACCTATACGTCTGCGACGGTTCCGTCATGCCGCGCTCCCTTGGCGTCAATCCGCTGCTGACCATTTCCGCCATCGCTGAGCGCTGTTGCGCACTCATGGCACAGGATCGCGGCTGGAACATCGATTACGCTCTCACCCCGCTCGCTGCGCCGCCCGCCGCCCCCGCCACTCTCGGCCTGCGCTTCACTGAGGCCATGAACGGATACTTCTCATTCAAGGTCACAGACGATTTCCAGAAAGGCAGTGACCAGGGCAAACTCGACGGCTCCACCTTCGAGTTCATCCTCACCGTCATTGCCGACGACCTCGACGATCTGCTCGCCAACCCCGACCACCCAGCGCGCATGGTGGGCACCGTGACCGCTCCCGCGCTCTCCGCGCAGGCGCTCACGGTCAGCGACGGCAAATTCCAGTTGCTGGTCACCGACCCCGCGCGCGTCGACACCCGCCTCATGATCTATTCCATGACGCTCTCCTCCGAGGAAGGCAGGCAATACCTCTTCACCGGCAACAAGCTCATCCGCAACGACGGCATTCTCAACCTCTGGCGCGACTCCTCCACCCTTTACATCACCCTCTCTGAAACCTCAGGCGCCGTTCTTGGCAAGGGCATGCTCGTCATCAATCCCCAGGACTTCATGAACCAGATGATGACCATGGAGATCACCAACGCCAAAGACGACGCCGAGCGCCTCGATGCCGTAATCCGCTTCGGCCGCTTCTTCGCCAATTCCCTTTTCGATGTCTACGGCAGCGCGCTCAAACTCGCCAACGAATTCAACCCGCAGGCCGCCCCGCGCAAGAAGCGCCCTCTCCGCATGGCCGCCCCTGAAGTCCATCACTTCCTCACCGACGACAACGTCGAGCTTCGCCTCACTCGCTACAAGGGCGGCGCCAAAGGCCCGGTTCTCCTCTCGCCCGGGTACGGAACTTCGGCCCTTGCCTTCCTCATCGACACCGTCGACACCAATCTCCCCGAATATCTCTATGCCAACGGTTACGACGTCTGGGTCTTCGACTATCGCGCCAGTCCTGCCCTGCCTTCCGCCAAGTCGCAGTTCACGCTCGACGACGTCGCCACCCGGGACTACCCCGCGGCCGTAGCCCACATGCGCACCATCACCGGCGCCGCTGACGTCCAGATCGTTGCCCACTGCGTCGGCTCGCTCACCTTCATCATGAGCATGCTCTCCGGCAAGCTCTCGGG